>Ga0209487_1001521_pt1 | contig 19555 bp, 14 predicted proteins | sample Poulit2012_FD_187524 | JGI IMG/M metagenome (GOLD analysis project Ga0209487, IMG submission 187524) | Agricultural soil microbial communities from Georgia to study Nitrogen management - Poultry litter 2012 (SPAdes) (version 2) | ecosystem: Environmental > Terrestrial > Soil > Agricultural land...
TTCGCCGCCGAAGGGGTCCATCTTCCACTCCGAGGCCTCCGCGGGGACCACGTCCAGGTGGCCGTGCACCACGAGCGCGTCCCGGGCCGGGTCGGTACCCGGGATGCGCAGCACCACGTTCGCGCGCCGGTCGGCGGACTCGAAGTAGACCGGGTCGTAGCCGACCTCGGTGAGCAGGCCCATCACGTACTCGGCGGCCTCCCGCTCACCGGGTCCGGACCCGTCGCCGTAGTTGGAGGAGTCGATCCGGATCAGCTCGCGGCAGATGGTCACCGCATCGAGCTCGGCGGCGGTGGGCGTACGGTTCTCGTCAGTCATGAGTGCAGTCCTCGTCGCTTGAGCAGGGGGTCGATCACGGCGTCCCGGCCGCGCAGGTCACGATACGAGGCGAGCGGGTCGCGGGTGTGCCCGCGGGAGAGCAGAGCCTCCCGGAACCGCTGGCCGGCGGCGCGGTTCAGGCCGCCGTCGCCGTCGCTGGCTGCGTCCTGGCGGAACCATTCCACTGTGTCGGCATCCAGCACCTCGCTCCAGATGTAGGAGTAGTAGCCGGCGTCGTAACCACCGCCGAAGGTGTGGTTGAAGTAGGTGGACCGGTACCGGGGCGGCACCAACGGGTAGTCCAGCCTGACGGCTGCCAGCGCCTGGGCCTCGAAGGCTTCCACTGCCGCGGCGTCGGTGGGCACCTGCTCCGGGGTGAGCTGGTGCCAGGCCTGGTCGAGCATCGCCGCGGCGAGGTACTCGGTCGTGGCGAACCCCGCACCGTAGGACTGGGAGTCGCGCAACCGGTCCAGGGTCTCGGCGGGCAGCACCTCGCCGGTCTGGTGGTGCCGGGCGAAGCTGGCGATCACCTCCGGGTGCCAGGCCCACATCTCGTTCACCTGGGAGGGGTACTCGACGAAGTCGCGGGGCACGTTCGTGCCGGAGAACGACGGGTACCGACCGGCAGCGAACAGCCCGTGCAGGGCGTGCCCGAACTCGTGGAACGCGGTGATCACCTCGTCCCAGGTGAGCAGGGTGGGCTGCCCGGCGGCGGGGCGGGTGATGTTCAGGTTGTTCACCACCACCGCCCGGTGGCCGAGCAGGTCGGAGGCGTCCACGAGGTTGTGCATCCAGGCACCGCCGCGCTTGCCCTCCCGGGCGTAGTAGTCGCCGACGAACAGGCCCAGGCCCGTGCCGTCGGCCTCGAACACCTCCCACACCCGCACACCGTCGGCGTAGCCGGCGAGGTCCTCCCGTTCGGTGAAGGTGAGCCCGTAGAGCCGGCCGGCGGCGTAGAACACCCCGTCGCCGATCACCTGGTCCAGCTCCAGGTAGGGGCGCAGCGCCGCGTCGTCGACGGCGTAGCGCTGCTGGCGCACCCGGTCGGCATAGTAGGCCCAGTCCCAGGCGGCCAGCTCCGCCCCGGGCTGCTCGGAAGCCAGCGCCTCGGCGAGCTCGGCGCCCTCGGCGCGGGCGTTGCGCACCGCTGGGGCGGCCAGCCGGCCCAGCATCGTGTTGATCGCCTCCGTGGTCCTCGCCGTGCCGCCGCCGGCCACGTAGGCAGCATGGTGGTCGTAGCCGAGCAGCCGGGCCCGTTCGGCGCGCTTCGCGGCGAGCGCCACGATCACCTCGCGGGTGTCGGAGGCGGCGTCCACGCCAGTGCCTCGGGTCACCGAGGCGGTGAACACCTGCTCGCGCAGCCGGCGGTCACCGGCCTGTGCCACCAGCGCCTGGGCGGTGGGTAGCTGGAAGGTGACCAGGTGCCCGTCCTGGCCCCGGTCGGCGGCCGCCTGGGCGAGCGCGGAGACGGCGTCCTCGGCGAGGCCGGCGAGGAGCTCCGGCTCGGTCACGTGCACGGCGGCGGCCTCCATCCCGGCGACCACCTGCTGGGCGAACTCGGTCTCCAGTGCGGTGATCTGCCCGTTCAGGGTGCGCAGGGTCTCCTTGTCGTCCTCGTCGAGGAGGATGCCGGCACGCACGAAGTCGGTGAGGTAGCGCTGCAGCACCCAGGCGGTCTGATCATCCTGCACCCCGGCGGCCTGCACCTGCTCCAGCCGGGTGTAGATCCGCTCGTCCAACCAGAACGCGTCCTGGTGGGCGGCCAGCACCGGGGCGTACTCGGACTCGATGTCCCGCAGCTCGTCGGTGCCGGCGGAGCTGACCAGCGTCCCGAACACTGTCTCCACCCGGTCCAGCAGCTGGCCGGAGCGCTCCAGCGCGTCCAGGGTGTTGGCCACCGTCGGCGCCTCGGTGCTGCTGGCCACGGCCTCCCACTCGGCACGCTGCTGGGCGAGCCCGGCGTCGATCGCGGGCCGCAGGTGCTCGGTGCGGATGGCGGCGAAGTCGGGCAGCTGGTAGGGCAACGAGGACGGCTGGGCCAACGGGTTGTCCGCAGGCAGCGTGGCATCGGTCATGACTCATTCTTACCTGAAAGACGGCTGAGAAAAGACTGACCCCGGACCGGCAGAACCAGGCCCGCGAACCGGTACCGACCACCGCTGTCATGTTGTACAGTTTGTGGCACGTCGGGATCAGTCCCCGTCCCCCTCGGAGGCGTAGAAGTCCCGGCCAGCTGCGACGGCCGAACGGCCCCCCTCTGAACGGCCGGTCGCGCGGCGGCCCCGACAGCGTTCGACGCGTCGGGGCCGCTTCCTTTAACGCTGGACCGCTACACCGGGCGACCGAACCTGCCCGCTCAGGCTCCGCCGTCGTACCCGTGCTGGCGCCAGGCCTCGTAGACGGCGATCGCCGCGGAGTTGGACAGGTTCAGCGACCGCACCCCAGGACGCATCGGGATGCGCACCCGCTCGGTGATCACCGGGTCCTGAAGGATCTGCTGCGGCAGTCCGGTGGGTTCGGTGCCGAACAGCAGCACGTCGCCGTCGGCGTAGGCGATCTCGCCGAAGTGCTTCTCGGCATGCCCGGTGAAGGCGTAGATGCGGTGGCTGCCGTGGGTGAGAAGATGCTCGACGGCGGAGGGCCAGTCGCGATGTACCCGCACGTTGGCCAGGTCGTGGTAGTCCAGGCCGGCGCGGCGCAGCTTCGCGTCGCTCAGGTCGAACCCGAGTGGTTCGACCAGGTGCAGCATCACCCCGGTCACCGCTGACAGTCGGATCGCGTTACCGGTGTTCGGCGGGATGCACGGCTCGTGGAAGACGACGTGGAACACCAGCGCAGAGTACCGCCGGAGCCGGGCCCCGCCGCCGGCCCACCGAGCAGTTGTGCCCATGAGGTGAAGAATCTGTGTGTTCTTGCGCACACTGTTCGGCTGGATTCCGATATGTTCTTCGGGTGCCCGTTTGTCCCAGGCACGTTTCCCCCCACGACTCGATGAGGAGACCCTTCATGCGTCGACCACCGTCGTCCGACCGCGTGCGGCCGCGTAGAGCCGTCGCGTGCGGGGGCATCGCCGCGCTGGCGTTGTCCACGCTCGTCCCCCTGTCCGCCGCCTCCGCCGACGAGGTCACGGACCTCGGCACCGCCTCCGACTACGGGGCCGCCGACGCCCCGAGCGGCCTGCAGGCCGAGTCCTCCCCCACCGGCGCCTGGTTCGTGCAGACGGCCGGGACGCCGAGCGTGCAGGGTGGGTCGGTCTCGACCAACTCCCGGCACGCCGATGCGGCGATCGACGAGGCAGAAGACCTCGGCCTGGACGTGGATGTCCGGGAGACCTACTCCCAGCTGTGGACCGGCTTCTCCGCGGAGATGTCCGACTATGACGCCGCGGCCCTGGCCGAGGCCGATTCGGTGCAGGCGGTGTTCCCGGTGCTGACCGTGGCCCTGCCGCCGGAGCAGGCCTCCTCCACCACCCCGGAGATGGTCAGCGCACTGGCGATGACCGGTGCGGACATCGTGCAGAGCGAGCTCGGCTACACCGGTGAAGGTATCCAGGTGGGCATCCTGGACACCGGTGTGGACTACGACCACCCGGACCTGGGTGGCAGCGGTGAGGGGACGAGCTTCCCGACCGAGCGGGTGCCCAAGGGGTACGACTTCGTCGGGGACGACTACAACGCCGATGCCTCCAGCCCGGCGTACCAGCCCGAGCCGGAGCCGGACGAGGATCCGGACGACTGCTACGGGCACGGTACGCACGTGGCCGGCATCGTCGGCGCCAGCGGTGACCCGGCAGAAGGTGGAGTACGCGGGGTCGCCCCCGGGGTGACCTTCGGGGCCTATCGCGTGTTCGGGTGCAACGGGTCCACGGACACCGACATCATGCTCGCCGCGATGGAGATGGCGCTCGACGACGGCATGGACGTGCTGAACATGTCCGTGGGCGCCGGCTTCGCCTCCTGGCCGGAGTACCCGACCGCGGTGGCCAGCGACAACCTGACCGATGCCGGGATGGTGGTGGTCGCCTCCATCGGTAACGACGGTGAGCTGGGGACCTGGTCCGCCGGTGCACCCGGGGTGAGCAACTCCGCGATCGGGGTGGCCTCCTACGACAACACCACGTTCACCACGAACATGTTCCGCACCAGCCCGGACGACGCCTCCTACGCCTACACCACCGCCTCCGGCTCCCCGACGGCCCCGACCACAGGTGGCGCCCCGCTCGCCCTGCCCGCAGAGGGTGAGGAGGAGGCGTGCGACCCGCTGACCGGTGACTTCACCGACCAGATCGTGGTGGTCTCCCGTGGCACGTGCGCCTTCTATGACAAGGCGGTGAACGTCCAGGACACCGGCGCGGCCGGCGTGGTGCTGCACAACAACGAACCTGGGCTGATCAACCCGACCGTGGAGGGCGAGGTCGAGATCACCATCCCGGTGGTGTCGGTCTCGTTGGAGTCGGGCATGGCGATCACCGAGGCGGTCGCCGCAGACGAGGCCACCGACCTGGTCTGGACCGACGAGACGGTCACCCAGCCGAACCCGACCGGTGGGCTGGTCTCCAGCTTCAGCTCCTACGGTATGACCGCCGACCTGAAGCTGAAGCCGGACCTGGGTGCCCCCGGTGGGCAGATCTGGTCCACGATCCCGCTGGAGAACGGCGGCTACGGGTCGATGTCGGGTACCTCGATGTCCTCCCCGCACGTGGCCGGTGCGGCGGCGCTGATGCTGGAGGCGCGGGACGACCTGGCCCCGGCGCAGATCAAGGAGCTGATGCAGAACACGGCAGATCCCAAGCTCTGGGCGCTCGCTCCGGACCACGGTTACCTCGGCCCGGTGATCCGCCAGGGCGGCGGCCTGCTGGACATCGACGACGCCATCCTGTCGACGGTCGCAGCCTCCCCTGGTGCGCTGAACCTGGGCGAGAGCGAGGCGGGTCCGAGCAGCCAGACGGTCACGCTGACCAACTCCGGCGACAGTGCGGTGACCTACACGCTCAGCTACGAGGACACCGTCGCCACCTACGGGGACCCGACGAACCCGACCTTCGGCTATGCACCCAGCCAGGTGGACCTGCCCTCGGAGGTCACTGTGGCCGCCGGGGAGCAGGCCACGTTCGAGGTGACGATCGCGCCGAACCCGGGCCTGGAGCAGGCCCAGTACGGCGGGTACGTGACCCTCACCCCGGCCGAGGGTGAGCCGCTGCGGATCCCGTACGCGGGCTTCGCCGGTGACTACCAGTCGCTGCCGCTGATGACCGACATCGGCTACGGGCTGCCCACGCTCGGGTCGCTGGCGGAGTGCGAGCGGTTCATCGGTGTGGACTGTGTGATGGGCGGTTCCTACGACCTGGAGCCGGACGGCACCACCTACACGATGAAGGACGGTGACGTGCCGACCGTGCTGGTGCACCTGCAGCACCCGGCGCAGCAGCTGTCGATGACCGTGTACGCGAGCCACGACGGCGAACGTGGGGCACAGTTCGGCCCGACCGCCACGTTCCTGGACGAGGAGTACCTCGGCCGGGACGCGACGGCGGCGTCGTTCACCCCGTACACCTGGGACGGCCGGCTGGACTCCGGCTACCAGCGCGGGCACCGCAACGACGACTGGCGGGTGCCGGACGGCGACTACATCGTCGAGATCACCGCGGTCTCCGCGCTCGGTGATGCGGCCAGCGCCGAGGAGTCCCAGACGGTGTACACCTCGGAGTTCACCATCGACCGGAACAACAACGGCAACCCCTGGTGGGAGACGCTGCTGCAGATGTTCCACGTGCCGCTGCACCTGTGGGACGACGTGTTCTGCGCGATCAGCGGCCTGTGCCCAGCACCAGGTCACGGAGGTGGTCACGGCGGCCGATGATGGCCGTGGGCGCTGAGCGCACCAGTCGCTGAGCGCCCGCGTCAGTACCGCTGACGGCGGGGGTCGGACCTGGCTGGTCCGGCCCCCGTCTGGTCTGTGCTCACCGGGGTGTTCCGGACCACTCTTCGCGGGTGGGGAGCAGGCGGGCCTGCATGGTATGTTTACCGTCGTTGCGGGCGGCCGTGAGGCTGGCCGCTGCACCCTTGTCCGGGTGGCGGAATTGGCAGACGCGCTAGCTTGAGGTGCTAGTGCCCTTTATCGGGCGTGGGGGTTCAAGTCCCCCCTCGGACACCATGCGGGAGCTGTGCGGGGCGCAGCAGCCATCGGTGAGCGGACTTCATCGCCGGCGAGAACGAGGGGGACTGTGGCAGGCACGACGCGCAGCACCGGCGTCGCGGTGGGGGTGCTGCTGCTGGTCCTGGGCATCGTCGGAGCCTTGTGGTGGCTGCTCGGCGGCCGAGACGCTGCAGACCCTGCGCCCGGGCCGGACGCCGCTGAGACCGACGACGCCGACGGCGCTGCAGCAGCGCTGGCCGCGCTGACGACCGAGCCGGAGACGTTGCTGCCGGCTTCTCTGCAGGGGGAGGTCGACCTGGCCGCAGCCATCCCGGACGGAACTGAGGTGGCGGCGGATCCCGGCAGCTGGACCGAGTCGTCGGTCGGCGGCGGGGTGATCCAGGTGACCCTCACCTACCCGGACGGCAGCACTGACGTGCTTGCCGCCGTGATGGCCCAGGAGGACGACCACTGGGTGGTCCTGCAGACGCTGCCGTGGCAGGAGGCGTCGTGAGCTCCTCCCGGCTGCTGGCCGCCGCGCTGACGCTGACGGCGGGGCTGGGCCTCGGTGCCCTGGCCCCCGGTCTGTCCACCGCGTCGGCCGCCCCCGAGACGGACCCACAGTGCACGGACCTGAGCGGGCTGGAGGTGGCTCCCACCCTGGCCGACGACCTCGGCACGGACGCCGACCCGGTCACTCAGACTCCGTTGGCGGACGGTACGTCGGTGCCGGTGGTGATGGTGCACGGCTGGACCGGGCGCAGCCAGCACGAGGCGGCGCGCACCGGAGCGTTCTCCCCGGTGATCGACCTGGTGGCCGGTCAGGACGCCGGCTCAGACTTCCAGACCTCGCTGATCGGGGCGATCCAGGACGTCGGTGGCCTCAGCGTGTACACCTTCGACTACCACGACCTGTCGGCGCGCTGGGTGACCGATGACGGCATCGGACCGCAGCTCGCCGAGGCGCTCACCTGCCTCGCCGAGGCGCACCAGCACCCGGCGGTCGTCGTGGCGCACTCGATGGGCGGGCTGGCCACCCGTGAGGCCCTGGACCTGGTCGCTGCCGATGGTTCGGCGGGCCCGGTGCAGGAGTACGTCAGCGATGTGGTCACCTACGGGACGCCGAACACCGGCTCCTGGCTGGCCAGCCTGATCGAGGACGTCGACGGTGTGCTCGCCGACGCCGAGGAGGCGGCCAGCGAGGAGTATCCGAGCCCGCTGGCGCCGATACGCTCCCTGCTGCTGCTCTGCGGGACCATGACGACAGAGTCCCTGGAAGACACCGACGGTGTCTGCGGTCTACTCTCGGATCAGGTGGCCAGCGCGCGGTCCGACGCGGCCCGGGGGCTGGCGATCGGTTCGCCGGAGATCGAGGCGCTCGCGCCCTGGCCGCAGGACGTGGACGTGCACGCGCTGGCCGGGAGCACGACGCTGGAGACGGTGGCCTTCGAATGGTTCGGCCAGTCGTCGACGCTCGCCAGCCAGAACGTCGGCGACGTGGTCGTGGGGGTGGAGTCCGCTCTTGACGGTGCCACCACGACCGGCCACGTCGAGTGCACCACCACGATCGATCTCACCGGGCTCTCCTGGACCCAGATCGAACGGCTCCGGGGGCTCGGTAGCGCGCCGTGCTTCCATGGCAACCTGATGCGGGTCGCCGAGCTGGCGCGGCAGACCCTGAACGTGCTCGAGGGTGCGGCGGCGGCCACCGGGCAGCAGCCGGACCCCCGTGTCCCGGCCGAGCTCGTGGGGGTGTGGTGCACCCGGGACGCCGATGAGACGTGCTTCTCCTTCGACGACCTGCTGACCGAGCACCCGGACGCCTGGTTCGTCGACTCCTGGAACGAGGGCGACGGCATCACGAGGCACCAGGTGTGCCTGACCGACGACCTGGGTGAGGACTGCACCATCGCCGCGAGCGCGTTCTTCGACTACTTCGCTCCCGGTGTGGAGTGGAGCTGTGTGGACGCGGCGCGAGCGGCTGGCTTCCAGGCGTGCGAACCGGACTTCACCGAGGACCATGATCCGGCGGAGCCTCGACTGACGCGGATCCCGAACCATCAGCACAACGAGGACTTTGTCGACTCACCGCCGATGTACCGGCAGTAGCCCACCTGTCACCGGACCCGGCCGTCCACCACTCCGGTCGCCTCAGTCGAGTGCGTCCAGCGCCGCCACTGTCTCCGCGTCCAGCACCAGGTCCGCAGCGGCCAGGTTCTCCGCCAGGTGTGCCACTGAGGCGGTGCCGGGGATGGGCAGCATCATCGGTGAGCGCTGCAGCAGCCAGGCGAGGGCTACCTGGTGCTGGCTGGCGTCCAGCCGCTGGGCGACGGTGTCCACTGTCCCGCCTGGTTCCGTGGCCCGGCCGGCGTCCAGCGGCGCCCACGGGATGAACGCGATCTGCTGCTCGGTGCAGTAGGTGAGCACGTCCTCGGACCTGCGGTCGGTGAGGTTGTACCGGTTCTGCACCGACGCCACGGTGAAGTACTGCTCGGCGTCCTGCACCTGCGCCACGGACACCTCGGACAGCCCGAGCGCGCGCACCTTCCCCTCCTGCTGCAGGTCGGCCATCACCCCGAACTGTTCCGCAGTGGGCACCTTCGCATCGACCCGGTGCAGCTGGAACAGGTCCAGGGCCTCCACCCCGAGGCGGCGCAGGCTGAGCTCGACCTGCTGGCGCAGGTACTCGGCCCGCCCGAGCGGCACCCACTGGTCCGGTCCGGTGCGCGCCTGCCCCGCCTTGGTGCCGATGCGCAGCCCGTCCGGGTAGGGGTGCAGCGCCTCGGCGAGGATGCGTTCGCTCACCTCCGGCCCGTAGGAGTCGGCGGTGTCGATGAAGTCCACCCCCTGCTCGACGGCGGAACGCACCACTGCGCGTGCCCCGTCGGGGTCTGCGGGCTCACCCCAGATGCCGTCTCCGGTGATCCGCATGGCGCCATAGCCGAGGCGGGTCACCGTGCCCAGGTCCTTGATGTCGAGAGTTCCGGCTGCATCGATACCCATGACCCCACTCTAGGAGCGGGGTGACGTCCCTGCCGAGCTGAGCACCGGATGGTGCACGGGCCGGGGCCGGCCCTCAGCCCAGCATGCCGGAGGCGCCCAGCCAGGAGCCGACCGCGAACGTGGCCGCGAGAGCGAGCGCACCACCGATGACCACCCGCAGGGCGGCGCGGAGCGGATCGGCCCGGCCGATCCAGGCCCCGACGGCGCCGGTGATCGCCAGCGCCACCAGCACCGCGACGAACGTCACCGGCACCCGGATGCTCGCCGGCGGCAGCAGGATCGCAAGCATCGGCAGCACCGACCCGGCGAGGAACGCCACCGCCGAGGCGAGGGCGGCGTGCCAGGGGCTGACCACCTCCTCCTCGTCCACCCCGAGCGCACGCTGGGAGTCGGTCTGGCTGGAGACCGACACGTACTCCCCCAGCGCCATCGAGATCGCTCCACCGAGCACAGCGGCCAGGCCGGCCACCAGGATCGGGCCAGCCTGGCTGGTCACCCCGGCCACCCCCACCACCACGGCCGCCACCGAGACGATCCCGTCGTTGGCGCCCAGCACACCGGCGCGCAACCAGTTGAGTCGGCTGGCGAGGTCCTCATGGGGGTCGGTGACGTCGTTCACGCGGATGGTCATGGCACCTATACAACCCCTTTCCCCCGGGTCGCGCCAGCAAGGTGAGTCTGCCCTAATCCGCGGAATCATGCGGAAAAGTAGGTGTGCCTCACCTCAATCCAGGACTGCCTCACCTCAATCCAGGACTGCCTCACCTACTGTCCGGATAGCATCCTGATCATGACGTCTCCACCACGCGCTGTGGTTGCCGGCGCCTCCGGATTCATCGGCCCCACCCTGGTGAGCGACCTACGCAAGCGGGGCTACGCCGTCGCACGTATCGGCCGGAACGGGCCGGAGGCACGCTGGCACGACCCAGCATCGGTCCGCCGCGCGGTCGACGGCGCCGACCTGCTGGTCAACCTGGCCGGTCGGGGCGTGGGCTGCCGGTACCACGACCGGAACCGGGAGGAGATCTACTCCTCCCGGATCGACACCACCACCCAGCTCCGGCACGCGGTCCAGAGTGTGGCTGCCCCTCCGCGGCTGTGGCTGAACGCGAGCACGGCGACGATCTACCGGCATGCGATGGACCGGCCACAGACCGAGACCGGCGGGGAGCTGGGCTCCGGGTTCTCCGTGGACGTGGCCCGGGACTGGGAGGAGGCGTTCTTCGCCGAGGAGCTGCCCGCAACCCGGCGGGTGGCGCTGCGGATGGCGATCGTGCTCGGCGACGGTGGTGCGCTGGCGATGCTGCGGCTGGCCGCACGGTTCGGGCTCGGCGGCCCGCAGCTGGACGGGTGGTGGCTGCCGCACGAGCGCTACCGCGGCATCGGCCCGCACGCGAGTCCGCCCGCTCCGACCGGGCAGCGCACCCGGGGGCGGCAGAAGTTCAGCTGGATCCACGTCGACGACGTGCTCCGGGCGATCGCGTTCATCGACGCCCACCCTCAGATCGAGGGACCGGTGAACCTGAGCGCACCGGGGGTCAGCGACAACCGCACGCTGATGGCCGGGCTGCGCCGCACGGTGGGCGCGCCGGTGGGGCTGCCGGCACCGCGGTGGCTGCTGGAGCCGGGCATGCTGGTGCTGCGCCAGGAGTCCGAGCTGGTGCTGAAGAGCCGGTGGGTGCGGCCCGAGCGGTTGCTGGCCGCCGGGTTCCGCTTCGACCACCCGGAGCTCGCACCGGCGCTGGCCGACCTCGCCGCGCGGTAGGCCCTCAGCGCTGGGCGCGCCGGTAGGTGCCCAGCAGCGCATCCACCACGCGTGCGGTGCGGGCGGCGCTCTCCCCCGTGCTCGGGCAGGTGCCCTGGCCGGTGAGCTCGTCGACGACGGCCTGGATCAGCGGCTGCTGCACTGTGTCCGGATAGGGCGCCTCGATCTTCTCCGTGCCGGTTGCGGTGCGCAGCCGCAGCGCTTCCTGGCCGAAGGAGGAGAAGATCAGCGATCCGGCGGTGCCGATGATCTCCACCTCGTCCCGCGCCTCACCGGCCGCGTAGCACCACAGGCCCGTACCGACGACGGCGGAGCCCAGCTGGAACGTGGCGCTCACCACGTCCTCGGCCGGGTAGGCGCCCGCTGTGTTCGCGGCGAACCCGGTCGTGCGGGTCACCGGGCCGAGCAGGTGGTCCACCAGGTCCAGGGTGTGCGAGCCGAGGTCCACGAACAGTCCCCCGCCGGAGACCTCGGGGTGCACCCGCCAGCCGAGTGTGGCCGGGTCGTCGGGGACGGCGGCGAAGTTCTCGATCCGGAACGCGCGCACCTGGCCGATCGCACCGCCGTCGAGCAGCTCCTTGACTCTCTCGAACCGGGGCATGGCCCGCCGGTAGTAGGCCACGAACAGCGGTACCCCGGCCCGGCGGGAGGCGGACAGCATCTCTTCGCACTCTGCGGCGGTGCGGGCCATCGGCTTCTCCACGTACACCGGTTTGCCCGCCCGCAGGGCGCGCACCGTGTAGTCGGCGTGCGAGTCCGGTGGGGTGGCCACGTAGACCGCGTCCACGTCCGGGTCGGCGATCAGTGCGTCAGCGTCGTCGTACCAGCGGGGCACACCGTGCCGGCGGGCGTAGTCAGCGGACTTCTGCCCGTCCCGGCGCATCACGGCGACCAGCCGGGAGCGGTCCGCCTGCTGGAAACCGGGTCCGCTCTTGGCCTCGGTCACGTCCCCGACACCGATGATTCCCCAGCGCACTGTCTCCATGACTGGCAGCCTAACGGGCGTGCAGCCGCCGCTTCTGCGCGGTCCCGACCCGCCGCTGCCCTGTTCCGCAGCACCTCGCCTAGAGTGGGCGCGTGCTCCCGCCATCGCCGCACCCGGACACCGGGCCGACTGATGCCGTCACGCTCCCCCGCTCGCTGCTCGACGGCGTGGGCGCGACCGCACCCGGGTCTGCCTGGATCCAGCGTCTGCCACAGCTGGTGCACCGGGCGGAGCAACGCTGGCAGCTGCAGCTGGCCGAGCCGTTCGGGGTGGGCACGGCAGCCTGGACCGCCCCGGGCACGCTGCCGGACGGCACGCCGGTGGTGGTGAAGATCTCCTACCCGCACGACGAGGCGCGCCACGAGGCCGCGGCGCTACGTGCCTGGCACGGGTGGGCGGCTGTGGAGCTGCTCGACCACCATGCGCATGACTGGGCGCTGCTGCTGCGCCGGGCGCACCCGGGGACACCGCTGCTGCACGACACCTCTGCTGCCGACCTGCGGCTCGGGCACGGTCTGGAGGTGCTGCGCAACCTGCACCAGGCCGACATCACCGGGGCGCCGATGCCGCACCTGGTCACGGTCAGCGCTCACTGGGCCGGTCTCGCCGCCGCACGTGCCGACCGGTGGGCGGCCATGCTCACCGGCTGGGAGCAGGTCGTCCGCACCGGGCTGGACCTGCTGCACGCCTTCGGTACCCCGGGCGCCCGACCGGGTCCGGTGGTGCTGCTGCACGGTGACCTGAACCCCGGGAACCTCCTCCTGGACGCACCGACCCGGGGCGCCGGGCACTGGCTGGCGATCGACCCCAAGCCGATGATCGGCGACCCCGGCTACGACCTGTGGCCGCTGCTGGCACAGGTCGACCAGCCGTTCGCGGCACCCGATCCGCTGGCACTGATGCACCACCGGGTGCAGCTCGCCGCCCAGGTGCTGCAGATCCCCGCACTGCGGATCTGCGAATGGGCGCTGGCGCGCACGATCGAGGCGCTGCTGTGGCAGCTGGAGACCTTCACCGACCCCGCACGACGCACGGCCGCACTCGGCGACCTGCACCAGGCACAGATCTGGTACCGGCTCGCCTACGGCTGATCCGAGCACACACCTGCTCGTGCGTCTGTCCACGCACGAGGCGATCACCTGGGGCAGACTGGCGGCGTGAAGATGACCACCCGACGGCGGACCACGGCCCGCGCGACCGAGCTGCCGAAGCTGACCCGGTCACCTGCTCGGGGTGCGCGCCTGCACGCCCACCGGCTGCCGGAACGGCACCTGCGCGCCGAGGACACCGGCGATGGTGTGCCCCGGTGGATGGTGAAGGCCGGCGGCTGGTCCTGGCGGCTGCTGCTGGTGATCGCCGTGGTCTCCCTGTTCGTCTGGGCCACCGCACGGATCCAGCTGGTGTTCACCGCCGTGTTCCTGGCACTGGTGTTCACCGCTGTGCTGCGTCCGTTCGTCAACGTGATGAACCGGGTGATGCCGCGCGGCCTGGCCACCGGCCTGTCCATCCTGGGCGCGTTCCTGGTGGTCAGCGGGCTGATCACCTACGTCGTCACGTCGGTGACCGGCCAGTGGAGCACGCTCTCCGAGCGGTTCTCCGACGGTCTGAACGCGCTGTTCGACATCGCCCAGAACCTGCCGTTCGGCATCTCGATCACCACCGACCAGCTCGAGGAGTGGTCCGGGACGGCGCTGGAGTGGGTGAACGAGAACCAGTCCGAGCTGCTGGACCGAGCCGCCGAGGGCGCCGGGTCGGTGTTCGAGACGTTCGCGATCATGGCCCTGGCAATCTTCTGCACAGTGTTCTTCCTGGCCCGTGGGGACGAGATGTGGCGCTGGTTCATCAACCAGCTGCCCGGGCGGCTGCGGGAGAAGTGGATGGTTGCCGGCGGGGTGAGCTGGTACACGTTCTCCGGATATGCCCGCGGCACGGTGATCATCGCGTTCGTGGACGGCGTGCTCGCCTTCATCGTGCTGCTCATCGCCGGGGTTCCGCTGGCCGCGCCCTTGGCGGTGCTGGTGTTCATCGGTGCGTTCATCCCGCTGGTCGGCGCCCCCGCGGCGATGATCATCGCGATGATCGTCGCACTGGCCGTCAACGGCCCGCTGAACGCGGTGATCGTCGGCATCTTCATCGCCCTGATCGGCCAGTTCGAAGGCCATGTGCTGCAGCCGCTGGTGATGGGCAAGCAGGTGTCCCTGCACCCGGTGGTGGTGGCCCTGGCGGTGACCGCCGGCACCCTGGTGGCCGGCATCCTCGGGGCGATCATCGTGATCCCGATCGTCGCAGTCGTCTGGGCGGTGTACTCCCGGCTGCGCACTGTGGACCCACCGATGCGCCAGGACGAGGTGGTCTCCGGTCCATGAGAGTGGCGAGCGCAACCTCCCCGCGCGGGGAGGTCACGCTGACCCGGCGGGCCGACGTGCTGGAGCTGCGGGTGAACGGGGTGTTCGTGATGGACACCGCGCAGACTTCCGCCGAGCGCGCCCTGGCCCGGGCCGCGCTCGACCGCGTCGCTCGGCCGGAGCGGGTGCTCATCGGCGGCCTCGGGCTGGGGTTCACCGCCGCCGAGGTGCTCACCGACGAGCGGGTGGCGCACCTGGAGGTGGTGGAGATCGAGCCGGCGGTGATCACCTGGCTGGCCGACGGCACGGTGCCGCACGGTCCGGACGTGCTGGCCGATCCGCGGCTGACCCTCACCGAGGCGGACGTGGCCGCCCACGTGGCGGCCCTTCCGGGTGCCTCGGTGGACGTGCTGCTGCTGGACGTGGACAACGGTCCCGGTCACCTGGTGCACCAGGGCAACGCCGGACTGTACCGTCCGCCTGCGCTGGCCGGTCTGGCCCGGGTGATCCGTCCCGGCGGCGCGGTGGGGATCTGGTCCGCTGCACGTGCACCGGAGCTCGCCGGGGCGATGGCGGCGGTCTTCACCGAGTCCGATGAGCAGGCGCTGGACGTCCGGCTGCAGGACCGGGCGGAGCAGTACTGGCTGTACTCGGGCTGGGTCGGCGACCATGGCCAGGTCAACGGAAGTCCCGGGACCGGCTCGGCACCCGCAGGCTGAGCTCGGTGACCTGGTCGGCCATCAGGTTCGTGACGCCGTCAGCATGCTCCACCACCCCGCGCACCACCAGGGCGGCACTGGAGCGCACCACCTGCCGGTAGCGCTGCCAGAGCCCGGCCGAGCAGATCACGTTCAGCAGCCCGGTCTCGTCCTCCAGGGACAGGAACGTCACCCCGGCGGCCGTGGCCGGGCGCTGCCGGTGGGTGACCACTCCGGCCACCTGCACCCGGGACCCGTGGCCGGCACCGGGGACGTCAGCCACCCGGAGCACTCCCCCGGCCTCCAGGTCCTCCCGGCGGAACTGGGTGGGGAAGGAGTCCACCGACACTCCGGTGGCCCACACGTCCGCCACTGCGGTGGACACCTGGTCCATCGCCGGCAGCTCGGGCACGTTGGTGCCCACCGCCGTCAGCGGCAACGGCTCCTGGACCCAGTGCCCGCTCCGGGTGCCGCTCTCTGCTGCGAGCGCACCGGCCAGCCACAGCCCCTCCCGGCGCTGGTGCCCCAGGTCTTCCAGCGCCCCGGCGGTGGCCAGCGCCTCCAGCTGCGCGGCGGACAACCGCACCCGCCGGGCCAGGTCGGCCAGGTCGGCCAACGGCGCCTCCTGGCGGGCGTGCACGAGCCGTTCGGCGGTCTTCTCCCCGATACCCCGGACCGGGGCGAGGCCCAGACGCACGGCGAGGGCGCCGTCGTCGGCCCGTTCCACGCTCGCTTGCACCTCGGAGGCGACCACACTGGCCCGGCGCACCTCCACCCCACGGCGGCGGGCATCGGCCACCAGCGTCTGCGGGGAGTAGAACCCCATCGGCTGGGCGGCCAGCAGCCCGGCGTAGAACGCCTCCGGGTGGTGCACCTTCAGCCAGGCGCTGGCGTAGACCAGGTAGGCGAAGGAGAACGCGTGCGACTCCGGGAAGCCGAAGTCGGCGAACGCCTTGAGCTTCTCGAAGATCTGCTCGGCCACCTCCGGAGGGACCCCGTTGGTGGCCATCCCCTCCAGCAGCCGAGCGTGCAGCGCCTCCATCCGCTCCACCGACCGTTTGGAGCTCATCGCCCGGCGCAGCTGGTCGGCCTCGGCGGCGGAGAAGGAGGCCACGTCGATGGCGATCTGCATCAGCTGTTCCTGGAACAGCGGCACGCCGAGGGTCTTGGCCAGCGCCGGCTCCAGCAGCGGGTGCAGGTAGGTGACCTCCTCGCGGCCGTTGCGGCGGTTGATGTAGGGGTGCACCGCATCCCCCTGGATCGGGCCGGGGCGGATCAGGGCCACCTCGACCACGATGTCGTAGAAGGTGCGCGGCTTCAGCCGCGGCAGGGTGGCCATCTGGGCGCGGGACTCCACCTGGAACACCCCCACAGTGTCTGCGGCGCAGAGCAGGTCGTACACGCATCGGTCCTCCTGCGGCAGGGAGTGCAGACTCAGCGAGAGGCCTTCGGTGCGCTCGATCTCCTCGAACGCCAGTCGCAGTGCGGTGAGCATGCCCAGACCGAGCAGGTCGAACTTCACCAGCCCGGCGTCGGCGCAGTCGTCCTTGTCCCACTGCAGCACGGTGCGCCCAGGCATGGTGGCCCACTCCACCGGGCACACGTCGATCACCGGCCGGTCGCAGAGCACCATCCCGCCGGAGTGGATGCCCAGGTGTCGGGGCAGGCGGAGCATCTGCTCGGCGATCTCGACCACCTGCTCCGGGGCGCCGACCTCCTCCCCGGCCAGGGACCCCCAGCGCTCGATCTGCTTGGACCAGGCGTCCTGCTGACCCGGGTCGTGGCCGAAGGCGCGGGCCGCGTCCCGGACCGCTGACTTCGGCCGGTAGGAGATCACGTTCGCCACCTGCGCGGCATGGGTGCGCCCGTAGCGGGCGTAGACGTGCTGGATCACCTCCTCCCGGCGGTCGGACTCGATGTCCAGGTCGATGTCCGGCGGCCCGGACCGGCCCGGGGAGAGGAACCGTTCGAAGAGCATCTGGTGCTGCACGGCGTCCACTGCGGTGATGCCCAGGGCGAAGCAGACTGCGGAGTTCGCGGCCGATCCGCGGCCCTGGCAGAGGATGCCCTGGCTGCGGCAGAACTCCACGATCTCGTGCACGATGAGGAAGTAGCCGGGGAAGTCCAGGGTGGTGATCACCTCCAGCTCGCGGGCGATGGTGGCATAGGCACCGGGTGAGCGTTCGGCCTCCGGCGGGCCGTAGCGCTGGCGGGCGCCGCGCAGGGTCAGCTCCCGCAGCCAGGTGGCCTCGGTGTGCCCGGGCGGCACCGGGCAGGGGGGCAGGTTCGGGGCCAGGAGGTGCAGGTCGAAGGCGCACTCGGCGGCCAGGGCGGCGCTGGTGGCCACTGCCTGGGGGTGGCGGTGGTGCAGGGCGAGCATCTCGGCGGGGCTGCGCAGGTGAGCGGCCCGGGGCGGTAGCCAGCCGGCCATCTCCTCCAGGGTGGAGCGGGCGCGGACGGCGGCGAGCACGTCCGCCAGGCGCTGGTCGGCGGGGGTGGCGCAGTGCACGGCGCCGGTGGCCACCAGCGGCAGGCGCGTATCGGTGGCGAGCTGGGCGAGCGCATCGGCGCGCACCGAGTCCAGCGGGTCGCCGGTGGCGGTGATCTCCACGGCCACGTTGTCCGCGCCGAACAGGTCGGTGAGCCGGTCCAGCTCGCGGCGGGCGGCGGGCAGGTCGAAGTCGCCCGGGTGCGGCTCGAGCGCGCGGCGCACACTGCCCTTGCGGCAGCCGGTGAGCACCAGCCAGTTCCCGGCGGCCAGGTCGGCCAGCTCCTCGGTCTGGTACTGGGCCTCACCCTTGGCGCCGCTGGCCAGGTGGGCGTTGGCGATCGACCGGGACAGCCGCCGGTAGCCTTCCGGGCCGCGGGCGAGCACCAGCAGGTGGGAGCCGTCCGGGTCGGGCACGCCGGTGGCCCGGCTGGTGGCGTCCAGGGTCAGCTCGGCGCCGTAGACGGTGGGGATCGGCGCGGCTGCAGCGGCCTCGCAGAACCGGACCACACCGTAGAGGCCGTCGTGGTCGGTGATCGCGATCGCGGACAGGCCGAGGCGGACCGCCTCCAGGACGAGCTCTTCGGGCTGGCTGGCGCCGTCCAGGAAGCTGAACGCGGAGTGGGCGTGCAGCTCCGCATAGGCCAGCTCGGCGCGAGCGGCTTCGGCCTGAGTAGCTTCAGCGCGAGCGGCTTTGCCGTGGCCGCGGCGGGTCATCGTGGGCTCCGCAGGCACTGGCGGGGCGCACCCGACCCTTCGAGCAAGCCGAACATGCGTTCTATCATAACGCTGGGAGCGGACCGCTGCCGACCACTCTGTGGTCACGAGCGCGACGGTCGGGCTACCATCACCGCAGCGTCGCGTGCCGGTGGCAGCTGAATGTCAGGCATGGAGGCGCCGGACACGAAGGAGAGACATGAGGATGTCTTCCCCTTCGCCCTCACGTGACTGAGGGCGAGACGACCAGGCTGATCGCCTGGAGCCAAGAGCTGCGCGCCGTGCATGGTCGGCTGCGCGAGGCGCTGCAGGTCACCCGCGAGGCAGTGGCTGCGGGGCGCGGCACCGACGTGGCAAGTCGTGACCTGCTGCTGATCTGCCACGGGTTCTGCACTGCGCTCGATGGGCACCACCGCGCCGAGGACCGCGACCTGTTTCCTGCGATCGCTGCGCAGTACCCGCACCTTCGGGACACACTGCGCTACCTCCAGCAGGACCACTCGATGATGGCGCACCTGATCGCCGAGCTGGACCAGAGCGTGGACCAGGCCGGCTCCCCTGCTGAGCTGGACCGGCATCTGGAGGGCATCGCCGCGATCATGGAGTCGCACTTCCGGTACGAGGAGCGGCAGCTGCTGACCGTGCTGGAGGATCTGGCGCTGGAGGCCAGTGTCGAGGCGGTGCTGGGGCCGCTGTAGAGGTGCTTGGGGCCAGCTGCGGAGAGGCTCGGTGGCTCCAGCACCGGCCATGGTCACCCCTCGTCCCCTGCACCACGGCTCCAGCACCGGCCATGGTCATCCCTCGTCCCCTGCACCACGGCTCCAGCACCGGCCATGGTCGCTTCTCGTGTCGATTCGCGACGGCGAAGCACGGGTTTCCGTTGATATCTCGCCATTCGCGATGGTTTGTCAGTGGTCGGTGCTTGACTGTTCTCATGACCACAGCACCGCTCTCGTTCATCCCGGGCCACCGCCTGGGGCGCGGCAGCGTGCTGGAGGACCTGGCGATGATCGAGGCGGGAGTCGACCAGGGGTTGCTGATTCGGGCCGAGGTGCTGCTGGAGTGGGTGGAAGAGAACGAGATCCCGCCCGAACCGGACCG
>Ga0209487_1001523_pt1 | contig 19525 bp, 16 predicted proteins | sample Poulit2012_FD_187524 | JGI IMG/M metagenome (GOLD analysis project Ga0209487, IMG submission 187524) | Agricultural soil microbial communities from Georgia to study Nitrogen management - Poultry litter 2012 (SPAdes) (version 2) | ecosystem: Environmental > Terrestrial > Soil > Agricultural land...
ATGCAGCCCGCAGGATGATCTCGCCGCCCCCTCGGCATGGATGGGCGGCCGACGTGATCCCCGGGAGGATCATCAGCTCATCGAGCTCAAGGTGGCCGTCCACGACCGCCTCGATCGCGACGGTCCCATTCGGGATCTCCGACTCGAGCGGGAACGGCTTCAGGATCCCGTCCCACTCGGTCGCGCCCCGGTCGTCGATGCCGCCCAGCTCGAGCACACCGAGTTCCGTGCGGCTGCCGTCCCCGTCGATGGCGGTCCACAGCGCGGTGCCGGCGTCCCCGGCGAGGCGATGGATCACCGGATGCGCCGTCGCGCCACCGGCGTCGATCACCTCGCGCTGATCAGCCTCCAGCTTGAAACTCACGCTGCCGCCTTCTGCCACGAGAGCGTAGGAGCCGCTCCAGTTCGACTCCCCCGTCCAGGAGCTGTCAGGGGTGATGACCTGTGCGTCACCGGAGAGCTCGGCATCCTCCGCGGGCAGCCAGAGCATTCCTCGAGCCTGCGCCCGTCCGGAGATGCAGCGGGCGGTACGCGCGAGCCGGGGCTCGGCATCGAGAGCGATCATGGCCAGCAGACCGTGGATCGTGGACTCGGCGCCCGAGTTCAGGTTCACGGTGCCATCGGGCTCGATACCGTCGATCGTGACGCCGGTGGCCGGGTCGTAAGCCGGTTCGCCGGAGGGATTTGCTCCGAAGAACCACCCGGCGGCGAGCGCAGCCAGCTCGCGGAGACCCTGGCCGCATGTGGCGTCGGCTGTGCGCAGCAGACCTTCCACGCGGCTTTGGGCACCGTAGGCGATCTGCGATTCATCCGGTGCGGGAGACCAGGCGTTGTACGGACCGCCGGAGGTGAGCAGCTGGGGGGTGAACACGCCGGCATCACCGACTGCAGCCTCGAGGCCGTTACCGGTCACCGTGGAGGCGGCCGCGAGTGCGGCCGGTGCCAGGCCACCCCAGGCGTGCCACAGGCTCTGCGAACCGGTCGATGGCAAGATCGCTCGGTAGGGCCATTCGGCGACGTCACCCGATGTCATGGCCTCGATCCCCTCGCTGTAGCGATCAAGGGCTCTGCGCAGGCGCCTGTCGCGAGGTCGTGCCTGCACAGCGGCGGTGAGGCCGAGCACCGCCTCCCCGGTCGCATCAGCACCGTCTGCGATCAACCACCCGGGCACAGAGGTGCCGTCGGCCTCCTGCCAGTGGCCGTAGCGACCGAGCGAGGCGCGGCCGAGCGCACCGAGCGCCAGGTGGAGGCGGTCGATGAGGAAGGCCGCGAAGTCGGGGTCCTGCGCTGCGTACACCGGGACCGCTTCGCCGAGCGCCCAGATGGTGCGAGCCAGCCAGTAGGACTCATCGGAGTCGGAGGGGTCGGGGAGCTCGACGGGGGCCGCACTGCGATTGAGAGTGCCATCAGCCTGCATCCACAGCACGACATTGCCTGCGAACTCACCGGAGTCCACCTGGAGATAGGTGAGGGTGCGAAGGAGGCCTCGCGCGGTCGCGAGATCATCATCGTCACCGAAAGTTGTGTGGGCTCGCAGGAACACGATGGCGGCTCGGGCGATGTCGTCGGCGTTGTAGGCGCCCTGTGTCCAGTGGCCGGTGGCCTCGTCGAGCTCGCCACCGCCGACCGGGTCAAAGCCGCCCCCCTCGAGGTGATCGGCGTAGGTCCACGGGGCAAGGCCGCTCGGGCTCTCGCTCAGGCCATGGGTGCTGTGCCCATCCAGGACGGACAAGGGCACCTCGGCGAGGAGGAATCGCAGGTGGGAGAGGTTCGTGAGGCGTCCATCCTTCGGGCGCTCCGGGGAGAGGGGATGGGCGCCGGGGTGGCTGGGTGGAAGCGCGGCAGCGGCGGGCGCGGCAGACGCTGCGACGGAGGTGAGGACGGCGGAGCGGATGAGGGAGCGTCGATTGATCACTGTGGCCTCCACGGTGGGGGTCGTTGCGCTGCTGTGATTCCGGATCAGCCTCGAAGCCATTGACAACAGCTGAGCAAACCGTTTTGATCGTTGTACATCAAACCGGTTTGCGCAAGGGGTCGACCTTCTCGGCGATGCCCTCCGATCACCGGCACCCAGGTGGACCCGACGACGAGGAGATGGGCGATGGGAGAGCCTCACAAGGTCACGATCGGCGATGTGGCCCGGCACGCCGGGGTGTCCAAAGGGACCGTCTCCCTCGCCTACTCCGGCAAACGGCCGGTATCGCCGGAGACACGACGCCGCGTGTTCGCGGCGGCCGAGCAGCTGAAGTGGACGGCGAGCCACCGCGCTCGTGCACTCGCGACGTCTCGCACCGGCACCATCGGCCTGGTTGTCGCGCGGGATCCGGACGTGCTGGCGACCGACCCCTTCTTCGCCAAGTTCATCGGCGGTTGCGAGAGCGTCCTGGCCGAGCACGGCATGGGCCTGATGCTCCATGCCGTGACTTCCAAGGAAGCGGAGCTCGCTGTCTACGAACGTCTCGCCTCTGGACGCGTCGACGGAGTGATCCTCCTGGACGTCGAGGTCGACGATCACCGTTTCGCTCTGGTGCAGCAGCTCGGGCTGCCCGCCGTGGTGCTCAGCGCCCACCGCCCGGAACCTGGCGAGACCTCGGGACTGCCAACTGTGTACTCGGATGACTCCGCGGCGATCGGTGAGATCGTCGACCTGCTCGTCGACGCCGGTCACACGCGTATCGCACACGTGGCAGGGCCCCTGCGCTACATCCACGGCCGGGTGCGTCGCGAGACATTCACCGCTGCCATGCACGACCGAGGCCTGGATGCGTCGCTGGTCGTGGAAGGCGACTTCACCGCGTCCTCCGGCCGGGACACGACAGCCCGGCTGCTGGACCGGGACGAGCCCCCGACGGCCATCGTCTACGCCAACGACATGATGGCGATCGCCGGCCTCTCCCTGGCCCGAAGCCGCGGGGTCCTCGTCCCCGAGGAGCTGTCGGTCACCGGCTACGACGACAGCGAGCTGTCCGCCCACCTCTCTCCCCCTCTGACCACGGTCGCCACCGGAGCTGTGGAGCGCGGCGCGATCGCCATGCGAGCCCTGCTGGCCGCGCTCGCCAGCGAAGTACCCGAGGACGTTCTGGCCGACCACACCACTGTCGTCCGCCGCGGGAGCATCGCCGCCCCGCCCCGCGCCACCACCCGTACCGTCCCGACAGGAGTTCACCGATGAACATCAAGCGACGCACGTTCACCGCAGGGGCCCTCGCCGCGCCCCTCGCCGCCACGGCCGCCTGTGGAAACGGCGGCGACGCCGACGAGGCCCGATCCGCCCGCGGCCCCATCACCATCTGGCTGTCCAACAATGAGCAGGAGGTCGCCTGGGGCCAGGCCGCGGTCGAGGCCTGGAACGCCGACCATCCGGACGAGGAGGTCTCCGCGCAGGAGATCCCGGCGGGCCAGAGCTCCGAGGAGGCGATCACCGCCGCCATCACCGCCGGGACCACGCCGGACCTCATCTTCAACATCTCCACCGCGGCCGCCCCGGGCTGGGTCCAGCAGGGCGGCCTGGTGGATCTGACCAGCTTCGAGGACGGGACGAGCTACATCGAGGAGCGGTCCGGTGCCGAGGTGGCACAGGGATACGCCGATGACGAGGGCAGCTACTACCTGCTGCCCTGGAAGTCCAACCCGGTGATGATCATGTTCAATCGCGACCTCTTCGAGCAGGCCGGCCTCGACCCCGATGATCCGGGGATGAACACCCACGATTCCTTCCTCGAGGGCTGCCGCACCCTGATCGACTCGGGGGTGGTGCCGGCCGCGATCTGGCCCTCACCGACCAGTGAGTTCTTCCAGCCCTGGTTCGACTTCTATCCGCTGTACATCGCTCAGACCGACGGCATGCAGTTGGTCGAGGACGGCGCCTCCACGTTCGTCTCCGAGGATGGACTGGCTGTCGCGGAGCTGTGGGGCCGGATCTACGAAGAGGGCCTGGCCCCCAAGGAGGCGGCGACCGACGATGCCATGGCCACCGGCGATACCGCGATGCAGAGCGCAGGGCCGTGGGCGATCAGCTCCTACAAGGACGCGTTCCCGGTCGGCTTCATGCCGGTCCCGACCGTGGACGGCTCCGATGTGGAGACGGTCAAGACGTTCGCGGACTCCAAGAACGTCTCGATGTTCACCACCTCGCAGAACCAGGCGACCGCCTGGGATTTCCTGAAGTTCGCCACCTCGCCGGAGCAGGACGGCGAGTTCCTCGAGGCGACCGGGCAGATGCCGCTGCGCGAGGACCTGCTCGATGCTTTTTCGGAGTACTTCGAGGCGAACCCGGATTATGAGGTGTTCGCGGCGCAGGCGGAGCGGGTCGTCGATGTTCCCAACGTCCCCAACTCGACCGAGGTGTGGCAGACGTTCCGTGACCACTACTCGAGCGCGGTCATCTTCGGAAGCGATGAGGTCGAGACCTCCCTACAGGCCGCGGCTGATGAGATCGACCAGCTCGTCCAAGGCTGATCATGACTGCCACCACCCCTGAGACCGCGCGACGGGCCCCGGGCTCCCGCCTCCCCCTGGGAGGCACACTCGGGGCCCAGCCGCTCGGGCTGCTGTTGGCGCTGCCGTACGTGCTGTTCCTCGCCGCGGTGATGGCCTGGCCACTGATCCAGGCGGTGTGGATCTCCTTCCACGACTACTTCTTCACCGCCCCGGCAGCCGTGGTGGACCACCCCTTCGTGGGACTTGACAACTACCTCAGTGCCGTCACCGATCCACAGGTCCGGCAGTCGTTCGCGAACATCGCGGTGTTCCTGGTGATCAACGTCCCGCTCACCGCGGTGCTCTCGCTGGTCCTCGCCTCGGCGTTGAACCGAGTGGTGCGCTTCGCCTCGGTGTTCCGGGTCGCCTACTACATCCCCTATGTCACCGCGAGCGTCTCGCTGATCGGTGTGTGGATGCTGCTGTTCTCCTCCGGCGGACTCATAAATACGATCCTCGGCCCGCTCGCCCCGGACCCGTCGTGGCTGGTCAACAGCTCGTTGGCGATGCCCTCGATTGCCTTGTACGCGACCTGGAAACAGCTCGGGTTCTACATCCTGCTGTACCTGGCGGCGCTGCAGGGCATTCCGCGCGAGCTGTACGAATCGGCGTCGATGGACGGCGCCGGGGTCATCCAGCGCTTCCGCCACGTCACAGTGCCCGGAGTGCGCTCGGTGACCGCCCTGGTGCTGATCCTGGCGATCATCACCGGAGCGAACCTGTTCACCGAGCCGTACCTGTTGACGAACGGTGGCGGCCCCGACGGCGCCTCCAGCACACCGGTGCTACTCATCTATCAGAAGGGCATCCAGCAGACGAACCCGGATGTCGCCTCGGCGATCGGCGTGCTGCTGGTGATCGGTATCGGCGTGCTCTCCGCTGTCGCGGCGCGCACCGGACGGGAGAGCTGACATGGCACATCGTGCGACGAAGCCGTCCCGCGGCACCACTCAGAAAGGCAGCGGAGCACCCGGCTCGACCAGGGCACCGGGACACGGCCGCGCGAGGGTCACGAGCGTGATGCTTTATGCCGTGCTCGTCGTCTTCGCGATCGCTTTCGTGTTCCCGTTCTGGTTCATGGCTGTCGGCGCGTTCCAGGTCAACACGACATCCTCCCCGTCGGACCTGTTCCCGACCGGCGGGTGGACGCTGCAGAACTTCACGGACATCAACTCCCGACTGAACCTGCTGCGCTCCCTGCTGAACTCCCTGGTCTTCACCGTCGGTGTGCTCGCCGGCACGCTGACGTTCGGGCTGGCCGCGGGGTACTCGCTGTCTCGCCTGCAGTGGCGAGGCCGCGGCGTGCTGTTCGCGATCATGCTCGGTGTTCAGGCGATCCCGTTCCAGCTGCTGATGATCCCGCTCTACGTGCAGGTCACCCGGATATACGGGCTCGGCGACTCCTACCTGGGCATGATCCTGCCGTTCCTGATCAACACCACCGCCGTGTTCATCTTTCGGCAGTTCTTCCTGTCGCTGCCGGAGTTGCTGTTCGAAGCCGCCCGGATCGATGGCGCCTCCGAGCTGCGGATCCTCTTCTCGATCGCGGTTCCGATGGTGAAGCCCGCCATCGCCACGGTCGCCCTGATCACGTTCATCGGACCCTGGAACGAGTTCCTGTGGCCGTTCCTGATCACGAAGGACGCGAGCCTGCAGCCACTGGCGGTCTCGCTGGCGAACTACATCTCCAACGTCTCCCGCACCGCCTCGAACCCCAACGGAGCGATCCTGGCCGGCGCTGCGACGCTGGCCTTCCCCGTGGTTCTGCTGTTCGTGTTCTTCCAGCGCTACTTCCGCGCCTCGGATATCAGCTCCGGGGTCAAGGGCTGACGCCCGCTCCACCCCTTCCCCCTCGATCTCAAGGAGAAGCATGTCCACTGTGTCCCTGTTCGGCGGAGCGACCTTCCCGCTGGGCCCATTCGTCCCCTACGAGAACAACCCGATCTTGCGTCCGAAAGGCGACTCATGGGAGTCGTCGAACCTGTACAACCCCGCTGCGCTGGTGATCGATGATCAGGTGGTGCTACTGTACCGGGCGCATGCGGACGACATCGTCTCCCACATCGGGATCGCCTTCTCCGACGACGGCTACTCCTTCGAGCGCGAAGATGCGCCGATCCTCTCGCCCGAGCACGACTACGAACGCTTCGGCTGCGAGGACCCGCGCATCGCCTACATCGACGGGACCTACTATCTGACCTACACCGGGTGGGACCGGACCGTGGCCCAGCTGTGCCTGGCCACCTCCACGGATCTTCGCAGCTGGACCAAGCACGGCCCGCTCTTCGATGATTTCGACACTTTCAAGGTCATGGATCCGCGCGACCACAACTGGTCCAAGGCCGGCGTGATCGTCCCGCAGAAGATGGACGGTCTGTGGTGGATGTACTTCGGAGAGGGCGGGATCTACTGGGCGACCAGCGACGACCTGATCCACTGGACGCCGGGCACGAGCGATGACGAGCCCATGTACCTGCCCACGCCCGGCACCTTCGACGAGGCGCTGGTGGAGATAGGCACCTCCCCGGTGCTGACGGATGACGGGCTGCTGGTGATGCTCACCAACGGCGCCACTCGCGAGATCCACGCCGACGGCACGGTGGACGTGGACTACCGCTGCGGGCAGATCGTGATCGACCCCGCCGAACCGACCACGGTGCTGGCGCGGCTGCAGGAACCGTGGTTGCGCCCGCAGACCTATGAGGACACCCACGGTCTGGTCTCCAACGTCACGTTCGTCGAGGGCCTGGTGAAGTTCCGCGGGAAGTGGTTCGCCTACTACGGGCAGTCGGATACGACGCTGGCTGTGGCGGTGGCGGATCCGAAGGTGCCGTTCGGGGTGGGGCTGACGGCCGACGGGTGATGCGTCGTACCGAGCAGTCGAGCCGCTGCTACCGCCTCTCGGACATGCCGTCTGCGGTCTCCTCGCTTCCGCAGCTCCCCGAGCTCGATCGCGACACCGATCGCTGAAGGGACAAGAAGCTGACCCTCCGCATTCAGGTGGAGCAAGGTCGTGAGCGGGAGTGCTGCCCAGAGCTGCAGTCAGCTCGAGACGAATCGGCCAGGGAGAACCAGACGTGAGGCGGCGGGTCGGCCCGGAACACGACCTCTGCGCCCCCTCATCGTGTCGTTCCACGACATCGGAGGCCGAGTCGAGTAGCTCCAGTGCAGGCTCCATGGTCGACCAGCGCGCGGCTGAGCCCGGACCGAGCACGAGAACGCCCAGGGACTCGTCCATGGGGGCACTGCTCGCGAAGATGGGACCGTCGAGATCCGGCGGCCCCTGCTGCACCGACCTTCCAATTCGGCGTTTCGACTCCCGATGTCAGTACCGCTTCGTAGCCTCGAGGTAGGTCGGCAACCGCAATATGCGGTGCCGGTTCGACCACACTGGAAGGACGGCAGGCATGCCTGGCACGCTCACCCCCGAGTTCGAAGAATTCCGCACGCTCGTCTTGGACGCCGCCAACGAGGATCAACTTCTTCAATATCTCAGGGAGTGCACGACTCCCGGATCCTACTCGGGCTCTCACTTCCACGAGCTGACATACGCGGTCCCCTCACACCCAGACCGATTCGACATCGCAGATGTCACGGCCCCGTCTCTCCTGTCGGTGACGATTCATAGAACAGCGGCTCAAACCCTGCTCAAGGATCGAGACTTCAGATCCGACCTAGAGGCCTATCTCGCCCGCGAACCGGACCGGGATCTCGGGTAGCTCACCGACGCAGAGTTGGAGAAGCTGGAGAGCGACGAAGGCCTCAATCCTGCATGGAAGAAGATCAGGTCCATCGACGGTATCGGCCAAACGCGTACGGCCAAGCTCCTCGCGCGAAAACGCCCGCGGCTGATCCCCATCTGGGACAGCGTGGTCAAGCGTGTGCTGGGGCTCAAGAGCACTCGGACCTACTGGACCGGACATCCTCACCGAGAAGGATGCAGAGCCGGGCGAGAGCTGAGTCAAAATCAGCGACAGGTGAGAGCGATGAGCAGCCCTCCGGTCTTCACGCCTCGATCTCGGCCAGGTCTTCTGTCGCGCCCGCCGGGGACCGAGCAGTGACGAAACCGCCGGCGGGAACGCCGACTCGGATGCGACCGGGGCCAGGCCTGGGTGGACCTGCGGCATCGCGGCTTCGTGCCGACAGCGAACTTCGGCATCTGGAGCCCGATGTCCGCGACCATTGCATCAGTTGCAGACCGAGGGGTCACGGGAGTGGCTCCTCCGCCACCTTGGATGCCGCTGGAGGTGGACACCACTTGCGCCACGGACGCCTCATCCACTGCTCCTACTGCTGTGGCCCGAATGTCATCGGACCCGCTGAGCTGGCGGAGGCGCTCGCGCGACTGCGGGAACCCTGGCTCCGCCCGCAGGCCCCGGGGAGGCCCACAGCCTGGTCTTCCCCCTTGTGCCATAGGGCTCGTGAGGCGCCCGCTGCGGCTCCAACATACCGCGGGCCGCGAGAGGAGGCCTCGCTGACCGTTGACAGCGGAATCGTTCGTGCCCAAAGAGGAGGTGGGGACGGCGGCGCGAGGAGAGTGTTCGGGCGGCAGGGACGAACGACCCACACATGCGTGAACGACCTCGCGGGCCTCTCGCGCTGCTTCCCCTCTGGCAGAAGATATGCGGTCGATCACTCGGAACCTACGTTTGTCGCATCCCCGGGAGAGTATGCTGCCTGCAAGGGCGCCACCGTCCGCATCAGGCAAAGCGCCGCGAACCCGATGCTCTCGGTATAGGCTGCATGACCAAAAGAGATGAATGGTGGAGGTGGCTTCGTGCCGAGGTATGTGCTGGGCGAGATGTTCAGCGGGCCGGGCGGCATTGCACTCGGTGCAGAGCTCGCGAGCAGGAGCCTGTCTAGCGACGGCGGTTCCTCCATCGAGCACGGTTGGGCAGTCGAGCACCACGCGGATACAGCGGAGACATACAAGCGGAACATCCGTGGAGCCACTGACGAGACGGTGTTCACGGCAGACGTGCGAGACTTCGATCTGCGCAACGTGCCGAGCTTCGATGCATTCGCATTCGGATTTCCCTGTAACGACTTCAGCACAGTAGGCGAGCACCGGGGACTCGACGGAGACTATGGCGCTCTCTACACCTATGGGGTCCACGCCCTTGCGCTCCACTCACCGGACTGGTTCGTCGCCGAGAACGTCTCCGGGCTATCGCGAGCCAACGATGGGATGGCCTTTGGAAAAATTCTCTCTGCTCTCCAAAGGCCCGGCGCCGCGGTGCTGACCGATTCGAAGTTCATCGAATTCTACGGCGCGGACTCCAGCAAGGTCGACCCCGACCTCGAATACGAGATCGTCGCACATTTATACCGATTCGAAGAATATGGACTTCCGCAGCGGCGGCATCGCTTCATCATCACCGGGATCCGACGAGACATCCGAGAGCGGCTCGGCGGAGGCTTCCGAGTCCCGGCTCCGGTCACACCCTTGAAGTGGCAACAGAAGACCGCTCGCGAGGCTCTCGAGCTAGACCCTATTCACCCCGGTGCATACAACAACAGTCGGATCAAGCATCCTCAGTCTGTGATCGACCGGCTCGACGAGATAGCTCCCGGGAAGAACGCATTCAACACCGTCTTCAAGGATCCCTCCCTGAAGCTCAATGTCAAGGGCGCGACTCTGAGCAACATCTATCGCCGCCTGCACGCCGATGAGCCCGCCTACACCGTGACCGGCTCCGGGGGCGGCGGGACGCACATGTACCACTGGTCGGAACCGAGGGCGCTCACGAACAGGGAGCGCGCCAGATTGCAGACTTTTCCCGACAGCTTCCGCTTCTTCGGCGGAAATCCGAGCGTACGCCGTCAGATCGGGATGGCAGTCCCTCCCGAGGGCGCCCAGGCTGTCATCGAGGCGATGCTTCGGACCATGGAAGGCATCCCGTACAAGTGGGTACCCCCGAGCCTCGACGCCAACGAGCTAATCCTTGCTTTCGAGCGATCTGAGCAGAGCGCTGACGCTCAGCTGGATCTCAACAACGCCATTGCTGAGGGAGATGCTGTCAGGGCGCACGAGGAGATCGCACGGCCCGCCTTGGCGGTCCTGCGCCGCGAGGGTCAGGATGGCAGTCGCGCCATCGTCGAACTGCCCGAGGGGCGACGCGCCTCAGGGTGAGAGCGCACCGACCGCACCTTCCGAAGAGAGGCTCACGTATGCCTCGCACGCCGCCTGAAGCTAGCAGCGAGAACGCCAGACGCACGATGCAGGCGAACAAGCGCAGGGACACGTCGGCGGAGCTGGCGGTACGACGCCGACTGCATGCGAGCGGCCTGCGCTACCGCATCGATTACGCGGCGGATCCTACGGACCGACGCCGACGTGTCGACATCGCCTTCACGAAGGTGCGCGTCGCGATCTTCATCGATGGTTGCTTCTGGCACGGGTGTCCTGATCACTACGTGCAGCCGAAGTCGAACGTCGAATACTGGCGTCCGAAGATCGCACGGAACATGGAACGCGACCTTCAATCGGTGGAGAGGCTCGAGAACGCTGGCTGGACCGTTCTGCGCTTCTGGGAGCATGACGATCCTGACGCCGTCGCAACGTCGATCGCTGCAACGGTCCGATCCGGGGGGCGAAATCGACCCCCGGATGTCGGGCGTCCTGGTTAACCTATGATCAGTGCTTAGGTCTAGAAGAAACGGGGGCACCGGATGACTAGTGCGAAGCTGGATGATGGCCGGTTCGAGCAGGCTCTCGGCGCATACGAGGGGATACTGAAATCCCGCACCGGAGACCTCAATCAGGACGCCGCCCACCGTGAGTCTGTCACGCTCATCGAGCAGATCTTTCCGGGTTTCCGCGCGGCCTTCGAGGCCTACGAGGATGAGAAGCGCAATAGTGTGGAACGCATCAAAGTCGGGAACCTCATCCGCAAGGATGGCGGCCGGCCGGACTGGTATAGCGGCGCCAAGACCCAGGTCGGCGAATGGCCCGACTACAGAGCCCGTTTGGAACAGAGCGGGCTTCCTGGGCCCGCCATCGAATCGATCCACCGTTCGACCGAGCGGATCCTGTCTCGAAGCGCGAACCCCAAGGCTGTCGGGGACCGCCGCAAGGGCCTCGTCATCGGGTACGTGCAGTCCGGGAAGACAGCCAATTTCACCGGCCTGATCTCCAAGGCAGTCGACGAGGGGTACCGGATCATCATCGTCCTCGCCGGCATGTACACGAATCTCCGCGTCCAGACCCAGCTGCGCCTCCAGAAGGACCTGGGCCTCGACACGGTTCGTGAGAGGCCGGGGATCGCCTGGCACAGGCTCACCGGCTCCAACGCCGATATGGGCCGCGACATCAGCCCGAGCTTCTTCTCCAACCCGAGCAACGTCGCCGTCATGGTCGTCAAGAAGCATGAGATGAGGCTGGCGAACGTCACGAAGTTCCTAGAAGCTGTTCCTGACGTGACGCTGAACCGTCGTGCCGTCATGATCATCGACGACGAGTCGGATCAGGCCACTCCCAACACTATGGGCTCCAAGGACCTCGTCTCCACGATCAACAAGCGGGTCCGAGAGCTGTGGGCGGCGGTTCCGACCGGAACCTATGTCGCCTATACGGCGACGCCGTTCGCCAATGTGTTCATCGACCCGTCGGATGATGGAGATCTCTACCCTGAGGACTTCGTGTCCGTGCTGCCCAAGCCCGACAGCTATATGGGGTCCGAGCTGTTCTTCGATGTCGACCAGACCGTCGACAGCGGTGAGGACGAGATGATCCACCGTCTCGCGCACGAGGTGCCCGACCACGAGGCTATGGTCTTCACACCCAAGCCGAAGAAGGTCGACGAGTTCGAACCAGAGATGACGGCATCGTTGACGACGTCAATCCGGTGGTTCATCCTCGCCACCGCGATCCGGGAATTGCGCACCGGAGAGGCCCAGGACTCCTCGATGCTCGTGCACACTTCGCAGCTGATCCGCGTCCACGAACGTACGAAGGAGGTCATCTCACAGTTCATCTCCGAGATGGCTCTCGACGTGGAGAACCAGGAGGTTGCATTCCGGGACGTATTCGATGCCGAGATCGACAACGCTTCCCCTCTTCGCGGCGGTGAGCTCGTCCCCGGATGGACGAAACTCTGGCCGGTGGCGAAGAAGGTCCTCGAGAGCATCGTGGTGAAGATCGACAACGGCGCCTCCGATGATCGCCTCATCTACGATCCGAACACTCCTCAAACCGTCATCGCCGTCGGCGGCGGCACCCTGTCCCGAGGACTCACCCTCGAAGGGCTTGTGGTCTCCTACTTCTTGCGTTCCAGCAACACGTACGACACGTTGTTACAGATGGGACGATGGTTCGGGTTCCGTCCTCGCTACGCCGATCTGGTCCGTGTGTGGATGGGCCCTGGCCTCCTCGATGAGTACGGGCATCTCGCTGCCGTCGAGAAGCAGCTCCGCGACGAAGTCGTCGAGATGGAGAAGGAGGGGCGTACCCCTCGAGAGTTCGCCATCAAGGTGAAGAGCCACCCCGGCCGCCTGGAGATCACGAGCAAGAACAAGATGGATGCCGCCCAGCTCGTCCGCGCAGGGCTCGGCGGGACCCGGCGACAGACGATCTATCTCGATCGTTCTGAGCCAGGCAGAGAGATCGGCTATCGCGCTTCCAATAACCTGGTCCGCACGGCGCTGGACCGCGAGTTGCCCTTGCTCACCCGGGGAGCGCATTCGTCGCGACGCCACCCGTCGCTCATGTTCCGCGGCCTGACCAACGAAGATGTCGTGGGCTTCCTCGAAGAGTTCTGGGTCGCACCGACCGACAAGTGGTTGCAGGCCGACGGCATGAGCGGATGGCTCAACCGGCATGGCGCCGGCGCCCAGTGGAATCTCATCCTCGTCTCCGGATCCGGCGGCGGTGGGCACAACCACGAGTACTCAGGCGGGATCGCGGTCTCGACATCGCGACGCGCTCCCCTGAAGCCCGACCTCTGGTCTCAAGACCGCCTGGGCTCTGGGCTCCCTCCGCACTCGGACATCGTCAACATCCGCGCCCTCATGTCAGGCGACGACTATCTCCTTGACATACGCATCCTCGCCGATCAGGGCCAGCTCGACGAGCGGGACATCGAGATCTTGGACGGAGTCGACAAGAAGTCCGCTGTCGCGATGAAAACCGCCCGTTCCCTTATCCGTCCGAACGAAGGCACCGTCCTCCTCTACGCGATCGACGGCGATTCGCAGCCAGCGTCGAAATCGACGACGAGGACAAGGATGCAAGCCGATGGACCGCTGGTCGGGCTCGGAGTTGTCTTCCCCCACGCCGAGGCGGAGGACCCCGGCGAGTACTGGGCTGTCGAACTAGACGACCAGGATGCAGATCTGGCGACCACACCCCCCAGGGACGACGAAGCCGACTTCGTACCTGAGGAGGACGAGCACTGATGGTCAACGGGCACTCCCGGGTCCAGGCCGCGTACGACAACCTGAGGGGCGAGCAGGTCATAGAAGGGGAATCTGCGAGCATCCCGCTCGGCCCCTCGGGCCGCCTCAGGGATGCGATCCTCGTGAAGGACCACGTCGGCCTCATCCACCTGCTGGCGCGGCTCCCGGACGAGCGAGAACGATTCGATGTCCCTCTCGGACGGCTCCTTCAGGCCACATGGGTCGAGACGGAGGGTAACGAAGGGCGGGCGGTCTGGCTGGATGTCGCCTGTCTGGATGCCCGGCTGATCCGTACGTTCCTCTCCCTCATCGGCGAGATGCTCGATCGGGCTGATGCAAGCGGCCGGCCATGCATCGACGAGCTGACAGAGGTGCTCGAATCATGGCGCGCTGCTCTCGCACGAGCACGCTTCGCGATGGACCGCAACCGTGTGATCGGTATCTTCGGTGAGCTCACGATCCTCGAGCGTCTGGCGAGGCGGGATCCCCAGTCCGCACTGTCTGCATGGCAGGGCAGGAACGGCGCAAGGCACGATTTCGTGCGCACCAATGCGCTCGAGGTGAAGACCTTCGGCGGTTCGGGCAGCCCGGCGGTGACGATCCACGGTGAATCCCAGCTCGATCCACCGATGAATGCCCAGTTGCATCTCGTGGCTTTCCGGATCACGGACGGCTCCTCCGGGGAGTCTGTCGACGAGCTGGCCGAGAGGATCGCCGCGCACGGCATTCCTCGCGAAGAGCTCATTCGGATTTTGGGAGACGACGCTCCTGGCATCGAGGGTCGGCGACGGCGTTTCGAGATCGAAGAAACGCGTTTGTATGCAGTCGAGGACGATTTTCCCGGCATCCGCGCATCCCACATGGACTCGTCGGCACTTCGCGGTATATTCGGTCTCAATTACCAGTTGTCTCTCGATTCATGCCCCGGCGAACTCGATCCGAGCCAGTTGGACAGAGTCCTCGAGGAGCTCTGACCGGCGATATGATTCAGCCCCTCCAGTGGTTCCCCAAGCGCTTCTCCCCGGGAGACATGGACGCCTCCGGCGGAGATAGGCTGCTCGGCAAGACCGAGCTCTCCCGACTCGCAGTCCTCATCCGGGAGACTGCACAGAACAGCTGGGACGCGAAGAATGAAGGCGCCCGACCTCTCTTTGGCGTCAGCCTCCGTCGAACCGACTTCCGCCTCCGGGAGGATCTCGCAAGCCTGCTCTCCGAAGGCCGGCTCACAGGCCTCACCTCCCTGAGGAGGAACGCGAACTTCAGAATCCTGGAGATATACGACAGGGGGACCAAGGGATTGGACGGCCCTGCCGACCTGTCGCCCGTCGGCAAGGGCAGGTCAGCGCGATTCCAAGATCTGATCCTCAAGCTCGGTGTCTCCCACAACAACGGGACCACGGGGGGCACCTACGGGTTCGGGAAGACGGCGGCCTTCGCTTACAGCGGCATAGGCACGGTCGCCTACTGGACCCGATGCCGCAATCCTGAGGGAGAGCTCGAGGACCGCTTCATCGTCTCTGCGTATGGTGAGTCCTATCAGGACAAAGGCGTCCAATACACGGGAAGGCACTGGTGGGGAGCCCTCTCCACTGATGGTGAATCCATCCTTCCTCTGGTCGGTCAACCTGCCGTCGAGGTCGGCGAGAAACTGTTCGAGCGCAGATTCGAGGAAGGCGAGACCGGCACCTCGCTCCTCATCCTCGACCCGTTGATCGCCGACGAGGAGGACGCCGCGGAGACGTCCGCGGAACCGCTCGACAGGTTCGACAGCGACCCCATCGAGATGGAGGACGATTTCGTACGTCGCTCCCGCCATGCGATCCGCGCCAACCTCTGGCCGAAGATGATCCCTGCGCCGCATGAGAGCGATGCTCCTATGGCCCTGGAACTGCGCGTGAACGGAGAGTCTGTCGACCTCGGCAGTCCCAGCACGGGCGCGCTGGCACTCTGGGGATCCGGCTTGAACGCAATCCGAGCAGCGCGATCGAGCCCCGAGGAGATCAGCACGCCACATGGACTCCCTGTCAAAGTCATAGAGATCACTTGGTACAAACAGGTGGTCGGGCACCTCGCGCTGGTCCGACGGGTTCCAGCCGTCGAGCCTTACCTGGAATTCGACGACCTCGATCCCGCCAGAGGTGACGAATCCGGTCTGTTGCGCATCGCGCTCATGCGAGGCCAGGCCGAGCTCGTCGTCACGACCGTCGATTGGGTCCAGCGAGAAGCTCCGGCCGGAGCAGACTGGCTGGCCGTGTACAAGTCGGCTGACGAATTCGATGAGCACTATGCCGAAGCTGAACCACCTGCCCACGACAACTGGGTGACCGAGGGTTCGAGCAGCAAGTCGTCGAAGATCATCCGGCAAACGAAGAACAGGGTGAGGCGATGCATCACCGAGGAGATCCACCCCGCACCACAGGAGACCGAGGCAGGATCCGCTGGAAGGCTGCCGTCGACTGGAGAGCTGTCGAGGCGACTCGGGGCAATCATGCCGGCCCCGGCGCCACAGCTTCCCGACGACGGGGAGCCTCACCGGCCAGGCCGACGCCGTGGCCCGACGAGACCCAGCTGGTCAGTCGAAGCGGACGCTCCAAGGCTCCTCGAAACCGATGCGCAGGGCATGCAGCTGCAGGAGATCAGCTTTATCGTTCTCGGGGAGGAGCCCATCGCACGCGTCAGGCTCAACGTGAGCCTCCTGGGCGACGAGGGTCTTCATGAGCAGGTGCCTCCTGAGACCCTGGGAGTCCAGTGGGTCGATGCGGCCGCAGAAGGTCTCGACGCCGCGAACGTCAGAACTGGCCAGGAGGCGATTGTCCGATTCATCGGCGCCCCCCGCCGTGCCCTAAGAGTTGAGCTCACCGCAGGAGGCCCCGATGGCCGTACTTGAGTCGAAGCCTTTCCTCGCCCCTTCCCACACAGCAGTGAACGCTGAGATCGAGGTGGTCGAGCCAGCGTCGGAGGTCGGGGACATCTCGGAGAGGTGGGAACCAGGACAGCGCATCGTGCTCAGATGCCGCGCTGAACTTTCACCTGACTTCTGGACGCAGACAGGGATATCACCGGATGAGGAGATCAGCCTCGTAGGGAACGCCACGTGCCTGCCGGCTCGTGCCACCTGGCGTTCATCGGCATCGTTCTCGGAGCAGGACGGCTGCTGGAGGGCAGAGACTCTGGTCGAGATCGACGGAGCGATCCTCGCTGTCGAGCTCCTCGCGGACGCCTGGGTCGTCGGCCCTGCACGCACCGGGAGCACTGATCCCCAGAATGCAACCCATGAAGGGGCGAAGCTCTGGCAACTGCCGAGGCCGCTGAAGCTCGAGCTCGAAAGTGATCAGGCAGCGTTCCCGACGACAGCGATCTCTTTCTCCCAGACCGGACGCAGGGATGTCCCCTGGGTTGTAGAAACCAACCTCGATGCCGATCCGACATGGAGCGTGAGCTCCGCAATCCGCCTCTACGTCAACAGCGACTCCAGCCGTGCGGCATCGATACTCGATGGCACAGCTCCGGAAGATTCCTACGCTCTCATCCAGAGCGATATCCATCTCGTCGTCTTCCATCAACTCGCGAACTGGCGCGACGCCATCTCTCCTAGCCAGATGGATACCATCGCAGAGCACGATCACAACTCCCTGGCGGCATTGGGTGCCGCGTTGGCGCAGAACATCGGAATTCCACTTAGCGAAGCCCTGAGGATGTCCAAGGAAGAGCCGTCCAACCTGATTGCGCGCTCGCGTGAATCTCTCCGGTTCGGAAGGGACGAACATCCATGAGCAAGATATACCCTCAGCTCGCACGTCACGAGGCAGTCGAGACCCTAAAAGAGCTCGAAGATCGACTGAAGGGTGGGACGCCACCGAAGCCGCTCCCGGACGGGACACTTGACCCGAGGACACGATTCAACGGATACGGTGGAGTACCGGTGAGCGTCGGCCGCCTCAGAGAGTTGCATCGCTCCCTGAAGCAGGTGCTGGATTCCGTGCCGGAACATGGACGAGATGCAGACCGGAAATTCGACGCCGTCGCCGGCAGGTTCCTCGTTGACTGGTTCGCGACGGATGGCCGCAATCAGGCTTCGAATCCTGAGATCTGGCCGTACCTCACTATCCTCGTCCTCCCCGATCTCGCAGTAAGGCGGTTCGGACCCGACAGCACGGGACGACTTCCCAAGGATCGCTATCTCTCCGGTCGCCGAAATATTTTCTACCGCGCTTACCTCAGATCATGGATTTTGGGAGACCTTCTCTCCGACCCGGAGCTTCCGCTGTACGAAGACGACCTAGTTGGCTTGGTCGATCGAAATCTATCCGCAGACCATCGAGTTGCACGCATCATCGCGGATCAGATTCGTTCGCTGTCCGGTAAAGAGAATCGACGTGAGATCGTGCGAAACGGCCTCAAGGCCATCCAATATGAACTGCGTGTCACTGACCTATCATCCTTGGATGACTCTGGCATCCGCACCGCTGTCTCTCTCGCTTTCCACGGACCAGACTTTCAGCATACCGACGTTTTCACTCGCAATGCTTCGGAGGCCCCTGCATGGCTCTAATCCGTCACTTCTTCGAGCTTAACTCGCAAGGGACCGTGCATCGTTCAGAGACCGATGCTGGGTGGGCAAAAGTTCAAAACGGCGATCAGGTCCTCTTATATATCGGCACCTACGGATCCGAAACCAGAATGTCAAGGCCTAAGACTAGCCAGGTCATTCAGCTTGACCGCGAACGAGCGTCGGAGCTGATCAAGATCATCCGCGAGGTGTTCCCCGACATCGAGAACACTGAGAACCGCACCCCGAATCTTCAGTGAATCAGTCATGCGGAGCATTTCTTCTGCGACGTTCTGATCCAGCCACAGCTCGCACTCTCGTTTCTTGTCCCCTACCGGCACCGGGGGCCCGAGCGGACGCAACCGGATACGCAGCCGGTGCCCGTACCCCACTACCCCACATGCGTGCGCCTGGCGGAGCAACAGCCCGTCGACGGCTCTTGTGCGCAAGAGTGCTTCCGTGCCGGCCCTGCTTCTGCCAGGCTCGCTGCATGACAGAACACCATCGCCACGATGCCGGCCATTCTCCGCATCCGGAGGAGTCGCCCTCCCCTGCCGAGCACTGGGAGCAGCGCTACTGCGAGGCCGACCGGGTGTGGTCGGGAAAGGCCAACGCCACCATGACGTCCATCGTCGGCGAGTTCCCGCCGGGTCGCGCGATCGACCTGGGCTGCGGGGAGGGCGGGGACGTGCTGTGGCTGGCCGAGCAGGGCTGGCAGGCCCACGGCCTGGACATCTCCACCGTCGCGATCGACCGCGCCCGCAGCGAGGCCGCTGCCCGCGGGCTCGAGCGCGCCACCTTCACCGCCGCCGACCTCAGCACCTGGCATCCCGAGCCGGACTCGGTCGAGCTGGTGACGGCCGCCTTCTTCCAGTCCCATGTGGCGCTGGACCGGATCGAGATCCTGCGCCGGGCAGCCACCGCGATCCGCCCGAGCGGGCACCTGGTGGTGATCTCCCATGCCCAGCCCCCGCCGTGGTCCTCCGCTCATCAGCATGAGGGCCCGCAGCTGGTCTCCGCCCGGGACGATGCGGCCGAACTCGCTCTCCCGTCGGACGCATGGGTGGTCGAGGCCGCTGATGAGCGCAGCCGCCCCGCCGT
>Ga0209487_1001524_pt1 | contig 19521 bp, 17 predicted proteins | sample Poulit2012_FD_187524 | JGI IMG/M metagenome (GOLD analysis project Ga0209487, IMG submission 187524) | Agricultural soil microbial communities from Georgia to study Nitrogen management - Poultry litter 2012 (SPAdes) (version 2) | ecosystem: Environmental > Terrestrial > Soil > Agricultural land...
CACCCAGGACTCGTCGGTGAGCGGCGCTGGGGTGGGCGGTGGAGCGACGTGGGGGAAGCCGGAAAAGCGAGAAGGACCCGCCAGGAATGTCCTGACGGGTCCTTCTCGCTGGAGCTGTGGTCTAGCGGCCGCGCTCGTCGCGGCGGCGGTCCCACCGGTCCTCGAGACGCTGCATGAAGCCGGTGTCGCGGCGCGGGGCCGAGCTGCCGCCCTTCGTCGTGGCGGCCGGCCGGCGAGCGACCGCGCCCTTCGGCTTGGAGATGGCGAGCATCACCCCGCCCAGCATGGCGACGAACCCGAGGACGCCGAGCCAGACGAGGGAGGCGGCGACGCCGCCGACGAGCAGTCCGAGGCCCGCGAGGACGAGAACGGCACCCAGGGCGAGTCGCCGTCCGGAGTAGCGTTGCTCGGAGGTGAACGTGCTCACCAGCCGCGGGTCGGAGCGAAGCTGCTGCTCCATCTGGCTGAGCACCCGCTGCTCATACTCAGAAAGAGGCATCGGTTCCTCCGATCCGGTCACAGGTGCCCTTCCTCAAGAGGGCGATTGAGTCAAGTTTAGGCTGCCGCGGCGCCGGGGGAAAGCCGACGGGGAAGGAAGACTCGTCACGTCCTGCCCTCCTCCTCCGCCCGCCTGGGGAGCAGGGACGCCGGGCGTAGTGCCGCCGGCCCGAAACGGCCGCGGATCGAGTCCATCGCCGCCTCCGCGTCCCGCCGGTGGTCCTCCTCCCCGAGGCGCAGCTGGATCCCCTCACCCGCCGGCTGGAGCTGCTCCACCCGCACGCCGAGGAGGCGCACACCCGACGGCGGGACGGGGACGTCGGCGAGCAGGGCGGCGGCCAGGGCGAAGACGTCGTGGGCGACGTCGGTGGCCTCGGTGGAGCGCGAGCGGGTGATGGTGCGGAAGTCGGCGTAGCGCACCTTGACGGCGACCGTCCTGCCGACGAGTCCGCCTGCGCGCAGGCGTGCCGCGCAGCGGTGGGCCTGGTCCAGCAGCACGGCCTCGAGGGTCGCGCGGTCGGAGACCTCCGCGGCGAAGGTCGTCTCGGTGCCGATCGACTTCTCGGTGCGGTGGGGCTCCACGGCTCGCGGGTCCCGGCCGTTGGCGAGGTCGTGCAGCCGCTGCCCGGCCGCCACGCCGAGGATGCGGTGCAGGGTGCGGACCGGCTGGGCGGCCAGCGCGGCCACCGTGTCGATCCCGTAGGCGTGCAGCCGCTCCCGGGTCTTGTCCCCCACGCCCCACAGCGCCCCGACGGGCAGGGAGTGGAGGAAGGGCACCGTGGCCGCGCGCGGGACCAGCAGCAGGCCGTCCGGCTTGGCGTGGCTGGAGGCGAGCTTGGCGACGAACTTCGTCGCCGCCACACCGACCGAGGCCGGCACCCCGAGCTCGGCGTGGACCCGGCTGCGGATGGCCGCGGCGATGCGGGCGGGCGGGCCCAGCCGGCGCACCGCGCCGGCAACGTCGAGGAAGGCCTCGTCGATGCTCACCTTCTCCATGACGGGGGTGACGTCCGCGAGGATCGCCATGACCTGCCGGGAGACGCGCGCATAGGTGTCGTGGTGGGGCGGCAGCACCACCGCCTGCGGGCACAGCGCCCGGGCCCGCGCCATCGGCATCGCGGAGTGGACGCCGAACCGGCGCGCCTCGTAGGTGGCGGACAGCACGACCCCACGCTGCTCTCCCCCGACGATGACGGGACGGCCGACGAGGTCGGGCCGGTCGAGGAGCTCGACGGCGGCGAAGAAGGCGTCCATGTCCACGTGCAGGACGGTGCAGCCGGAGTCGTCCCGGCCCCAGTCGCGCCGGGCCTCGGCACTGCGCTCGCCCCTGCTCATCTCGGGATCAAGGTTAGCCTGGGGCCCATGCCCGAGCGCCCAGCCTCCCGACGGCGCGGCCGCACCCGGCGCCAGCCCCAGCTCCACCTCCCCGAGGGGCCGGTCCGGACCTCCACCGGGGTGGTCGAGCTGCTGCGCGATCCCTCCCGCCCGTCGGCCGTCACCGTCTTCATCAACGACGCCGAGAGCTCCTACGTCGACCTCGCCGACCCGAGCCACCTCGAGTTCGAGTACATGCAGCAGATGGTCGTCGTCCTCGACGCCGCCGGCCCGCCGCCCCCCGAGCCGCTGCGCGTGGTGCACCTGGGCGGCGCCGGGTGCGCCCTGCCGCGCGCCCTGGACGCCGCCCGGCCCGGGTCGAACCAGCTGGTCGTGGAGATCGACGCCGAGCTCGCCCGCCTCTCCCGGCTGTGGTTCGACCTGCCGCGCTCGCCCCGGCTGCGGATCCGGGTGGCCGACGCCCGTGAGGCGCTGGGCACCCTCGCGGGCGGCGAGTGGGACGCGATCGTCCGGGACGTCTTCGCGGGGATCCAGGTGCCGGGTCACGTCCGCACCCTGGAGGCGGCCGAGGAGGCCCGGCGCGCCCTCGCCCCGCACGGCCTGTACCTCGTCAACCTCACCGACCGGCCACCGCTGACGGTGGCCCGCGCCGAGGTGGCCACGCTCCGGTCGGTCTTCCCGCACGTCGCGCTCATCGCCGACCCCGCCATCCTGCGCGGGAGGCGCTACGGCAACGTCGTGCTCGTCGGCTCCGCGGAGCCGATCGTGACCCCGGCGCTGGAGCGCGAGCTGCGGGGGCTGCCGCTGCCGGTGCGGCTCGTCGCCGGTGAGGAGCTCACGGACTTCGCCGGCACCCTGCTCCCGCTGCGGGACGAGGAGGCCGCCCCCACGCCCCTCCCTCCCGCCGAGCGCTGACTTGTTCCTCCCGCAGGCTCGTAACAACTCAGCGCTCGGCGGGATAAGTGCGCGCTCGGCGGCGGGATGGGGGGGATCGCGCTCGGCGGGATGAGGGGGCGGCGCGGCGCACTGCCGCCACTCCCCCCTCCCCTTTTTGCGCCGACCGCCTCCCCCTCCCCTTCGGCGCCGAGCGCCTCGCCCTCCCTTCAGCGCCGAGCGCTGACTTGTTCCTCACGCAGGCTCGTAACAACTCAGCGCTCGGCGGGATGAGGGGGATCGCGCTCGGCGGCGGGATAAGGGGATCGCGCTCGGCGGGATGAGGGATCGCGGGCGGGGACGACGAAGGGCCCGTACCGCCTGGCGGTACGGGCCCTTCGTCAACGGGTCAGAGTGCGCGGACGCTCTCGGCCTGCGGGCCCTTGGGGCCCTGCGTGATCTCGAACTCGACGCGCTGCGCCTCCTCGAGGGAGCGGTAGCCGTCGGACTCGATCGCCGAGTAGTGCACGAAGACGTCGGCGCCGCCGCCGTCCTGCGCGATGAAGCCGTAGCCCTTTTCGGCGTTGAACCACTTCACGGTTCCCTGTGCCATGGTGCTGTGTCCTTCCGGGGACGTTGTGGGACCGGCCCTATGCCGATCCCGGTCGTGCCGCAATGCCTCGTCCCACGTGGTGCACAGCCCGGCCGGAGCCAGGGTCATACGTAAGCGAACTGCAACTGCAACGACCTCAGTGTTGCACGTCGGGGCGCCCCGTGCCAGCGACTTGGCGTCCGGACTTCTCGCCGCGCTACTCGCCGATGCCGGGTCCGGGTGCCGCCGGACCCGTCTCGTCCTCGCCCTGCTCGGCCAGGAAGGCCTCGACGGCGGCGCCGATCTCGTCCGCGGTGGGCAGCTCGACCGGCTGGGCCAGCAGCGTGGCCTTGGTCTCCTGGTTGGCGCCGCGCATGAAGGCGTCGAACTGCTGCTCGAGCGCGCGGACGACGGCCGTCACCTCCGGGGAGGCCGACACCTGGCGGGCGATCTCGGCGGCGGCCTCGCTCGCCGCCTGCTCCAGGTCCCCCACCGGCAGTGCCAGCTCGCCGGAGCGCGCGGTCTGCCGCACGAGCTCGGCGGCCGCCTGGTGGAAGTGGCTCTGGGCCAGGTAGTGCGGCACGTTCGCGGAGAAGCCGATCGCCTGGTGCCCCGCCTGCCCCAGCCGGTACTCGATGAGGCCGGTGACGCTGCCCGGCACCTGGACGGTGCCGACGATCTCGGGCTGCGGCGGGATGAGCCCCGGCTCGCTCGCGTGGGCCGTCACGGTGGTGGGGCGGGTGTGCGGGACGCCCATCGGCACGCCGTGGATGCTGATGGTGCGCTGGACGCCGAAGCGCTCGACGGCGTCGACGACCGCCGCGACGAAGGCGTTCCAGCGCAGGTCGGGCTCGGTGCCGTGGAGGAGCAGCAGCTCGGTGCCCTCGTCGTCACGCAGGAGGTCGAGGACGACGTAGGGCTCGTCGTAGTCCGTCCACCGCCAGCTCTCGAAGGTCATCGGCGGCCGCTGGGCGCGGTAGTCGATGAGCTCGTCGGCGTGGAAGGTCCACACGCGCTGCGTGTCGAGGGTCGTCGTCAGATGGTCGGCAGCGAGGGCAGCGGCGTGCCCGGCGTCCATCGCGCCGGTGAGGGCGTTGACCAGCACGCGGGCGCGGACCTCACCTGCCTCGGGGTGCACGTCGTACAGGTCCACCACCGTCTCCTTCCTCCACTCGTCTCAGGTCTGCGGGAGACACTCCCGGATCTGTGGGTGGAACGCGTCGCGCGGCCGCGGCATTCCCGGCTCGCCTCAGCGCCCCGGGAGCCGGACGACCGAGACGAAGAAGTCGTCGATCTTGCGCACCACGGAGATGAAGCGCTCGAAGTCGACCGGCTTGGTGACGTAGGCGTTGGCATGGAGGTTGTAGCTGCGCAGGATGTCCTCCTCGGCGTCCGAGGTGGTGAGCACCACCACGGGGATGCGGCGCAGCTCCTCGTCCTTCTTGAGCTCGGCGAGCACCTCGCGCCCGTCCATGCGCGGCAGGTTGAGGTCGAGCAGCACGAGGTCCGGGGTGGCGGCGTCGGCGTACTGCCCCTCCTTGCGGAGGTACTCCATGGCGGACTCGCCGTCGGCGACGACGGTGAGCCGGTTGGCGACCTTGTAGTCGGCGAACGCCTCCTCGGTCATGAGGACGTCGCCCGGGTCGTCCTCGACGAGCAGTACTTCGATCATGCTGGCCACCGTTCCACCTTCTCCTCCGGGGGTCCCCCCGCTCGGGTCATGATGTCACGGCCGCCGGGCTCCGTGACGTCGTGCTCCACCGTGAGCCGCGCGGCGGGGTCCCCGGCCGGCAGCGTCCACCGGATGGTCGTCCCCTCGCTCGGGTCGAGGTGCTCCACCCAGATCTGCCCGCCGTGGTGCTCGACGATCCGCTTGCACATCGCCAGGCCGATGCCCGTGCCGGTGTAGGCGTCCTTCGCGTGGAGGCGCTGGAAGATGGCGAAGACCCGCTCGGCGTGCCGCGGCTCGATCCCGATGCCGTTGTCGCTGCACCGGAAGAGCCACTCCGCGCCCACCCGCTCGACGCCGACGTGCACCCGCGGGGCGACGTCGGGACGGCGGAACTTCACCGCGTTCGCCACGAGGTTCTGCAGCAGCTGGGTCAGCAGGCCGGCGTGGCCCACCACCTCGGGCAGCGGGTCGGCCGTCACCTGCGCCCCGGTCTCCTCCAACGTCTCCGACAGGTTGTCCAGGGCCTCGGCCAGGCACTCCCCCACGGGCACCGGCGCCGACGGTTCCTGCGTGCGGCCGAGGCGGGAGAAGGCGAGGAGGTCCTGGATGAGGCGCTGCATGCGGCGGGCGCCGTCCGAGGCGAAGGCGATGTACTGGTGGGCACGCTCGTCCAGCTGGTCGCCGTAGCGGCGCTCCAGCAGCTGGGTGAAGGAGGCGACCTTGCGCAACGGCTCCTGCAGGTCGTGGGAGGCGACGTAGGCGAACTGCTCCAGGTCCCGGTTGGACGCCTCGAGCTCCGCGCGCGCCTCCTCCGTGGTGGCGATCTGGGCCACGAGGTGGCGGCGCATGAGGTCGACGTCGTCCGCCAGGAGGCGGACCTCCTGGGGACCGGTGCCGACGACGGGCCGCTCCAGCTCACCCTCGGCGACCGCGCGGCTGTCCTCGGCCAGCCGGTCGAGCGGCTCGGTGATCCACTGGCGCAGGTAGCGCCACAGCAGCAGCCCCGTGACCAGGCCGAGCACGGCCAGGGCGACGACCGAGCCGAGCAGGACGTTCTGCCACGCCCGCATCGCCGCGGCACCGTCGGTGCGGTGCTCGATGAGGAGCTCCAGCGCCAGGCGCAGGTCCGCGCGGACCTTGCCGAAGAGCTCGACCCCGGCCTCCTGCCACTCCAGGTACGGTTCGTCGGCCGTGCCCTCCCGGGTGGCGGCGATGAGCGGCTTGGCGTAGCCGGCGCGCCAGTCGTCGGTGGCCGTCGCCAGGGAGTCGAAGCGCTGCTCGAGGCCCGGCACCCGCGGCAGGACCTCGACGAGGCCGGAGCGCACCTGGTCGGGCCGTCCGTAGGCGAGCTCGTCGTACGCGGCGAGAAGGTCCTCGTCCCCGCTGAGGGCGTAGGCGCGGACGGCGGCCTCGGCGTCGACGATGTCCGCCTGGAGCTCCTCCAGCTCGACGACGGCGTTGAAGACGACGGTCGTCACCTCGGTCTGGTACCGCGAGAGCTGGCTGAAGGCCACCACGGCGAGGATCATCACCAGACCGAGCGACAGCCCGGCGACGGACATGGCGACGCGCAGCCGGTGCCGCAGGGTCCAGCCGCGGGAGGTCACGCGGGTATCCAGCCGAGCATGAGGATCTGGACCTCCACCAGGCTCGGGTCGTACGCGCGGGCGGCGCGCTCGACCGTCTCGGCCAGGGCGGTGTCGTCACCGGCGCCCCGGGTGGCGGCGTCGAGCACCGCGGCGAAGGAGGACCCGTCGGCGGCACCGTTGCCCGCCTGCTCCAGGAGCCGGTCGTGGAGCAGGAGCAGCCGGTCCTGCTCCCGCAGCTGGGCGGGGACCGTCGGCCGGGGACCCGGCCCGCCGCCCAGCGGTGCACCACCGCCCGCGGTGGTGGGCAGCGTACTCACCGAGCCGCGGGAGAGGAGCAGCGGCGGGTGGTGGCCCGCGAGGTGGCAGGTGGCGGTGGCACTCCCCGGCGTCAGCTCGACGACGACGACGCGCACCTCGCCGTCCTGGGCCGCCACCAGGCGGTCCAGGGCATCGACGACGGCCGGGACGGGCAGCGCACTCAGCGCCAGGCCCCGGAAGGCCGCGCGGACGCTGGCGGCGAGCGCCGCCGGGGACGTCCCCAGGCCGTCCGCCGCGCCCGAGACGGCGAGGACCGAGCCGTCGGGACGCTCGACGACGTCGCACAGCTGGGGGCTCAGCGCGTTCTCGTCGTCGGTGCGCGCGAGCACCCGGACCGGTGCGGTGGGGGCGTGGGGCGCCGCGCGCAGGCGCGCGACGAAGCGGCTGACCTGCTCGGCCCGGTCCTGCAGCTCCTGCTGGGAGCGGCGCTCGCGGTCACCGCGGCGACGCTCGACGGCGTAGCGCACGGCACGCCCGAGCCCTTCACCGTCGACGGTGCCCTTGACGAGGTAGTCGTGCGCCCCGGCACCGACCGCCTCCAGCCCGCGGTCGGCGTCGTCCAGACCGGTGAGCACGACGACCGCGGCGTCCGAGGCGTCCAGCAGGCGCACGAGCGCGTCCAGGCCGGAGGCGTCGGGCAGCCCGAGGTCGAGCAGCACGCAGTCGACCGGCATGGCCAGCGCGTCCACCGCGGCCTCCAGGCTCCACGCCCGGGTGAGCTCGGCCTCGATGGCCGCGTCCCGGAGGAGCTCCTCGACGAGCAGGGCGTCGCCGTCGTCGTCCTCCACCAGCAGCAGGTGCAGTGCTGTGGCCGGGGCCTGGCTTGCGGTCACGGTCATCCTTCCGGTTTCGGTCCGAACATCGTACGCAGTCCGGCACCCTGGTCCGGTCACCCCCAGGCCCCGTCGTCGTAGATAATGGTCTGCCGGTCGAGAGGAAGCGGGGTCGAGCTGGTGCAGGTGAACGAGGCCGAGGCGCACGTGCCGTGGCAGGGTGACCAGGACTTCGTCGACCGTGTCTACGAGCGGCTCGACGACCTGCGTCGCCGCTATCGCGAGCGGCTGGCCGAGGTCCGCCGCCAGGGCGCGTCGGGCACTCCGCAGAACCGCTCGGAGCGCGACGCCTTCGCCACCCACTACGAGGACACCCTCGCCCGCCTGGAGCAGGTGGAGAACCGCCTCGTCTTCGGGCGGCTCGACCTGGAGGACGACTCGCGCCGCTACGTCGGGCGCATCGGCATCTCCGACGAGGACCAGGAGTCGCTGCTCATCGACTGGCGCGCCCCCGCGGCGCGTCCCTTCTACCAGGCCACGGCGGCCCAGCGCGGGGACGTCGTCCTGCGCCGTCACCTCGTGACGCACGGGCGCCAGGTGACCGGTGTGGAGGACGAGCTGCTCGACACCGACGCCGACGTCGACGGGCTGACCGGAGAGGGCGCCCTCTTCGCCGCCATGGCGGCGGCGCGCGAGGGACGCATGGGCGACATCGTCGCGACCATCCAGGCCGAGCAGGACGCGATCATCCGTTCCGACGTCGACGGCATCCTCGTGGTCGAGGGCGGGCCGGGTACGGGCAAGACCGCGGTGGCGCTGCACCGCGCCGCCTACCTGCTCTACACGCACCGCGAGCGCCTGGAGCGGTCGGGTGTGCTCGTCGTGGGGCCGAGCCGGGTGTTCCTCCGGTACATCGAGCAGGTGCTGCCCTCCCTCGGGGAGAGCGGGGTCGTGTCCACCACTCTCGGGGATCTGCTGGCCGACGTCCCGGCCGCGGGGACCGAGGCGGAGGAAGTCGCCGCCGTCAAGGGCCGCGCGGTCATGGCGCAGGTGCTGCGCAGCGCCGTCCGCGGCATCCCGCGGCGCCTCACCGCCCCCGTCCAGCTCGACGTCGACGGCGAGCTCGTCCGGCTGGAGCCGGACGACGTGCGCGCCGCCCAGGAGCGGGCCCGCCGCAGCTCGCGTCCGCACAACGTCGCACGCCGGACGTACGCCACCGCGGTGCTCGACGCCCTCGTGCGCCGCTGGGCGGAGGAGAAGGGCCTGGACCTGGAGTCCGAGCACGGCTACCTCCTGCAGTCGCTGCGCGAGTCGCGCGACGCGCGCCGCGAGATCAACCTGCGCTGGATGCCCACCACCCCCGAGCAGCTGCTGCGGCGGCTGTACGCCGATCCGGAGCTGCTCGCCCGGCACGGGCGCGGGCTCAGCGCCGAGGAGCGCCGCCTGCTGCACCGCCCGGCCGACGCCCCGTGGACGGCGGCGGACCTGCCGCTGCTCGACGAGCTCGCCGTGCTCCTCGGCCGGCTGGAGAACCAGCAGGACGAGCGGGCCCGCCTCGCGCGCGAGGCCGAACGGGCCGCCGCGGTCGCCTACGCCGAGCATGCCATCCGCGAGGACGGCATCGGCGGGGGCATCGTCGACGCGCAGACCCTCGCCGCCCGCTTCGCCGCGCCGGAGGCGCGCCTGTCCATCGCCGAGCGGGCCGCGGCCGACCGGGAGTGGACCTACGGCCACATCGTCGTCGACGAGGCCCAGGAGCTGTCCCCGATGGCGTGGCGTGCCCTCCTGCGCCGCAACCCCTCCCGCTCGATGACGCTCGTCGGGGACCTGGACCAGCGTTCGGGGCACCGTCCCGCGCGCAGCTGGTCCGAGCTGCTCGGCACGGCCGCCGGCGAGCACCTGCGCACCGCCTCGCTCACGATCAACTACCGCACGCCCGCCGAGGTCATGCGGACCGCCGTGCGGGTGCTGCGCGCGGCCGGTGGCGCGAACGCCGCCCCTGCCCGGTCGGCCCGGGAGGTGCCGGGTTCGCTGCGGGTCACCGAACTGGCCGCCGAGCGGGACGTCGTCGAGGTCGTCGTGGCCGAGCACGCCGAGATGGGCGAGGGCCGCCTGGCGGTCATCACGCCGGAGGACCGCGTGGGACGCACGCGCGAGCTGCTCTCCGAGCGGCTCGCCGCCCAGCTGGAGGCGCCCGCGGGGGACCCGCTCGCGGCGCCGGTGGTCGTGCTCGACGCCGTCTCGGCCAAGGGCCTGGAGTTCGACGTCGTCGTGCTGCTGGAGCCGGCCGAGGTCGGGTCCGGCGGGCCGGGCGACCTGTACGTCGCGATGACCCGCCCCACCCGGCGGCTGCACGTGCTGCACGCACGGCCGCTGCCCGCCGGCTTCTCCTCCGACTAGCGCGGGGAGGGCCGTCCGGCCGTCCCGCGTGCCGGATGGGTTTCTCGCTCGCGGGGTCCGTAGGCCACCATTGACCCCGTGCGCGCACTGCTTCTGGAGAACCCACACGAGAACGCCGACGCAGCCCTGGAGTCCGCCGGGCTCCAGGTGGTGCGCCATCCCGGCGCCATGGACGAGGACGAGCTCATCGCCGCCCTCGACGGCGTCCAGGTCCTCGGCATCCGGTCGAAGACCTCGGTCACCCGCCGGGTGCTCGAGGCGGCGCCGGACCTGCTGACCATCGGCTCCTTCGCGATCGGCACCAACCAGATCGACCTGCGGGCCGCGGCCCACCGCGGGGTGGCCGTGTTCAACGCGCCCTTCTCCAACACCCGCTCGGTGGTCGAGCTGACCATCGGGGAGATCATCGCGCTCAGCCGCCGGCTCACGGTGCTCGACGGCGCGCTGCACGAGGGCCGGTGGGAGAAGTCCGCGGCCGGGGCGCACGAGGTGCGGGGCCGCACGCTCGGGATCGTCGGCTACGGCAACATCGGCACCCAGCTGTCCGTGCTCGCCGAGGCACTGGGCATGCGGGTGGTCTTCTACGACACCGCGGAGAAGCTGGCGCTGGGCAACGCGCGGCGGATGGGCAGCCTGGAGCAGCTCCTCGACGTCGCGGACATCGTGAGCCTGCACGTGGACGGACGCTCGGGCAACGCCGGCATGTTCGGCGCCGAGCAGTTCGAGCGGATGCGGCCGGGCTCGATCTTCCTCAACCTCTCGCGCGGCTTCGTCGTCGACTACGGGGCCCTGCGCGAGCAGATCCTCGCCGGGAAGATCGTCGGCGCCGCCGTCGACGTCTTCCCCGACGAGCCCAAGCGCACCGGTGACCCCTTCGACTCCGACCTGCGCGGCCTGCCCAACGTCATCCTCACCCCGCACGTCGGCGGGTCCACCGAGGAGGCGCAGGAGGGCATCGGGGCCTTCGTGTCCAACAAGCTCGCCAACTACGTCCACGAGGGCACGACGACGATGAGCGTCAACGTCCCCCAGCTCGCCCTCGAACCGGCCACGACCGCCCGGTACCGGGTGACCTACCTGCACCGCAACACCCCCGGTGCGCTCGCGCTGGTCAACCAGGCCTTCGCGGAGAGCGGGGCGAACATCGAGGGCCAGATCCTCGGCACCTCCGGCGACCTCGGCTACGTCATCACCGACATCGGCGGGGAGCTTCCCGACGAGGCACGCCAGGCGCTGGACGAGGTCCCCGACACGATCCGCCTGCGCGTCCTCTCGGCAGCGGCCGCGCGGCGGTAGCGGGCCGGGCGGGCGTCTACGGTGGTGCCATGACCTACCAGGCGGCACCCGACCGTTACGACTCCATGACCTACCGCCGCTGCGGGCGCAGCGGCCTGGACCTCCCGGCGATCGCGCTCGGGCTGTGGCAGAACTTCGGGCACGACGCCCCCGAGGCCACCCAGCGCGAGATCGTGCTGCACGCCGTCGACCGCGGGGTCACCCACATCGACCTCGCCAACAACTACGGCCCGCCGCCCGGGGCTGCCGAGTCCTTCATGGGCCGCCTGCTGGCCACGGACCTGGCGCCCTACCGCGACGAGCTGGTCATCTCCTCCAAGGCCGGCTACCGGATGTGGCCCGGCCCCTACGGGGAGTGGGGCTCGCGCAAGTACCTCCTCTCCTCGCTGGACGCCTCCCTGCGCCGCCTGGGCCTGGACTACGTCGACATCTTCTACTCCCACCGGGACGATCCCACCACCCCCCTGCACGAGACCATGGGTGCGCTGAAGTCGGCCGTGGACTCCGGGCGGGCGCTGTACGCCGGCATCTCCTCCTACACCGCGGAGCGTGCCGCCGAGGCGGTGGCCGTGGCCGAGGAGCTCGGGCTGCACCTGCTCGTCCACCAGCCCTCCTACTCGATGCTCAACCGGTGGGTCGAGGAGGGTGAGCCGAGCGCGCTGGACGTCACCGAGCAGGCCGGGATGGGCAACGTCGTCTTCTCGCCGCTCGCCCAGGGCATGCTCACCGACAAGTACCTCGGCGGCGTGCCGGAGGGCTCCCGGGCCAGCCGGGGCGGCTCGCTGCGCCAGGAGTTCCTCACCGAGGAGAACCTCGGGCACATCCGTGCGCTCGACGCGATCGCGCGCGAGCGAGGGCAGACCCTGGCCCAGCTCGCGATCGCCTGGGTGCTGCGCGACCCGCGAGTGACGACGGCGCTCGTCGGCGCCTCCAGTGTGCGACAGCTCGACGACTCACTCGGCGCGCTGGACAACCTGGAGCTGAGTGCCGAGGAGCTGGCCCGCATCGACGAGCACGCGGTGGACGCCGGCATCAACATCTGGGCCGCCCGCACCCGCTAGGCCGGCCTCCAGACGGAGAACCGGTGACGGTGGCGGCTTCCCCTCCGCCACCGTCACCGGTGGTCATCGCGAGTCCTGCTCGCTGCCGCCCACCCTAGCCGAGGCGTCCGGCTCGGGCTCGGGCGCCGGCTGCGGCGGCCGTTCGGCGCGCAGCGCGGCGATCGCCGTCTCGAAGTCCTCCAGCGAGGTGAAGGAGGAGTAGACGCTGGCGAAGCGCAGGTAGGCGACCTCGTCGAGCTCGCGCAGCGGCCCGAGGATCGCGCGCCCGACGTCGTGGGCGTTGATCTGAGCCGCGCCGGCCGCACGGACGGTCTCCTCCACCTGCTGGGCGAGCAGCGCGAGGTCGTCGTCGGAGACGGGCCGGCCCTGGCACGCCTTGCGCACGCCGACCATCACCTTCTCCCGGCTGAAGGGCTCCACCACCCCGGACCGCTTGAGCACGGACAGGCTGGAGGTCTCGATCGTCGTGAAGCGTCGGTGACACCCGGTGCACTCGCGACGCCGACGGATGGCCGAGCCGTCGTCGGTCGTGCGCGAGTCGATGACCCGGGAGTCGGCGTTCCGGCAGAACGGACAGTGCACGCGCCAGGCTCCTCGTCGGTCGGGCGGGCCCGGATCGGCACCGCTGGGGTGCACGGTACGGGCGGCCGGGCGCGCGGTGCAACATCCGGCTCAGCCGGCCGGGACCACCAGCTGCTGCCCCACGACGAGCTCGCCGCCGGCCAGGCCGTTGAGCCGCAGGATGTCGTCCACGACGTCGCGCACGTCCTGCCCCTCGCCCGCCGTGGCCGCCGCGATGCCCCACACGGTGTCCCCCGCGGTGACGCTCACCCGGTCCACCGGGCCGGCGTAGGGCTGGTCCGAGACGACCCCGCCGAGCCAGGCGCCGGCGGCCACGGCAAGGGCCACCGACACGAGCAGGGCGAGGGTGGAGACGACGAGACGCCCCCGGGCCGTGAGCCGGATCGGCGCGGCGACCGGTCGCGCTGCGGGGGCCGGTCGCGCGGCGGGCGCCATCGGACGGCCGGCGGGCGCCGGCGCGGGGACGAAGCCGGGGCCGACGAGCTGGAGGTGCCGGCGACGTCGCGTCGCACGGTCCGCGTGGAGCGGGGCGGGAATGGCCAGTGCACTCATCTCAGTCTCCTTCGAACGCCTGTACGTCGAACGTCTGTACGCAGCGTAGCGGCCGGGGCCGACATTGTCGACACGCCGTCGAACAGTTGTTTGATCTGCACCGGGCCACCTCCTACGCTGTCGAGCACAGCCCATCAGCGACCACTGACATCGAGGAGCACGCGCCGTGAACCCAGGCCAGGACCACCCCGACGACGGCCGTGCCACCGTCCACGAGCTCCCCGAGCCGGAGCGGCACGACGGCTCCCTCACCGAACGTCAGCGGCTGGTCCTGGAGACCATCAGGCGCAGCGTCGACGAGCGCGGCTACCCGCCGACGATGCGGGAGATCGGCACGATCGTCGGGCTGACGAGTCCCTCCTCGGTCAAGCACCAGCTCACCACCCTGGAGCGCAAGGGCTACCTGCGCCGTGACCCGAAGCGGCCGCGTGCGATCGAGATCGTGGGCAGCGAGGTCCGCGGGGCTCCGGCGCTCGGCAACCCGGAGGACGCCAGCGATGCGCCCGCCCCCACGCTGGTCCCCGTGGTCGGGCGGATCGCCGCCGGCGGGCCGATCCTGGCCGAGCAGGCGGTCGAGGACGTCTTCCCGCTCCCCCGGCAGCTCGTCGGGGACGGTGAGCTCTTCCTCCTCAAGGTGCGCGGTGACTCGATGATCGACGCCGCCATCTGCGACGGCGACTGGGTGGTCGTGCGCCGCCAGCCGGTGGCGGAGAACGGCGAGATCGTCGCCGCCCTGCTCGACGACGAAGCCACCGTCAAGACCTTCCAGCGCCGGGACGGCCACGTGTGGCTGCTCCCCGCGAACGACGCCTACTCCCCCATCGACGGCGACGCCGCCCAGGTCCTCGGGCGGGTCGTCTCGGTGCTGCGCAGCCTGTAACGACGAAGGAGCGGTCCATGTCCGGCAACGGTGGCGAGGGCGCGGACCTGCGCCTGCCCTTCACCGAGGTGTACGGCGTGGTCCGCGCGGCCACGGAGCGGCTGGGGATCACCGGTGTGCGGGGCGACCGGTGCGCCCGGCTGTTCACCGAGGCCACCCGTGACGGCGTCTACTCCCACGGCGTCGAGCGCTTCCCCACCTTCGCCCGGAACGTCGCCGACGGCCTGGTCGACGTCACCGCCGAGCCCCGGCGGGTCTCGGCCGGCGGCGCCGTCGAGCGCTGGGACGGGCGGCGCGGGCCGGGGAACCTGAACGCCTGGTCCGCCATGGACCGGGCCCTGGAGCTGGCCCGCGAGCACGGCGTCGGTGCCGTGGCGCTCGGCAACACGAACCACTGGATGCGGGGCGGCTCCTACGGCTGGCAGGCTGCCGAGGCCGGCTTCCTCGCGATGTGCTGGTCCAACACCCTGCCGAACACCTCGGCGGCCGGGGAGCCGCCCGTCGTCGGGAACAACCCCTTCGTCCTGGCCCTCCCGCGCACTGCCGGTCCGGTGGTGCTCGACATGGCGCTGAGCCAGTTCGCCGTCGGGGTGATGGCCGGGTACGCCGCGCGCGGTGAGCGTCTCCCGCTGCCCGGCGGCTTCACCGCCGCCGGTGAGCTCACCGACGACCCCGCCGCCATCGTCGACGGCGGCCACGGCGCGGCGATCGGCCGCTGGAAGGGCTTCGCGCTGGCGGTGGCGCTCGACGCGTGGGCCGCGATGCTCTCGGGCGGGCGGGCCACCCACGAGCTCGGCCGGGACCCCGCCCGCGAGACCGGTCAGACGCAGTTCTTCCTCGCCGTCGACCCGAGCGCCGTCGGGGACCGCGCCGAGCAGGAGCAGATGGTGGACACCGTCGTCGCCGCGGTGAAGGCCGCGGACACCGCGGGCGAGGAGCTGCGCTACCCGGGTGAGGGCACCGTCCGCACCCGCCGGGAGAACCTCGAGCACGGCCTGCCGGTGCGGCGTGAGACGTGGGAGGCGCTGCGCGCGCTGGGCTGAGCGTGCGCTACAGGCCCAGGGCCTGCAGGACCGCACGGATGCTCTCCGCGCTCGCCCGCAGCCCGGCCTGCTCGGCCGGGGTCATCGGCGGGAGCAGCTGCTCCCCCGCCCCCTCGCCGCCCACGACGGTCGGAACGGACAGGCAGACCCCGGAGATCCCCACGTAGTCGGTGAGCAGGGTGGAGACGCTGAGCACCCGGTTCTCCGCGCGCAGGATCGCCTGGATGACCTGGACCGCCGCGAGCGCCACCGCGTAGTTGGTGGCGCCCTTGCCGGCGATGATCCGGTAGGCCGACTCCACCACCTCGCGGGCGATCGACTCGCGCGCCGTCTCGTCGAGCAGCGGCGTGTGCGTGGTGCTCCAGTCCAGCAGCGGCACGGCCCCGATCATCGCCGAGCTCCACAGCACGAGCTCGGAGTCCCCATGCTCGCCGACGACGTAGGCGTGGATGTTCTGCGCGGCCAGGCCGGTCTCCTGGGCGATGCGGTAGCGCAGCCGGGAGGTGTCCAGCACCGTGCCCGAGCCGAACAGCCGGTTCGGCGGCAGGCCGGAGATGGTCAGCGCCGCCTGGGTGACGACGTCCACCGGGTTGGTCACCATGAGGTAGACGGCGTCGGGCGCCACCTCGGTCAGCTGGGGCACCAGCGTGCGCATGAGGCCGACGGTGCCGGCCGCGAGGTCCATGCGCGTCTGCCCCGGCTTCTGCTTGGCGCCGGCGGTGACGACGACGACGTCGGCGCCCCGGCACACCTCGATGTCGTCCGAGCCGACGACCTGGGCCGGCGGCATGAACTGGATGCCGTGGGCGAGGTCGAGCGCCTCGGCCTCGACCTTGGCACGGTTGACGTCGTAGAGCGCCACCCGGCGGGCCACCCCGTTCATGAGCAGGGCGTAGGCGAGGGTCGCCCCGACCGCGCCCGCCCCCACGATCGCCACCGTGCTCGTGCGTGCCTGCACCGTCATCTCCCGTCATCTGTCATCGGAACGCCCCCAGTCTGCTGGTCGATGCGCCGCGGGCGCACCTCTGCGTGGCCGGCAGCGCGCTCACCCCGAGGCTGCCAGCCGGCGCAGCGCCCCGAGCGCGACGTCCCGGTCCGTCGTCGGCCAGAGCTGCGGCATCGAGCGGCGCAGGAAGCCCCCGTAGCGGGCGGTGGCCAGGCGCGAGTCGAGCACCGCGACGACGCCGCGGTCGTCCACCGACCGGATGAGGCGGCCCGCACCCTGGGCGAGGAGCAGCGCGGCGTGGGTGGCGGCCACCGTCATGAAGCCGTTGCCGCCGGACGCGGCGACGACCTCCGAGCGCGCCGAACGCACGGGATCGTCCGGCCGCGGGAAGGGGATGCGGTCGATGAGCACGAGCCGGCAGGTGCGGCCCGGAACGTCCACGCCCTGCCACAGGGACAGCGTGCCCACCAGGGTGGCGGACTCGTCGGCGGCGAAGCGGCGCACGAGCGAGGGGAGCTGGTCCTCGCCCTGGCACAGCACCGGGGTGTCGAGCTCGGCGCGCAGCAGCTCGGCAGCCTCCTCCGCCGCCCGCCGGGAGGAGAACAGGCCCAGGGCCCCTCCGCCGGAGGCCCGGACGAGGTCGACGAGCTCGGCCTGCGTCTGCTCGCTGGGGCCCTCGCGGCCCGGGGCGGGCAGGTGGCGGGCCACGTAGAGGATGCCCTGGCGGGCGTAGTCGAAGGGCGAGCCGACGTCGATCCCCCGCCACCGGGGCTGCATGTCCCGGGAGGGGGCCGCGGGCCGGGGCGGCTCGGCGTCGTCGTCGAGGTGGTCCAGGAGGTTGACGCCGAGGGTCCGGGCGAGGGGGTCGAAGCTGCCGCCCAGCGCCAGGGTGGCCGAGGTGAGCACGGCGGCCCGGCCGGCGAGCAGCTCGGTGGCGATCGGCCGGGAGACGTCGAGCGGGGCGAGGTGGAGACGGGCCGACTCGAAGCCGGTGCGGCCGCGCTCGCACCACAGCACCTCGCGCCGCTGGGCCACGCCGTCCCCGAGCAGCCGCTCGGCGATCTCGTGGAGCACGACCATCGCCGACCGCGCCATGAGCCGTCCTCCGGGCTCGGACTCGCTCTCCCCCTTCATCGCCGTCAGTGCCTCGCGGCTGCCGGCCTCGAGGAGGGTGACGGCGTCGAGGAGGTCCTCGGGCACCCGGCGCAGCCGCCCGTCCGGTGCCGTCTCCAGCCACGCGCCGAGCGCGCGGCCGGCCGCCTCGAGCGCCTCGACGCTCACCCCGGCGTGCTTACGGGCCAGGCGCACGGTGCGGTCGACGACGGCGGCGGACAGCTCCAGGGTGGACTGGGCGGTCACCCGCTCGGCCAGCTCGTGGGCCTCGTCGACGACGAGGACGTCGTGCTCCGGCAGCACCCGCGACGACCCGGATGCCGCGATGCCGAGCATCGCGTGGTTGGTGACGACGACGTCGGCCTCGTGGGCTGCCCGCCTGGCCGCCTCGGGGAAGCACTCCTCGAGCATGGGGCAGCTCGCGCCGAGGCACTCCAGCTTGGTCACCGAGACCTGCCGCCAGGCGCGGTCGCTCACGCCGGGGTCGAGGTCGTCGCGGTCCCCGGAGTCGGTCTCCTCCGCCCACTCCCGCAGTCGCAGGACCTGCTCGGCCAGCGGGCCGGTGGCGGGTGGGGCCCCGGCGCCGCTCGTGGCGGCGTCCACGGCGAACAGCCCGGGCTCGTCCTCGGCCGGGTAGCCGCCGGCCACCTTGTGCTTGCACAGGTAGTTGTGCCAGCCCTTGAGCAGCGCGACCTGCGGGCGCGGGGCCCCGGAGGCCGCGACGACATCGGCCACGAGGGGGACGTCGTGGGTGAGCACCTGGCGCTGCAGGGCGAGCGTGGCCGTGGACACGACGGCCCGCTCGTGGTGGCGCACGGCGTGGTCGAGGACGGGCACGAGGTAGCCGAGCGACTTGCCGGTGCCCGTCCCGGCCTGGACGAGCAGTGCCCGGCGCTCCTGCAGGGTCCGGGACACCTCCTGCGCCATCTCCAGCTGGCCGCTGCGCTCGCTGCCTCCCAGGCGCCCGACGGCGGCGTGCAGCAGCTCGGCGGTCCCGCTCACGCGGGCTGGGCGGCGGCCAGCTCGGCCGCGAGCGTCTCGTCGACCAGGGCCGTCAGCTGCGTCCCTGCCGCGGTGTGCTCCTCGGTGATGACCTCGCCGGTGGCGTGGGCGCGGGAGACCAGGTCACCACGCGAGTAGGGCACGAGCACCTCCACGCGCACCGAGGGCCGCGGGAGGAGCTCGGCGATACGCGTCTGCAGCTCCTCGATCCCCTGCCCGGTGCGTGCGGAGACCGCCAGTGCCCCGGGGTAGCGCGTGCGCAGGCCGGCGACGGTGTCCGGGGCGGCGAGGTCGGCCTTGTTGAGCACGATGAGCTCGGGGATCTCCTCGGTGCCCGGGATGTCGGCCAGCACCTCCCGCACGGCACGCACCTGGCCCTCGGGATCGGGGTGGGAGGCGTCGACGACGTGGAGGACGACGTCGGCCTCGGCCACCTCCTCCAGGGTGGAGCGGAAGGCCTCGACGAGCTCGTGGGGCAGGGACCGGACGAAGCCGACGGTGTCGGCGAGCGTGTAGACGCGGCCGTCGGGCGTCTCGGCGCGCCGGACGGTGGGGTCCAGCGTGGCGAACAGCGCGTTCTCGACGAGCACGCCGGCGCCGGTGAGGCGGTTGAGGAGGGAGGACTTGCCCGCGTTGGTGTACCCGGCGATGGCGACGGCGGGGATGCGGGCGCGATGCCGGGAGGAGCGTTTGGTCTCGCGCGCCGGGGCCATGGCGGCGATCTGCCGTCGCAGCCGGGCCATCCGCGTCCGGATGCGGCGGCGGTCGAGCTCGATCTTCGTCTCACCCGGTCCGCGCGACCCGATGCCGGCGCCCCCGGCCACCCGGCCGCCGGCCTGCCGGGACATCGACTCACCCCAGCCGCGCAGTCGCGGGAGCAGGTACTCCAGCTGGGCCAGCTCGACCTGTGCCTTGCCCTCCCGGGACTTGGCGTGCTGGGCGAAGATGTCGAGGATCAGGGCGGTGCGGTCGATGACCTTGACCTTGACGACGTCC
>Ga0209487_1001525_pt1 | contig 19510 bp, 14 predicted proteins | sample Poulit2012_FD_187524 | JGI IMG/M metagenome (GOLD analysis project Ga0209487, IMG submission 187524) | Agricultural soil microbial communities from Georgia to study Nitrogen management - Poultry litter 2012 (SPAdes) (version 2) | ecosystem: Environmental > Terrestrial > Soil > Agricultural land...
GCAGAATCGCTCGCGCCGAAGGTGATCGATGCCATGCAGGGCAAACGGCCGACATCATTGCGGCACGACGCCGCCGAAGCTATCCTCGTTGGACTCTGGGCGATGGGCCGACTTGGCTGGATCGATAGGTTTCAAGATTATATTTGATCGAGCGGTCATCGCTCATCAGGACGCCGCTTGCCGGTACGGCGCGCGTCACACCGCGCATCCGCAGGCATTGCACCGACTGGATACGACTCGACGCATCGCTACAGCTACGTCTCTCCTCTGACAATCCGCCCGGCACTGGTGCGTTACGCCTCAGTCGTTCTGCTATTGTGGTTTGCGGTATCCGCCGCATACGCGCAGCCGGTATCGTCTCCTCGGCACACGCATGAGTTGAGACTGACGCCTGAGGCAGGGCCGGAGTATCCGATCGAGCGGTTCGCGATCCCGGCGAGCTTCCGCCTCAGTGTCAACGGCGTCGACGTGGACAGCACAGGATTCAGTGTGGAGACGCGCCGCAATATTATCTACATCGACCAAGCCGTGCTCGACACCGCAGAGGTCGTCCTGCTTCGCTATCGAACGATCCCGTTCAGTCGCTCGCCGGAGTTCACGTTCGTCGACACGACGACCATCCCCCGCGACACCGGAGCCGTGCGTACGTCGGCGTCCATCTTTCGGGGCGCAGACACGGATCCGTTCGCCGGCGTCTCGCTGCAGCGGCGAGGATCGATCACGCGGGGCGTCTCCGCCGGCTCAAATCGGGATGTCGGCATTGAGTCGGGTCTGAGGCTCGAGCTTTCCGGTGAAATTGCCGACGGCGTGGGCATCCGGGCTCTGCTGTCGGACCAGAACACGCCTATCGTACCCGAAGGCACGACGCGCCGGCTCGAGGAATTCGATCGCGTGCTGATCGAGATCGATGCACCGGTGGGCGCCGTCACGCTCGGGGACGTCGATCATGTCGTCTCGGGACCTGCATTCGCGCGGCTCTCGCGCCGTGTGCAAGGAGCTGCGGTTTCTTCCCGCGTATTTTCGCCCGAAGGTGGTCGTCCCGGGGGATTCGTCAGGGCGGCCGGGGCCGTATCACGCGGACGATTCCGTTCGCAAGTTCTCAACGTCCAGGAAGGCGTCCAGGGGCCGTATCGTCTCACGGGCGCTGAGGGCGAGCCGTTTGTGCTGGTCATCCCCGGATCGGAGACGATTTACTGGGATGGCGTCCCACTTACCCGAGGAGAGAATGATGATTACGTAGTCGACTACGCGACCGGGGAGATCCGTTTTACGTCGAATCGCATCGTTTCGGAAGAGCGCCGCGTGCTCGCCGAGTTTGAATACAGTACGTCGCAGTTCACTCGAACGCTCGTAAGCTCACATGCGGAAGTTCATTTCTGGGAGGGTGCCCGCGGGCCACGCGTGAGAATCGGCAGCGCGTTCATCCAGGAGGCCGACGGCTCACGCTTTCTGGACGAGGCGGGGCTGACGTCTGCAGATTCGCTCGCCCTCGCGCAGGCGGGCGATTCACCGTCGTTTCGAACTGGAGCGGAACAGGTGGTTTTCGATCCCGAGGCACCGTTTGTCCAGTACATTTTGCGGGATACGCTGCAGGCCGATGGTTCGGTGGATACGTTTTTCGTAGCGATCGAGCGGCGTCCGGAGGCCGGCGAGTCGGTTTATCGTGTCCGGTTTACTCACGTTGGCGATGGTCTGGGCGATTATATCCGCGCCGGCCATACGCTCAACGGCATCGCCTACGAGTACGTTGGCCGTGGCCGTGGATCCTACCTGCCGGTTCGCCGCCTGCCTCAGCCGATGCAGCACAATCTCTTCGACGTGTACGGCAGCGTGGCGGTCATCCCAAACGTGGAGGTGTTCGGGGAATGGGCACGTTCGTTCCAGGACCTGAACCGGCTGTCCCCGCTCGACGCGGAGGATGATGCAGGCTCAGCATACGAAGCCGGGGTCCGCGTTTCGCCGATCGAATTGTGGGAGCGGATCGAGGTCTCCGGCATGTATCGACATCGAAGACTCGACCGGCATTTCAGTCCCTTCGACCGGATTCGGCCTGTGGAGTTCGGTCGACAGTGGAATCTGGATGTGGGATCGACGCCGGCAAGCGGCATTCCCGATGCGCGTGAGGCGACGGATGAAGTCTCCTTCCGTTTGTCGGATATCTATTTCGGTGATGCGTCGTTCGAAGCGGCCCGTTTTAACCTCGGCGATCATTTTTCGGCGGAACGGCGCGCGATGACGATCGCGGCAACCCCGCTCGGTCTATCTACAGCCGAGTACCAGGGCGAGTGGATCGACAGTCGAAATGCGTTCAGCCTCGAAGACGGCAACTGGCAGCGTCACCTCGGTTCGGTTCGCATGCCGATCCCGCGCCTGAATCTCACACCGGGCCTCGAGATCGAGCATGAAGACAGGCGCCAGCGGCATCTCGATACCGACAGCCTCACCGCCGGCGCGTTTCGCTTCACGCGCATCACGCCGGGGGTGCAGTGGCACGGCCTGGGGCTCGACCTCGGCGCTGAGATCAGTTTTCGCGATGAGGACGGCGTCATCGGCGGGCAGATGATCGACGCGGATCGGTCGACAACCGTCTCGTCGGATCTCCGGTTCGATGCCGATCGATTGTCCGGCGAAGCCAGGATCGGCTACCGCACCAAAACGTATTCCGATCGATTCCGCGCCGAGATGGCCCGGGCCGATCAGAACTCGTTGCTGATCCGGAGTGCATTCAGGTGGCGGCCGCATCCGCGAGCGGTGGATGCTAACGTGTCATATGAGGCATCCAGTGAGCGAACGCCGTTGCTGCAGGAGATCTACATCCGCACTGGTCCTGAGCTTGGGGAATACGTGTGGGAGGATTTCAACGGCGACGGCATCATCCAAATCGATGAGCTGATACCAGAGCGCACGCCGAACGAAGGCGTCTACGCACGGACATTCGTCCCGACCGACAGCCTCGTCTCATCGATCTCCGTAAACGCCCGCGCCGAACTCCGCCTCGATGGAAACGCCGCCTGGAGGGGCAATGACGGCTGGCAAGGCGTGTTATCCCACATCTCATCCCGCAGTGTTGTCGAGGTGCTGGAAACCACGCGCGCGCAGGATATCACCCGAATCTACCTCTTGCATCTCCCGCGGTATCGCGATCCTGACAACACAATCAACGGCCGGCTTCGAATCCTGCAGGATATTTCGTTGTGGCCCCGCGGGCGGCGTGGTGGTGTCGATCTGACACATTCGCAGGTTCGTTCCCTCAACAACAGGACGGCGGGCCTGGAAGAGCAGTTCATTTCAACGTGGCGCATCGACGCCCGGTGGCAGCCCGGCAGCGCCTGGACAACTCGCCTCGGCGTGGCGCGCGAGCGGAATCGGCAGGACAGCCGGCAGTTCGCGAGCAGGCAGTTCAGTATAACCGGCTTTCGATTGGAACCAGAGGTGATTTTTCGCGCCGGCGATCGGCTTCGCTTCAGCACGCCGGTATCACTCGCGTGGAAGCACGATGCACGCCAGGATCGTAGCGCACGGGTTGCCAGACTACCGCTTGACGTGCTGTTTCAGGTGCCGCGCCGCTTGAGTTGGAACACTCGCCTCGAGCTGGCCAACGTCAATCTTACGGGTGATTATGTGGGGATGGCGCAGTACGAGCTCACGGACGGCCGCGGCCCGGGCACATCGTGGATGTGGGGTTCCAGCCTGCGATACAGCATCAACCAGTACCTGCGGGTAACGCTGCAATACGACGGACGCAGCGCAGCGGATGCGCCGGTTGTGCACGCACTGCGAATGGAAATAAGTGCGGTGTTCTAACTGCGACTCTCGATGACGGCACCGTCTTCGGCTCCCAGCGGAAACTCCTCGTAATCATCGCGCCGAATGTCGATACCGGCCGCCGAAAGCTTCCCTTCGAGGTTCTCGTAGCCACGGTCGAGATGGTAGACGCGCAGAACATGCGTCTCACCGCGGGCCACGAGGCCGGCCAGCACCAGCGATACACTCGCGCGGAGATCCGTGCTCATTACCGGGACGCCCTGTAGCTGATGGCCTCCCTCGATCACGACCTCGTTGTTGATCACGATGGCTTTCAATCCCATACGCGCGAGTTCAGGGATATGGTTGAAGCGGTCGTGATAGACATTATCAATGATCCGGGAGTTACCCTTCGCCTGTGACATCAAAATCGTCCACTGGGCCTGAAGATCGGTCGGGAATCCGGGATAAACTGCCGTCTCGATGGATACCGGCTGGATCTCATCCGGCGCCGTGATGACGAGCGCATTGTCGCGTTCTTCCATCGATGCACCCGTCGCCCGGAAGGCGTCGATGAACGCCTCGCCGAGGTGCTCAGACGACGCCCCCTCGAGTACAACCGGCTCATCTGCCGAACCGGCCAGCGCAGCGGCAATCATGAACGTGCCGATCTCGATGCGGTCCGGACTGTTTGAAAACTCGACCGCTTCAAGCCGGTCCACGCCGTGGATCTCCAATGTCGTGGTACCCAGCCCGCGGATGTCGGCGCCCATTTTCTGCAGCATGTCGCCGAAGAGCACGACATCCGGCTCGCGCGCCGCATTCGAAATGCGCGAGACACCGTCCGCCCGCACCGCCGCCAGCATCAGGTTGATCGTCGTACCTACGCTCGATGGCGTCATCTTAAAATCGCCACCTGAAGGACGGCCGTTCGGGGCTTCCGCCACCACATAACCCTGATCCAGCTCGATCGTCGCGCCGAGTGCCTCCATACCGCGGATGTGCAGATCTACCGGGCGTGGACCCCAGGCGCAGCCTCCCGGAAGCGAAACGCGGGCCCGGCCACACCGGCCAAGTAGCGCGCCCAGCATGTAGAACGATGCGCGCATCTGCTTGACGAGCTCATACGGCGCCTCCGGATGCGAAATGTCCGTGGCATCGATCGTCATGATATGGGTGTCCGCGTCGAAGTCGACGTCCGCACCCACCACACGCAGCACGTGGGCGAACGTGATGACATCCTTCAGATTCGGGATGTTGTAGAGCGTCGTGCGGCCTTCGGCCAGGACGGCCGCTGCCATCAGCGGAAGCGCCGCATTTTTCGAACCACTCACCGGCAACGTCCCACGCAGGGTGCTACCACCTACCACAACGAGCTTATCCATGAACACCGATTTTAATTAAAACGGCCGGACGGACGTCGCGGCCTCGCTCTACTCTTACGAACCGCCGTTACTACCGGTGGCATTCGAGAATGATCACCATGGTTCACCTAAGTTCCAAGAATATGCAGATCATGAACACTCGTGAATCACCGGCTCCGGGGTGTCGTTCGACGACAATGCCCACGTTAGTCAACCTTCGCCGATGAATCAGCTCGTCTATCTCGACCACGCCGCGACGACACCGCTCGATCCGCGGGTCTTCGATGCGATGGTGCCGTTCCTGAAAGAGGAGTACGGCAACCCGTCGTCGGTGCATCGCCTCGGACGTAAGTCGCGTTTCGCCGTGGAAGATGCCCGCGAGCGTATCGCGGCTGTAATCGGTGCCGAGCCGTCGGAGATCATCTTTACGTCGGGAGGCACGGAAGCCGATAATCTCGCGGTGCGTGGCTTCATGCGGATGCATGCCGGAGGTCGTCTGATAACCTCGGCGGCGGAGCACGAGGCCGTCTTGCGAGCGGCGGATGCGGTTGGTGAGAGTGGGATGCAGGTGGATGTGCTGCGCCCAAGTGAAGACGGCGCGGTTGCGGTCGAATCGGTGAAGGATGCGCTGGGGCGCGGCGCGGCAATGGTGTCCATCATGCACGCCAATAATGAAGTAGGCACCATCTCTTCAATCCGTGAGATCTCGGCTCTTTGCCGCGATCGCAACGTCGCGTTTCACACCGACGCCGTACAGACGGTCGGGGTTCTGGATGTTGATGTTGCGAAGCTGGATGTGGATATGGTCTCCGCCAGTGCGCATAAGTTCTACGGACCGAAAGGCATCGGTTTTCTTTTTGTTCGGGGAGGGATCGAGCTTGCGCCGCTTATCCGGGGCGGATCGCAGGAACGCAAACGTCGCGGCGGCACGGAGAATGTCGCAGGGGTTGTGGGGATGGCGACGGCGCTTGAACTGGCGCGAGACGAGCAGTCTGAACGCTTTCATCATGCGGTCGCGTTGAAGCAGCATCTGCTCGATGCATTATCATCAGCGCTTGAAGGTGAGTACCGGATTTCCGGCTCGGCCGATCCGCAACGCGCCCTTCCCAATATCATCAATATCCATTTTCCACCTGTTGACGGAAAGCCGATGGACGGCGAGATGCTGCTGCTGAACCTCGACATGGAAGGCATCCTCGTCTCATCGGGGTCGGCATGTACGAGCGGCGCCGTAGAGCCGAGCCATGTGCTTCTCGCAATGGGGGTCGCCACGTCGGCGGCTCAGGCGGCGGTACGAATTTCCACCGGCATATCTACCACCGAAGATGCCCTCGACCGAGCCGTGGAGGCTCTTGAACGCGTGGTTAGGCGGATGCGGAGACAGGCAGCCGCATGACTCGAACGAGCGTCATCTTATTCGTAGATGAGCTTGGCCTGGAGGCAGGCGAGCTACTGCGCCAGGCTGCCCTTCGTTTGATGCGCGGTGACCGAGACGTCCGAATTATCCACGCGGAAGAAATTCAGCTGCCACCGCTGCCACTGGAAGTACGAACGAAGCCGGTGGCCGCGCTTGACGACCGATGTCGCGTCACCGCCGTGGTTGAGGCGTTCGCGACCGGTGCCGAAGCCGTGGCGATCATAGGCACCTCTGCCCTGGATGTCCCGGTCGATTTTGTCGACCTCGCATTTGACAACCTTTCCGGTGTTCGGGCACTCTCGATCGGTCCGTCCAACGAGTCGATTTATCTCGTTGCGATGAACGACCTCTTCCCGGACATCATTGCGCTCGCGGCGTCAGAAAAGAGATTTGATGACCTGCTGAGCCGTGCATTGGATGCTGGTTCGGTAGCGATTATGCCTAAGTGGCCGCCGAATAACGTTTAAACTAATCGGTTGAATCAGTTTCAAGCGATGTCTTGTGACCGAACCGCGACGTCTTGTCGGTTGGGGCGGAGCGTAGGGCGGGCTGGCGTATTATCGGCCTCTCTAATCGCGTCACATCCATTATTCTGTGTTCCAAAGTTTGTAATGGAACAGATTCAAGTGGCCCCGCCGGGTCAGTTCAAGACGCTCGAGCAGTTCATCATCGAGCAGCAGGACCAGTTTCCCCACTCATCAGGCTCTTTTTCCCGGCTTCTGCGCGACATTAGCGTTGCTGCGAAAATTGTCAACCGAGATATGCGCCGCGCGGGCATCGTGGATGTATACGGGGATTCAGGGGAAATCAATGTGCAAGGCGAAGTCCAACAGAAAATGGATTCGCTTGCCCACAATGAATTCCTGATCGCGCTTAAACGTGGCGGCGAGTGCGCGCTTATCGGCTCTGAAGAGCACGCTGAGGCCATCCCTATCAGTACAAATGGTTCGTCGTCGGGCAACTATGTGGTGCTGCTCGACCCGCTCGACGGGTCGTCCAACATAGACGTCAACGTTAGCGTCGGCACCATCTTCAGTATCTACCGGCTCCCGGAAGGATGTACGAAAGCCACGCTCGAGCACGCACTGCAGCCGGGCTCGCAGCAGCTCGGTGCCGGATATATCGTGTACGGCTCATCGACTACACTCGTTTACACCACGGGCCACGGCGTCAACGGCTTCACACTCGATCCGTCCATCGGCGAGTTTCTGCTGACGCACCCGAACATCCGCACCCCGAGATCGGGCAATATCTACTCAATCAACGAGGGGAATTATAACTCATGGCAGGTGGGGCTCAAGCGGTATATCAAGTGGTTGCAGCGGGACGATGGCGTGAGCCCGGGTCCGTACACCGCCCGGTATATCGGTTCCTTCGTATCCGACTTCCATCGCAACCTGATCAAGGGCGGCATCTACATCTATCCGGCCTCACAGCGCGACCCCGAAGGCAAGCTCCGCTTGATGTACGAGGCCAATCCGCTCGCCTTTATTCTCGAGCAAGCCGGCGGTCTGGCATCCGACGGCCAGAATCGACTCCTCGATATCAAGCCCAAGACTTTGCACCAGCGAACGCCGATATTTATCGGGAGTCCGGATATGGTGCGGATGGCGGAGGCGTTTCTCGCCGGAAAGGAGCCGCCAAACTGACGCTGACCATCTGTCCGGTCTCTTACGTAGATTCGAAAGACCCATTCGAGATGGTTAGAACTGAGACGGACGGCCCGGTTGTTAGCATCACCCTTAATCGCCCTGAGAAGCGTAACCCGCTCGACAGCGCGACCGTCGATGCGCTTCGTGAGACGATTGCCGATGCCGGGCGCAATGAGGTGATCCGCGCGGTAGTGATATCGGGTGAGGGAGGCGCGTTTTCGGCCGGCGCCGATCTGGCTGCACTCGAGCGGATGCAAACGGCATCATTCGAAGAGAACCTTGCTGACTCGCAGCGCCTCGCAGATCTGTTTCGTGAGGTCTATACATCGCCGCTTCCGATCATCGCACGGGTGAACGGCCATGCCATTGCGGGCGGCTGCGGACTCGCTGCGGTGTGCGATTTTTCCTTCGCCGTGAAATCGGCAAAGATGGGCTTTACCGAAGTGGGCATCGGGTTTGTACCGGCCATTGTCTCGGTATTCATCCGGCAAAAGATCAGCGAAACGGCGCTGCGTGATCTTCTTTTGACGGGGCGCCTGATCACTTCCGATGAAGCCGCTCGAGTGGGCCTGATCACCGAGGCGGTTTCGGAGGAAGACCTCAATCCCAGGGTTGACGCCGTCATCCAACAAATCTCACAGGGCACGAGTCGAAGTGCCGTTGCCCGGACAAAGTCGCTGCTCGCAGCCCTTTCAGGGCAATCACTTGACGCTGCGCTCGAACTCGCGGCGCGCGCAAATGCGGAAGCCCGCGGCACGGCCGACTGCCGGGCCGGCGTGGCTGCATTCCTCAACAAGACGCGGCCACCCTGGGCGCAGCCGCGCTAGGATGCGATCCACGGTCGGTGGAGTCGACAACCTTGTCAGCGCAAAGGCGTGCAATAGCGGGCACAAGAATTACGCGCGATGAGCGCCGCGCCCGATTTTGCAGCCGTAGAATCCCCAGAATACCATTACCTGATGCCAGAGGTCTCCACCAAAAACTATGCGCCGCCGGATCGCACATGGACGCGAGCAACACTGCCGAGACCGTTTCTGGACAGTCCGTGGCGGGATGATAAGGCCGAGGCGGCCGCTGCCTTCTGGGACTGGCACGCCGGCCTTTCTCTTAGAGCCACTAACCGGGATTCGCTTCGCACTCACGCTCTCGAACACGCTTCCCGGTACGCCATAGACGAGGCCGAGGTGCTGATGCAAGCCTCCGCCGCGGACCGCATGGCAGAAGGGCTGCGGCTGCAAGACGCCGATGATTTCAACGCGTTCGTGCGGCAGTGGACGGGCGCTCACACGCGGCTTCTGGCGGGTCTGGCCGGCGTCGGTGGATACTCCTGGCAGCAGCCTATGCTTGATGCGCTTAGCCGAGCATACTTCCTCACAGGAGCGTTAATGGCCCTACCTGACGATCTTGAGCGAGATATTGTCGCCTTTCCTCTTACTGAACTTGAGAAGGCGGGGGTGACCGTCGCCGGGTTGAAGACGGGTGATGTGACGCCGGCCGTAAAAAGGCTACTTTGGCGGATGACGGTGTGGGCGCGGGATAACTTTGCCAACTCGGTGCGGCTTGTCGATGAAGGTTCGAGGCGCGAAGCTGCCGCTTTCCGCAACTGGTGGTTTGCCGGGGCAGAGATGCTCAACGTCATTGAGCGCAACGACTTCGACGTCGGGCGAACGCCTCCGGAACTGAGCATGTACCGGCGGCTGCTCGTCCGATTCCAGGCCCGCTTCGGCAACTTCACCTTCAAATGAGCGACTCGAGGGAGAAGTTGTGGAGCATCGCCAAGCGCTTTGCTTTTTAGGCCGGATGCGTTAGCATTGCGGCGTCATATCCGAAACCATCAGTATCCATGACCACCTACCGCGACGCCGGCGTTGACATCGACGCGGGTGAAGAAACGGTACGCCGGATCAAGCCTCTGGTCCGCCGCACGTTTACCCCCGGCGTTCTCACCGACATCGGCGCCTTCGGCTCCTTCTTCGAACTCGACCTCGAGAAATACCGCCGGCCCGTGCTCGTGTCGTCGGTAGACGGCGTCGGCACGAAACTGAAGGTGGCCATTATGACCGGCCGCCACGATACCGTCGGCCAGGATCTCGTCAACCACTGCGTTAACGATATCGCCGTCTGCGGAGCCGAGCCGCTGTATTTCCTTGACTACTACGCCACGGGTAAGCTCAATCCAGACGATGCGGAAGCCGTCGTAAGCGGATTCGCCAAGGCGTGTGAGGAGAATGGATGTGCGCTTGTTGGCGGAGAGACGGCCGAGATGCCGGGCCTCTATGCCGAAAATGACTATGACCTCGCTGGTACCATTGTGGGCGTGGTCGAGAAGGATGCGATCATCGACGGCTCGAAGGTTAAAAAAGGAGACGTGCTGCTTGGCTTGCCGTCTACCGGCCTCCACACGAACGGCTACTCACTTGCCCGGCACGTACTGTTGGAACGCTTCGACGTCAACGACGCCCCGCCTGAACTCAACGGTTCGACGCTCGCCGACGTCCTTCTCGCTGTTCACCGCTCGTACTTGCGCCCCATTCGCGCGCTCATTGACCTCGGCCTCGCACATGGGTTTTCGCACGTTACAGGCGGAGGCATCGAAGGCAACACCGAGCGAGTGGTCCCGGATGGCTTGAGTATCCAGGTGGATTACAACGCCTGGGTCCGGCCGCCGATCTTTGACCTCATTCAGTCAACAGGCAACGTTCCCGAAGGTGACATGCGCCGAGCATTCAACCTGGGCGTTGGACTCGTGAGCATCGTACCGGAGGAAAAAGTGGATGAGGCAATGCGCGCACTCGCCACCATCGGCGAGCATCCATTCGTCATCGGAAGCGTTCAATAACTGGTTGCTGAACATCCGTTTCTACAATCCATACCAGATGGAAACCCGTCCGCTATTCAGTGCGGTTGAAGTCTCCATCTGACAGGCGCATAATACCGGCAATCTCACTCAGTCATCAGAGATGATCTCGATCGCAGTCATCGTCGTCCTTAGCTACCTGGTCGGCTCCATTCCCGGAAGTCTCTGGATCGGGAAGCGGATTTATGGCATCGACGTACGTCAGCACGGCAGTGGCAACCCGGGTGCAACGAACGTCTTTCGGGTATTGGGATGGAAAGCAGGCGTGCTGTGCAGCGTCGTGGATATGGGAAAAGGACTTGTTGCTGCGGGCCTGATCGCTATGATCCGGATTGATGCGTTGCCGACGATCATTGACGTATGGCAGATGGATACCGTCGTGCGGCTCATCGCCGGTCTCGCCGCCGTTGCCGGGCATATGTTTCCGATCTGGGCCGGATTCCACGGCGGCAAAGGCGTCAACACGTCGGCCGGTGTGCTCTTTGCGCTCACGCCCGTTTCGATGATCATCACGCTCATCGCATTCGCGCTTGTGCTCTTCGGCACGCGCTATGTTTCGCTGGCCTCGCTCACGGCGGCGATCGCGTTTCCGTCGACCGTGGCCATACGTAGATACGTCTTCGATGTGCAATCGCTCGATCCGAGCCTATTGTTTCTGAGCCTGATCATGGCGGCGGGCATTTTCATCGCACACAGGCCGAACATCGTACGCTTACTTCAAGGGACGGAAAATCGGATTAATAGCTTCCGGCCGTCCAAGGGACGATTGCGAAGCGAGTCGGTGCAGCACAATCCGTAGTAGGAGTCGCATTCTCATTCTCTTGCCAGTAAGGTGATGCACACGATCGCCGTTTTCGGAGCCGGTAGCTGGGGCACGGCGCTCGCCATCGTTCTCGCGAAAAAGGGGCACCACGTGCGACTCTGGGTCCGGCGCGCCGAGGCCGCCGCGCAGATGATCGAGGAGCGCCACAACCCGAGCTATTTGCCGGGCCTCGAGATTCCGCCCAACGTCGTCATCACGTCCGACCTTCATAACTGCGCGCGAGGGGCCGACCTATGGCTGATGGCCACGCCGTCACAGGCCGTGCGGAGCGTTGCCGTGTCGCTGTCGGACGTCGCCACGCAAGACCTGCGCATCGTCTCCGTGGCAAAGGGCATCGAGAACGGCACGCTGCTGACCACCACGCAGGTGATTCATCAATCTCTGCCGATCGTTCCCTTAGAGCACATCACGGTGCTGTATGGCCCCAGCCACGCTGAGGAAGTAGCGGAATCCAAGCCGACGACGATCGTCGCCGCCTCGCATTCGCTGGATACGGCGCACGAGGTGCAGGATATTTTTATGACGGACCGACTTCGCGTGTACGTGAATCCCGACGTCATGGGCGTAGAAATCGCGGGATCGGTCAAGAATGTGCTCGCCATCGCAACGGGTATCGCCGAAGGGCTTGGCTACGGCGATAACACAAAGGCCGCCATCGTGACGCGCGGCCTGGCGGAGATCCGGCGTCTGGGCATGGCCATGGGGGCGGAAGCCATCACGTTCGGCGGCCTCGCTGGAATCGGCGACCTCGTGGTGACGTGTATGAGCCGGCTGAGCCGAAACCGTCATCTCGGTGAACTCATCGGTCGAGGCATGACCTTAAAGCAGGCCGAGTCGTCGATGACCATGGTGGCCGAGGGCGTGCGGACGACGCAGTCGGTGCATCAACTCGCTGAACGCCACGGTATCGAGCTGCCCATCACGGCAGCGGTACATAAGATTCTGTTTGAGGGAATGGCGCCTCAACTCGCTGTAGACGAATTAATGTCACGAGAGGCGAAACGCGAAGACTGGCTTCCGGATATACTTCAGGATTGAAATGTTATCGTTCTTCGGCAGCCATCCCCATGACACTTCAGGAAGTCAGCCGCCTCGCCGCTCAGGGTGAAGGACGCTTTCTCGAGTTCAAGCGGAAAGTCCCGCGACCTGAACGCATTGCGCGTGAGGTCATCGCATTCGCCAATACGAAAGGCGGGCGCGTGCTCCTCGGCGTGGATGACGACGGCACCGTAGTCGGCCTCCGTGATGCAGGCGAGGAGGAATTCATGCTGCTCCGGGCGATGAATAGTTTCTGCGACCCGCCGGTCGACTTCGACCTCGAGCGGGTCGAAATTGCCCACCGGCGTGATGTGGTTGTGGTGATGGTGCCGGAGAGCCGCACGAAGCCGCACTATCTCGTCGAAAACGAAGAGGATGGGCGCACGTTGGCTTTCATACGGATTGATGATAAGAGCGTGGAAGCCAGTTCGGAGTCGCTCGCTCTCATGATGTCGACGGATTCGGAGCCGGTGCAGTTCGAGTTTGGCGATAAGGAACGGCTCCTCATGCGATATCTGGAGGAGTACGGCCGCATCAGCGTGACCGAGTTCGCCTCGCTCGCAAACATCGCTGAAGACGATGCGTCGCACACGCTCGTCTTACTGACCCGCGGCTCGATCCTCGAGCTCCAGGCGGATCACCGAGGTGATTATTTTACACTGGCTTACGACGCAGCCCGGTAGCTCGGCTCTGCTTCGATTTCTCGCGTTGCCTGCTTATCTTTCGGCGGCTCGCCCCCTTCATATTGCCGTTATTGACCGGCTCTTATGCCTGTAGTAGAATCCATTCCTTTGCACGAGACCGCCCGCGAGCGGTATCTCAACTACGCGTTATCCGTTATTACCAGCCGTGCGCTGCCGGACATCCGCGACGGCTTGAAGCCGGTGCAGCGGCGCATCTTGTACGCAATGTACACGAACCTGCGCCTCTACCCGGACGGCCGCTATCGCAAGAGCGCGACGGTAGTGGGGGAGGTGATGGGTAAGTACCATCCGCACGGCGATTCAGCGATCTACGATGCAATGGTTCGGATGGCGCAGAGCTTTTCTCTGCGCGCACCGCTTGTCGACGGCCACGGCAATTTCGGGTCGATCGATGGCGACCGCGCTGCGGCCATGCGCTACACGGAAGCGCGCCTGCAACCACTCGCGATGCAGATGCTCGACGAGATCCGGAAGCAGACGGTCGATTTCCGGCCCAACTTCGACGGCAGCCTCTTTGAACCGATCGTACTGCCGTCACGCGTCCCCAACTTGCTCGTCAACGGCGCAAGCGGCATCGCCGTCGGCATGGCCACGAACATCCCGCCGCACAACCTGAGCGAGGTCGTGCGAGCGCTCGTGTATCTGATCGACAACCCGGAAGCCGAGCTCGATGCGCTGACGGAGCTCATTCCCGGACCCGATTTCCCAACCGGCGGCCGCATCCTGAACTCTCGCGAGGAGCTCCGGAGCATCTATGCCACAGGGGAAGGGGCGGTCGACCTGCGCGGCGAATATGAGCTCGAAGGGAAGACACGCATCATCATCACATCAATCCCATACGGGGTCGATAAGAGCGAGCTCGTCGAGAAGATCGCCGACCATATCGCGGCAGAGCGCGTCCCGCAATTGTCCGACATCCGCGATGAATCGACCGATGATGTGCGCGTCGTGTTGGAACTGAAGCGGGGCGCCAACGCGGAGGCCGCGATGGCGTATCTGTTCAAGCACACGATGCTGCAGTCGCGCTTCCACTGCAACATCACGTGTCTCATCCCGACGGCCAATCCGGAAGTCGCCGCGCCGTCTCGGGTCGACCTGCTCACGATTTTGCGTGAGTTTCTGTCATTCCGGATGGAAGTCGTCGTGCGGCGTCTGCGCTTTGAACTCGAGCAACTCGAGCGCCGCATCCACATCCTGCGCGGCTTCGCGATCATATTTGATGCACTCGACGAGGCGATTCGCATCATACGCTCGTCGAACGACAAATCAGACGCCGCACAACGTCTGATGCACCGCTTCGGCATCGACGACGAACAGTCCGACGCCATCCTCGAAACCAAGCTGTACCGGCTCGCACAGATGGAGATTGATTCCATCATGCGCGAGCTCGAAGAAAAGGAGGCAAAGGCCGCGGAGATTCGCGCGCTGCTTGCCGATGAACCCGCGCGATGGAAGCTCATTCGTGACGAGTTCACCGCGCTGGTGGATGAGTTTCATGATGATCGTCGGACGACCATCGCGGGGCCGGACGCCGCGCTTGAGTATAGCGCCGAAGACTACATCGTCAACGAAGACGTGTATGTGATCGTGACGCGCGACGGATGGGTTAAGCGGCAGCGATCCTACTCAGACATCCAGAGCATCCGCACGCGCGACGGCGACGAGGTGGGCTGGGTTATTGGAAGTTCGACGCGGGAAGTGGTGGGCTTCTTTACCAGTTTTGGCCGCGCATATTCAATCCGCATTGCCGACCTGCCGTCGACTACGGGTTACGGTGATCCGGTTCAGAAGCTCTTCGATTTCTCCGACAGGGAACGAATCGTGGGCGTTGTGTCATTTGATCCACGCGTATTGCCCGAGCCCGTGGAGCCGCCGGAAGCCGAACCGATGCTTTTTGGGGAGGATGCGGAGAAGGAGGCGGAATCTGACGGGCCGTATTTGATCGCCGCCACGCGGGGCGGGCAAATCCTCCGCACAGCGTTCGGAAACATGGCCGAGCCGTCGAACCGGAACGGCCGTGCATTCATGCGCCTCGACCCGAACGACGAAGTGCTCGGCGTCGAAGTCTCGGCCGGTGATGAAAACGTATGTCTCGCATCGCGCGAATCATACGTGTTGATCTTCCCCGTGGGTCAGGTGAACATCGTCAAGGGAGCGGCGAAAGGTGTCCGGGCCATCCGGCTCGGCAGCAGCGACGCCCTGATCGGCTTCACGCTTTCGGGCGCGGCGCGGCAGGGCCTTGAGGTGGAAACCAATAGAGGGCGCCGAGAGATCGTCCGCACAACCAAGTTCGACGTATCCAATCGCGGCAACCGGGGAAAACAGCTCATTAAGCGGGGCAGCCTCGCACGGGTTGTTCTCCAGCCGACGGAAATCAGGCTCAACGGCCGCTCGTCGTAATCGCCGACCGCGTACGCCACACGACAGTTAGTGAGATCATGGCAGAAACGAATTCCTATACCGGACGCGACATCCAGGTGCTCGAAGGTCTCGAGCCCGTAAGAAAGCGGCCGGGGATGTATATCGGAGGGACGGGGAAGCCGGGCCTGCACCATCTTCTGTGGGAAGTGGTCGACAACGCCGTCGACGAAGCGACCAATGGCTATGCCACGCAGATCGATGTCACGCTTCATAAAGATGGGCAGAGCGTGACCGTTGTCGACAACGGACGCGGCATCCCGGTGGATGAGCACCCGACGAAGAAAATCCCGACCATCCAGCTCATCCTCACCACGCTGCATGCCGGTGGTAAATTCGACGGCTCGAACTACATCACCTCGGGCGGATTGCATGGCGTCGGCTCGTCCGTCGTCAACGCGCTTTCCGAAGAACTGGTCGCCGTCGTTAAACGAGACGGCAAGGCTTATGAGCAGCGGTACGCGCGCGGCATTCCCGTCACCGATCTCATCGTGGCTTCCGACGCCGTGCGCGGCACGGGCACGTCGATCTATTTCCGGCCTGATCCCGAGATTTTTGAGTCGGTCGATTTCGATGCCGAGTGGATCCGCGAGAACCTCGAGATCAAGACCTATCTCAACAGCCGCCTCAAGATTTACTTCAACGATAAGGTTAACGGGAAACGCTACGAGCTTCACCACGAAGGTGGCGTCCAGGAGTACCTCACGTATTTGTTGAAGGAGCAGAAGGTGCGCGCGGTTCACGATGAGACCTTCTTCGTAAGCCAGGATGCACTGAGCGACGGAAATCGTGTGGAGGTTGTGCTACAGTGGACCGAGGCGCCCCGCGAGTACATTCGCTCGTTTGTCAACGGCATCCCCACACGCGATGGCGGGACGCATGAACAAGGCCTGCGCGATGCTGTCCGAAGCGCGGTGCGTTCGTACATGAAAACGCACGACCTGATGCCGTCCAAGCTCGAGATCTCGGCAGACGACATCCGTGAAGGCGTCGTTGCCGTCATTAACCTCTTCATGGTCGATCCTCAATTTCAGGGCCAGACCAAAGAGAAGCTGAACAATCCGGAGGCGCGGTCGCTGATTGTCGGCGCCATCAGGCTCGAGCTCGAGAAGTTCTTCAACGCGCATCCAACCACCGGCGACGCCATAGCCACACGCGTTATCCAGGCTGCCAAGGCCCGGCATGCCAGCCGCGCTGCGGCACAGAGTGCACGGCGCAAAGGTGGCGTTACACACCGCCTTAATCTGCCGGGCAAGCTCGCCGACTGCTCATCGACCGATCCAACCGAATGCGAGCTCTTTATTGTGGAGGGAGACTCGGCCGGCGGCTCTGCCAAGCAAGGACGCGATCGAGGCTACCAGGCAATCCTACCGCTCAGAGGCAAAGTCTTGAACGCCGAGCAGGCCACTCTCACCAAGGTGCGCGACAACAAGGAGCTGACGAACATCGCGCAGGCGCTGGGGTGTGGCATCGGCAATGACCTTGACCTGTCGCGCCTTCGCTATCACAAGATCATTCTGTTGATGGATGCCGACTCCGACGGCCATCATATCACCACGCTGCTGCTCACCTTCCTGTACCGCTACATGCCGGCGCTCATTCACGAAGGATACGTGTACATCGCGCAGCCGCCCTTGTACCGAATCCAGGCCGGCAAGGAAACCTACTGGGCACTCGACGAAGCCGACCGCGAGCGCATTGTGGCCGACGTCCGCAAAGGGCGCGGCCGTAACGCCAACATCGAGATGCAGCGCTTCAAAGGCCTCGGCGAGATGATGCCGGCAACGCTCAAGGAGACCACGCTCGATCCGGAGAAGCGGCGTTTGCTCAAAGTATCCATCCCGGAAGGTGGCCATGCCGTCACCGAGAATACGATCACCGAGCTTATGGGCCGCGATGCCCAGCCCAGGTTCGAGTTCATCATGCAGCACGCCGGCGAAGTCGACGATCTCGACGTTTAGCAGGCCGCAGATAACATCGACCGCCCATTGATTATGCGTCGGCCGCATGCCGCGCGCTCCCGCCCAATCTCTATCCGGTTAGCGAAATATCCACGTAACGGCCCTTGAGCCGCCGGTCACTCACTGATGGATTTCGTCAGTTCCTTTAGTTCGTGAGTAAACATGCAAGCAGTCGTACCTCAGTTCTTTGCGGAAAAACGCCCGCACCAGGGCCTTACATACACAGATTACATTGCGCAGTGGCGCGAGAAACTGCGCGAACCGGTAGCCGGTCTCGACAAGGACGCCCGGAAGATGCGCCACTTCATGCGGTATAACATTGAGCGCACCGAGCGCGTCGAAGCCGCATACCAGCCGTCGGAGGAACTGCTCGCCTCCATGCGCGCCATCGACGAGCCTCAGCTCTGGATGGTCATCACCGAAGAGTGGTGTGGCGATGCCGCCTACAACCTGCCGCTGATCAACGCCGCGGCCTCGACGTCTGAGCATGTCGACCTACGCATCATCCATCGCGATGCCAACCTCGACATCATGGACCAGTACCAGACCGCCGGCACACGCAGCATCCCGAAGCTCGTCGCGTTCACATTGGAGGGCGAAGAGCTCTTCCAGTGGGGCCCGCGCCCGCAGTCGCTCGTCCAAGAGCGTGAGCGCTGGAAGGAGGACGGCATCGAAGGCATGGAGATGGTCAGCGCATCGGTGAACTGGTACGATGCAGGCAACTGGATCGACGCAGAGCCCGAACTGGCCGCGTTAATCGCCGGCTCAGCCGCCGCCGTCGAGTCGTGACAGTGGTGATACTTCCACGCCGCGCGTTGAGCGAATCCGGCGTGGAAGCTATCATGAACGGGTTCCGCTCCTGCGCGGGGCCCGACCATCCACGCATCCCATCTTACTCACCTCATCGACGCATGACCCGAAGCGACGCCTGGACCCGCGCCCACGATCTCGCTCTCGTGTACATCTCTCTGGCCTTCGGCACCGATCATGATCTCGTCGACAACGAGGTCAGCACGATCCAGGAGAAGCTGGGGCACTGGCGAGAGCATTTCGATGCCGCCGATATCCTCGAGGTGATCATGGAGGCGGTGACGGTCTTCCTCGAAGGCGACGCCGCCCATGAGGTCACCGAGTCGGTCAATGCATTGCGTAGCTCGCTCGACCCCGCGCAAAAACGCCGCGCGCTGGAAGACGTCATCCGCATAGCCGAGGCCGATGGAATCTTACTCACGTCCGAGAAGAGCCTCATTACGCAGGTGGCCCGCGCCTGGAATCTGAAGGAACTCAGCCAGGAGTTGCTGGCCGGCTCTGAAGCCGAACACGAGGACCTCCCCGAGTGGACGCTCCTTCACGATCTCGGCCTGATATACCTGGCGCTGGCACACAGCACAGACGACGATCTGAGCACGCCGGAGATAGACGCCATCATCGAGAGGCTGCAGGATTGGAAGTCCGGGCTCAATGAGACCGACGCGCGTAACGTCGTGCGCACCGCCCTTCGCTTCTACGCCGAGGGGCCCGACGAGACCGCA
>Ga0209487_1001526_pt1 | contig 19504 bp, 14 predicted proteins | sample Poulit2012_FD_187524 | JGI IMG/M metagenome (GOLD analysis project Ga0209487, IMG submission 187524) | Agricultural soil microbial communities from Georgia to study Nitrogen management - Poultry litter 2012 (SPAdes) (version 2) | ecosystem: Environmental > Terrestrial > Soil > Agricultural land...
GGAACAACGGAACGGAACAGAAAGGTAACACAAGGTTTAAATGGGCCTGTAGCTCAGCTGGTTAGAGCACCCGACTCATAATCGGTAGGTCCTCGGTTCAAGTCCGAGCAGGCCCACCATTTAAACCTTTCCAATCCAATTGTGGTATTGAAACCATAAAGTGGCCGCTTTGGCCAGGTTATGCTTCCATAGGTAAGCAGAATTGGCCGCAGGCCAAATAGCAAAATCCAATCGAAATAACCCCCTCTCAGCACCTATTCACAGCAACCCAAACCTGCACCTGCGATAGCGCCTGCACGCATTACCTCGCCTCTCTTGCCCCCACTATTCTGCCGTGAAATATAAATTACGCGCGATTACGCATGGTTTGCGTAATTACGCATAAGGCGCGTAACTCCGCGTAATTTAGAAAAACTTCAGTCCATTTATAAAAATCAGCCCTGCATAATTCAATTTCAACTCACAAAATGCTAGGCAAATAACAAAGTCGTGGTATGCTCCTCTGTCGCTTCAACCTACGATTAGCCAGAGGCACAAACATGATCCGCTGCCACCTCGCCCGCATGATGGGGGAGCACAAGATGCGTATTGCCGACGTTGCCAGAGAAACGGGGTTAAGCCGCGCAACGGTGACACTGCTCTATAAAGAAACGGCCCAGAAAGTGGATTTGGAAGCCATTGAAAAACTGTGCCTGCTGTTTGAGTGTCGGGTAGGCGACTTGCTTGAGCTTCAAAGCGTATTAAAAACACAGGAAAACTCATCCCATGGAAAGGAAGGCCGGGATGCAGATAACTAATCATCAAGCAAAATACTACGCTCACGAACTCACCATTCGTCACGCCGCTGGTGGCGTCGATAGCCTCTCGCAGTCATTATTTGATGCCAGTGTCGACCTGAATCCTCACCAGATCAACGCGGCGCTATTTGCACTCAACAACCCTTTAAGCCAGGGCGTTGTATTGGCCGATGAAGTGGGCTTGGGTAAAACCATCGAAGCGGGTCTGGTCATTTCTCAATACTGGGCAGAGCGCCGTAGAAAGCTGCTGATTATCTGTCCGGCCTCCTTACGCAGGCAATGGGCGCAGGAATTGGCGGACAAGTTCAATCTGCCATCGCAGATTCTGGATTCAAAGACCTGGAAGAATTTACAAAAAGAAGGCGTTTACAACCCGCTGGCTGATAAGCGGGTCATCATCATGTCCTACCACTACGCTGCCCGCCTCGAAGAACAGTTGCTGATCGAGCCCTGGGATCTAGTGGTTATTGATGAAGCGCATAAGCTTCGCAATGCGCACCGCACCAGTAATCGCATGGGGCAATTACTGCGCAGAGCATTAGCCGGGCGTAAAAAGCTGCTGCTAACAGCTACCCCATTGCAAAACTCGCTGATGGAGCTGTACGGTCTCTCAACCTTGATTGATGAGCAACTTTTTGGTGACGAACGTTCTTTCCGACAGAGCTATATTCAGGGTCATAGCTCCGTCGCCGAGTTGAAAGGCAGGCTCAAAGGGTTTGTTCACCGCACCCTGCGGCGCGATGTGCTGGAATATGTGCGCTACACCCAGCGCCAAACATTAACAGTACCTTTCACCCCGACAGCACAAGAAGAAGACCTCTACAACGGCATATCCGCCTTGCTGGAACGAGATGAAAGCTATGCTCTGCCTCGCAATCAGCGCCATCTTACGGGGCTTATACTTCGCAAGCTGTTAGCTTCCAGCTCCCACGCAGTACTCAATACGCTGGAAACCATCTTAAAGCGCCTTGAGTCATTGAAAGAAGATACCCAGAGCGATATTGATGTTGTCGCAACCTTGGTGGATGACGATGATCTTGAGCAGGAGTATCTGGAAGAAATCGATGAGCTTGAAGCTAACGACGCAGATATCGATCTTGAATTGCTCGAAGACGAAATCAACGAAATCAGGCTCTACATTGGCAAAGCCAGAGCCATTGAAACCGACAGCAAAGCCACCGCGCTTCTTACGGCGTTGAATCAAGGCTTCGACAAAATGGAAGCCATGGGTGCGCCAAGAAAAGTGATTATCTTCACTGAATCCAAACGCACGCAAGAATATCTAACCCGTTTTCTGTCTGCTAATGGCTACCAAAATAAAATCGTTACCTTCAGCGGTTCAAACAATCATCCTCAAGCTACAGAAGTGTATCAACGCTGGCTGGCAGAAAACCAAGACAGCGACAAGATCAGTGGCTCGCCCCAGGTAGACCGGCGTACCGCGCTGATCGACCACTTCAAACACCATGCTGAAGTCATGATTGCGACCGAAGCGGCGGCAGAGGGTGTAAACCTCCAATTCTGCTCACTGCTGATCAACTACGATCTACCGTGGAATCCGCAAAGGGTCGAGCAGCGTATTGGCCGTTGCCATCGTTACGGTCAGAAGTTTGATGTTGTCGTCATCAACTTCCTGAATAACTCCAATCAGGCCGATCAACGAGTGCTTGAGCTGCTCACTGAAAAGTTTCACCTGTTCGATGGTGTGTTTGGTGCATCCGATGAAGTGCTGGGCAGCATTGAATCCGGCGTCGACTTTGAAAAACGTATTCAGACTATTTACGAAACCTGCCGCAAGCCAGAAGAAATTGACGCAGCCTTTAAACAGCTGCAACAAGAGCTAGAGGCAGACATTAACGAAAAGATGAAAGAAACCCGGCAGCTCCTGCTGGAAAACTTCGATGAAGATATTCATGACCTGCTCAAGCTACGGTTGGATGCCGCCGAACAACGCCTCGATAAAGTGGGCCGATGGTTCTGGGCATTGACTCAGCACGAATTGCAAAGTCTTGCCGCTTTTAATGAAGCCAATCACAGTTTTGAACTAAAGGCGTCGATTCCACAGGTTCCATCTGGGCTGTATCAGCTGCACAAACGCGGTTCAGCGCAACAATCGGACAATGAATTAGCCCATGCGCACCGCTACCGATTGTCTGCCCCTCTGGGCGAATGGGTGGTACAGCAGGCCATCAGTCGAGAGTTGCCCCCAACTGAACTGCTGTTCGACTATTCATCGCATACCGCCAAAGTATCCGTCATTGAGAATCTGGTAGGTAAGTCTGGCGTTCTACGCTTGCAAAAGTTCAGCATTGAATCATTGGAGCGTAGTGAGGACTACCTGCTGTTTGCCGCTATGGACCAACAAGGGAATACCATACCAGCTGAAGTGGCTCAAAAGCTGATGCAATTACCCGCTTGTGAACGGCAAGCCAGTCAGCAAAACAACCGAATAGCGGAACCAACGGCCTCCGAAACAGCGCTTGAACGAATTCTGGAGTCAGAACGTAATCAGGTTGAAAAGTCTGTCAATGACCGGAACTTAAGCTTCTTTGAACAAGAAGTGAACAAGCTGGATGCCTGGGCCGATGACCTGAAAGAAGGGCTGGAAGCATCTATCAAGGAGCTCGACAAACAAATCAAAGAAGTACGCCGCGAAGCTAAGATCGCGGTCACACTGGAAGAAAAGCTGGCCCTGCAAAAGCAGCAGAAGAATCTGGAAAGCCAACGCAATAAAAGTCGCCGCGAGCTATTCGATAAGCAAGATGAAGTCGATGGACGACGTGAAGAGCTGATTGAATCCCTAGAAGGCAAGCTGAATAAGAAAACAACGGTAGAAACCCTGTTTACTGTGCAATGGAGTGTGAAGTGATCAAAGCAACTCCTATCTCTTTGTTTTTAAAGGACTATTTATGGAGTCAAGAAAACATCCAGGGGGCCTGCAGCACTCCAGACGACCTGCCTATGCTTGACTTCGGCTGTTTGGCCACTATAATTCGCTTCAACAATACCCCTCCCGCTTCTCTTCCTGCCTTCGGGCTAGAATGCAGCGCACCGCGAGGGGTTACTCGTTTCTGGGGGACTGAAAAATGAGTCCTGCTAACAGAAATCGAACATCAAGACGCCCAAACAAAGTTCCCTTTACTAAGCAACCCACCACCTTTGCCGACCAGGTTAGTGTGCTTAAGCAACGAGGCATGCTTATCCCTGATGAGCAAAAAGCGGCGTTCTATCTCTCCCAGCTTAACTACTACCGGTTTGCCGCCTATTGCCTCCCATTCGAGCAAGATCACGCTAGCCATCAATTCCAAGCAGGCACCGAATTCGAAGACGTATTCAACCTCTACGTATTTGACCGAGAGCTGCGCTTGCTGGTGCTGGATGCTATCGAGCGCTTTGAGGTGTCACTGCGTACTCAACTGGCCTACCACCTTAGCCATAATCATACGACGGCTCACCCGCACTTAAAGCCGCAGATATTTCACAACCCGGTTATCTATGGCGCATGTCTCAACAAGCTGGACAATGACATTAATCGGAGCCGCGAAGAGTTTATCAAACACCTTACCCAAAAGTACGAAGAGCTACAGCCACCCATCTGGGCCGTGGTTGAATTAATGACAATGGGACAATTATCGAAATGGTTCTCAAATATCGAGGCCAGAGCGGATCGACAAGCGATCAGCCGCATTTATGGACTGGACGAGAAAGTGATGACATCGTTTTGCGAGCACCTTTCGCTAGTGCGTAATCACGCAGCACATCATGCCAGATTGTGGAATCGTGATTTTACCAAAACCCCGATGCTGCCACGCCGGGGTGATCAGAAATTGATTAACAGTCTGTTCAACTTACCGGACACCGACAGGCGACTAAGAAAACTCTACAACACCTTCGTTCTGTTGACTTATCTAATGAATACCATCTGCGGAGAAAACCACTGGGCCATGAGACTCAAAGAACTCATTGATAGTCATCATGTTGATCCAGTCAAAATGGGCTTTCCAACGGATTGGCAACAAAAAGACATTTGGATATAAGGCATTACTACATGGCATTACAAGCTGCATTCTTGACGATTTTGAAAGAGCTCTTGAAGCACAGATTTGTCCCGCACTTACCTCCACTTTTAGGGGATGGGAACCCAGCAGATCGAGAAAATAAACAGATTTCCCGTGCATTTAGTGCCTTTGCACTACAGAAGCTATTCGATCTGGACACGATGACTGCAGCCAAGGCCGTAGTAGACGACTACAACGATAAAGGCATTGATGCTATTTATTACCACGACGACGAAAAAACCCTCTATCTGGTGCAAAGCAAGCTCAAGGCAAGTGAACAGTTCCAACTAGACGAGGCTCAGTCGTTCTTGAGTGGCATCGGCCTATTGATTGACAAAAATTTTGAACAGTTTAATCAGAATGTACAAAACATCCAGCAACAGATAGAAGATGCATTAGACGAGTGCGATCTTATCAAGCTCATAATCGCGTACTCAGGCGATGGCATATCAATTCAGGCCAAGAATGAAATCCAGCAAAAAGTTCAGTCACTGATTGATGACGGTGAAGAACAGCTGGTGCTTGAGCCCGTAATCTTCGGGCCAGAAGCCATTGAAGAAGCATTAAGGGCAGAAAATGCGACCAAGCCCATCAATGAGAAGATACAGGTTCACAAGTTCCGCACCACTAGCCAGCCTCGTTATTCGGTATTTGGCCTTGTAAAAGTCGAAGATCTCATTGCGCTCCACAAAAAACATGGGCGCGCGTTGTATGAAAAGAATATCCGTTACTTTATCGGAGCTGGCCGCAGAGGCGTAAATACGGCCATTCGAGATACCCTGCTGAATGCACCACAGAACTTTATGCATTTAAACAACGGTATTACGTTGGTTGGCACACACGTAGAGGCCAAGTCCCGAGTCAGAGGCTCAAAGCTTAGCAAAAATATTGAGGTGCTCGGGCTATCCGTCGTCAATGGTGCGCAAACCATCTCTTCAGCAGCCCAGTTTTTAGAGCAAAACCCGGAAGCCGATATATCAAGCGCCCAGGTAATGGTTACCATCATCAATACCGGCAATGACGACTTTCATAAGCAGGTGACCAAAGCCCGCAACTTGCAGAACCCGGTCGATCTATCCAATTTCGCTGCGCTTGACGATAATCAGGAAAGGTTAAGGCAGGAAATGGCATTGTTCGGAGTCGATTACCAATACCGCCCACAGCGTCAAACCACCACCGGCATTCCCGTTGTCACCATTGATAATCTGGCAAAGGCATTAGCTTGCTTGCATAACGACATTCGTTTCCCTGCACGCTTGAAATCCGAACCCAGTCAATTTACCAACTCGGCCAGCGATTCTTATCAAGCCCTGTTCACACCAGAGCTAACCGGCCACAAAGCGCTGAATGCTCACACTGCATTTGAGGTTATCCATGAGTTGGTGACACGAGCGGAAAGGGGTTCTCCCAGCCCAGAGAAGTTGGTCTATCGTCATTGCGGCTATGCCATTGCCAGCATTTTGATCAAGCAACTGCGAAGCAAAATTGAGGGTAACGAGTTGCTGGATACAGATCATGTGAGACAGTGTTTGAGCGTGCCCTTTGATGAGGTTCGGCAACAGTTTGCCGATCAATACCCAGTGGTTGCTATGGGCTCGGCGCACCACGCGTTTTTCAAGCGTATTCCCGATACCGCCAAACTCATCAACAAAGTTTGGATTGAACATCAAGGCCTACAACAGGATGCTGCGGTGATTGCACTTCAGGGAAGGCTTTCGCCGGAAGATCCCTATAACCAGCGCTTGTTTAATGTGTTGAAGGATCGAGCCGCACAACTCTAGTTGCGCAAAAGGCACATACAAAGAATTTGAGAATTAAGTAAGAGACCACTATGAGCAAAACGAAACTTGAACTGACCTGGATAGGTAAAGACAAGCGTCCCAAGCTTGAACCCCGAATTCTTTTGGAAGACCCGGAGCTTTCCTATCACGCTAGTCACAAAGTGTCCGAAAACGACATTTTTGATAACAAGCTGATATTTGGCGATAACTTGCTCGCCCTGAAGGCATTGGAGCAAGAGTACACTGGAAAGATTAAGTGCATTTATATTGATCCGCCATATAACACTGGCAACGCATTTGAGCATTATGATGACGCGGTAGAGCACTCTCTTTGGCTTTCACTAATGAGAGACCGATTGATTATTTTGAGAAATTTACTTAAGGCTGACGGCTTTATTTGTTGCCACATTGATGATTCTGAAGGTCATTATTTAAAGGTATTAATGGATGAAGTGTTCGGACGTTCAAACTATCTGAGCACTATGTATGTGCAAGTGAGATATGCCGGCAAAACTCTTAAACAGGATATGAGCTTTCACAAACAAATTGAGCAAGTCCATGTATATCGTAAAGATTGGGGAGCAAAACCGAACCTTAACGTAAAGCAAAAATCGTTTGATAAGTTCAACTTCTACATTAAAGAAAAGGGAAAAGGACGGGAAATTGCTCTTGGCGGAAAGCGAGTTGTAATTTTCAATAAAGGTGACTATGAAATAATAAAAGGTGAGGGGTCAAAGGACGGCCTTAAGGAAATATGGGCTACAGGTTCGATATTAGACGGAAACTCTTCCGGCAGGTTTTTTCGCGATTACTTTAATGGAAGAGTTGAAGAAGATGGCCTGGGCGTATTGTATAAAGTATATGGAATTGGCGATGACAAATTTGACTATCGCTATTTTACGGGCCCACAAAGAGCTGGTGCGACAAAAGGTAAATACTTTCAAGGCGTTCCGCTAAAGCAACTAGAAGATGAGAATCTAGTTCAAACTACACCAATCGAAAACTTTTACGATTTAGCAGGCAGTTTCGGTAATTGCAGGCATGAAGGCGGCGTAGATTTTCGTAGTGGTAAAAAGCCTGAAAAACTAATTGAAATTGTTTTAAGGCATTTCTCCAATCCCGGCGATTTAGTATTGGATTCTTTTGGTGGGTCAGGCTCAACAGGCGCAGTAGCTCACAAAATGGGGCGACGCTGGATTATGGTTGAGCTGGGCGAGCATTGTCACACCCATATTATTCCCAGAATGAAGAAAGTCATTGATGGCGAAGACCAAGGCGGCATTTCAAAATCCGTGAACTGGCAAGGTGGCGGCGGCTTCCGCTACTACAAACTGGCCCCTTCCTTAATCGAATACGATCGCTTCGGTCAACCTGTTATCAATAAAGAATTCAATGCAGAAATGCTGGCAGAAGCTGTCTGCAAGTTAGAAGGCTTTACCTACGCGCCGTCAGACACGATTTGGTGGCAACACGGCTATTCCACGGAAACTGACTTTATCTATGTGACCACCCAAAACCTTTCAGTTGAGCAGCTGGAACAAATCAGCGAAGAGGTGGGTAGCGACAAAACGCTGCTGGTGATGTGTGGTGCGTTCCGCTGCAAGGCTGATCGTTTTGCCAATCTCACTATCAAAAAGCTGCCCAAGGCCGTGCTGAAGCATTGCGAGTGGGCGCACGATGATTACAGTTTGAATGTGCAGAATCTGCCGATGGCGGCACGTGATCCTGAACAAGAAGACCTGTTTTAAGTATTGGAGTAAGAAATGGATACCACAGCCATGAGCGCTAATAGAAAAAGAGTAATAAATAGCATTTCAGGTCGCTTGAGTTTACGTGCGCCGCAGCGGGAATCACTGGAAGCACTTGCCAAAGCCATTGACGCAACGGATGACAGACTGCTAGACCCAAAGCACGATGTACCTGCATTGCTGGAAACATTAAAAGCTGAATTTCCTACATTGGAAGATTTCGAGCGGGACTTTCCATCGCTCTGTTTTGCGCTGGCAACCGGTGTCGGTAAAACCCGCCTGATGGGTGCCTTTATCAGCTATTTGCATTTGGCACACGGAATCAAAAACTTTTTTGTATTGGCACCCAACCTGACTATCTATGAAAAGCTGATTGCCGATTTCAGCCCCGGTACACCCAAGTATGTATTCAAAGGCATTGCCGAGTTCGCAGCCTATCCACCCGAAGTGATTACCGGCGACAACTACGAACAACGCGGCGCACAGGTAATGGGTGATATTTTGGCCAATGTGCGAGTCAATGTGTTTAACATTTCCAAGATCAACTCCGAAGTTCGTGGCGGCAAAGCACCGCGTATCAAACGGTTGTCTGAATATCTGGGCGATAGTTACTTCAGCTACCTTTCAAGTCTGCCAGATCTAATTCTTATAATGGATGAATCCCACCGATACCGCGCCAGTGCAGGCGTAAAGGCTCTGAACGAACTTAACCCAATCTTGGGCCTTGAGTTAACCGCGACGCCGCAAGTTGAAGCGGGCAGCAAGACCATCCCTTTTAAAAATGTGGTAGTGGACTATCCCTTGGCCCGCGCCATGGAAGACGGGTTCGTTAAAGAACCCGCCGTAGTAACGCAACGCAACTTCGACCCTAGCAAGTACAGTAAAGAAGACCTGGAAGAGGTCAAGTTAAAAGATGGCATCCGTTTGCACGAAGCGACCAAGGTAGAACTGATCACCTACGCCCATGAGAATGATACCCGTATCGTGAAGCCCTTTATGCTTGTCATTGCGCGTGATACAACTCATGCGAAAGCCCTGAAAGAAAAACTCGAAGCGATATTTGACGGAAAATACGCAGGCAAAGTCATTCAGGTGGATAGCAGTAGCAAAGAAGAAGAAACCGTACAAGCGCTATTGAACGTCGAAAGTAGCGACGAGCCTACCGAGATCGTTATTCACGTAAATATGCTGAAGGAGGGCTGGGATGTGACCAACCTCTACACCATCGTTCCTCTGCGTGCCGCCAATGCCAAAACGCTGGTAGAGCAAACCATTGGTCGGGGCTTGCGTTTGCCTTACGGAAAACGCACTGGCGTGGAGCCAGTGGACCGTTTAAGCATTGTGGCTCACGATCGATTTCAGGATATTATCGATGAGGCGAACAAAGAAGATAGCGTACTAAGAAAGCTCAAATTCATCGAAGTAGATTTCGAAGAGGAGCAAGGAAAAGAGAACTTTCAAATCAGCTCTAATATAGAGTCTCAAATTTTTGGTGGTGACACCAAAGGTAGTGCTGGCACTACCTATAAACCTACAACACAAGAGAAACCGCTCTTTGTTTCTGAGCCAGAAAAGAAAGCTGCCAGCGCTGCGCTGGCTGTTATCAAGCAATATCAATCCAAACCTGAGCAAGCACCAACCAGTCAGGCTCTTCATTCGGAATCAGTACAAAAGCAGATTGTTGCAGCGGTAAAAGAGCACCTCACCCAAGGCCAGCAGTCGCTGTTAGAGGATGAAGAGCAGATTGATATTGCCGATGTGGTCGCCAAAACAACGGCGTTGGTTGTCGATAACACTATCGATATTCCACGCATTATCGTAACACCCAAAGGAACCGTAACCAGTGGCTACCATGCCTTTTCACTCGATGTGTCGGGCATCAAAGGTCTCAAACCACAAGAGCGTTCGCTGGTAAGCCAGAGCCTGCAAACCAATGAACAAACGGAGGTTGGTGAAGGGGATTCCGGCAACTATGAACCAATCAAAGAAAACTACATCCTCAAAAAGCTGTTCGACTACGACGATATCCCCTACGACGAGCATGCCGAGTTGTTGTATGACTTAGCAAAGCAAGCCGTTGAATGTTTGAGTGCCGTAAATGATGAAAAGGATGTGGAAAACATTCTTCAGAATCAAAGCGATGTTGTTGCCCGACTGATTCACGCCCAAATGGATAAGCACTTTTATGAAGAAGCGACCGAGTATGAGGTAGAGGTGCGCAGTGGTTTCACCACGCTGAAAGAGTGCTCCTACACGGCAGCACAAGGTCAAGATGTTAAAAGCTATCGCGATACCGTGACTGAAGTCAGCAAAATCAAGCAAATGCTTTTTGGCGGTTTCAAAAAATGCCTTTATCCGATACAGAAGTTCGATTCTGACACCGAACGACGTTTCGCTATTATCCTGGAGCGTGATGCGATCAAATGGTTTAAGCCAGCCAAAGGGCAGTTCAAAATGTACTACAAAAAGGGTACCGAACACCCAGAATATGTGCCCGACTTCATTGTCGAGACCAGTGATTACATTCTCATGGTTGAGACTAAGAGTGCTCAGCATAAAAACGAGAATGGCAATTGGAATGATGAAGTGTCAGAAAAAGCAAAATCAGGGGTTAAGTGGTGCGTTAACGCGTCTACCTACCTGAAAGCTAATGGCGGGAAGGAGTGGAAGTATCTTTTGATCCCTCATGACGAGGTAAAGGAAGCGAATACTTTGAATAGCTATATCAGTAAATTTGAGCGGGAATGACAAACACCCAGCCTGAACTCAATAGCGTTTCAGGCTGGGCTTTTCTCAAGTGATTCTCAAATGGGATAGCACATTCATTTCATTTGACAAGGTGCAAGTTAGGTTTCGCTTTTGGCGCGGTCGAGGCCTGCGATTTTCCATTGAGCGCATTAAGCATCAAACCAAAAGTAAGCTCGTCCAGCTCCTCCGGCTGGATGAGCAGTTCTCTCGCAACATCGGCTTTGGAAATGCCGTCCTCTCGCAAGCTAGCAAATACCTTTTTGAGCACTTGCGAAGTTTCAAAAGGTGACGGCTCCGGCTCATGATCCCGCCCTAGTTTGGCCAAATCAATGCATAGCGTTCGATAAGTCCAGTCGGTTGTCAGGTTGAGCGAGTGAAGCCGGTAGTTAAGTGCGGCAACAGACACATTCCAGTACTTTTTATGGGAAATGAGGCTTTTTAATGTTGCCGACCTCGGCGCATTGGCCAGAACACTCCTGCGTGGCATTAAAAAGGCCGACGCGAAGGCATTGGCCTCTTTCTCCGCTTCTTGCCCTTGGGGAGCACCGTGACGATGCATAACCAAATGGCCGAGTTCATGTGCCGCATCAAAGCGGCAACGTTCCGCTGTTTTCTTAGTGTTGAGAAACACAAAAGGAATGTCGCCATACCACATGGAAAAGGCGTCAACTTCTCTGGCATCAACAGATAGCGAGAAGACACGTACACCCTTAGCTTCAAGCAATGCGATCATGTTTTTGATTGGAAGTTCACCTAAATCCCAGTAGCGGCGAAGCATTTCAGCGGCCGCTTCCGGGTCATTACCATGGCTCCCGCTTGGATATTGGTCTCCTTCAGACGATTGCTGACCTTTATCGGTTTTTGCCCTTTCATCCAAAGAGATTCTGTAATCCTCTGGAAAATCTGGCGTAGGCAAATCAAATTTGTTTTCGATCCATTGGTTCAGAAGTAACGCAACAGATCCCGCAGAAAGCGCAATGTCTCTTTGGGCAGCAGTCATTTTGGTAAGCGCACGAAAGCTAGCCACCTCGACGGGCAGCTCTTCTACGTCATCAGCAAAGAAAAATTCGACCGGAAAACGAAGTGCGTTCGCGATCTTTTCAATAGTCTGGCTTTCAGGCACGGTTTGACCGCTCTCATAAGCAGTAATCGACCGATCTGTTACACCCACTTCTTTCGCCAATGCCCGCTTTGTTAGCCCTCGGCGCTTTCGCGCGAGAGCAAAACGAGTATTGTTAAACATGTTATGCCTTCTTCTTGATAGGTACTTCTATATCTGGCAAATCAGGTGCTTGAATTTCGATTGAGTCATCATCCAACGGCATGCTCGGTAAAATAATGCGTTCTTTCCAGCCATTGATCTTGCCATTAGATATGCTGGATGGCAGTGAGAGCTCGCAACGCACCTCATCAGTAGCCAAATGCATCAGCAATACCCACGTTGTAAGGCCTTGAACATCGTCAATTGCAGGTAATAGCTCACTGAACATGTCCAGCTGATTGTTTGTTTCAACGGCCTCAGCCGTGTTCACACCCTTAGGGCACTTATTTGAAGGCGTCGCTCCGATCATGCCGGTTGCTTCATCGCCAGTAGTAACGACAATGGCCAAACCTGCTTTCTGGTTTACCGATAGTTCGTAGTTGCCTTTATCCTCTTTAACCCAACCATGGGATATAAGCTGCTCTCTCAATACTGCAACGACTTCTGCCCACATGATGATTCCGCGAGCGATTCGTGGGTGATTGCTCGTGGTGCGTGACCGTGCAAGGTAACCTTGCCATACAGACTCTGTCAGCGCTGCCATCGGGATGCCCAGCTGGGATAACCGATCCAGGGCATTTTCTTCAGTGTGTAGTTGGTCGTTCATTCAGCCTTCTCCGGGATGAAGCTTAAGTCTTCCGGTTTTTATACCTCAAATGAGGGCGAAAAACAAGAAGAGCATCCATCCTTCCCTCTGAATCTGCTGGTAGATTACCCGGCTCCCACTTGAAACACCCCGTAGGCGGTCTGAATGGCATTCTTCAGCACCCACTTGGGTAGTCCTGTTTCCTCCTTTAGCACCCGATACGCCTCTTTACGGGATCGGGTATGGTCAGCATAGCGGTCGCCGGTAAGATGGGAGTTTTCCCGTCCATGGTCAGCCGATGCGGCCATTGACCGAATAAACGAACATGCATCAAACCAACCATTGACCGTCATCCCTGGCCTTGCCGCCTGTTCAAAAATTTCCAGTACGTCATGGGATGGGCATTCCCATGATGGCTGAATATCCTTTGTTGAGAGAGGTGTCCGTCGATTGAACAGCGGCTCACCACATTCTGCACAATAGCCAACGGGATGCTTTGCCTTGAGGGAATGCTGTGTGCTTCTGCAAAATTCACAGCATTCACTTAATCGCACGCGATGAACCGGACAATGACTAACCGCTGTCATATGCCACAGCTGCTTGAAGTAGAGTGGCGCATCAATACGCGCCATTTCGGCCAAGCATTCAGGGCACCAACGAAAAGTCCCAATTTCAGTGCTGATGCAGTACACCTGGCTGTCTAGAAATCGCAGGGGCTCACAGCTCATATCCTGCCCCGTAAACTCCGCGAGTCGATCGCGCAACTCCCAAGTAAACTGATTTACCCTCGCCAGGGTAGCTATGCCATGCTTACCGGCAATGCTTCTTGGTTTAGTCTTCTGGCTACATCCGCCAAGCTCATGAATCACCTGTAGCAGCACACCACCCGAAGCACCATGAGCGTAGGCGCTGCGAAGCAGGTATGACGGCAGCGACTCGACGTCCGCAGTGCCCTGACACTGCATGGGAATCGGAAACAATCTCCACGTAATCATGATGCGGCCTCCTTATAGCCGATTTCCAGCATCGTAGCGCTTCGGTTTACGTTGAAATGGCTTCCCGGAAACTTTGCTCTTGGCGATCGGAGTTTGGGTCATAACCACTACTTCAAGAACCCTACAAGGCTCACTCCCAAGCAGTCGCTCGCCATCCCAGATCTCCATTGCTGCTGTAACAAGTTGATTTGGGGATTTCAGTCCTCGCTGGATATGGGATAAGTTGATTTTTTTGTGTTCTAGCGCAGCATAAACTGAAGCTCGGTACAAAATTGCCCTGACAGATCCTATGCAGCCAAAGCTTCCTTTGTAGAGTATTTCCGCGCAATTTCTTAATGATCCTAGCGGTGCGGCAAGGTCCAGATTGGAGCCATAGTTATCCAGTATCCAGATAAACTCCTTCAGATCATCATCAGTATTGCGATATCTCGCTAAATGCACATCATGTTTACGATTTTCGAGATGCCCCGAATAATTTATTGACTGCAATACTGGGTAAGTTCCACAAATAACAAGGACTACATTGGCTTTTTTGGCAAGATTTTTTATTGCATCCATTACACCAGAAGCTGCTAAGACATCTTTCCCGGCATACCGAACATGCTGAGCCTCGTCCAACACCCAAAACAAGGTATTCATATTTTTAAGCGATTCAACCAGCGCCTGAGCAAGCACCACTTCTGTTGCACGTTCGCTCCTTTTACTCTTTGTGAAATCTGACCAACCCCCAGAATTTCTTGTTGAATAAATCGGATGTTGAATTAGTTCTAGCATATCCAGCAGAAATGCTTTGTAGCTAAATGCTGCCTTGCCACCGTTATTGTCTATTTCAAGCAGCACAAATGGCATCTCATTCTGGTTCTGCTTGGGGTTGCCGCAGATCGCATTTCTTAGCTCTAGGAGCATCGACGACTTTCCTGCGCGAGACGGCCCATAGATACAAATAACTTCGCCAGGCATCGCTGTCGTCATTAGTATGTAGGCTTCAGCCAACGCCTGCTTCCAGTTTCGATGCGGAATTTTGAAGTTGAGGTTCGACACGCGGGTAATGTCAATATTATTCAACTCATCCATGATCAGGCACTCCATTGCTGAATGTTGATGGGACGCACGGTGGCGTTGGCTAATTGGCTAAATAGACTTTCGGTGTTATCCGGCTCACCCTCGGGAATGGGCACCTCTAATACCGGCGTGGTTTTCGTCTGCTTCTTGAACTCATCCAGTTCGCGAATCTTTCTGGCCAACTCAAGGTCATGTTGTTCACTGATTTTTTCTCTGAGGCCAAACGCCTCATGCTTGATCATGCCTTCCACAAGCTGGTGAACTGCACATTTGGCCGAATATGCGTTGATACCGGAGCTATAGCAGGGTTCCCATTTATCCTCTACCCGCGCAAAAATCAGGTTGGGATTCTCTGGGTCGAGCCGCACATCCACCTTTTTCTTGCGACCATTCAGCTTGCGTAATGCTGGGGAGTAGTACCAGGTGTTTTTGATGTTGATGCCACGCTGGTAGCTAAAGCTGTACTTCTTAGTTTCCACCGCAGTCACGGTGATGAACTCAGCATCGTAGTTAATGGATTTGGCATAGAAGGGATACAGTTCGGCCCCCTCCATAAAGGCGACCTCGATTGAATTGGCCCCAGTTCCCCGGCATTTGTTTTCGCGCCATTCACAAAATGCCCAAAGTTCCTGATAGAAGTCCACCGGTTGGAGTATCGCGGCTTTCTTAGGTGCCTTGCTGCCATCGACGGAGCGCACTTCTTTATAGTCCGCCAGGTTGCCGGGGCGCTGGCATAACCACTGCTTCACAAACTCACCAAAGAAACCCTCCATTTCCCCGCCAAATTGTGGGTATCCAGACGGGCGTAGGCTGAATATCAAGCCGTAATGGGCCATGAAAGATGCCAGGTATACCGACTTAAAGTCTGGACCTCGGTCTACGATGATTTCTCTCGGCAGCTTGCCGTGTCTGCGCACACAATCACGCATGACCTTAGCTACAGACCGACGCGATGGGGAGCTGAACGAGATGGATAACCCCAGAATTTTGGACGTGGCAAGATCCACCATGGCCGTTACCCAAGGACGCTCTACATAGACTTCACCCGTACGGGTAAACACCACGAGATAAATATCGGCAAGGTAGTGGTCAATTGCCGCCCTTTGCCAGGGAATACTGGCCTTTAACCCGCGCTTTTCAGGATCGGTCGGTGCGCCCATGGCGTTGCGCTTGCGCTTACCACCTCTGGCTGCGCCAATCACTTCACCGGGGATCTGCTCAAGACGGGTCGTAAAGGTTTGGCGCGAGACAGGTCGAAACTGCGGGTGAGTATCCAGCGCCAGAGATTTGTAGCGCATGTACGCCCCGGTAAATAGACAAGCCCTGCTCGTGAATATAAGTGCCCAGCAGGAACTCCATTAAGAGCTCATCGACGACTGCGGGAATCAGGTCGCCTAAAAGATAACTTCCCAAGCACAAGCCATATCATGGTTCGAACGTGCTGTCGCTATTCCATTCCGACACGGGGAAAAAGCGAACGCCAATCGGTTGAACTGACAGAATGGCGTCCTTGATACTTTGGTGAACTAAAAGCACCGATGTTTTTTCGGTAACTTCAAAAACTAGCCGTTTACGCAATTCAAACGCCCCTAGCGATTTTTCATTAAGAACGAATTTATCAATCGAGAAAATGCGAGTGCCAGATCTATTAGTACGAACTTCTGATTGCTCTTTATCTAAACAAGCGATGCGGTTCCAAACGTGCATAAACCAGTAATCGCGAGGCTCATCAAACGGATCTTTAGGGTTACGCACCTTGGCAGGCACTAGCTGAATACCGTAAATATCCATTGGCACCAGCACATTAACAACGCGGCGAGAAAACACAGGATCAGGGAGCGCGTGAAAATCCACCCACTCAAAGTTATGCGAAATTGGTTCGCCTAACCGTAATTTAACGGGCTCCTTGATTTCTAACGGCCTGCCTAAGCCGAATTTACCGCTTTTCTGGTCCCATGAGAATAACGGGTAATCGTCGTTGTTCTCACGCTCAATTACATAATATTCGTCTCGCAGCATTGTACTATTGTCCTATTTTTAAGGGCGTGGAATTTCTGGGAAGTGCTGTCGTTTCATTCTTCTTAGCCAAACCATGCGCTCGGTTATGGGGGCAAGGGCCATTAGGCTTATTGGTCAGACAGGTCGCACCCGCGCAGCCGCTTTTACCCATCGAATAGTCTTTACCGTCCGCCGTGATTGTCCAGCGGAAAGCGCCGACTTCGCCCAGAACAAACTCGCTAAAATCATCAAGATCATCAACTAACGCTTTAGGGTTGCCGCAATATTCCCCCGCTTTGATCGCTGCCTTTATTTCCTTCAATTCTGCCTTTATTCTGCTGGGGTATGAAACACCATCCGCCATGCCTTTGTCGTGATTGCCTCGATGCAATGGCACATGCAACTGACACGCGAGCTGCATGATGTATGGGAGCATGACGCCATTGTTCTTGTGGTTAATACTGTACCCAAAGATACGGCAATACTCTGACCAGTCGTCATCATCCATGGCTTCTGAGCAAATCAGGTGGTGCGCTTGAAGCGAGCCAGGACCTGTGTACCACGGGTGGTTTTCGATTTTGGCGATGATATTCTTTCTGAGGAGCTGACCAGCGCCGATATGCGTACCCCATTTTTTGGCAAAGTCATGCTCGGGCTTATTGCAATAAGGGCATGTGGGTTCTTCCTCCGAATCTTCACCGCCCCCGCCAACACCCATCACCACAGGTGCCTGCATGATAGGAGCTGGCGGCGTGTTTCCGCTGTTGGATTGAAACGGGTCCAGGTTGCGTACCACGCCCTTGCCTTCGATTTTAACGTCAAACGAGTAGTTGACGGGCTCGGCCTTGCTGCCAGTTTTTCCCGATATGACCCCGCCCAGAGAGCCGGCTTGGTCTCCCGCTGATTTGCTGAAGTTGGAACCTTTTAGGCACGCTGAGACGCCATTGATCTTAACGCTCTTGGAGCCTTTGGCCAGGTCGCTACTGAGTGAGATGTTCGGGTAGGGGATAGGTACGGGGCTGCCAGGGCTGGGGGTTTTACACACATCGGGGCCGGTTATGACTTTTCCGCCGCTTTTTTTGGTTACGATACTTTGGCCGTTTGCGCCGACATCATTCGACATTACTTCGTTTCCTAGCTTTATACACAGATGGCGGCTTCCGATGCCATTTCGGCTGCCGTCGAATTATGGGCGCCTATACTACTTTATTCTGACGCCTGTTTTCTACGATATAGCGTTAGTATGCTGGGAATGATTCAGGATGCGCCGCACTCTTCTACCCCCGAAGTCACCCCTGCAGCGGCTTGGCTGCTTGGCGCGTTGCAGGGTAGGATTAGGCGTATCGAACAGCTTTATCATTCAGGAGCAGCCATACGGGCGCGAGTTGGTGCACGACGGGCGGCAAAGCGGGCTTCAACGTCGGAGGCGAAAATCAGATCGATATGCGCCCACTTCAACCGGACCCGCTAACCCATGACACGCCTCTTCGTTGGTTTAGAAGTCCCCTGCACGCTACGCGCGGAGCTAACTCGCTTACAACAAACGGTGCCGCCGGGTTGCCGCCTGAGCCTACCCGCTAATTGGCACCTGACGTTGGCGTTTATTGGCGAGGCAGATTTGGCGTTGGTGCAAGGCGTGTTGGCGGCTGGCATTTATAAAGTGCCGCAGGTGGTATTGACCGAGCCCGGCTGGTTCGGCAGCGGCGAGCGTCGCACTTATTGGGTTGGTGCAAAGCGCACGCCTAGCCTGTGCGCTTTGCATGAGGCGGTGCAGGCGGATTTGCATGCTGCGGGGTTCGAGCCCGATGACAAGCCGTTTGTGCCTCACATTACGTTGGCGCGCGGCGGCGGCACTCAGGCTGAGGAGGAGTATTTTCACCGCCAGCCGGTCATCCGTGGGCTGGAATTTCACTCGCGAGAGTTGTGCCTGTACAGCAGCAGCCCCCTGCCACACGGCTCGGTTTACCGGGTTGAAGCGCGCTATCGCCTGGATTAAAGTTGGCGCTCCGGTATAGGGGCTTTGAATTCCAAGCACACGGTCTTTCAATCAAGTACACGACCTTTCAATCACTTACACGGCCTTCCAATAGAGTCTGACGATGACGATAGACCTGCCGCACGGTGTGGCCCATATCTGGCTGGTTGATCTGCACCGCGTGTCCGATGCACAGCTGGAAGATTACCGGGCACTGCTCAGTGAGGACGAGCGCGAACGTTTACAAAATTATAAAAACCCCAAGGTGCGGCTCAGCCAGTTGATCACACGCGCCGCGGTACGTGTGTGCCTGTCCCAATACGCGGAAGACGTGACGCCGGAGGCCTGGCAGTTCGAGCGCAACGAGTCGGGCAAGCCCCAGCTGGTGCAAGCGCCGCGGCCACTGTCGTTTAACCTGAGCCATAGCGGCGACTGGCTCGCCATTGCCGTCACGCTAACCACCCCGCTAGGTGTGGACGTGCAATTCAAAACCAC
>Ga0209487_1001527_pt1 | contig 19496 bp, 18 predicted proteins | sample Poulit2012_FD_187524 | JGI IMG/M metagenome (GOLD analysis project Ga0209487, IMG submission 187524) | Agricultural soil microbial communities from Georgia to study Nitrogen management - Poultry litter 2012 (SPAdes) (version 2) | ecosystem: Environmental > Terrestrial > Soil > Agricultural land...
ATTGGTCGAGCTCGGTGAGCTTGATCCGGAAGCGGTTGTTACCCCGGGAATTTTTGTTAATCATGTGGTTCCCGTGCCACGTCGAGCCACGCAAGCGGCGGGCTTTGAAGGAGCAACTGCGGGGAGGAAGTCATGAGTGAAATTGTTTTGAAAAGTCGTCAGGAAATTGCGCAAATCATTGCTAATGATATTGCGGATGGGGCTTATGTGAACTTGGGAATTGGTCAACCCACCTTGGTGGCAAATTATATTGCACCGGAAAAAGAGGTGGTGTTTCATTCGGAGAACGGCATTCTGGGGATGGGGCCGGCGCCCGAAGAAGCGTTGGTTGATTATGACCTTATTAACGCTGGCAAAATGCCGGTAAGTTTGGTAACTGGCGGGGTGTTTTTCCACCATGCTGACAGCTTTTCCATGATCCGGGGACAGCATATTGATGTCTGTGTGTTGGGTGCCTATCAGGTGGGTATTAACGGCGATTTGGCCAACTGGAGCACGGGAGCGCCAGAGGCTATTCCGGCCGTTGGCGGCGCAATGGACTTGGCCGCAGGCGCCAAGCAAGTTTGGGTAATGATGGACTTGTTTACCAAAAAGGGGCAAGCGAAGCTTGTATCCGAGTGTGATTATCCCTTGACGGGCCTGGCCTGTGTGGACAGGATTTATAGTGACTACGCCACTTTTGAGATTACTCCAGAAGGCGTCATCGCACGGGATATTGTGCCCGGCCACACCCTTGATAGCCTGGCTGAGTTGCTTGGATTACGTTTGCTTGCTCACGGCTAAGACTTTTAGCGAATACACCTGTTGAATTAAAAAACATTGTTTTAAAGCAAGGGAGAGTTGTATGCAAATGTAAGTTGTGATCACAAGTTCATTGTTTTAAGGTACAGTACATATTTCAAAAATAGTTATCCATCTGTAAAGGAGACGAGTATGCGACTCAAACAGGTTATGGTGGCTGGCGTAACGGCCGGAACCCTGATGTTAGCCCCGGCAGTAAATGCCGATACGCTTGAAGATGTCCAGGAAGCGGGCGAGCTTAAGTGCGGTATTTCTGATAATTTGCCTGGATTTTCAGCATTGAATGATAGAGGCGAATGGATAGGATTCGATACCGATTACTGTCGGGCTTTTTCCGCGGCTGTTTTAGGAGACCCCGATAAAGTCGATTACAAACCCATCGCGTTTAACCAATCTTTTACGGCATTGCAGTCCGGTGAGGTAGACGTGTTGTCACGCAGTGTGACCTACACGATTTCTCGTGACACGCAATTGGGCATGAACTTTATTCCCCCAACGTTCTATACCGGGCAGGGCTTTATGGCACACGCAGATTTAGGCGTGGAAAGTGTGCACGATTTAGATGGGGCAGCCATCTGTGTGTTGGCGGGCTCAGTCACCGAGCGCTATATCGCCGATTACTTTAAAGCGCATGACATGTCGTTTGATGCGGTGCCGGTAGAGACGTCGGGAGAAACACGGGAGGTGTATGAAAGTGGGCGCTGTGATGCCATGTCCCATGAACTACCTTCATTGGCAATGGCCCGATCCCGTATGAAGGACCCAGAAGCTCATGTGGTGCTTCCCGAAGTAATTGCCAAGTCGTATGAAGCCCCCGCCGTTCGTGAAGGGGATGATCGCTGGGGCGATATCATTCGTTGGGTACATTTTGCGCTGGTAACGGCTGAAGAGCTGGGCATCACCCAAGAGAATGTGGATGAGCACGCCGAGACTTCCGGTAATCCCGTGGTGAGAACCTTCTTGGGGGTTGACGGCAACATTGGAGAAGAAATGGGTCTGTCAAACCAATGGACAATTGACGTCATTAAAGCGGTCGGTAACTATGGCGAGATCTACAACCGCTCCTTTGGATCCGGCGGCATTCTCGAAATTGAGCGCGGCATGAACGACCTCTATGAAAATGGTGGTTTGCTGTATGCGCCGTCCTGGCGTTAATGCTGTTGTAATCAACAACGCTTGAAACTTAGGGTCGGCTGGCAGTACTGCTGGCCGGCCTGCTCCCGGAGGAAAAGGCATTGATGGGGACAAGAAGGACGATTTATAACACCTTGGTTCAGCTGGGTTTGCTGCTGGGCCTGGCTGGCTTGATTACCTATTTTGCGGTGAACGCATCCCGTAATCTGGAGGCGCGCTCGATTGCCACAGGCTTCTCGTTTTTATGGAACAAGGCATCGTTTGAGCTGGGCGCAAACCTGACGGGTTTTCGCGCCGGAGATACGTTTGCGGATGCTTTTGCGGCGGGCGTTGTTAATACCCTGGCGGTTTCTATTGCGAGTATCGTTGTTGCCACCTTAGTGGGTATTATTGTCGGCGTTGTGAGGCTATCACGTAATCCCCTGGCCAAGACGTTGGCCATCGCGTATATCGAGGTATTACGTAATATCCCCTTATTGCTGCAGATGCTGTTTTGGTATGCCATTGTGACCAAGACCTTGCCTTCGCCACGCCAGGCATTAAATCCTGTGGAAGGGGTGTTTCTGAGTAATCGGGGGGCTTACGCGCCTTTGCCCGATAATCTGACCCTGGTGGTCGGTGGGGTACTTTTGCTCGCACTGTGGTTGGGGTTGTCCGTATTGTTAAAACGCACCCAGCTGACAGATGTTAATGGACCTCCCGGCTGGCGTAAGCTTTACCAGTACCGGCATTTTATTTATCTGGTTTATGGCTTGGGCTTTTTAACGTTATTGGTCACTACGGCCACGAATGTTCCTGAGCTCAAGGGCTTTAATTTCCGGGGAGGGGGTTATGTTCCACCAGAGTGCGTTGCGGTTTTTTTGGCATTGACGATTTATACCTCGGCCTTTATTGCGGAGAATGTCCGTAGTGGGATTTTAGGGGTCGACAAGGGCCAGCTTGAAGCCGCGCAGGCAGTGGGTTTAAAGCCTTCTACCACAATGGCGTATATCGTCTTTCCCCAAGCGTTGCGTATTATTGTTCCGCCGGTTGCCAGCCAGTATTTGAATATTGTTAAAAATAGTTCTTTGGCGGTAGCCGTGGGCTATGCAGACATCATGCGGGTTGCCACGATTGTAGTAAGTGAAACCGGTCGCGCCATTGAAGCGATCGCCATCATCATGGCCCTGTATTTGTTGTTCAGCCTCATCATTTCCTTACTCATGAACCTGTATAACCACGCCATTATGAAAAAGGGGGGCTAGGATGCAAACGTCTATCAATCATCGCTTGCGCCGCTTAGGGCATGGTCTGTTTGGCTCCTGGCTTAATGCTGCGCTGACCGTTATCAGTGTTTATCTGTTTGTCATTGCGATACCGCCGTTAATTGATTGGGCAATTCTCAGCAGCAAATGGCTGCCGATTGATCCCAAAACCTGTGTTCAGGAAGACGGTGCGTGCTGGGCTTTTATCCAGGCGAAAACACGCTTTATTCTATTTGGACGCTTTCCGTACGAGGAACAATGGCGGGCTTTGCTGGCATGTGTGCTGGTCCTTTTTGCGTTAGGGATTTCCGGGGTCTGGAAGTTTTGGCACTGGCAGCATTGGCGGCGCTTTCTTATTGGCCTGTGGGCCAGTGTTTTGGTACTGAGTGCCATTTTGTTGTATGGCGGCATCTTGGGCCTGAGCACGGTGCGGATTGGTTTGTGGGGAGGTTTGCCGGTAACGCTGATTTTGTCATTATTTGGCATTTTCTTTGCATTTTTGTTTTCTATATTTTTAGCGCTCGGTCGTCGTTCCGAACTCCCCATCGTACGTTGGGTGAGCGTGGGCTATATCGAATTAATTCGCGGCGTTCCCTTGGTGGGCATCCTATTTATGGCCGCTGTATTATTTCCGATGTTTTTGCCGGAGCAGTTGCCAATGTCAACGCTGCTGCGCGCACAAATTGCTTTTATTTTGTTTTTTGCCGCTTACATGGCAGAGGTAATCCGCGGGGGCTTACAAGCCTTGGATAAGGGTCAATATGAAGCCGCGGCGGCCATTGGCCTCACCCGTTGGCAACGGATGCGATGGATTATTTTGCCCCAGGCGTTAACCACCACGATTCCTTCTCTCGTCAATATTTTTATTGGTGCCTTCAAAGATACTTCGCTGGTAGTGATTATTAGCATGCATGACTTGCTGGGGACGACCAAGGCATCAATGAATGATCCACATTGGCTTGGTGTCTACATTGAGCCTTATCTGTTTACGGCAGCGATCTATTTCGTGTTTTGTGCCGGTATATCGCTGTATAGCCAACGATTGGAAAAATACTTGAATATAGGGAACCTCAATGCGCAATAACAGCACGAATGCCCCATCAACCGAGGGCAATACGGACACAATGGCGGTTACCTTTCGTGACGTGGGTAAATATTTTGGGAATTTTAAAGCGCTAAAAAACATTAACCTGGACGTTCCCAAAGGCCAGAAGTTAATTGTTTTGGGGCCATCAGGCTCTGGTAAATCCACTCTGATTCGCTGCATCAACGGGATAGAAACCTACGATGAAGGGACATTGCATGTCGATGGCTTGCTGGTTTCCAAAGACGAGCGTCAACTGTTAAAAGTGCGCCAACGGGTCGGCATGGTCTTTCAACAGTTCAATCTTTTCCCACACCTGACCATTTTACAGAATTGCATGATTGGTCAGGTTAAAGGCCGGGGACTTAGCGAGCCAGAAGCACAAGCGCGTGCGGAAGCAGCCTTAAATAGGGTTCATATTTTAGATCAAAAAGACAAGTACCCCATTGGTTTGTCCGGGGGTCAGCAACAGCGGGCCGCCATTGCCCGGGCGCTATGTGCCGAGCCCGATATTCTACTTTTTGATGAACCCACGTCGGCGTTGGATCCCGAAATGGTGTATGAGGTGTTAGACGTTATGCAAGCACTTGCCGAAACCGGTATGACCATGATTTGTGTAACCCATGAAATGGGGTTTGCGCGTTCGGTGGCCGACAGGATGGTGTTTATGGATGAAGGAGAAATCCTGCAGGATGATACACCGGAGACGATGTTCTCAAATCCCACGAATGAACGGGTGCAAAACTTCTTTAGCCGAATTCTTAGTCATGAGGTGTAGCCGATTTAAGCATTCCTATAGCGCTTTGCCTGAACTGTTTTAGCGTCGCTTTTCGAGGAGCTGCGCAATGAATTCATTGGCACCTCGCAGGTCCTCTTTAAACGCCTGCTTAAGCTCTTGGGCAGAGCCATGTTGTGCAGCCTCCAGGATGATGGCGTGGGTTTCATTGCCGTTCCAGGTCGAGGACTGTTCGTGCAGAAAGTTAAAGTAAGGCCCGGTGCGCAACCACAGGGATTCGATAATCTCCATTAATGTATTGGAGTTGCAAAGCCGATAGACGGTGAAATGAAATGCTTTATTTAACCGCAGATAGCGGCGGATGTTTTCCAGGGCATACGGCAAGGTTGTGATGTGGCACATTTGGCCATGGAGGGTTTTGAGTTGGGCTATTTCAGCTTTTGTAATAAGGGAGAAATTTGCCTCTACCAACGAGGTTTCAATGAGAATTTTGGCGGCCGTCAATTCTCGGTATTCATCGGCGGTCATGAGGGGAACGCTAATGCGTCGGTTCGGGAGCTGCACGAGCGCGCCGGTGGCCACCAGGCGGCTGACAGCAGTTCGCACTGGCATTGTGCTGGTGCCGGCAGCCTCGGCAATCGAGCGTATGGGAATGCGTTGGCCCGGCGAAAAATACCCCTCCATTAAGGCGAGGCGTAAGCGTTGCAGGACTTGGTGATAGTAGGAATCACCCGACATACCATCAACTTTTTGGGCGCCGAAGAGGGCGGCTAGTGGTTGTTGGGCTGTTTTTTTGGATTTAGGTGCAGTCATTAAGGTAATTAGTAATTTGGAGTCTACGTAATGTCAAATCAAAGGGATAATTTGCGGGTAAGAAAGCTGCCCAAGGCCGGGATACCATGGGAGGAATTAGAGCAACGCCTTGCGCATTTTAAAAAGGATGATTTCGATTGGCGTCAGGGACGCGTACCAAGCTACACCTATTTTTTCAATGACGAGACCATGCAGGTACAGGCGCAGGCTTATACGGCATTTATCGGTGAAAATGGACTTGGCGCTGGTCGTGCCTTCAAGAGTTTATCGTATATGCTGGAAGATATCTATGCCATGGGCTTGCGTTTGTTCAATGCGCCAGCCAATGCGGGGGCATCTTTTACCAGCGGTGGCACGGAAAGCGTTTTCATGGCCGTTAAAACTGCGCGTGATCAGGCCCTGGACAAGCGTTCCATTAATGGCATGATATTGGCGACGCCACTAAATATTGTTGCCGGTTATTCTGCGCACCCGTGCTTGAATAAAGCGGCACACCTCTTGGGGCTGGAGGTTAAACGAGTGGCGTTAGACGATGAATACCGTATGGATATGGCCGCGGTTGAGGAGGCGATCGATGACAAAACAATCATGATTTACGCCTCGGCGCCAAACTATCCTTATGGGGTATTTGATCCCATACCCGCGCTGGGCCAATTGGCCATTCGTCACCGACTCTGGCTTCATGTTGATGGGTGTTGGGGCGGCTTTATCTCCCCCTTTGCCCGGCAACTCGGATACCCCATTCCCGAGTGGGATCTTGGGGTTGATGGCGTTACCAGTTTGTCTGCAGATATCCATAAGTTTGGCTACAGTGCGAAGGGGGCAAGCCTTGTACTGTATGCTGATGCCACGGTGCAAGCGTATGAAAAATTTGAGTTTTCCGGGTGGCCACGGGGCACGTACGCAACCCCTACTTTTGGGGGCTCAACGCCAGCTGGTGCCATTGCATCGGCGTGGGCAGTGATGGCGCATTTGGGTGAAGAAGGCTACTTGAAGGCGACGGCAGAAACCATGGAGGCAACCACCTCGCTAATCCGCAAAATTAACGAACTACCAGAATTGCAGTGTTTGCAGCCCAATGGCGAATCCAACTTGTTTGCGTATGTTTCCACGGATGCAACGGTTGATATTATGGCTTTAGCGGATCAGCTTGAAACCATGGGGTGGTTTCGTGGGCGTTTACGGGAGCCATTGGCCATTCAGCAAGGCGTTAATCCCGCTCACCTGCCGGTGGTAGATGATTACATTGCAGCCGTGAAAGCCGCAATTCTCGAGGTCAAAGGAAAAGGCAAGCGCGCAGTTTATGATGAGCATTCCTATTGATTTGATCTGATTTACTTACTACGTACACTTTTAGTTGTAGGAGAACACCATGTCACAGGTTCAATCTGGCACCCAACTTGAGCGCATCCTGCAAGCGGCCCGCCAAACTTATATTGATGCCAACCCCAGCAGTGCGGAACAGCATCGCAAAGCAGCGTCGGTAATGCCAGGGGGCAGTACCCGAACGTCAATCTTTAACACGCCCTTTCCGATCTTGCTGGCGCGTGGTGCCGATGCCAACGTGTATAGTGTCGACGGGGATAAGTATATTGATTTTCTGGGCGAGTATACGGCAGGAATTTACGGTCACTCTCATCCACGCCTGACGCAGGCCATCCACGATACGGTGTCAGAAGGCTGGGTAATGGGCGGTCATACGCCGTACGAAATTGAATTGGCCAGCCAGATTTGCCAACGCATCGCCTCCATTGACCATGTTCGGTTTACCAATTCCGGCACGGAAGCCAATCTATACGCCATTACGGCGGCGCGGGAAATTACCGGAAAGCCCAAGGTCATGACATTTACCGGGGCCTACCATGGGGGTGCTTTCATGTTTGATGCCAAACCTAACCCGTTGAATGCGCCATTTGAGTTTGTAGTAGCGCCCTATAACGATTGGGATAGCACCAAAGCATTGCTGGCAGAGAATCAAGATCAAATCGGTGTCGTCATTCTCGAGTTGATGCAGGGATCCGGGGGGTGCATTCCAGCGCAGAAAGCCTTTGTGCAACAGCTACGGGACTGGACCAAAGAACATGGTGCCATTTTAATATTTGATGAGGTGATGACCTCACGGCTGGCCGTTGGGGGTTACCAGTCAGCGTTGGGAATTACTCCCGACATGACCACGCTTGGAAAGTATGTGGGCGGTGGATTTAGCTTTGGGGCGTTTGGCGGGTCGGCCGACATTATGAAATATTTTGATCCCCATCATGAAGCTGCGTTTCCGCATGCGGGAACGTTTAACAATAACGTTTTTTCCATGCGCGTAGGGGCGGTGGGCTTACGGGATATTCTTGATCACGCTGAAATCCAGCGTATCAATAATCTTGGCAAGGCGTTGCGCGAGCGTTTGAATGCGCTTGTTTCACAGGCGAAATTTCCCTTGTGCTTTAGTGGTTTGGGATCAATGACCAATGTCCACATGGTCCCTGGCCCGGTTAACTCTGTGGCAGATTTGTCCAGCAATGATGAGGCGCTACAGGAATTGTTTTATTTGGTGTTGATCCGTCATGGTATTTGGCTCGCGCGTCGGGGCATGATGAACATTTCCTTGCCGATTGAGGCTGCGCATTGTGATCAACTGGTTCACGCGGTGGAGGCGTTTATTGCAGAAGCGAACGAAGCGTTTTCCGGGTGAGGTTATCGCATACCATAATATAATAACTGTGTTATACCTCAGCTACTTCCTTTAATTTGTATTTGGAGTATTCCAATGAAACAATTGTTTAAAGCGGGTTTGCTTAGTGCGTCGCTTTTGTTAGCGCTCCCTGGTGGGGTACAGGCCGCTGACTTTCCAGATGCTTCCCAAGTGATCCGATTGGTGGTGCCTTATACGGCGGGTGGTTCTTCTGATTTCCTGGCCCGCACGGTGGCAAAGAAGCTCAGCGAGAATATTGATGTTGACATTATCGTTGATAACAAGCCAGGTGCATCAACCATTATTGGTGGCGATTACGTCGCAAAATCCAAGCCAGATGGCTATACGATTTATCTCATTGGGGCATTAACGAACGGTTCATTAAAGGCGCTTAATAAAGAGCTTCCCTATGATCCCGCCACGGCTTTTGCCGGTATTACTAATTTGGTAATGTCACCACTGGTGATTTCCGTACGGGATGATTTTCCCGCTGATGATCTCGAGGAATTTACCAGCTATGTAAAAGATCATCCGGGTGAAGTGAACTATGGTTCAGCGGGGTTGGGTAATACCTTGCATCTCGGTGGGGCACAGTTTGCCAGCAATTTCGACTTGGACATGACCCATATTCCTTATAAAGGCGCTTCCCAAGCGGTTGTAGATCTGGTCGCCGGGCGTATTGATGTCATGTTTGATTTGCCACAAACGCAAACGCCTCACATTAAAAATGGGGATGTGCGTGGACTGGCTGTTACCAGTGATGAGCGTCTCGATATTCTTCCGGATGTACCAACCACGGAAGAAGCGGGGGCGCCTGACTATAAATTTACAACGCGTATAGGTTTGGCGGCGCCCAAAGGCACGCCCGACGATGTGTTGAACTTTCTGAATAGCGAACTCAGGAAAGTGATGGCCGACGATGCGGTTGTGAAATCTTTGGCGGATTACGCCATGTTTCCGGATGTAAATGAAACTCCCCAGGAATTCAGTGACGAGTTGCGCGATACGGTTGATGTCGTCACCAAGCTATTGCGGGATGCCGGCGTGGAGGCAGAGTAATTATGGCAATGACAAAAAAAGAACGCTTTCTTGCGGCGGTAAAAGGTGGGGCGGTTGATCGTCCCCCTTTGACGGCTTGGGTTCATTTTCAGTCGGATCATTTATCGGCCGTCGAAGTGGCAGACCTTCACGAAGCGTTTTTTAATGCCTATGACTTTGATATTTTAAAAGTCATGAACGATTATCGTTATCCGGTCCCGGAAGGGGTGAGGACCCTGGATGATCCAGAGGCGCTCAAACAATACACCAAGCTTAGTTTGGATCACCCGGTCTTTGCGACACAACTCGAAGTCTTGCGAATTTTACGTGAGCGCATGGGGCCGGATATTCCCATGGTGGAAACGCTGTTTGAGCCCTACCAACAAATTTTGCGCAATGTTGGTTTTGGGGAGTCGGATAACTTTTTTAATAACAAGGCCCTAGCATTAGAAGCGGTAGAGTGCGTGACAGAAACTACCTTGGACTACTTAAAAGCCGCCCGTAGCACGGGGATTGATGGAGTATTCCTGTCGATTAATGGTGCGATTCCCAAGGGGCAGCCCCGGGGTGTGACGCCGGAGCAGCACGACACGTTTCAGGCACCCTTTGCAAAACGCGTGCTTGAAGGCGCCGAGGGGTTGGTCCGTATTTTGCACATTCACGGGAACCACTTGGAAATCGATCGCGCGATGGATTATCCTTGCGAGGTGGTTCATGTATCGGATCGTCTTTCTCATAACCCAACATTATCGGAACTGCGCAAGCTTACCGACAAGTGTTTGATGGGGGGTATTAACGAAACGCGAATCCAGGAATATACCTTGCCTGAAATTGAACGCGAAGTAGACGATTCCTTTGCCCAAGCAGGAAAGGAAAATTTCATTCTTGGACCGGGTTGCACCATTCCCTCCTTTACCTCGGCGCGCAATCTGCTGCACTTGCGTGAGTATTCCGCCAAATAATCGTTAGTGATCGTTGCGGACAGGGTCTCCTTCTTCCGACTATTCGGGAGAAGGGGACTTTTTGGTGTCTACGGTTCCGTTATAGATGATTGCGGCAATCATGAGGCTACCGCCAATAATCATGGTAAGCGTGGGAATCTGGTTAAAGAGGAGTGCAGCCAATACGATGGCGTACACGGGTTCAAGCGCGATGATAACACCGGTATGGCGTGCGGTAAGTTGCTGCATGCTTTTAACAATTAATACGTGGGCATAGGCTGTGCATAATACGCCTAGAATAGCCATCCACATCCAATCGATAGCATTTAACGATATTAAGCTGGCGCCCGCCCAAGGGATGCTAAGCCCCAAGACAACCGCATTTTGCCATAGGGCAACTTGTGTTGGCGGCAGTTGCGCGGCGAGCGGGCGGTTCGTTAACGTTGCCAAAGCAAACGTTAAGCCCGACAGCAATCCCCACAGCAACCCAATGGTGAGTTGGTTTGCAAGCTCAAACGCAGGGGTTATTAAGACTACCCCAATGCTGATGCATGCGAGCACGCCCCACTCAGCGCGTTGTACATCATCTTTGAATAACAGGCGCTCACCCAGCATGATAAATGCCGGGAAACTGGCAAAGCCCAGAGTGGCAATGGCGACGCCTCCGGTTTTTATACTTACAAAAAAAGTTAGCCAATGAAGCGCTAAACAGCCGCCGGAAAAGCCCAGCAGATAAATTTGTGGGCGAGAAAGTGTACTGTGCCTGCTAGCTAATGCACGGCGGCGAATTAAAATAAGGGCCCCCACCGCAAATAAGGCCCGCCCCGCAGTAATTGCCGCGGGAGGCGCTTGTATAAGGGTGCCTAAAATGCCGGTTAGTCCAAAAAGAAAGGCGGCCACATGAATGGCAAGCAAGGCACGTTGTTGTGTCATAAAGGGGTGGTGTACGCATCAATCGGAAAGGCACCAAGTTTACCTGACGGAATTGGTTTTAACATCGTATAATAAGAAGGTGATGAAACCAAGGTAGGAGAATCTAAGGTGACAACAGTAAAAGCCGTTCAAATTGCCGAGCATGGTGGCCCCGAAGTGCTAAAAATGGTATCGCTAGAGGTGCCAGCACCAGCTGCAGATGAGGTAACCATTCGCCACAAGGCTGTGGGCTTGAATTTTATTGATATTTATTTTCGTACAGGCTTATATAACCAGGCACTGCCGCACGGGTTGGGGTTTGAGGCTTCCGGTGTTGTAGAAGCCGTGGGGTCGAATGTCAGTCGGTTTGCGGTAGGGGATCGGGTGGCGTATGGACAAAGTCCAATCGGTGCTTACACAGAAATGCGCAATGTTCCCGCGGACAAAGTGGTGAAACTGCCAGACGATATTGCGTTTGACGATGCTGCCGCCATGATGCTTAAAGGGCTTACCACTTGGTATTTGTTGCATGAAACCTATCAAGTCTCTGAAGGGGAAACTATCTTGTTTCATGCGGCAGCCGGGGGGGTTGGCCTATTTGCCTGTCAATGGGCCAAAGCGCTAGGGGCGAAGCTGATTGGTACGACCTCTAGTCCAGAGAAGGCTCAGCTTGCGAAAGACCACGGTGCGTGGGAGATTATCAACTACACCACAGAAAACGTGCCCGAGCGTGTATTGGAATTAACCGATGGCAAGAAAGTACCAGTTGTTTACGACAGTGTCGGTAAGGACACCTGGGAAATTTCACTCGATTGTTTGCAACCGCGTGGCCTGATGGTAAGTTTTGGGAATGCGTCTGGTGCCGTTACCGGGGTGAATATTGGTCAGCTTGCCGCCAAGGGTTCGTTATATGTGACCCGGCCTTCATTAGGATGGTATGTGCCCACGCAAGAGCGTATGCAGGCTGCGGCCGATGCGCTCTTTGAGAGGGTGTTGCGGGGCGATATCAAGGTACATATCGGCCAGCGTTTTGCCCTGGAGGATGCGGCCAAGGCGCAAGAGGCATTGGCTGGCCGTCAAACCACCGGTGCTACTATTTTGACGCTTTAATATAGCGCGCTATGGTGGCGATTTCATTTTTGGAGCCAAGGATCACCCCAACACGTTGATGCAAGTGGGTAGGGGTGATATCAAGGATGCGGTGGTTACCATCGATGGCGCTGCCACCGGCTTGCTCTACTAACCAGCCCATGGGATTCGCCTCGTATAGCAAACGTAGTTTTCCGTCTTGCGTTGAAGGTCGCTTGTCCCGTGGGTACATAAATACGCCCCCCCGGGTTAAGAGTCGGTGCACGTCCGCCACCATGGAGGCGATCCAACGCATGTTGTAATTCTTTTCCAAAGGCCCTTCTTCTCCTGCCAGGCAGTCCTGAATGTAGGCCTGGATAGCGCTGTCCCAATGGCGCTGATTTGACATGTTAATGGCAAACTCGCTGGTATCCACAGGAATGCGCATATCGGCATGCGTTAATTGCCAGTTGCCTTGTTGTCTGTCCAGCGTAAAGCCATGAACCCCTTGGCCGATCGTGAGTACAAGTTGTGTTTGGGGCCCATAAACAATGTAGCCAGCCGCGATCTGTTGATGCCCCGGCTGTAAAAAATCCTTTTCGCTTACTTCGGCATTTGCATTATTGTTGCGTAATACAGAAAAAATGGTGCCTATGGAGACATTAACATCAATATTTGACGAGCCATCAAGGGGGTCAAAAAGTAGCAAGTAGTTTGCGGGCGTGGGTGATGCATTGTCAGTAGGAACAATGGTATCCATTTCTTCAGAAGCCATGGCAGCCACACTGCCTGTCCAGGCATTGGCAGCCAAAAGTTTATCATTGGCCAGCACATCAAGCTTTTGTTGGACTTCCCCTTGAATATTCTCGGTTCCGTGGGCGCCTAATATATCGGCTAAGGCCCCTTGGCTTACCGCGTTGGCGATTGCAACGCAACTGTTAGCCAAGGTTTCGATGAGTAAACGCAGTGGTGCATCAATGTGCGTTTGTTGTTCGGCTTGTAAGAGAAACTGGCTTAAAGTGATTTGATTCACGAAGTACTCCAATCAGTCGATAGGGCGCGGCCAACCACTTCCTTCACATTGGCCGAAAGCTTGGGGCTGTCATTGATGGTTTGCAAAGCAGTTTGCATACCATGCTGGTGTGGTTGAGTAAATTTAGCCCAATGATCCAGGCCGCGTGCGAGACGAGCAGCAATTTCAGGGTTAAGGCGATCAATCGCGATCACTTGTTCGGCCCAGAAGGTATAGCCTTCTGGGTGATGAATTGCCGCCATATTATTAAGACAAAATTGAAACACAACGGCACGGAAGCGATTTGGATTGCGTTCGGAGAAATCCGGGTGCGTCATTAGGGTACGAATAGTCTCTGTATTTGCCCATCCCGCTCTGGCCTGCAGACTAAACCAATGATCCATTAGTGCGGCATCAGCGTGGGCATGATGATAGAAGTCCTCAAGCAAATCAGCACTTGCTTCTGGTGTGGCATAGCGCGTTAATGCCTGCAGCCCATTCAGGCGATCGGTAAGGTTATTGGCATGTCGGACTTGTGATTGCGCCAGTTCGATTCCCTGTGGGTGTTTCGCGGCAATGAGGTAATACAGTGCGGTGGCAATAAGCTTTCGCTTGCCGGCGGCGATCGCCGTTGGGCGGTAGGGCGCTTGAAGCACGTCTTTATGCAATTCAATGAGTTGCAGCCAATCACTTGCGAAGTAGTGCCCCAGGCGGCTTAGCACATGTTGATGGCTGGTGCTAGTGGCTTGTGGGTCCATGGGTTGAACATGGTGGAGTAGCTGCGACTCACTTGTCAGGGTAAGGATTCGTGCTTGATAGTCGGGTGCCAGGGTTTGGTCGCGAAGCAAGCTTTGCCAGACCTCAGTGATTGCTTTTCCTAGCGTTGCATCCTGTTGTTGCTGTTGGTTAATGATTTCTTGTGTGACAATATCCTGAACGGCCTGCCAACGTGAGAAAGGATCCGTGTCTTGTGTGGCCAGCAGGATGTGTTCCTTTGGATCCCGATCATAGTGCAGAATAACTGGTGCAGAAAAGCCACGCAGGACGGATAATACTGGCTTTTCCGCATGCTCATCGAAGGTCCAGGTTTGGGTTTTTTCCCGCAATTCCAGAATATGGGTCGCATCTGGGTGGTTAAGAAAGCCAATGGCTATTGGAAGATGCAGTGGGGGCTTTTCGGGTAGGGGAGTTTGCTCACGCTCCAGGCCGACTGGTGGATTGTCTTGAGACAAGGTAAGTGTTACTTGCCGGGTATCAGCGTTATGGTCCATTTGAATATGGACGTGGGGGGTGCCGGCTTGTTCATACCAGCGTCGGAAGGCAGCTAAGTCTCGGGAAGGTTTTTTTTGGCGATAAACGAACTCCATCGCATCAAGAAAGTCATCACAGGTAACTGCTTGCCCATCATGGCGATGAAAGTATTCACGCAAGCCTTCAAGAAATCCACGCTCCCCAAGCAGGGTATGCAACATTCGAATGACTTCTGCCCCTTTTTCATAAATTGTGGCCGTATAAAAGTTGCTAATTTCTTGATAGGAGTCGGGACGAATGGGGTGAGCCATAGGGCCGGCATCTTCGGGAAACTGTTGGGTTCTTAATAAGTCAACGTCATCGATACGTTTCACGGCGCGGGCACTATTTGCGGCGTCATCAGGTAAATCCTGGACCAACATGTCAGCGGCGAATTCTTGTTCCCGGAATACCGTTAACCCTTCTTTTAGTGAGAGCTGAAACCAATCACGGCACGTGACACGGTTTCCGGTCCAATTATGAAAATACTCGTGGCCAATAACCGCTTCAATAATACGGTAGGTATGGTCGGTGGCAGTGTCTGGGGTTGCTAATACATAGCTGGCATTAAAAATGTTTAATCCCTTGTTTTCCATGGCGCCCATATTGAAATCACGAGCCGCAACCACCATGAAACGATCCAAATCCAGGGCTAAACCAAAACGTTCCTCATCCCATTTCAGGGCGCGTTCCAGGCACGCCATTGCCCAAGCCGTTTTATCGTTGTTGCCGGGATCGCTATAGAGTTGCAGGAGGACGTTTCGACCATTGGCGGTACGAACGGCTTTTTCGTTAACATCAAAGCTACCTGCCACCAGCGCAAATAAATAGCTTGGCTTGGGATGCGGGTCATGCCAAACGGTTTGATGCCGGCCATCTGGCAGGGACGTTTCGGAGCGTAAGTTGCCGTTAGAGAGCAATACCGGATATTCCTTGGCATCGGCACGCAGGGTGACCGTGTACACACTCATAACATCTGGACGATCAGGAAACCACGTAATGCGTCTAAACCCCTGCGCCTCACATTGTGTCATGAGTTGTTGCCCACTTTGGTATAAGCCCATAAGCTGTGTATTTTCTGCAGGCTTGCATTGGGTAATGATTTCAAGGGTGAAGTTTAGTGCGGTTGGGTAAAGTGTTAACGTGGTGTCGCTCAGGGTGTAGTCCGCCGTGCTCAAGCGTTGATTATCCATAGAAAGTGACACCAGCTCCAAGGCATCACCATCCAGTACCAATGCCGGCAGCTGGCCGTTACCATTCTTTTTTGTTGTATTCTTAGAGCTAAAGGTTAATACTGCGATAACTTGGGTGGCGTCGGCAGCAAGATCAAATTGCAGGTCTACGCTATCCAAGTGATACGGATAGGGCTGGTATTGGTGACGTGAAATCACTTGTGATTGCTTTGTGTGCATAGTTTATCGGTCTGTTAAGCGGGTGGCACGGGATTGAATTATTGTAATAGCTGAAGGTGTGCAAAGCGAATAAGTGGGGTGACATGATGAGAACTTCTATTGCCTTCCAAGGTCGGTGGTATCGTCTGCTTGGGCTGTTGTTAGGGGCTGCTGTCTTGTTAAGCGGCTGTGCATCGCAATTATCGGCTCGGGTAACTCAGTATCAGCAGTGGCCCGAGAATGCGATGGGTGCAAGCTATTACGTCGCCGTGCCGGAGTCTGCTACCAATCCGTTACAGCAACAATCGTATGCCGATGCAATTCGTGGCGCCATGGGTGCCACTGGTTTAGTGGAGGCCACCACGGCTGACGATGCACGGTTTGAAGTGGTGTTTGAGGCCAGTAGCCCCGTTGCGCAGCGTTGGGTTCGACGCGACGCCGATCCTTACCCGTTTGGATGGGGGGTGCACCCATGGTTTGGTGGGTTTTATGGGCATCATTGGGGCTGGAACGCCGGTATGATTATGGCGCCTCCCTCAGTTACCGTGCCGGTGCAAGTTTATAACAATACCCTGCAAGTGACGATTCGGGACAATACCGCGCATCGAGCCGATGTTTTTCAAGCAACGGCTGTGCAAGTGAGCGAGTCAAAACAAATTGATGAGGTAATACCCTATTTGGCACGGGCGATTTTCGAGGATTTTCCAGGGTCAAACGGTCAGGTGCGGGAAGTCACTTACGATTTAGAATAGTTCTTCTCTAATACCGTTTCCGTGAGGTGTAAAAAATCGTTGGCAATCAAGGAGAGCTTTCGGTCCCGTGGCATGATTGCCGCAGCATTAACAATGGTTTGCGGGTGTAACGGAATCACGGTCAAATCAAATCGATGGCGTAACATAGTGTACGCAGAGAATCGATCCACAATGGCAATACCAACCCCCTCGCTTGCGAGTAAACAAGCGGTTTGAGAATAACGCACATCAACCGTTGTCCGATAAGCAACCCCGGCATCTTGAAATAATTTAATAATTAATGGTCCAAGCCGGGTTCCCATTTCAAGTCCGATCAATGGGTGATCTGAGAGCTCCTCGGGGGTTAAGTAGCGTGCCTGCGCCAAGGCATGGGTTTTGGGCATGAGGCAAACGATATCGACCGCTGCTAAAGGGCGCACAATCAGTGATTGGTCAAGGTCTTTTTCCAGGGCAATGGCAAAGCCCATGTCGGCAGCACCGATTTGGACAGCTTCCACCACGTGATAAGAGCGACGGACATCCAGTGAAACCCGTACTTTGGGCCGTTGCTGGATTAGCTGCGTTATTGCTTGCGGAATGAAGCTGTGACCGAGCTGTGGCGTGGCAACAAGTTTTAACGTGCCCAAGCGACGTTCTTTTATCTCCGTCACGGTTTTATCGAGCGCTCTGGACATGAGGAACATGGGCTCAGATTCTTGGTACAGAATCTTTGCTTCTGTGGTTGCCGTAATTCGATTGCCATGACGATCAAATAGAGAAAATCCCACTTCATGCTCGAGTTGTTTGATGGCGGCACTCACTGCGGGTTGGGAAATTTGTAAAAGCCGGGCTGCACCAGTGGTGGTTTGACTTTGCATCACCGCCCGAAAGATTTCCAAATGGCGTAAATTCACTATAAGTTTTCCTTATGCTTTACCCGCAAAAAATAATACTTGATTATTGTAGGCGAGACTTCATAATGACATTTACCGAAGGTTATTTGAATGTCCAACAACAATAGATTGAGGAGATAAGCAATGAAAACGCTATTCAAAACAACAGCTTTGTCATTGGCCACAATGGCAGTGATGGGCTCCAGCTGGGCAGCCGATCACACGATGCGGATTAGCCACCAGTTCCCCCCACGCATCCAACGCCAATCCTATTGGAGCAGTTTGCGAAAGATGTTGATGAGGCGACTGATGGCAAAGTTGAGGTGAAGCTTTACGGTGGTGCCCAGTTATTTAAACCGAATCAGCAGCACGCAGCGGTTGCTGGTGGAGAAATTGAAGCCGCAATTATTTTATCGATACAGTGGGGCAGCAGCCTGCCGGAAATGGCAGTAACCCAGTTGCCATTTTTAATGGGCTCTATTGATGCGCAAGAAGCATTTACCACGTCAGCCACGGCACAAGCATTAACGGATGCAGCGCTTGAAAAGGGGGTGCAAAACATTGGCTGGATACTGGATGCGCCAGATCAGATTTTTACCTCAGCCAATCATCCATTGGATACCCCAGAACAGTTTAAAGACTTCAAAATGCGCGGGTATAACAAGTTGTTCGATTCAGGCCTGATTAACATGGGAGCGAACCCTGTATCCATGCCTGGATCCGAGGTTTACCAAGCACTGCAGACTGGTGTTGTGGATGGTGCGGTAACGACACCGAAGGCCGCCTACACCCGCAAGTATCCAGAGGTGCAAAAGTATGGCGTTATTATCCCTATATTTCCGGTATTCGATAACCTGATGGTAAATCCGGCCTGGTGGAATGGGTTACCAGAGGATATTCGCGATGCCATCCAAAATGCTGCAGATGATGCGGTGAAGGCTTCCTTTGAGGAGTTTAGGGAATCCGGGCCTCAAGATGTCAAAAATCTGGAAGAGGCCGGCATGGAAATTACCGTCATTACCGATGAAGATACGCTGGCCGCGTTTGAGGAGGTTATGTATGAGCCCGTTCGTGATGCCTTCTTTACGTCTGTTGGGGAAGAAAAAGGTCAGGAGCTCATTGATCTGATGGACGAATAAAACCAGCGTTGCGGAGTACACCATGCCAGACAAACAACCCATGCCCGAGGCGCCATCCAGTCATCCCTTGTTGTTCTATTACGGCCAGTTGGTGCGTGGCTTATGCCGCCTTGGGCTCACCATTGCAACAATTTTGCTGTTGCTGTGTACATTGTTGATCGGCATAAATATTATTTTACGCTACGGCTTTCATAGCTCGATCTTGGGTACCGAAGAGCTGGTGTCGGCATCGTTAACCTTGATCGTGATGTTGTCGGCGCCAGAAGTACTGCGTCGAAACAATCATATTGGGGTCGATATTCTGGTGGGTATACTGCCGCATCCCCTAAAACGTGCGGCAGCTTTGTGGTCAACGCTAGTGGTATTGGTAGTTTCAGCGCTATTGATTATCAATGGCTGGCAGTCCATGAAGCTGTCCAAACTTATTGGGGTATTAACCGAAGGTTATCTTGAGATTCCGGTTTGGGCGTTGCAACTCTTTTTGCCGATCGGTGGGGTATTGCTGGCGTTGGTGGCCATAGAGCAATTATTTAATCCGGTGCTGTCAGACAGCATAGAAGACAGCATTAAAGCAGGTGAAATA
>Ga0209487_1001528_pt1 | contig 19495 bp, 19 predicted proteins | sample Poulit2012_FD_187524 | JGI IMG/M metagenome (GOLD analysis project Ga0209487, IMG submission 187524) | Agricultural soil microbial communities from Georgia to study Nitrogen management - Poultry litter 2012 (SPAdes) (version 2) | ecosystem: Environmental > Terrestrial > Soil > Agricultural land...
CTGTCGCGAAGAGGCGCGCTTGCTGCATCGATGTGACCTGCCATAGTGTTCACCAGTTTCGATATCGGTTGTCTGACAACTGTTTTGAACGATGCGGCGCTGCATCGTTGCGCTGTCCGAGATTTGAGCTGCCGTAGCAGCGGGAAACGGAAGGGACTTACTCGTCCATATCTTTGATGATCTGGACCTTCGCTGCGGACGCAGAAGTCTCATCGAACTCGTATTCCAGCCACTCGCGGGCGAGGCGACGCGCGAGTTCCAAACCAATAACCCGCTGGCCCATAGTCAGCACCTGCGCGTTATTAGACAGCACGCTGCGTTCCACGGAAAAACTGTCATGAGCAGTAACGGCACGAACGCCGGGGATCTTATTGGCGGTGATCGCCATGCCCATCCCGGTGCCGCAAATCAATAGCCCGCGGTCCGCTTGACCTTCGGCTATCAATTCAGCACCGGACTTCGCCACGTTGGGGTAGGCCTCAACCTCATTGGGTTTGACACCCACGTCAATTACTTCCGCAACCCGCTCGTCCTGTTCTAGGTCGGCTTTGATCGCTTCTTTATAGTCCACGCCAGCTTCATCAGAGCCAACGACAATTCTAAGTTTCCGCATTACTACTGCTCTCCTATTCAAACGTTGATTACGGATCGCACAACGAGCGCAAACGAGATCGCGCCCGGGTCGGGTGTTCCTAAACTGCGCTGCGCATTGGGGCGCGCACGACCGATCTTTGGTTCCAAATCAGCTGTTTCCTCTGCCGCTTCTTGCGCTCTGTGAGCAGCCGACTGCCAAGCGGAAGTCACGCCGTCCCCAATTTGGGAATCAAGCACTTCGGCAAAGGGCACAGCCGCATCGAGGAGGGTTTTATCACCTAACTGGGCCTTACCCAGGCGAAGCATGGTGTCGACAAAGGCGCGCACCGCTTCAGAAATTGCGGCATCGCTAACCGCGTCATCGCCGAGCGAGGTTCCGGCTGCGCGGAGCCCCGAACCCCAGAGCACGCCTGATGTTCCACCGGCGTGGGCGGCCCATGCGTCGCCGGCAAGTGTGAGGGCGGTACCCAAACCGGCACCGGCCGCAATGGCTGCTTGGGCGGCCTGTTCAGCGGCTTGAATTCCGCGAACCATTCCCCGCCCGTGATCGCCGTCGCCGGCAATGGCATCCAACTGACCCAGTCGGGTCTCTTCTGCTTCAATGGCGCGCGCCGCGGCGCTCAAACGCTCGCTGAAGAACTGCGCAGCCGAATGCGAAGCGCTCGAGCAAGGCGGGATCGACAGTTGTTGCCCGGCCTCATCGTCTGCATCATCTCCCGCGACTTCGGCGAGGTTCATATTCGTGATCGCACCGCGCCGGAAGGCCGGAGTATCTGCAACCGCGCGCCACAGCGGTTCAAGTTCATCGTCGAGCCAGGTCACTGTTAATGACATGCCCGCCATATCGAGGCTCGTGATGAGTTCGCCGACTTCCGGCTCCACGAGTTCAATTCCTGCGGCCTCGAAAAGGAGAACAACTTCCCGCCACAGCAAGAAGAGTTCCTCATACTTCGTGGCTCCGAGGCCAGTGAGGATCACCGCCGCGCGCCGCGCATTATTCGGATTCTCTTCCAGCAGCGGTTCGACCAGTCGGCGGGCGATTTCCTCAGCATTGCCCAGAGGGATCGTCTCAATTCCCGGCTCGCCATGCAGCCCCAGGCCGATTCCCATCATGCCGGGTTCAACCGTGAACAGCGGCTCATCCGCGCCGGGCATAGTGCAGCCGGCTAGGCCGATTCCGATCGTGCGGGTCTGATCGTTAGCTAACTGACCAAGGCGCATTACCTCGTCCATACTCGCGCCGGTTTCGGCTGCCGCGCCAAGAATTTTAAAGACCGTGAAGTCTCCGGCGATGCCGCGGCGCTTTTCAATCTCGTTGGCGGGAGCGGCCAAAATATCGTCGGTGACGATAATGTGCCGGGCGTCAACCCCCTCGTGTTGCAACTGCTCTGCGGCCATGCCGAAGTTCATAACGTCGCCCGCGTGGTTCCCATACGCGAAGATCACACCGCCACCGCGGTCGGCCGCCCGTGCTACGGAATATGCATACTGCGAAGAAGGGGCGCTGAACACATTTCCGACGACAGCGCCGTCGGCGAAGCCCGGTCCGACCCAACCCATGAAGGCCGGATAATGACCGGAGCCACCACCCACCAGGACCACGACTTTGCCGTCCGCGCCCGGATTGCGACGCACGACGCCGCCGGTGACCTGCCGCACGTAACGACGATGCAACATCGCGAATCCGGCGAGCGAATCCTCTGTGAACTCGGCCGGATCATTCCAAATTTTCGTCATTTCAGCTCCCTTGCTAACCGACTACTCGAAGTTGCGGTGCCGCGTCGCTAAATCCGCAAAACTTAGTTCCTTCGCCCGCGCTAAGAGCAGCACCACCAGGTCGAGCGTGACAAGTGTGCTCTGTTCAAACAGGCTGCCCATCGGCTGAATTGAAGGCACCAGATCACCCGTCCCGCGGTACACACTGGCGGGGATGGTCAACACATAATCAGCGCTGCGAGGCGTCTGCGCATCGGGCACCGCAGTCACTACAACGGTGGTCGCTCCCGTCGCTTTCACCTGCTCAAATACGTAGTCCAGGTGCCCGATCGCGCCCGATCCATTGACGAGAACAAAAACGTCCTCCTGGGCCACGGCCGGTGTGGTGTCATCCCAACCCCAGTGGGTTTCCAATCCTGTGTGGCCCAATCGCATCGCGAAACCTCGAGCCGCCAGGCCCTCTCTGCCGACACCGAGCACAAAGGCGCGCGGTGCAGCCACGAGTGCAGAGACGACGTCCCGAATTTGCTTTTCATCGACCCGGGCCAAGACCGTTGCAATTTCCTGCGAGACAGTCTCGGCGAGGACAGGAAAATTCTTGGTTTCGAACATCGCTCCTCCTAAACGGAAACCGGTTCGGGCTGCGGCGAGGACGGGGGCGCGGAGTCGGAGTCCTGCGTTTTGGGGGGTTGGCGATACCGGCGGCGCTCCGATTGCAACGTAATCAACCGGTTGATGAGCATGATCACTAGCAGCGAAGCGCCCCAAATGAACGTCTTCATGAAGGGGTCGAAGCGCATGATCGTGAAGGCACTAGACAGCGATTGCAGTAGCACCAGGCCCAACAGCAGACTTCCGACCTTGCCGCGCCCGCCATAGGGGTTAAACCCAGCAAGAACGACAACCAAAATTGCCTGCAACAGATAAGACTCGCCGAATCCGACGCGAGCTGAGTTAACTCGCGAGACCATGATTAAACCGGCCAGCCCAACGATCAGGCCAATGAGAATGTATGTCGTCATTACGACGCGCTCATTGCGCACACCCGTAAAGCGCAGGGCGACATTATTCTCGCCATATAAGTAGAAGCGCCGCCCGGTGCGCGTGCGCTGCAAGAAGAAGCCGACCGCCACGAAAACCATGAGCATCAGCACAAAGATCAGCGGCACATAGGCGATCGTGGATACGCCGAGCATCGAGAAGTCGCGAATGACTACCGGGACACTCTGACCGTTGGTAATGACCATCCCGATGCCTGAAAAGAAGATGAGCGTCGCGAGCGTGGCCAAAATCGGGGGAATGGAAACTTTGGCTATCAAGAAACCATTCAATAGGCCGCACAGCATTCCCGTAACCAAGATCGCGATCGAACCGATCACCAGCACCATGGTCTCGTTGCCGGGCGTGATCTCAATGAGGTCACCTGAGAGGAATTTCGCGCCGACGATTCCTGAAAGCACCGCCGCCGAGACGATCGACAGGTCGATACCGCCCAGCAACATCGAAAGGCCCATCGCGAGCGCCAGCAGGCCAAATTCTGCTACCTGGGTGCCCATCGACTGCAGGTTATTCGACGATAAGAATCGGCCACCCAGAATCGAGATGAGCACAATCAGAGTCGAAGCGGTAAGAAAAGTAAGAACCGTAAAGTGGGGATTTCTGCTCAACAATCCCTTGACGTGATTCATGATTTTTAATCCTCCTGTCACGCTGGATCAGTTGGCGGAAAACACTAGGTTTTTGCGGTCATATATGCGTTGGCGTCGGTACATAACCATGAGGCTGGCTAGTAGAACCGCGCCGAAGAACAAGTCGTTCCACGAAGAGCTCAAGCCGAGGAAGACCAGGGTGGTTTGGAACAGTTCGAACACGACAACACCCAGGATTGCGCCCAGCACCGTACCCTCACCGCCGGTCAACTTCGCGCCACCGATGACGACGGCCGCGATGATCAACAGCTCAGCGCCCATGAGGGGCGAAACAAGTTTGACGTCTTTGATCTCCGAGAAGTACATAACGCCCATCAGCCCGGCGAGTGCTCCCGTATAGGAGTAGACGAACAGCTTGGTGCGGAAAATATTGATGCCCAGGCGCGAGGCGGACTCTTCATTCGATCCGACAGCGAATACGCGCCGGCCCAGCATGGTGCGGTACAAGATGAACCACGTCAAAATGATCGCCGCAACGACTATCGGGAAAAATATTGTGAGGCCGTAACGCGCGTCGCCCACATTGATCGTGATCATGTCGGCGGATCCGAACTTGACCATCGACTGTGGCATCTGGCTCATTGGGTACGACTTCGTACCGAAAATTACTGCCATCAGCCCGTGGTAGACACTCATTGTGCCGAGCGTGACGATCAGCGTGGGTAAGCGCAAGATCTGAATGATTACCGCATTCAAGGCACCAAGAACCGTGCCCACCACGATCGAAATCACGAGCCCGAGGAAAATACTGTCGACCTCGAGTTTGAGCATCGTTAATACCGACGCATATGCGGATACGAGCGCTACCGCGGTGAACGAAACGTCGATACCGCCGGAAACTAGGACGACGAGCACACCCAGTGCCAGCAGCATGGTTCCCGAGCCGCCGCGCACGATGTCGAAGAAGGTCTCAAAACTGAAGAACAGAGGATTTTTGACCGCGACTATCGCGATATAGGCAATGACAATTACGGAAAGATATTTCTCCATCGTGGTAGCACGACGGTTCATCACCTTATGAAACGGTGAAGACTTCATCATTTCACCCCTGTTGCGCCATTGGTTGCGACATTCGTTGGATTCGCAACAACTTCCGCCAAGTGCTCTTGGAAGTCCGGAGCGTTGCGTTCTTCCTCGTTGAACTTGGCGATGACGTCGCCCTCGTGCATCACGATGACGCGGTTGCAGTTGACATAGATTTCTTCCGGCTCATCGGAAATTAGGATCACGCCGATCCCCGATTTGGCCAGAGCTTGAATGTGCTCGTAAATCTCCGCTTTTGAGCCAATGTCGATGCCCACGGTTGGGCTGTCGAGAATAAAAACTTTGGGTTCGGTGGCGATCCACTTACCGATAACTACTTTTTGCTGGTTACCGCCGGACAGGATGCCAACTAGTGCGTCAATGTTCTTGTTATTGACCGCCATGTAGTCGACTGTGTGGCGCGCCAGTTTCTGTTCGGCTTTCGTGTCAAGGAGCCGGAATTTAGTCAGGAGCGAGTCCAGCTTCGGGGCCGACGAGTTTGACGCAATGCTCTGTTCTAAAAACAGGCCCTGAACGCCGCGATCTTCGGGGACAAGCGCGATATGGCGATCAAGCGCGTCCCACGGGTTATCGATCCGCACGCGTTTACCGTCCATGCGGATTTCGCCCGAGTCGGGTTTATTAAGCCCGTAAAGGGACAGGGCGAGTTCGGTGCGGCCAGCGCCTAGGAGGCCGGTAAGGCCCACAATGTCACCGGGACGCACATCAAAATTCACGTTCTCGTAGTTACCCTTGCGGGTGAGGTCTTTGACTTCAAGCAGCGGGGCGCGGGTTCCGTCATCTTCACGCGGTTCGCGCTGATAGGCCTTATGCAGCACTTCCCGGCCGGTCATGTGGAAGCTCAAGGAGGCGGAGTTCAGTTCATCCGCGGCGAAGTCGCCCACCTTTTTACCGTCCCGGAACACGGTGATGGTGTCCGCCACATCGAAGACCTCATCGAGTTTGTGGCTGATGAAGACGACGGCCAGACCGTCCTCTTTCAATTCGTGCACGATCGTCAGGAGCCGCTTAACCTCTTTTGTGGTCAGCGCGGTGGTGGGCTCATCCATAAACAACAATTTCGCGTCCATGCTCAGGGCGCGGGCAATTGCGACAATCTGCTTATTAGCAACAGATAATGACCCGACGCGGGTGTCCAGCGGCAGGTCGACGCGGATCCGTTCGAGTTGCTTGGCCGCTATTTCGTGCATTTGGCGGCGGTTCACGTAGTGCGAGCCCTCGTGGAGCATGGCGTTGATCGCGATGTTTTCGGCCACGGTGAGGTGATCGAAAAGTGAAAGGTCTTGATAAATCACCTGCACTCCAGCAGCGATGGCCGCTCGCGGATCGTTCTCGGTGATTTCATGCCCGGACACGGTAATGCGGCCCTCAGTGGCTGCATATACCCCGGAGACGATCTTGACGAACGTGGACTTGCCACTTCCGTTTTCACCGGCCAGGCAACGAATTTCACCCTCATTAATGACCAGATCGATGCCATCAAGGGCGCGCTCTTCACCAAATGACTTGGAGAGCTTCTCGACTACAAGAAGTGGTTGACTCACTGCTCGCTCTTTCATAAAGGTGCAGGTCTTGGCTGTGGGAAGGTGCCGAACCACGCATCGGGGGGCAAACGTGGTCCGGCACCGGGACGTGCCAAGCGGTTTCCGCTTAGAAGTTAGAAACCGCCCGCACGAGTTAGAAGGGGTAATCCCCGTCGGGGAACTGACCCTTTTCGAGCATCATGATGGCGTCACCGCGCACGAGCTCACCGTCTACAACGACAGACTCATAGCCCTCGTAGCCGAGGTCGACGTCGTTCTCGATCGCCTCGCCCTTCAGGACCTTCAGGGCGATCATGTTGGCGGCATATCCTGCGCCGGCCGGATCCCAGGTCTGAGCTGAGTAGGTCCAGCCCTCTTCCAGGAGTGGTCCGGCGATGGACGGCAGCGAAAGGCTAGAAACAGTCACGTTCGTGTTGTTCTTTTCCTTCAGCACTGCAGCGAAGTTGGCACCAGCGGAGACTGAGCCGTTAACGAAACCCTTCAGATCCGGGTAGGCGTTGAGGATTTCCAGCGCGTTGGAGCGAGCCTTGGCGTCGGAGTTGTCATCCTCATAGGGCTGTTCGGTAACAGGGGTGATGTCCGGGTAGTTCTCTTCGAGGTATTCAATGCCCGCGTTGTACCAGGCCATGTGGGTTTCGGAAGTCAGCGAACCAACCATGCCGACGAACTTTCCTTCACCATCCATGCCCTCGGCGAGCTTTTCAAACATCCGCTCACCGAACTCGACGTTGTCGAAGGCTTCTAGGTCGTAGTCAACCGCGTCAGTACCGGCTAGGGCTGGCGCTTCGTGGGTGATGACAACGATTCCGCGTTCGCGGGCTTTGGTCAGGGCCGGGCTTACGGCCTGCGGGTCATTGGGGACGACGACAATTGCATCGACGTCTTGGGCAATGAGGTCTTCAATGATTTGTACCTGCTTGGCGGCGTCCTCGGTATCGGGACCAATCTGCCAGGCATCGACCTCATCGCCGAGGTCTTCATTGAATTCTTCAACACCGTTCGCCATTGCCTCGAACCAGGTGATTCCTTCCACCTTCGGAACGGTCGCAATTGCGTAGGGGCCCTCTTTGGGGGTGTCGCTGTCAGCGTTGCCGCCACCGTTGCCACCACCGGACCCAGCATCTGTGGTGCCGCATGCTGCCAAACCAAGAGACAGGGCTGCGGCGGTCGCCACACCGAGCATACGGCGAGTGCGAATTTTCATTTGAGAAGTTCTCCTTTGAACGGGCCTACGACTGCTTGTGACATACCGTTATCGCAGGGCGTGCAGATAACAATAACTAACAAGTTCATCACAAGGCAAGCCCGGGCGGCAATCAACTTTCAGGGGAAATACCGCCGATGATCTGCATAATTCCGCGGCTATTGGCAAAGATTACCCTGGAAGGCGCGCCCTGTTACCAAATTGTTAACTGATCATGACGACTTGCTTTTACAGCAGACACGTAACATTCTTGTACCAAGCGTGAAGGTCACTGATGACCAATTCGTCCCCTGCATCGGTAGGTTTTAGCCACCATTTCCCAGAGAGGAAGCAGCAATGCCTCAGGTTGTCTCATTTGGAGCCCATATCGCCGACGCCCTCGGCTGGCCATTTACGGCGGTGCCCCCGGGCCAGCAACTGGCGTTCCTTGAAAAAATTAAGTTCACAGTTGCCGGAACTGCAGCAGCGCCGTCCGTAAACCTCGCGAAACTTGGCGTGGATGTGGCGACGGTCGGGCGAATTGGCGATGACTCCATCGGCGAGTTTGTGCGCACAACCATGGATGGCTACGGCGTCGACACCCGCCATCTCATCGTGGATCCCGAACTGCAAACCTCATCCAGCCTGCTGCCAATCCGTGCCGATGGGTCCCGCCCCGCGCTGCACGTTATTGGTGCGAACGCCGGTCTTTGCGAGGATGATGTGCCTTGGGACGTCGTAGCCCAGGCTGAGGTTTTTCACCTCGGGGGCGCTTTTATTCTCCCGGGCATTGATGGCGAACCTATGGCGCGGATTCTGAAGCGGGTCAAAGAATTAGGCGTCACTACGACCATGGACTTCCTCATGAGCCCGCGGCCCGATGCGCAAGACATCGTGGGGCCTTCCCTGCAATACGTCGACTACCTGATGCCGAACATTGAAGAAGCTGGCTGGCTAGTGGGTACGGAGGATCGCGCCGAGATCATCCGCTGGATGCATGAAGCAGGTGCGGGATGCACGATCCTCACAATGGGCGAAGAAGGTGTTTCGCTGGCCAAGAATGGCGAGTCTGAGACCGTTTTGCCGACTTATGCGATCGATGTTGTAGACACCACCGGGTGCGGCGACGCGTTCACGTCTGGGTTTATCTCCGGGATTACTTCCGGTCTTTCGCTGGAAGAAGCAGCCGAGCGCGGGCTGGCCTGCGGCAGCCTTGTGGCAACCGGCCTGGGCTCGGATGCCGGGATTGTGAACCTGGATCAGGTCGAAGAGTTCCGGGCTAATCATCCGCGTTCAAAAAACTAATTTATTTGTCGATAGGCTTCTTAAGCGCTTAAGAGCTTAAGAGCTGCTTTCGTACGGCAAGGGCGGATTTACGGATGACATTGGAGACTTCTCGCACGTCGGCGTCGGCTGACGGAGCTCGAACACCACCAAAATCAAAGGGGGCACGGCTCAGCTATATCAACGAGCGTGTCCGTTCCGTTGGGTTCGTCGCCGTCGATGACCTGGTGGACGAACTCGAAGTTTCGCGGATGACCGTGCACCGCGATCTCGATGAATTGCAGTCCAGTGGCGCATTACGCAAGGTGCGCGGAGGCGCATCCGCGCACCGCTCGACGCAGTTTGAAAGTGATTTACAGTTCCGACTCAACGCGGAAACCGAAGAGAAACAGCGAATTGCGGCAGTTGCTGCGCAATTCGCAAATGATGGTGACGTAGTCCTCATGGACGATTCAACGACCGCTCTCGGGCTGATCCCCCACCTGGAAGAACGCGCACCCTTCACAGTAATTACGAATTTCTTGCCCGTTTTAGAGCGCCTAAGCGCAAACCCACAAATGAAGGTAATCGGGCTCGGCGGCCAATACGTTGCCCGCTATGCCGCGTTCCTCGGAATGATCTGCGAAGAGAATCTCGGCGCACTTTTTGCCGATGTCGCATTCATATCGACGTCTTCCATGCGCAACGGCGTGCTGTATCACCAAGACCAACAGGTTCTAGCAACTAAGCGCGCCATGATGGAGGCAAGCGATCGCCGCGTGCTCCTAATGGACCACACCAAAATCGGCCAAGCTGCGCTTTTCAAACTGGGCGATATTTCCGACTTCACGCACATCGTCGTAGACGATAAGACCGATGAATCCGTGGTGTCGATGATTCGCGACCACGGCGTCGACGTAGTCGTCGCCTAGCCCTAGGCGTGCGCCAGGGTCGCGACCGCATCCTTGGGGAATCCGGTCGTTTCATCGCCCAACACAAGCGCCCGGAATGTCGTGGTCGCGGCTTCTTCTAGAAGCATCGCGCGCCGGAAAGCCATGTGTACGGTTTCCCCGGAAGTTGATGAGCCGTGGTGGGCCAAAATGACGGCGTTATGCTCCGTTGCCTGTTCGGCAACCTGATCAGCCAACTCATCAGACCCGTTGGGCAAGAACGGCACGCGGCCGACCGAGGCCACGTAGTAGGCATGGTCAAGGGTTAAGAACCGGATCGGTTTTTTCAACGCGTCTAAGAGCACGGTGTGTTGGGGATGCACGTGCACGATCCCGCCCACGTCTGCACGCGCTTTATAGGTGCGTTGGTGCAACTTCCACTCACTTGACGGCAGCTCTGCTCCGCCAATGCGTTCGCCATCCAAATTCATGATGGCAAAGGACTTGGGCGTAAGTTCGTCGAGCCATTCACCGGACCCGGTGATGAGAAACCGGTCGGATCCGGGAAGGCGTGCGGAAAGGTTTCCGCCGCTCGCGAGCGCCAGGGCCTGCGAAACGCAGCGACGCCCGATGTCGATGAGTTGTTCAACTAAATCGTGTTCAGCACCGGTTACTACGGCAGTCACAAAAACTCCAAGGGTAAGAAGTACACAAAGCTGTTGCGTAAATCAGCGCACGCGCAAAACAGAGAACTCAAAGCGACCCTGGTGGAAGTACGTGCGGGATTGAACGACGGGGCGCGCGTTACCGTCGTAGTGAATCTGCCGCAGGTCAACATAGAGCATGTTGGGGTCGCGTTCGCCCCAACCGATTTCGGGGCCACTGGCGGCGCTGATTTCAGCAACCGCGGTATTGGGTATTACGCCGGCCTGATCCATGAGGGCAAAGAGTGAACCCGTAACGTCTTTTTCTGTCAGATCGTTCGGGAGGTAGTCAGCCGGGATGGTTTCGTAGGAGTAGGCAACCGTGACTCCGTCAGCCAGGACGGCACGCTCGGTCGCTAAAACTCGAGTGCCCGCTTCCAGCGCGAGCGCTTGGGCTTCGTCCGCGGTTGCGGGCCGAAACTCGACACTGTGGTAGTCCATTTCGGGTGTCATCCCGTGTGCCCGGATGGTGTCGGTCATCGAGCGCAGTTCTTGCAAACCGGCCTTAATCGCATGGCCGTAGGGCGAGACAAAGGTTCCCATCCCGTGCCGGGTGATCGTCAAGCCCAGCGTCTCTAACTGCTGGAGCGCCGAACGGACTGTCGACCGGGATACTCCGTATTCAGCGGCAAGTTCCGCCTCGGTAGGGAGCTGATCGCCCTCATGCCACTCGCCCATCTGCAACCGGTCCCGCAGGCTTTCTGCCAACTGAACCCGCAGGTTTGCGGTGCGCAGGGCACGACCGGGAGTGGTGGGGGTGGAGTTCGCAGATTTGCGGTCAACTGCCGCGTGATCTTTCGAAGCCATCTACACGTCGCTCCTTGCTTTTCCGCGGGACTCTCCGAAGACAGCATACGCGATCGTTGACGCTAACCAGTTATCAGATGTACGTTGTCTAACAACTGTAGGGAGGTTGTGCGTGCCAGAACAAGCCCCAATTCCGGCGATTCCGCTACCGGGTGCAACAGTCCTCATCACGGGAGCCACCGGCGGCCTCGGCAAAGGAATTGCACTGCGCTTCGCCCAAGCGGGCGCCAACATCGTTTTGCACCACCGATCCAGCCCAGAAATTGCGGCGGATTTCGCCGAAAAACTACGCGAATTCGACACTCCTACCCTCACCGTAGCGGGCGATATTCGCAATGAGGATGATTGTCGCGACCTAGTTGCAAAAGCGGTCTCCAAATTCGGGCGGCTCGACGCGCTGATCAACAATGCCGGCGTCCAACCCATCGCGCCTCTTGAGGGCATGTCGGTCGCAGACTGGGAGGCGGTCGTCAACGTCAACCTCTCGGGCACCTTCGCGATGACGCAAGCCGCAGCAGCCGCTATGAAGCAATCGGGGCGCGGCGGCAGCATCACCCACATCGCCTCGGTCGAAGCCTCCCTCCCGGCCCCCAATCACGCGCACTACGCCGCTTCGAAGGCGGGCGTAAAGATGCACGCCCGCGCAGCAGCGCTCGAGCTCGGCCCGCACAAAATTCGGGTCAACACCGTCTCCCCCGGACTCATTGACCGCGGCGATTTAGCCCAGTCTTGGCCCCAGGGCCGCGACTCTTGGATGCGCGCCGCCCCACTGGGACGAACCGGAACGCCCGAAGACATCGGCGATGCGTGTGTGTTTCTCGCCTCACCCCTGGCACGCTGGATTTCCGGGCATGATCTGGTTGTCGATGGCGGCATGTCCGCCGTACCCGCCTGGTAAGAATCTTAAAAAGGAGCACTCGTGCGCGCAGAAACTCGGCTCGTGGGGGCCACGATCGTCACGCAGGACGCCAACAACACGGTAATTGCGGACGGCGAACTGTCCTTTGACGCCTCCGGCGTCATCACGTACGTCGGCCCGCGCCGGGGTCCCGTAGGCGCCGACGATCAAGACTTATCCGGTCATATTTTGCTGCCGGGCCTGGTCAATGCTCATACCCACTCAGCGATGACGCTCATGCGCGGTAGCTGTGATGATTCCGACTTGGCGACCTGGCTGGGCGTCGTCCAGTCCCTGGAGCAACACATCACAGCCGAGGATGTGCTTATCGGGCTGCGCCTGGCCATGGTCGAAATGATTCGTACCGGCACCACGACTTTTGCCGATATGTACCACTGGGATTCCGCGCTGCTCGCCGCAGTAGTCAACGCCGGGATGCGGGTCGTGGCAGCCCACGCGGTCTTCGATTTTGCAGATATTGGCTTCTCGACGGTGAGCCCCATGAACGGGCGCGAAGGCCTAGATCACACTGAGGCCCTCGCGGCAGAGTTCGCGGGCGAGAAGTTGGTCCGCGTGCGCTACGGACCGCACGCCCCGTACACGTCGTCGCCCGAGATGCTCACCGAAGTCGCGCGGCGAGCTGAAAAGCACGGGCTGGGTGTTGAAATTCACCTCGCCGAATCGGCGTTTGAGGTTGAACAAAACCTCAAAAATTACGGGTGCACACCGATCGTCCACGCCGACCGCGCCGGTCTTTTCGCGGTACCAACCCTCGTAGCTCACGTCGTGCATCCCACAGCTGAAGAGATCGAGATCCTCGCCCAGCGCGGCGCCGGGGTTTCCCATAACCCGGTCTCCAACCTAAAACTCGGCTCCGGCATTGCGCCCCTGGCGGCACTCCGCGACGGCGGCGTCCTCCTGGGCCTGGGCACCGACGGCGCAGCGAGCAATAACGATCTGGACCTGTTCGAAGAGATCAAGACCGGATCACTCATTCACCGCGGCGTAGCCCAAAAACCAGACATCACCGCGGGCACCGATCTGCTGCGCATGGCCACCGCCACCGGCGCGGCCGCAGTTGGTTTCCCGGAGGTTGGGGTGCTCGAGCCAGGCCGCTGGGCGGACGTCATTGCGCTGCAAACCACGTCCTCGCGCGCCACCCCGATGTTCTCTCCCACCGCATTCTTGAGTTTTGCCGCCCGCGGCTCCGATGTCACCGACGTCTTCATTGGTGGCCAGCAGGTTCTTGCCGCCGGCAAACTCACGACCCTGGACGAAGACAGCATCCGCGCCGAAGCGGCCGCCGCTTCCGCCCGCTTGCAGCAATTAGCGGAAGAGAATTCCTAAATGGCGCCCATCGGAATTATTGGCGGTTCGGGCCTCTACGAACTCCTGGACGACCCGCGCCACGAAACGGTCGAAACTCCCTATGGCGCACCCTCATCCCCCATCTCGGTGGGCACCATCAACGGCATTGAGGTGGCTTTTTTGACCCGCCACGGCAAAGGCCATGCCGTTCCGCCCCACCTGATTAATTACCGGGCGAACTTAAAAGCCTTGGCGCAACTCGGCGTCCAAACTTTAATCACCTCTTCGGTGGTGGGAAGCTTGCGCGCCGACTACGCACCCGGCCACTTCGTACTCACCGATCAGTACGTCGACCGCACCACGGGCCGCGTCGACACGTTTTTTGAAGGCCCCGAAGTGGTGCACGTTTCCCTCGCGGAACCGTACTGCCCGAATCTGCGGCAAGTCGCCCAGGACTCCCTATCGGACCTGAACGAAACGTTCCATCCCACCGGCACCTCGGTTGTTATTCAGGGCCCAAGGTTTTCTACCCGCGCCGAATCCCAGTGGTATCAAAAGATGGGTTGGGATGTGCTGTCCATGACGCAGCACCCCGAAACCGCGCTCGCACGCGAGCTCGAAATGTGCGTGGCAAATATTTCGTTCGTATCCGACCTCGATGCCGGGGTACCGGGCGTCCAGGATGAACCGGTCACCGCCGGCATGGTGTGGCGCACGGTGGCCGAGGGCCAACCGCGTATCAAGGCCGCGCTGGGCGAGATCGTCAGCCGGGTGCCCGATCTAAGCCACTGCGCGTGCCGCAGCGCCTTGAGCGATATCTAGATTGCCAAGACGCAGCGACACCTTCCTTTAGGCAATTAGTGCGCGCAGTCCGGCGGTAATCGTGCCGGCCACGGCCTGGTCCACAATTTCGCGGAACGGTTCATAGCCGGCCATCGACTCATCCGCGGCGGCCAGCGGGTTGCCGTCAATTGCTAACACGGCGCCCGCGGCGACGCGATTAAGGCTTGCAACGGTAAACAGCCCGGCAACTTCCATTTCTACCGCCATAACGCCCGCGTCCCGCCACATCGGCTGGTCATTGGGCAGCACGGGTGAGGGATAGAAATTATCGGCCGTCAACACAATTCCGTTGTGCACGTTCAAACCGCTATTCGCCGCGGCAGTCCGCAGCGCCAGGGCAACGTCCAGGTCGGAGATCGCGGGGTATTCCAGCGGAACCAGGCGCGCAGATAATCCCTCGGCGCGCACGGCCGCGGTGGCGACCACAATGTCACCGTCCACGACATCGGGTTGGAGACCACCCGCCGTCCCTACTCGAATAATGCGCTCCACCCCGGCACGGCACAGTTCTTCAAAGGCCGCCGCGGCTCCCGCCGATCCCACGCCGTGTGAGACCACCGAGACAAGTTGCCCCTCATATTCGCCGGTGTAACTTACGTATTCGCGGTTTGCGCCCACGCGGCGCGCATTTGTTAGCTGCTCGGCGATGCGTTCCACCCGGGCGGGATCGCCGGCGACCAGCACGCGCGGGGCCAGGTCAGAAACCTTGACCTGAATGATGGGCAGAGTGTCTTCGGGGTTGAGGCGGACAAGCGTCACGGGGGAGGCCTTTCGTTAAGTCGTTCGGGTGTATTGCGCAATGATTTTTTCGGCGTGCGGGAAGCGCTCTGTGAGGGCGGCGCGGTCGGCAAGCCGGAATTCTTCCCACATGAAGCCCGGGGCCATGGTCGTGCCCACCAGCGTCCAGGCGCCCGTGCTGCGGGATCCGTGCCACGCGCCCGGGGGAATCACGTACTGCGGGTGCTGGCCACCCAGCACGTCCGGCCCGACGACCGGTTCCTCCACGCGGCCATCGGGGTTAATGACCGCTAGTTGGAGCGGGGCACCGGCATACCAGTGATAAACCTCGGCCGAGTCGAGTTGATGCAGAGCGGAAAACTCTGGATCGGCCAGCAAATAGTAGATCGCGGTTGAAAACTGATCTTGATGGTTCTGGCGATACAGCCCGCCCTCATGCGGCAGGGGTTCCAACTCGAGCGCTTTCACGTATGCGGCGGCCTCGGCTGGAAGTTCGCGGGAATGTTTAGACATGGGTTACGTCACCTCGGCAGATACGGTTCCTCGTCGGAAATATTTAGCTGCGAATAGCAGCGCCACCAGGGTCACGACATACGGCGCGGCCTCCGTGATCTGGGCCGGGAGTCCGTAGGCCTGGAACCGGTAACCGATGGCTTCGGCGAATCCGAAGAGCAGTGCGGCTCCCAGCGTGGCGATCGGGTTGGCCCGGGCCAGCATCACGGCCACGACCGCAATCCAGCCGCGACCTGCTGACATGTTCTCAGCAAACTGCACGACGTTGCCCAGCGCGAGTTGAGCGCCCGCCAGCCCGGTCAAAACACCCGAAGCCAGCAGCGCGAGATAGCGATACTTTGCGGGGTTAACGCCCAGGGTCTGCGCCGCGACGGGCCGCTCGCCGACGCCGCGCAGGCGTAAGCCCACCGGGCTGTGGAACAGCACAATATGAATTAGAGGCACCAGTAACAGTGCGAGGTAGCCCAGCGGGGTCAGGTTGAACAGGGCCCGGCCGATCCAGGGAATCTCAACCAGGCCCGGGATCGCGATCTTCTTCATGCCGATAATGCCGGGGTCGTTAAAGACGCCCTGGGTGTTAAACAGGGCCACCAGCAGGAAGCTCGTTATGCCCACCGCGAGGATGTTCATGGCCACGCCCAGCACGATCGGTTCGGCCCGGCGCGTGATCGACCCGAATGACAATATGAGCGAAAACGCCATGGAAGCAAGCACGGCAACGAGGACGCCGACCAGGGCCGAACCACTGAAATATGATCCCGCGACGGCGCCGAAAGCGCCGACGAGCAGAAGGCCCTCGAGCGCGATGTTGAAAATTCCGGCGCGCTCACAGATCAAGCCGCCCAGCGCCGCCAACAAGATCGGAATCAGGGCGCGCACCACGGATTCAATGAGGGCGCTGTCGATTAAACTCCCAAAGTCCATCAGACTCGCCCCACTTCTTCTTCTGCCTGGTCATGCTCCATGCGGGCTTCAACCAGTTCGCTTCTCGTTTTCCGTTTTCGCACCGGGATTTGTACCCGGAATGCGATCAGGATGATCACGATTCCTTGAATTACCGAGGCAATTTGGGGCGACATCGAGAGGTCGCGGCCCATTGCGCCCGATCCGGCGATGATGCCGGCGAAGAAGATGCCCGCGATCAGCACGCCCAGCGGCCGGTACAGCGCTAACAGGGCGACGAGGAGTCCGGTCCAGGCATAGTTCGTCTCTAAAATCTGGCCATCGATGAGCCGCGTATTGGGCGCGCCGATCGTGAACATGACGCCGATCAGTCCCGCTATCCCGCCCGAAATAATCATTGTTTGGGCCGTCATCCGCCCCGAGTGCACCCCCGAATAGCGCGCGAATTGGGAGTTGAACCCGTGAATTCCGGCCTCAAAACCGAGTTTCGTGCGCGAATTCATGAAGAGCACTGCGATCACCAACAACGCCACGACCACGAAGCTCCAGTTCACGGTGCGGCCCATGATGGTGAGCACATTATCTTTGCCGAGATTGTTCAGCAGGCTTTGCCCCAGCGGCGAAGAGGGCGGCGCAAACAGCGGGATCTGCACATCCGGTGAGAAAGAGTCGGTCGCCACCATGGACGATTCCGGGTCTTTCAACGGGAAGCGCACCATCCAGGACGAGAAATATCGCGCCGGATAGTTCAGCAGCAGGGACGTGATGAGCAGCGGCACTCCCGGCCAACTTTGCAACAGCGCCGGAAGCAAGCCCCATAGCGCTCCGACCGCCGCGCCCGCCACGCATGCGAGCAGCATGATTAGGGCCGGCGGCCCGGGCACGTAGAGCACGACCAACACGCCCACGAGCCCGCCGAGAATCATCTGCCCCTCGGCGCCCAGGTTGATTACACCGGCCCGGAAGGCCACCGCAATGGCCAGGGCCATCCCCACCAGCGGGATCGCGCGCTGGACCGTATTGGCCAGGCCGAGCCCCGAACCGAAGGAGCCCCGGAACATGGACTGATAGCCCGAGATTGGGTCCGCGCCGGCGATCATGATGAAGATCGCGCCAATTACGAACGCAATAACCACCGAGGTGGGAACCGGCCCGGTGAGCCAGTTCAAAAAGCGTTGGAAGTAGTTCGGTTTCACGGCGTTTCCACCGCCTGTTCGCCGCCCGCCATGAGGAATCCGAGTTGGGATTCGCTCACGTCTCGACTGTCGAGATCGGCGACGATCCGGCCCTCAAACATGACCAAGATCCGCCCCGACAGGCTTTGAATTTCCGATAACTCCGCCGAGATGAGCAGCACCGCCCCGCCCCGATCGCGGTAGGCGGTCAACTCACGGTGAATGGCCTCGATCGCGCCGACATCCACGCCGCGGGTGGGTTGTTCGGCAATCAGAATCGGCGAGTCATAATCCAATTCGCGGGCGACCACGATCTTTTGCAGATTACCGCCGGACAGCGTGCCCACCGCGGTAGCCGGCGAAGCGATTTTAATACGGAACCGCTCAATGAGCCGCTGAGCGTGCGCAACCATCCGGGACCGCTTGAGCAGTCCGCGCTGCAGAATCGGAGCGGAACGGTGATGTCCCATCGCGAGGTTAGCCGCGCCGTCCGCAAGCGGAGCTGTACCAACGCCGTGGCGATCTTCGGGAATATAGGTCAGGCCCGCGTTGCGTCGTTGCCGCACGCTCGCCCGGGTGAGGTCATTATTTTGGACGGCGACGCTCCCGCGGGTGATATCGCGCAGGCCCATAATTGCTTCGGCTAATTCCACCTGGCCGTTTCCGGCAACGCCTGCTATTCCAACGATTTCCCCGGCGCGCAGGTTAATGCTCACGTCGTCTACGAGGGGGCGGTCGCCCTCGCCCGCGACGGTGAGGTTTTCGACCGCCAGCACGGTATCGCCCGGCGGGGATTGCGGGGGCGCCATCGTCAGATCGACGTCGCGCCCAGTCATATGGTGGGTGATTTCTTCGGGTGAGCTCTCGGCGGTGATGAGGCGCGCAGTGACCTTACCGTCACGTAAAACGGTGACGCGGTCCGAAAGGGCCATAACCTCTTTCATCTTGTGGGTGATGAAAATGATCGTGCGGCCATCGTCCCGCAGCGCGCGCAGAATCTCGAACAGGCGCTCGGTTTCCTGCGGGGTGAGCACGGCGGTGGGCTCGTCGAGAATGAGGACGCGCGCGTCCCGGTAGAGCGCTTTAATGATCTCTACGCGCTGCAGGACCCCGACCGGCACCGAGTCGACGCGGGCTTTGGGGTTTACGGCCAGGTTGTAGCGTTCGGAGATTTCGGCCACGGCTTTATTGGCTGCAGCGCGGTCAATCAGGGGGCCGCGGGTAGGTTCTTCGCGAAAGACGACGTTTTCGGCGATCGTCAGCGAGGGAAAGAGTTTGAAGGCCTGGAACACCATGCCGATACCGGCGTCGATGGCGTCCAGAGGTGAAGCGATGTGTACCTTTTTGCCGCGCAGGTATATTTCGCCCGCATCGGGCTGGTAGAGGCCCGCGAGGATCGACATGAGGATTGACTTCCCCGCACCGTTTTCCCCCATGAGGGCGTGGATTTCACCGGACTTGACTGAAAAGTCCACATTATCGTCGGCCACTACCCCGGGGAATCGTTTTGTGATTCCCCTCATGTCGACTTCTAGTGTCACGCTTGCTCCTTTAGCCAGGTACCTCACTGTTACCTGGAGAGGGGCTCCCGGGCCGGCGCCGGGGGAATGTACGTCGGCCCGGGAGAACTAGGGAAGAGTAATTAGGCTGCCGGATCAGTCAA
>Ga0209487_1001529_pt1 | contig 19490 bp, 20 predicted proteins | sample Poulit2012_FD_187524 | JGI IMG/M metagenome (GOLD analysis project Ga0209487, IMG submission 187524) | Agricultural soil microbial communities from Georgia to study Nitrogen management - Poultry litter 2012 (SPAdes) (version 2) | ecosystem: Environmental > Terrestrial > Soil > Agricultural land...
GCACACCACCATCGAGGAGATCGACCACTTCGCCGACCACCTCGCCCGGGTCCAGGAGTTCTTCGGGAGGCCGTGATGAACGACGCGATGACCCAGCTCTACCAGCAGGTGATCCTGGACCACGCCCGGGAACGGCACGGGTACGGTCTGGTCGCCGGGCACGCGGGGGAGTCCTTCCAGGTCAACCCCACGTGCGGTGACGAGATCCGGTTGCGGGTGCACCTGGACATCACCGGCCCGGCCCCGGTGATCGAGAGGGTCAGCTGGGAGGGGATGGGCTGCTCCATCTCCCAGGCGTCAGCCTCTGTGCTCACCGACCTGGTGCGCGGAGCGGACGTCGCCCGGGCGGACCAGCTGGCCGAGACCTTCCGAGAGCTGATGAACAGCCGGGGCCGCTCGCTGGCAGCGGGCAAGGATGAGATGCTGGGAGATGCGGCCGCCTTCACCGGTGTGGCGCAGTATCCGGCCCGGATCAAGTGCGCCCTGCTCGGCTGGATGGCCTTGCGGGACGCGCTCGCCCACGCAGTGACCCAGGCGCCACCCGCCGAGGAGAAGAACGGGATGAACAACGATGACTGAGACCACCAACGACCTGAGCGCGGTGCCCACCGCCGCCGATGTGGAAGAAGCCCTGCGGGACGTGATCGACCCGGAGCTGGGGATCAACGTCGTCGACCTGGGTCTGGTCTACGGCGTGACCATCGACCAGACCAACACCGCAGTGGTCGACATGACCCTGACGTCGGCCGCCTGCCCGCTGACCGACATGATCGAGGACCAGGCGACCCAGGCGGTGGAGGGGATCGCCGCCGGTCTGCGGATCAACTGGGTGTGGATGCCGCCGTGGGGTCCGGAGAAGATCACCGAGGACGGCCGCGAGCAGCTGCGGGCGCTCGGTTTCAACGTCTGACCGGGCCGACCCTGCGCTGGAGCGCTGCTACCCCTGCTGGAGGGCTGCTAGTGGGCGCTCTGCTCCTCACCGTCGAGGGCGACCAGGGTGGTCTCGGTGATCACCTCGGCGAGGTTCTCGGTGAGCAGTGCGTCGACCACCTCGGCGACCGGGGCCATCGCATCGTCCACCTCCAGCAGCACCGGGTAGCGCGCGGCGACCATCGCCAGCAGCTGCCGCACCGCCGCCCGCGACCGGGCGGCGGGCAGCTCGGTGTCATAGCCGACCAGCAGCTCGGTGTCCCGCCGCGGGGCCGCCTCGGTCTCCTCGGCCGGTGCCGGGTAGGAGACCGCGAACGCGAGCACCGAACCACCCAGCTCACCGGCCCGGTCCCGCAGCACCACTGCCCCGTGCGCACCGGTCTGCGGAGCCAGGAGCAGGTCCTGGGCCCGGCCCAGGGTCATCTCTGCCGGGTCCCAGCCGGCGTGCACCCGGTCGTAGTAGGCAGCCACCAGCTTCGTCAGCTCCACGCTGCCGGTGGCCAGGTCCTCCAGTACCGGCCCGGCTGGACCGAACATCGGCTCGGGCAGCGCTCCGGCGGCGAGGTGCACCATCCGGGAGCGCTGGATCGCCGTCATGCCCAGCGCCTCGGTGAAGCCTGCTGCGGCCGGGTCCTCGGTGGTGTACCGGGACCGCAGGGCGGTCACTCCTGACGGCGCAGCCTCCTGGCGTAGCCGGTGTACCAGCTCCGTAGCGATCCCCTGGCGTCGGTGGGTCGGGGCCACCTCCACGTAGAGCCACAGCCGGGTGGGGTGCAGGCGGGCCTCGCTGACGGCCGCCGCGGCCACGACCTGCTCACCGTCGGTGGCCACCAGGCACCGGCGCCACGGGTCGGGAGCGTCCGGGCCGAGCAGTGGACGGTCCACGGCCGACTGTGGGGTGTCCACCTCGCCGAGCGTCTTGCGGGCGGCGACCTCGTCGCCTTCCTGCCACGGGCGGTAGCTGATCGTCATATCCTCCAGTATCGCGTGGTGCGCAACCTCACCGGCCGGGTGCGGAAATCCCGTTGGGTCGGGGCGGGTGGCGGCGGTAGAGTGCGACCAGTGATCAGTGCGCAAGACGTGGAGCTGCGTATCGGGGCTCGTCAGCTCTTGGTGGGGGCCACCTTCCGCATCAACCCCGGGGACCGGATCGGTCTGGTCGGGCGCAACGGTGCCGGCAAGACCACCCTGACCCGCATGCTCGCCGGGGAGGGCCAGCCCACCGGCGGGGCGATCAGCAGCACCGGCACCGTCGGCTACCTGCCGCAGGATCCGCGGACCGGCGACCTGGACCAGCTTGCTCAGGACCGGGTGCTCTCCGCGCGCAACCTGCACGAGGTGGTCCGCCGGATCCGCCGCGCCGAGGCGGACATGGCCAGTGAGGACGAGGTGCTGCGGGAGAAGGCGATGGCCCGCTACACCCGCTTGGACGCGGAGTTCAGTGCACAGGGTGGTTGGGCTGCGGAGAGCGAGGCAGCCAGGATCACCTCGAACCTGGGCCTGCCTACCCGGGTGCTGTCCCAACCGCTGCGCACTCTCTCCGGCGGGCAGCGGCGCCGGGTGGAGCTGGCCCGGATCCTGTTCTCCGACTCCCAGACGCTGCTGCTGGACGAGCCGACCAACCACCTGGACGCCGACTCGATCGCCTGGCTGCGGGAGTTCCTCGCCGTCTACCCGGGTGGTTTTATCGTCATCAGCCACGACACCGGCCTGCTCCGGCAGACGGTGAACAAGGTGTTCCACCTGGACGCGAACCGATCGGCGTTGGACGTGTACAACCTCGGCTGGGACGCCTACCTCGCCCAGCGGGAGACCGACGAGCGGCGTCGCCGCCGGGAACGGGCGAACGCGGAGAAGAAGGCATCTGCGCTGCTTGCCCAGGCGGACAAGATGCGCGCCAAGGCCACCAAGGCGGTCGCCGCGCAGAACATGGCCCGCCGTGCCGAGCGGATGCTCTCCGGCCTGGAGGACGTGCGCACCGCGGACAAGGTCGCCAAGCTCCGGTTCCCGGACCCGGCGCCGTGCGGACGCACCCCCTTGCGTGCCCAGGGGCTGAGCAAGTCCTACGGGTCGCAAGAGGTGTTCACCGACGTCGACCTCGCGATCGACCGGGGCAGCAAGGTGGTGGTGCTCGGCCTCAACGGTGCCGGCAAGACCACGCTGCTGCGGCTGCTGGCCGGTATCGAGCCCAGCGACACCGGTGAGGTGCTGCCCGGGCACGGGCTGAAGATCGGCTACTACGCCCAGGAGCACGAGACCCTGGACATCTCGCGCACTGTGGTGGAGAACCTGCGCAGCGCAGCCCCGGACCTGACCGACACCCAGGTGCGTAGCGTGCTCGGCTCGTTCCTGTTCTCCGGGGAGGACGCGGACAAGCCGGCCGGGGTACTCTCCGGCGGGGAGAAGACACGGCTGGCGCTCGCACTGCTGGTGGTCTCCGCGGCGAACGTGCTGCTGCTGGACGAACCGACGAACAACCTCGACCCCGCCAGCCGGCAGGAGATCCTCGCCGCGCTGCGTTCGTTCACTGGTGCCGTGGTGCTGGTCACCCACGACGAAGGTGCCGTCGAGGCGCTGCAACCGGAACGGGTGCTGCTGCTCCCGGACGGCGACGAGGACCTGTGGGGCGAGTCCTACCTGGAGCTGGTGTCGCTGGCCTGAGTGCCGTGCTGCTCGTCCAGCTGGGCGTCGATGAGGGCATCCTCCTCGACGTCGTCGGCGAACGTGAACCGGCGGCGTGGCCGCGCGGCCTGCGCCGGCCGGGCTGACCGCTCTGCGCTGCTCGGAGCAGGGCCGGCCCCCTCGCGGGCAGGGGCGGCCCCAGCGTTCTCCTGCGCCTCGGCTTCCCGCCGGGCCAGCACCACGTAGCCCACCCAGGCGCCGATGCCGAACACCCACCACTGGAACGTGTAGGAGAGATGATTGCCCAGGTCGGTGGACGGACGCGGCAGTGGTGCCGGGGGCTCGGCGACCGCCGGACTCTCGCTGGCCAACGTGCCGTAGGCGCCGGTGACCAGCTCTGCTGTGCGAAGGTCCACCCCTGCGGCACTGCTGGGCTCAGACTCGACTGCCTGCAGCGTGTCCAGCACCTGCTCCGGGTGCAGCCGGTGCAGCAGTCCGGGGCCCAGGTCGCGGTCGCTGGCCGGTTCAGCAGCGCGCAGCCGCACGGTCATCGTCACCTCACCGGTGGGCAGCTCGGCTTGCGCGGAATGGTCGGCGAACGCGTTCGTCGGGTACCAGCCACGGTCCACCACGAGCAACCAGGTGCCCTGGTCCGTCTCCGCTGCGAACACACCGATCACGTGGTCGGCGGCCGAACCCTCGATCGGACGCTGCGGAAGACTCAGCGACGGCCGCAGGTAGCGCCCGTGCAGCTCCACGGTGCGCCAGGTGTCCCCGTGCGCCAGGGTCGCCTGTGCCTCGGGCAACAGGTCAGTGATGACCGCCGGTGGTGCGTCATAGTTCGCGGCGACCAGCTCGGCCTGGTCCGCCTTGTGCTCGTACCGGCTCAGCTGCCAACGCCCGAGCAGCACACAGGCGATGCTGATCGTCAGCGCCAGTGCCGCGATGCCCAACCAGCGGCCGCTGCGCAGGAAGGCATACCGGCCCCTCATGTGTCATCGGGCAGGTCCGCCACGCTGACCGTCTCCCGCAGGAACGACCGGGCGGACAGGAAGTTCTCTAGGTGGGTGCGGTGCGCATCGCAGGCCAGCCAGGTCTTGCGGCGCTCGGTGGTGTGCAGCTTCGGGTTGTTCCACCGCAGCGCCCACTCGGCCACCTCGCGGCAACCCTTGGCACTGCACATCAGCTCGCTCATCGCACCTGCCCCGGAGTGTCGCGGTCTGGCTGGTCGGCGGCCGGAAGTCCCTCTGCGTTCACCATCGAGGCCCTGACGGGCCGCCGGTCGCCACCAGCATTGGCCAGCAGCACCGCGATCAGCGGCAGCACTGCGGCGAGCGCCACGCACACCCACCGGAACCAGCCGTCCACGAAGATGGCCCCGATGAAGCATGCCGTGCGGATCCCCATGGTGATCAGGTAGCGCCTGATCTTTTCCCGGGTCTGCTCGCTGTGCGGGCGCCCGGCCGTGGTGATCGCTTGAACCTCAGGCACTCTTCCAGCCTACGCCGTTCTGGGGCACCTCCGCGCGCGGGCGGCCCGAAGCCGGCCGGTACACCCGGCGGGGTGGGGTCCGGAGCGTGGTGGCTGGCCCGGCAGCACCGCATTTCGCGCTAGCGTGTGCGAGCAGCGATGAGTGAGCACGTCGAACGGAGCAGCGCAGTGACCCAGGACACCGCCCCCCGCACCGCCGTGGTGACCGGGGCGAACCGAGGTATCGGATCGGCGATCGCCCAGCGGCTGGTCGACGAGGGATACCAGGTGGCCGGCATCTCCCGCAGCGGCGACGCACCCGAGGGCGTGTTCGGCGTCAGCGGGGACATGCGGGACTCCGCTTCGGTCGATGCTGCGTTCGCGGCCATCGAGGAGCACCAGGGCCCCACTGAGGTGCTCGTCGCCAACGCCGGCATCAATCGGGACACGCTGGTGATGCGGATGACCGACGAAGAGTTCACCGATGTGGTGGACGTCAACCTCACCGGTGTGTTCCGGTGCGTGCGTCGCGCGGCCAAGGGCATGATCCGCCGCCGCAGCGGGCGGATCGTGCTGATCTCCTCCGTGGTCGGGCTGTATGGCTCACCGGGCCAGGTGAACTACGCCGCCACCAAGGCAGGTCTGGTCGGCATCGCCCGGTCGGTCACCCGCGAGCTGGGTGCACGCGGCATCACCGCCAACGTGGTAGCCCCCGGGTTCATCGAGACTGCGATGACCGAGGATCTGCCGGAGGCAACGCAGAAGCAGTACCTCGCGGCCATCCCGGCCGCCCGGTTCGGTCAGGTCGAGGACGTCGCCGACGCTGTGACGTACCTGGCCTCACCTGGCGCCGGGTACATCAGTGGGGCCGTGGTGCCGGTCGACGGCGGTCTGGGCATGGGGCACTGAACCTCACCTGTTCGATCACGAGAGGAAGGCAAGGCAGATGGCTCTGCTGGACGGTAAGAAGATCCTCGTCACCGGCGTGCTGATGGAGAGCTCCATCGCGTTCACCGTGGCCAGGCTGGCACAGGAGCAGGGCGCCCAGGTGGTGCTCTCCTCCTTTGGCCGCCAGCTCCGGCTCACCCAGGCGATCGCTCGCAGGCTGCCGGAGCCGGCGCCGGTGGTCCAGCTCGACGTCACCGACGCAGGCGACCTCGCGGCGCTCGCTGACCGCGTCGGTGAGCATGTCGACCACCTGGACGGGGTGGTGCACTCGATCGGGTTCGCCCCACAGACCGTGATGGGCGGCAACTTCCTGGCTGGACAGTGGCCGGACGTGGCCACTGCGCTGGAGGTCTCCGCCTACTCGTTGAAGTCGCTCTCCGTGGCCACCCGGCCGCTGATGGGTCGCGGCTCGTCCGTGGTCGGCCTGACGTTCGACGCCCAGTACGCCTGGCCCGTCTACGACTGGATGGGCGTGGCCAAGGCCGCCCTGGAGTCCACCGCCCGCTACCTGGCCCGTGACCTGGGCCCGGAGGGCATCCGGGTGAACCTGGTCTCCGCCGGGCCGCTGCGCACCACCGCAGCGAAGTCCATCCCCGGGTTCGAGGAGATGGAGGGCGGTTGGCCCGACCGCGCACCGCTGGGCTGGGACGTCTCCGACACTGCACCGGCTGCCCGCACGGTCGTCGCGCTGCTGTCCGACTGGCTGCCGGCGACCACCGCGGAGATCGTTCACGTCGACGGCGGCGTGCACGCCATGGGACTCTAGGAGCCATGAGTGACATCGAGGTCCCGACGAAACGTCTGACCGTGCTCCGGCATGCGCAGGCCGAGCAGAACGCCATCCACGACGTGGATCGCGGACTCACCCTCGCCGGCCGCGGGGACGCGCGCGTGATCGGTGAGCGGCTGCACGAGGCGGGCGTGCGACCGCAGCTGGTGCTCTGCTCCAGCGCCGCCCGTGCGCAGCAGACCTGGCAGCTGGTCGCGAACGCCTACGGCGAGGACGCCGAGGCGATCGAGGTGCAGTACCTGGAGCTGCTCTACGGTGCCGACCTGGAGGAGGTGCTCACCCTGCTGCACGAGGTGAGCGAGGAGACTGCCGATGTGCTGCTCGTCGGGCACGAACCGGTGAGCTCCGCCGTCGCGCACCACCTGGCCGGCCCCTCCTCCCAGGAGGCGGCCGCGCTGCGGGTGCGCACCGGGCTGTCCACGGCGACCGCCGCGCTGCTCAGCTACCGCGGCCCGTGGTCCCGGCTGGACCGGCACGGCGCGGTGCTCACCGCACTGGCCACCTGCCGCAGCTAGGCAGCGGATGACTCGGGGGAGCCGCACCGCGGCCGTGCTGACCGCTGCGCTGCTGTCGGCGTGCACGGCCTGCACCGATCCGCACAGCGGCGACTGGACCGACGGGGACCGCAGGGCGACGCCGCAGGCGACCACCGCTGCGCAGGCCCCAGCGACCCAGGAGCCCACCGGTCGTTCCACCGCCAGCGAGGAACCCGCCGTCGAGCCGGGAGCCACTGCCGGTAGCTCCGCCGGGCTGACTGCGCTGGAGCAGTGGCTGCTGGACGGTTTTGTCGCCGGTGGCTATCCGGAGGCGAGCGTGCGGGTGCACGGTTCGGCGGACGCCTGGGTGGCCGGCGGGCTGAACCAGAACGCACCGGAGCGGTTCGCGCACGCCTGGCCGACCGCGAAGACCGACCTGTACGCCGACGAGGGCACAGTGCTGCGCAGCGCGCGGATCGCTGACATCGACGTGCAGGTGCTGCAGCACGTGTGGGGCGTGTCCGCCCGGTTTGAGTGCGGTGACGTGATGGTGGACACCTACGCCCAGTCCCAGGTGGCGCAGAACCAGGCCGAGGCCGAGGCGCTGTCCCTGGCCGAGGTGCTCATCGACCCGCTGGCCTGCGCCGAGGGCGGCTTCCAACCATGAGCAGTGAGACCGCCAGCACCGTCAACGCTGCGCCAGCATCGTCAGCCAGGTGACAGCAGGTCAACGCTGTGGTAGCGCAGCGAGCACCTGCTCCAGCCCACCGGTCTCGATCGCCAGGTCCGCCTGGCTGGCGACCACCGCCTTGGCATAGAAGGCGACCCCCAGACCCGCTGCACCGAGCATGTCCAGGTCGTTCGCGCCGTCACCGATCGCCACCGTGCGCACCATCGGGATCTGCTCCTCGGCCGCGAACCAGCGCAACCAGTGCTCCTTCGCCGCCCGGTCCACGATCGGGCCGGACAGGCGTCCGGTCAGCCGCCCGTCGACGACCTCCAACCGGTTGGCCCGCACCCTGGTGATGCCCTGTGCGGCAGCGATCGGATCGACGATCTCGTGGAACCCGCCGGAGACCAGCGCCACCGGCCAGTCCCGCTGGTGCAGCGCCGCCACCAGCTCGGCCGCCCCCGGGCTGAGCTCCATCTGCGCGCGCACCTGGTCCAGCACTCCGACCTCGAGCCCGTCCAGGGTGGCCACCCGTTCGGTCAGCGAGGCGGCGAAGTCCAGCTCGCCGCGCATCGCCCGCTCGGTGATCGCCGCCACCTGCGCACCGGACCCGGCCCGGTCGGCGAGCAGGTCGATCTGCTCGGCGGTGACGAACGTGGAGTCCACGTCCAGCACCACCAGGTAGCGGGCCGGCTGCTGCTGTCGCTGCTCAGCTGCATCCGCGCTCACGCCGCGTCCACGCGACCGTTCTTGGGCACCACGGTGACGCCCTCAGCGGTGATGGTGAACCCGCGGGCTTCGTCCTGCTCCCGGTCCACCCCGACAGTGGCGCCCTCGGCCACCACCACGGACTTGTCCAGGATGGCGCCGCGCACCCGGGCGTGCCGGTGCACCTCCACCCCGTCCATCAGCACCGACCCGGTCACCTGCGACCAGGAGTGGATCCGTACGTCCGGGGAGAGCACCGAGGAGCTCACCTCACCCCCGGAGATCACCACCCCGGGAGAGATGATCGAGTCGGTCGCGTGCCCCACCCGGTCGCCGGACAGGTGCACGAACTTCGCCGGCGGCAGTCCGGTGTACCCGGTGTACAGCGGCCAGTCGTTGTTGTACAGGTTGAACACCGGCTCCACGGCGATCAGGTCCTGGTTGGCCTCGTAGTAGGCGTCCAGGGTGCCCACGTCCCGCCAGTAGTCCCGGTCCCGGTCGGTGGAGCCGGGTACGTCGTTGTCGATGAAGTCGTACAGCCCGCACTGCCCCTTCGCCACGAAGAACGGCACGATGTCCCCGCCCATGTCGTGCCGGGAGGTGGTGGACCGGGAGTCCTGGGTGACCGCGTCCACCAGGGCGTCGGCGTTCAGCACATAGTTGCCCATCGAGGCGAGCACCTCCTCGGGCGAGTCGGCCAGACCGGGCGGGTCGGTCGGCTTCTCCAGGAACTCGCCGATCCGGTGCGGGTCGGAGGCGGAGGCGGAGATCACCCCGAACTGGTCGGCCAGGGAGATCGGCTGTCGGATGCCGGCCACAGTCATCTCCGCCCCGGAGGCGATGTGCTGCTCCACCATCTGGGAGAAGTCCATCCGGTAGACGTGGTCGGCACCGACCACCACCACGATGTCCGGCTTCTCGTCCTCCAGCAGGTTCAGCGACTGGTAGATCGCGTCCGCGCTGCCGAGGAACCAGTTCTTGCCGACCCGCTGCTGCGCGGGCACCGGGGCCACGTAGTTGCCCAGCATGCGGGACATCTGCCAGGTCTTGGCCACGTGCCGGTCCAGGGAGTGCGACTTGTACTGGGTGAGCACCACGACCTTCAGGTAGCCGGAGTTGACCACGTTGGACAGTGCGAAGTCGACCAGCCGGTAGATCCCGCCGAACGGGACGGCCGGTTTTGCCCGGTCCTGGGTGAGCGGCATCAGCCGCTTGCCCTCTCCGCCGGCCAGGACGATTGCGAGAACCCGTGGTGCTGCCATGCTCAGAACCATAGAGTCAGTGACCTGAGCGCACCATCGGTATGAGACCGCGAGTTCGCTGTGATCGTCGACACCCCGGAGCGAGGGAGCCAAGAGATGCGTGTGGACCTGCTGACCCGTGAGTACCCGCCGCACGTGTACGGCGGAGCCGGTGTGCATGTGGCGGAGCTGTCCGCAGTGCTCGCCCGGCACGTCGACGTCCGGGTGCGCTGCTTCGACGGCCCTCGCCCAGGAACGCCGGACGGACCTCAGGCAGCGCACGTCACCGGTTACGACGTGCCCACCGATCTGGCAGCGGCCAACCCGGCGCTGCGCACCTTCGGCGTGGACCTGCAGATGGCTGCGGACGTGACCGGAGCCGACCTGGTGCACTCGCACACCTGGTACGCCAACCTTGCCGGGCACCTGGCCGGACTGCTGCACGACGTACCGCACGTGCTCTCCGCGCACAGCCTGGAACCGCTGCGACCGTGGAAGGCCGAACAGCTGGGCGGCGGGTACGCGCTGTCCAGCTGGGCAGAGCGCACCGCCTACGAGGGCGCCGCCCGGGTGATCGCGGTCAGCGCCGGTATGCGCGCGGACATCCTGCGCGCCTACCCGCAGATCGACCCGGACAAGGTGGTGGTGGTGCACAACGGCATCGACACGCGCGCCTGGGCCCGCCCGGAGGAGGAGACGATCGCCCGGGTGGCCGCGGCGCACGGCATCGACCCGGAGCGCCCTGCAGTGATCTTCGTCGGTCGGATCACCCGGCAGAAGGGGGTGGGCTACCTGCTCGCTGCGGCCGAGACCCTGCCGCCGGAGGTGCAGCTCATCCTGTGCGCCGGCGCGCCGGACACCCCCGAGCTGGCCGCCGAGGTCCGCGAGGGGGTACGCCGCCTGCAGGACCAGCGCACCGGGGTGGTGTGGATCTCCGAGATGCTCCCGCGGGAGCAGGTGGCCGCCCTGCTCGCGGCGGCCACCGTCTTCGTCTGCCCCTCTATCTACGAGCCGTTGGGCATCGTGAACCTGGAGGCGATGGCGGTCGGCACTGCCGTGGTCGGCTCGGCCACCGGCGGTATCCCGGAGGTGGTCGACGATGGCGTCACCGGGCTGCTGGTCCCGCTGGAGCAGCTCACCGATGGCACCGGTACCCCGCTGGCGCCGGAGAGGTTCGTCGCCGACCTGGCCGCGGCGCTCGCCGAGCTCACTGGTGACCCGGCGCGGGCGGCGACGATGGGGGAGGCCGGCCGGCAGCGTGCCGCCGAGCAGTTCTCCTGGGACTCGATCGCCGAGCGCACCCTCGAGGTGTATGCCGGGGTGCTGGCCGGCTGAGCGAACCTCAGCCGGCGCTGAGCGTGACGGCGACCATCGCCCGCCGGGCGGTGCTGTCCACGTGCCGCATCGCCGCCGCCCGCTGGTCCACCTGCCAGGTGTTCACCGCAGCACCGTCGTCCTCGGTGGCCAGCGCCACGATCGCCTGCAGCCGGGCAGCGCGTACCAGCAGGTCCCGGGAGCGCACCGCCAGGCCCGGGGGCAGCACACGTGCCACGGCCGGCGGTACCTCGGCGGAGGCGAGGGAGGCGATGTCGGTGGCCGCCTCCTCCCGCCACCGGGCCACGTCCATCTGGGTAAGGGTCTCGATCGCCAGCTCCAGCGCCTCGGTCAGGTCGCGGCGGGCCTCGCCGAGCGAGTCCGGCAGGGGTACGACGGCGGAGGTCACCACTACCTGCCAGGTCACCATCGCACCCGGTTCCCAGACCGAGCCGAACTCGGTCACCACCGGTATCGCGGTCGTGGTCTGCCCACCGGGGGTGCGCACCACGAGCGCCTCCCCGGCAGCCAGCGCCGGCTCGGTGGCCGCCGCGGGAACCCCCGGCGCCCCCGGCGCCGGCAGTGCGGCGTGCACCAGCTGAGCGTCGGTGGCCAGGGCGGTGAGCAGCTCTTCCAGGCCGTGCCCGTCACCGGTGGTGTGCGGTTCGTCCTGCCCCTGGATCGCCGCCAGCGCAGGCGGCAGCAGGGTCGGGTCCCGGCGCAGCGCGCCGAGCCACAGCGCGGTCACCACGCTCCGGGGCAGCTCGATGCTCACCGGGCGAACCTACCGTGGCGGCCCGGGCCGTCGCACTCCCGACCCCACCCGGTGACACCCAGCTCTGCTGGGCTCCCCAGCGGCGGTGTGCCGTTAGGCTCAGAGGTTATGGGAGACGTGCTCCAGTTCGACGACGTGACGGTACGACGCGGCAACAAGGCCATCCTGGACTCGGTGTCCTGGTCGGTCGAGGAGGGCGACCGGTGGGTGGTGCTCGGTCCGAACGGCGCCGGGAAGACCACTATGGTGCAGCTCGCCTCCGCCCGGATGCACCCGACCAGCGGCACCGTGCAGATCCTCGGCGAGCGGCTCGGGTCCGTGGACGTCTTCGAGCTGCGCCCGCTGGTGGGGCTGGCCAGTGCAGCGCTGGCAGACCGGATCCCTGGCGGAGAGACCGTGCTGGACGTGGTGCTCACTGCCTCCTACGGCGTCACCGGAAGGTGGCGGGAGGCTTATGAGGACCTGGACACCGGCCGGGCGCGTGACCTGCTCGCGGCCTTCGACGTGGCGGGCCTGGAGGGTCGGTACTTCGGCAGCCTCTCGGAGGGGGAGCGCAAACGTGTGCAGATCGCCCGGGCGTTGATGACCGACCCGGAGATCCTGATCCTGGACGAACCGGGCGCCGGTCTGGACCTGGGTGGGCGCGAGGAGCTCGTCGGGGCACTCGGTGAGCTGGCCGGTGACCTGGCCTCTCCGGTGCTGGTGCTGATCACCCATCACGTAGAGGAGATCCCGGCCGGGTTCACCGACGCGATGCTGCTGCGGGAGGGCCGGGTGGTCTCCGCCGCCCCGATCGAGCAGGCCCTGACCGCCCAGAACCTGTCGGCCACCTTCGGGCTGGAGCTGGACGTGCAGCGCTACGGTCACCGCTGGTCCGCGCGTGCCGCGAGCGAGATCACCGCTGAGGCCCGGCATGCCCATGATTCCGGGATCTCGTCGCGACCGTTCTAGGTACCCTGGACATGCGGGAGCCGTGGTAGTGGCCCCGCAGCACGTGACTTCATCGACGGGAGATCGAGATGGACCTGGGCTGGCTGTGGTGGCTCGGCGCCGCGCTGGTGCTCGGTGTCGTGGAGATGCTCACCGTCGACCTGCTGTTCCTCATGCTCGCCGGCGGCGCGGTCGCCGCAGCGTTGGCGGGTGCGCTCGGGCTGCCGTTCGTGGTGCAGCTGCTGGTGGCGGCGGTGGTCGCCGTGCTGCTGCTGTTCGGCGTGCGTCCGTGGGCGCTGGCGAAGCTGAAGTCCTCCACGCCGGAGGCGAAGACCGGCGTGGACGCTCAGATCGGCAGGAGCGCGACGGTGGTGTCGGATGTGACCGACCGGGCGGGACGGGTGAAGCTGCACGGTGAGGTGTGGACCGCGCGGATCGAGCAGCCGGGGGTGATGCTGCCCACCGGCAGCACGGTGACGGTGCTGCGCATCGAGGGAGCGACCGCGATCGTCGGTCCGCAGCAAGTGGCCGACCCGAGCCAGCCGTATGGATCCACCGGTCCGGACCCGAACCAGCCCTACCCGCCGGCAGCGCCCGGGCACTGAGCAGCCGCGGCCAGCCTCACCCTTGCCCCGTGGCGCGGCCTGATGACCTAGGACCTGTCCCACCCATAGACTGACCGCAGGCGGACCGACCGCCGTCACCGGCCTACGAGGGGAACGAGAACGTGGACGACTCGGGAACGATCATCGGCTTCATCATCATCGCGCTGGTCGCGATCTTCGTGATCGTCGCGATCTCGCGGTCGATCCGGATCGTGCCGCAGGCCGGGGCGCTGATCATCGAACGGCTCGGCCGGTACCAGTCCACGATGTATGCGGGCCTGCACTTCCTCATCCCGTTCATCGACCGGATCCGTTCCGGCGTGGACCTGCGGGAACGGGTGGTGCCGTTCCAGCCGCAGCCGGTGATCACCTCCGACAACCTCGTGGTCAGCATCGACACGGTCGTCTACTACCAGGTGACCGACCCCAAGGCCGCCACCTACGAGATCGCTGATTACATCCAGGCGATCGAGCAGCTCACCGTCACCACGATCCGAAACATCATCGGCTCGATGGACCTGGAGCAGACGCTCACCAGCCGCGACCAGATCAACGGCCAGCTGCGTGGCGTGCTGGACGAGGCCACCGGCCGGTGGGGTATCCGGGTGAACCGCGTGGAGCTGAAGGCGATCGATCCGCCGCCCAGCGTGCAGGGTGCGATGGAGCAGCAGATGCGCGCCGAGCGCGACCGCCGTGCGGCGATCCTCACCGCCGAGGGTGTCAAGCAGTCCCAGATCCTCACCGCCGAGGGGGAGAAGCAGTCCGCGATCCTCACTGCTGAGGGTCAGGCGCAGGCTGCGATCCTCAAGGCCCAGGGTGAGTCGCGGGCCATCCTGCAGGTCTTCGATGCCATCCACCGCGGGGACGCCGACCCGAAGCTGCTGGCCTACCAGTACCTGCAGATGCTGCCGGAGATCGCCAACGGCTCCTCCTCCAAGCTGTGGGTCATCCCCACCGAGTTCACCGCTGCGCTGGGTTCGATCACCTCCGCGTTCGGGCCCGGCCCGTCCGGTGGCGCACCTACCGGCGGGGACGACGGCAGCTCCGACGACGGGGACGAGGACACCGAGCGTCCGTCGGTGCGCACCCCTGAGCACATCGAGGCGCTGGACGTCCAGCTGCCGGAGACCTCGCTGCAGGACCCGGCGGAGGCGTTGCGGGAGGCGCGTGGCCAGGCGAACGAGGCAACAGCCGAGGCCAGCCAGGCCGGGGAGACCTCCGGCGCCCCGCTCGACCCGAGCGCTGCGGCCGGGCAGCGTCCGGCGGACGACCCGGAAGTTCCGCCCGCAGCGAAGCCCTGGGACCAGCAGGAGTAATGGCATGGCCGGAGGTATCTGACGCAGTGTAGTTTCGTCCTGTGCTGCTTCTGATCCGGCGTTTTCTCCGGCCGTATCGCGGGGTGGTCCTGCTCGTCTGCGTGCTGCAGCTGGTGCAGACCCTCGCGGCGCTGTACCTACCCACTCTGAACGCGACCATCATCGACGAGGGTGTGGTCACCGGGGATGTCGGCCTGATCTGGCGCATCGGTGGCTTGATGCTCGCGATCAGCGGCCTGCAGGCGGTGACGAACGTGGTGGCGATCTACTTCGGCGCCCGCACCGCGATGGCGATGGGCCGAGATGTGCGTGAGGGTCTCTTCACCCGGGTGATGGACTTCTCCACCCAGGAGATGACCCAGTTCGGTACTCCGTCGCTGATCACCCGGTCCACGAACGATGTGCAGCAGGTGCAGATGTTCGCGTTCATGGCGATGACCGTGATCATCATGGCGCCGATCATGCTCATCGGCGGGGTGATCATGGCAGTGAACCAGGACGCCGGGCTGTCCCTGCTGCTGGTCGCGGTGGTGCCGGTGCTCGCCGGCACGATGGCCGTGGTGGCGTGGCGGATGGTGCCTTACTTCCGGGCGATGCAGAAGCGCCTCGATGCCATCAACGGGGTGCTCCGCGAGCAGATCACCGGCATCCGCGTGGTGCGGGCGTTCGTCAAGGAGCGGGAGGAGGCGGTCCGGTTCGAACGCGCTAACGCCAACCTGCGGGAGGTCGCCCTGAAGGTCGGCTGGGTGATGGCCCTGGCGATCCCGCTGGTGATGCTGATCGTGAACACAGGATCGATCGGGGTGATCTGGTTCGGTGGGCACCGGGTGGAGGAGGGTGCCGCCGAGGTGGGTTCGATCATCGCCTTCCTCAGCTACCTGATGTTCATCATGATGGCGGTGATGATCGCGACGATGATGTTCATGTTCGCCCCGCGGGCGGCGGTCTCCAGCGAACGGATCATGGCCGTGCTCGCCTCCACGCCCACGGTGCTGCCCCCGGAGCGCCCGCAACGGCCGGAGCAGGTCCGCGGCCGAGTGCAGTTCGAGAACGTGTCGTTCGCCTACCCCGGTGCGGAGGAACCGGTGATCGAAGAGCTCAGCTTCACCGCCGAGCCCGGTCAGACCACGGCGATCATCGGCTCCACCGGTTCCGGCAAGACCACGCTGATCACGCTGGTGCCTCGTCTGTTCGACGCCACCGAAGGCACGATCAGCATCGACGGGGTAGACGTGCGCGACCTGGACCCGGAGCTGATGAGCCGCATCATCGGACTGGTGCCACAACGCCCATACCTGTTCACCGGCACGGTCGCCTCCAACCTGCGCTACGGCCGCGAGGACGCAGGAGACGAGGAGCTGTGGGAAGCGCTGCAGGTCGCCCAGGCCGCGAACTTCGTCTCCTCGATGGACGGCCGGCTGGATGCGCCGATCGCCCAGGGCGGGACGAACGTCTCCGGTGGGCAGCGGCAACGGCTGGCGATCGCCCGCGCCCTGGTGCGCAAGCCAGCGGTGTACCTGTTCGACGACTCCTTCTCCGCGCTGGACTACACGACGGACGCCGCATTGCGTGCCGCGCTGAAACCGCGTACCCGGGGAGCGAGCGTGATCGTCGTCGCCCAGCGGGTCGCCTCCATCCGGGACGCTGAGCAGATCCTGGTGCTCGAGCACGGCCGGCTCGTCGGGCGGGGCACGCACGCCGAGCTGCTCGCCGACAACCAGACCTACCAGGAGATCGTCTCTTCCCAGCTCAGCGCGGCAGAGGCAGCATGAGCACCGACGAGCAGATGGGCACCGAAGCACCCGACCCCACGGCGGGCGAGCGAGCCGACGACTCCGAGCTGCGGGCGCAGGACAAGGCGCCTGCCCGCCGTCCCCAGGGGCACGGCCCCGGTGGGGGGATGGGCATGCCCGCGGAGAAGCCCTCCGACCTGGGTGGCACGCTGCGCCGGATGGTCGGCGAGCTCCGGGTGGAACGGACCCGGATCCTCATCGCCGTGTCCCTGGGCATCCTGGGCACGGCGGGGATGGTGGTCGGCCCGAAGCTGCTGGGCAACGCCACCAACGTGATCTTCGACGGGGTCGTCGGCAAGCTGCTGCCGGCGGGGATGACCCGCGAGCAGGCCGTGGCAGCGTTGCGCACGCAGGGGCAGGACACACTGGCGGACACCCTGGCGGGGATGCCGCACGTGGTGCCCGGTCAGGGCGTGGACTTCGAGCGGCTGGCGCTCAGCCTCGGTGTGGTGTTCGCGGTGTACCTGGGCGCGTTCCTGTTCACCTGGTTGCAGGGCCGGATCATCACCACAGTGGTGCAGCAGACGGTGTACCGGCTGCGCGAGCAGGTGGAGACCAAGCTGTCGCGTCTCCCGCTGAGCTACTTCGACCGGCAGGCCCGGGGTGAGGTGCTCTCCCGGGTGACCAACGACATCGACAACATCTCCCAGAGCGTGCAGCAGATCCTCTCCCAGCTGATCACCTCGGTGCTCACCGTGCTCGGCGTGCTCGGCATGATGCTGTGGATCTCCTGGCAGCTGGCGCTGGTGGCGCTGGTGACCATCCCGGTCTCTGCCCTGGTGGTCTCGCAGATCGCCAAACGGTCCCAGCCGCAGTTCGTGGAGCAGTGGAAGCGCACCGGCACAGTGAACGCGCACGTGGAGGAGATGTACACCGGTCACGACCTGGTCACCGTCTTCGGGCACCAGGAGCGTGCGGTGGCCACGTTCCGGGAGGAGAACGAGAAGCTCTTCCAGGCCTCGTTCAAGGCGCAGTTCATCACCGGCACCATCCAGCCGGTGATGGGCTGGGTGGCGAACATCGGGTACGTGGCGATCGCTGTGCTCGGTGCCGTGCGGATCACCTCGGGCGTGATGACGCTCGGCGACGTGCAGGCGTTCGTGCAGTACTCCCGGCAGTTCTCCCAGCCGATCACCCAGATCGCCTCGCTGATGAACATGGTCCAGTCCGGGGCGGCCTCGGCGGAGCGGGTGTTCGACCTGCTGGACGCCGAGGAGGAGTCCAGCGACCCGGTCGCACCGGCCCACCTGGGCGAGGTGGCCGGACGGGTGGCGTTCGAGCACGTGAAGTTCTCCTACACCCCGGACAAGCCGTTGATCGAGGACCTGTCGTTCGTGGCCGAACCCGGGCAGACCGTGGCGATCGTGGGGCCGACCGGGGCTGGGAAGACCACCCTGGTCAACCTGATCATGCGGTTCTACGACGTGGACGGCGGCCGGATCACCATCGACGGTGTGGACACCAGGGACCTCACCCGGGGCGAGGTGCGCGCCAAGATCGGCATGGTGCTGCAGGACACCTGGCTGTTCGGGGGCACGGTGAAGGAGAACATCACCTACGGCGCCCACCAGGAGGTGTCCGCCGACCGGCTGCTGCAGGCCGCCGAGGCCACGCACGTGGATCCGTTCGTGCGCACCCTCCCGGACGGGTACGACACCCGGCTGGATGACGAGGGCACTGAGGGCACGGCGGTCAGTGCCGGGGAGAAGCAGCTGCTCACCATCGCCCGTGCGTTCCTCGCCGACCCGCCGATCCTCATCCTGGACGAAGCGACCAGCTCGGTGGACACGCGCACCGAGGTGCTGGTGCAGGAGGCGATGAATGCGCTGCGGGTGGGTCGCACCAGCTTCGTCATCGCGCACCGGCTGTCCACCATCCGGGATGCCGACATCATCCTGGTGATGGAGCGCGGGGACATCGTGGAGCAGGGCAGCCACGCCGAGCTGCTCGAGGCCGGCGGTGCCTACGCTCGCCTGTACCAGTCGCAGTTCGCCGCTGCCGCCGCACCGGTCGACTGACTCCACCGCGAACGCTGGCCCTTGCGGCGGCTGACGCGATTCACGCCGCGGATCAGGGCGTTCGCGACGATCGAGGAGGCCGTACCGGAGGGGGAGAGCCGCGGCTGAAAGGTCACTCTTCCGGTGGATCCGCCCGGAGGTGCTGGCTGCCAGGATGCGAGAGTGCGCATCGCAGTCGTTGCTGAGTCCTTCCTCCCCCAGGCGAACGGGGTGACGGTCACCTTGCTGCGTCTGCTGGAGCACCTGCGCAGCCGCGGCGAGGAGGTCCTCGTGCTCGCGCCGGCAGCAGGTCGTGGGCAGGACGCGGTGACCGCCTACGCCGGAGCGGAGGTGCGCCGGTACCGGGCGGTGTCGCTCCCCGGATACTCCGACCTACGGCTGGCCACCCCCCGGGTGCGTACCCTGGGGGAGCACCTGCGCTGCTTCGCCCCGGACGTGCTGCACCTGGCGGCCCCGTTCCTGCTCGGCTGGCAGGCGATCGGTGCCGCGAACGCCCTGGGCCTGCCCTCTGTGGCGGTCTACCAGACCGAGGTGCCCAGCTACGCTCAGCGTTACAAGGTCCGCCAGATCGAGCCGTTGCTGTGGCGGCGGATCGAGGACATCCACAAGAGCGCCACCCTCTCCCTCGCCCCGTCCAGCCATGCCTGCCGCCAGCTGGTCGACCGCGGTGTGCACCGGGTCGCGGTCTGGCCGCACGGGGTGGACCGCGAGCACTTCTCACCCACCCGGCGCAGTGAGGAGCTGCACTCCCGGCTCGCCCCCGGAGGTGAGGTGCTGGTCGGCTACGTCGGCCGGCTGGCGCGGGAGAAGCAGGTGGAGGACCTGGCGGTGCTCGCCGACCTACCAGGGGTGCGACTGGTGGTGATCGGTGACGGTCCGCAGCG
>Ga0209487_1001530_pt1 | contig 19485 bp, 14 predicted proteins | sample Poulit2012_FD_187524 | JGI IMG/M metagenome (GOLD analysis project Ga0209487, IMG submission 187524) | Agricultural soil microbial communities from Georgia to study Nitrogen management - Poultry litter 2012 (SPAdes) (version 2) | ecosystem: Environmental > Terrestrial > Soil > Agricultural land...
TAACATATTGCCGATACTCATAAATTTCTGAGACACTTGGGCGGGACAAATTACCACGATTGTTTCGAAAAACACGCTCGCCTACATTTTCATAATAACTATTAAAAACATAGGAAAACTCTTCATGGAACACCCGATACCCAGGCTTAAACCGTTTGAGAATAAACTCTTCAAAAAACCACGAAGTATGGCCTAAATGCCATTTGGGAGGTGAAACATAGTCCACAGGCTGCACCACGTAATCCTCTATTTCTAAAGGCTTACAAATCGCTTCGGTGTAAGCTCTTGTTTTTATAAACGCATCTAATAACTTTTCGGACTTCATAATGATAAGCGTTTTGAGTAAATATTCGTAAAGTTAGTGATTAACAAGTTATAAACTTAAATTAACAGCAATGAATGTATTGTTTTATTACAAAATTAACACCATAAGCCACACCACCTATACCATTACCTTAACATAAATACTGATAGGCACATATTATACTAATATTTTAACATTAAATAGGCGCTTTAATTATACAGGATGTTTTAAAAGAAATCCTAACATCCTCTAAGCAGGCAGAATTAAGATAATATATCCTTGTTCTTAATGAAATTTCAATTCCTATATGGTTCGATTGAGAGAGCGTTCTGAAGAAGAAAGAGGTTGAGATGAAAAAATTTCAATTCCTATATGGTTCGATTGAGAGTATGGGGATTGTCTAGTTATAGATAGAGTAGGCGAATTTCAATTCCTATATGGTTCGATTGAGAGATTAATAGTAAGGGTTTTAAACTAAACTAAATAAAATTTCAATTCCTATATGGTTCGATTGAGAGTATGATTTACATAGATGGCAATAAACGAGCGATTAAATTTCAATTCCTATATGGTTCGATTGAGAGCCAGCATCCACTAAACCATGGTTTAGGCTGGAGAGCAATTTCAATTCCTATATGGTTCGATTGAGAGAAAAATTAAGGAGTTAGCTTTAAACCAGTTCCTTATATTTCAATTCCTATATGGTTCGATTGAGAGATATTGTGTATTTAAATTCATATACTCCAGTATCATTATTTCAATTCCTATATGGTTCGATTGAGAGTTTTTCTGCATCTATAACAGTGTTTTCATTTATCTCATTTCAATTCCTATATGGTTCGATTGAGAGGTAAATAGAAGCTTTTATATCGTTATTCCAAATTCTATTTCAATTCCTATATGGTTCGATTGAGAGGGAATTTCCAATTGAAATTGAGTCGATGGAAAACTTATTTCAATTCCTATATGGTTCGATTGAGAGGTTCTCGCCATTGCAGGGTATTCCTTTTGTTTGGCAATTTCAATTCCTATATGGTTCGATTGAGAGAAAAAACAAATAAATAAACTATAACATGACACTAATATTTCAATTCCTATATGGTTCGATTGAGAGTCGCTTCTACTATCTCGTCAAAAATCTTTTCAATTTCATTTCAATTCCTATATGGTTCGATTGAGAGTATATTACTATTAGCAGGCACCGTAATTGTTCTTTGTATTTCAATTCCTATATGGTTCGATTGAGAGAAAATACCGTCCAGAATTCCCTAACTTAATAGAAAAATTTCAATTCCTATATGGTTCGATTGAGAGACTCACGTCATTGACTTTCATGTATAACTTATCAATTATTTCAATTCCTATATGGTTCGATTGAGAGAGGTTAGGCTTTTAGATAAGATTTCGGTTGTTGATACATTTCAATTCCTATATGGTTCGATTGAGAGCCAGCAGCCAACGCACCTATTACTACTATTGTTTTTATTTCAATTCCTATATGGTTCGATTGAGAGTCTGTACAATTGTATTTATTACTTGATCGTCTGGCCCATTTCAATTCCTATATGGTTCGATTGAGAGCATATACTTCGACATATATGAGCTAATCATCCTATCATTTCAATTCCTATATGGTTCGATTGAGAGCCTGTATCTAAGTTTTTAAAAGTATCGAAAGTGTTGATTTCAATTCCTATATGGTTCGATTGAGAGCTAAACGCTTTAATTCTATACTTAGGATCAATACCATTTCAATTCCTATATGGTTCGATTGAGAGAGTTTCTGGAGCAACTTGTCGTACTTCTCTTTATACATTTCAATTCCTATATGGTTCGATTGAGAGCTTTTTAACAAAGCTAATGTTCAAACCAAAACTGCCTATTTCAATTCCTATATGGTTCGATTGAGAGCCAATAGATCGCTCAAAAGCTCCTTTATTCAAGCCCATTTCAATTCCTATATGGTTCGATTGAGAGAGAAGAAAAAGGCGTTGGAACTACATTCAACATTGTATTTCAATTCCTATATGGTTCGATTGAGAGTAAAATCAAAACTAGTCTTTAAGCGTGACACTGACCTATTTCAATTCCTATATGGTTCGATTGAGAGAATCCTGACTTTCCATCTTTCAAGCTGAATAATATAATTTCAATTCCTATATGGTTCGATTGAGAGACTAAGAAAGCCTGTTGCATGTTAGGCGCTCCTTGTATTTCAATTCCTATATGGTTCGATTGAGAGATGTTTTCAGCGCCCTCAGTCATCCTCTTAATAAATTTCAATTCCTATATGGTTCGATTGAGAGTCTGACTTGCTTCATTTAATAGTTGTAATTGCTCCATTTCAATTCCTATATGGTTCGATTGAGAGCAGCAGGAGTTTAGAGAACTACTGTTTCAGGATTTCAATTTCAATTCCTATATGGTTCGATTGAGAGCTGCTGGACCTAAACGATCAGGAGCCTGATTCGAGATTTCAATTCCTATATGGTTCGATTGAGAGTAGGTTGTTCAGCGCTTGCACCTTCATAGGCTTCTTATTTCAATTCCTATATGGTTCGATTGAGAGAATTCCAAGTTCTTTGCAAAGTGCGCCTGCAAAAACATTTCAATTCCTATATGGTTCGATTGAGAGGCCGTTAAGCTTACCGCGTGCATCTGACACTAATGCATTTCAATTCCTATATGGTTCGATTGAGAGCAGGTGCCAGATAGTAGGTTCAGACACGATATAATATTTCAATTCCTATATGGTTCGATTGAGAGTAGAAATACTAGTAGAGGGATTCTCAGGTTCACCTACATTTCAATTCCTATATGGTTCGATTGAGAGTATAGAGGGATAGAAAACTGGTGGGGTGATATCTAATTTCAATTCCTATATGGTTCGATTGAGAGAAATTGAGTCGATGGAAAACTTATATCAATTAAGGATATTTCAATTCCTATATGGTTCGATTGAGAGTGCTTAGGTTTACCCCATATTAAGTCAATTAATTGGATTTCAATTCCTATATGGTTCGATTGAGAGAGGTTAGGCTTTTAGATAAGATTTCGGTTGTTGATACATTTCAATTCCTATATGGTTCGATTGAGAGAGCCATGCTACAGATGTATGCAATACCATGTCTACTATTTCAATTCCTATATGGTTCGATTGAGAGAGGCGTAAAGTCACAGGTTGTACCCACTACTGTATAATTTCAATTCCTATATGGTTCGATTGAGAGCTCAAAGTATTGTCCGTGTCTTCGGGCTTTATATTATTTCAATTCCTATATGGTTCGATTGAGAGAATCGCGATGTGGGTTATTAATTTTATACGTAGAAGAATTTCAATTCCTATATGGTTCGATTGAGAGGGTAACAAGGCAAGGCTATAAACATAAAGTTAGCTAATTTCAATTCCTATATGGTTCGATTGAGAGAGGTTAAAAATAATCAGAATATGAAAGTAAGTATAGAATTTCAATTCCTATATGGTTCGATTGAGAGAATAACTTCTTCGTCAGCCTCACTGGATAGAACTTGATTTCAATTCCTATATGGTTCGATTGAGAGGCTCCAAAGTCAAACACGCCTGCAAGTGTAGATGCATTTCAATTCCTATATGGTTCGATTGAGAGTAGTAAGCGGTATAGACGGTCATGAGAACAAACCTAATTTCAATTCCTATATGGTTCGATTGAGAGAAACACAACGCTACTTAATGCAGGGTTACCAGCAATATTTCAATTCCTATATGGTTCGATTGAGAGAATGCTGAATGAATCCTTGTTTACTGGACGTGAAATATTTCAATTCCTATATGGTTCGATTGAGAGTGAGATAGAATTTGATGAGATAATGTTCTCTAACACATTTCAATTCCTATATGGTTCGATTGAGAGTAGCTGACTGGGAAGAGAAGCACGATTATAGTAATATATTTCAATTCCTATATGGTTCGATTGAGAGATAATCTTGTTTTTGTTTAGTTCTTATCGTTTGTAATTTCAATTCCTATATGGTTCGATTGAGAGACTTCAATCATGGTTTAATAGAAAGTACTCTATGGAATTTCAATTCCTATATGGTTCGATTGAGAGAACCGCTGGAATGGACGGATAATGGTCGCCATCTATATTTCAATTCCTATATGGTTCGATTGAGAGTTAACCGCCACTCCTTCGGGGGTGGCTTAAATTAAAATTTCAATTCCTATATGGTTCGATTGAGAGGAGGTTCTCATGAGCGTAGGAAGTTTGAAATGGAAAATTTCAATTCCTATATGGTTCGATTGAGAGACTTCAATCATGGTTTAATAGAAAGTACTCTATGGAATTTCAATTCCTATATGGTTCGATTGAGAGATATTTAGAGAGGGCTGCAAGATTTTCAAAGTAGAATTTCAATTCCTATATGGTTCGATTGAGAGGTTCTAAAAGTGCGTTAATATCGAAGTATTTGCTCCATTTCAATTCCTATATGGTTCGATTGAGAGCTTGATGCGCTTATAGACGATTTAGAGCGTTATATATTTCAATTCCTATATGGTTCGATTGAGAGAGAGTAACAGCATTTAACCGTGCGTATAACTTCTCTATTTCAATTCCTATATGGTTCGATTGAGAGGCTACAAAGCCTAGCATTTTTAAAATTAACGACGTATTTCAATTCCTATATGGTTCGATTGAGAGTAAGCTATTATTAGCAAACTTATTTCTTTTAATCCAATTTCAATTCCTATATGGTTCGATTGAGAGGTTTACAGCTTCTACTACATCGCCACCCTGTTGCAATATTTCAATTCCTATATGGTTCGATTGAGAGTTGACCGACAATATTTGTACGCAGTCTTTCTTCTGTAACTATTTCAATTCCTATATGGTTCGATTGAGAGAGGTTACAACTACATAGAGGTTGTAGATGTAGACTATTTCAATTCCTATATGGTTCGATTGAGAGTATTTCGCCTATTTTTTGTGATATAGAATGTTACTTATTTCAATTCCTATATGGTTCGATTGAGAGTGAAACCAGGGGTAATGGTGGATATGTATTTGTATAATTTCAATTCCTATATGGTTCGATTGAGAGCCCACAGGCTCGGGCAAAACGTTCATTTTCTCCTACAATTTCAATTCCTATATGGTTCGATTGAGAGAAGCTATTATTAGCAAACTTATTTCTTTTAATCCAATTTCAATTCCTATATGGTTCGATTGAGAGATTCTTGTAGTTCCATATCTATAACATATCTGCTTATTTCAATTCCTATATGGTTCGATTGAGAGCTTCTACATTTAAGTTTACAGCGATTCTTTTATTCTATTTCAATTCCTATATGGTTCGATTGAGAGTTTATCTAGGAAATTATCCGTTAATCTTCTTATATAATTTCAATTCCTATATGGTTCGATTGAGAGTGTGAATGTATTACTATCAGCAGGAAAATACTTAAATTTCAATTCCTATATGGTTCGATTGAGAGTGTAGTCCAGATGATAGTCTCTCAGGTATAAGATCATTTCAATTCCTATATGGTTCGATTGAGAGCACTTAGTTTAATTGGATTTTAAAATAAATAAAACAATTTCAATTCCTATATGGTTCGATTGAGAGCAAATGTGCGTAAAGTGTCATTCATTAAAAGCATAAATTTCAATTCCTATATGGTTCGATTGAGAGATTGTGAGACAGACGAGTATAATGTAGATTTTACTTATTTCAATTCCTATATGGTTCGATTGAGAGAGCAACGGCTAGAAGCTTTAGATAATGTTGAAGAAATTTCAATTCCTATATGGTTCGATTGAGAGGAAATTAAATATAGCTGAAATGGAGGCATTTAATTTATTTCAATTCCTATATGGTTCGATTGAGAGAGGGCAAGTAATGTACGTTAATTTGACTCCCCATTTATTTCAATTCCTATATGGTTCGATTGAGAGCTAGATGCGCTTATAGACGATTTAGAGCGCTACATATTTCAATTCCTATATGGTTCGATTGAGAGATAAAGGCAATTGTTGCACTCATGTGTTTTTACTTATTTCAATTCCTATATGGTTCGATTGAGAGCATCTCATTTAGGTAGATGGGTACAGCGTGTTGTATATTTCAATTCCTATATGGTTCGATTGAGAGCCCTAGAAACTCGCTCACCTGAATATACATAGCATATTTCAATTCCTATATGGTTCGATTGAGAGCTTGCCAGTCGTATATATTTTTCTCATACTCAAGATGATTTCAATTCCTATATGGTTCGATTGAGAGATGCAATGTTAGAATTTCGTACTTTAAATTTACTTATTTCAATTCCTATATGGTTCGATTGAGAGGTTATTAATAAAATGGAAAGGCAAAATAAAGCAAAAATTTCAATTCCTATATGGTTCGATTGAGAGGGAGGGCAAAATAAGCGTATTAGAGTGGTTACATTATTTCAATTCCTATATGGTTCGATTGAGAGGAACGAAAGCGATTCACTAACGAAAGCTTTGAAGCATTTCAATTCCTATATGGTTCGATTGAGAGAATTGCTGGAAGTAACACTATTACTGGCGATATTGCATTTCAATTCCTATATGGTTCGATTGAGAGATGCAGATGCAATAGTCTTTTTTATCTCTTCATCAATTTCAATTCCTATATGGTTCGATTGAGAGGCTGTATGAATCTGGAATAGTAACAAGGGCTTCACTATTTCAATTCCTATATGGTTCGATTGAGAGTTTATAACTCGTTAATTGCTAAGTTATTCTTATCTGAATTTCAATTCCTATATGGTTCGATTGAGAGACTGGCAATAGGGAGGTTCTCCACTACTGGCACAGCATTTCAATTCCTATATGGTTCGATTGAGAGCGGAAGCGATCTAAACAGAGAGAGCCAAACAAACTAATTTCAATTCCTATATGGTTCGATTGAGAGCCATTGCAATATAAGAAAACGGAGGTGGATATGCATTTCAATTCCTATATGGTTCGATTGAGAGCTAGATGCGCTTATAGACGATTTAGAGCGCTACATATTTCAATTCCTATATGGTTCGATTGAGAGTGTAGCGGGTGTTAATAATTTAGAAGAAGGTTATTAATTTCAATTCCTATATGGTTCGATTGAGAGCCAAAAGGAAGTAAGCGAGCTTACTAAGGCTAACGAATTTCAATTCCTATATGGTTCGATTGAGAGGTACAAACTCGCCATTATCATACTTGTAGTTTACAATTTCAATTCCTATATGGTTCGATTGAGAGTAGGAAACTGTCCGTTAATCTTCTTACATACGACCTAATTTCAATTCCTATATGGTTCGATTGAGAGAATTATTAAAATACTTTGGATAAAGTTTGGAGTATATTTCAATTCCTATATGGTTCGATTGAGAGGGAAACTGTCCGTTAATCTTCTTACATACGACCTAATTTCAATTCCTATATGGTTCGATTGAGAGCCCATTGCAATATAAGAAAACGGAGGTGGATATGCATTTCAATTCCTATATGGTTCGATTGAGAGAAAGATTGAGCAACTAGAGGTGCAACAAACACTTAAATTTCAATTCCTATATGGTTCGATTGAGAGAGAAGTAGCATTGTTCTATGCAACTCAAAGGGTTAAATTTCAATTCCTATATGGTTCGATTGAGAGCCGTAAATATACAAAAAAATAATAGCTGATAACCAAAGGATTACATCAACTATTATTTAAATAAGCACACAAGAAAGTCGTCTACCTCCAATTGTATTAAAATCCCTTAGGTATGACGACTACATCACCCCTTGATTATCAACCAACTATCATTTCAATATGTCAAAGAACAACAATTTCAGGTTGAATAAATAAGACTTCGACGACTATAAAAAGGAGCCTAATTCATTTTTCTCTTTACCAATCACTTCTTTTTTTAACCATTCTTCATTACGACTAGTAAAAATAATTAAACTATCCTCCTCTTCAACCATAATCTTTTTAGCTTTTAATTTTAACTCCCTTAATTGTACTGGTGAAAGAGCACCTTCAAAAACAGAATTTTGAATCCAATTAAGATATTGTCTACACAGTCTTAGCATTTTCCCCACTCGTTTTTGCCCGATATCGTAAACTAAAATCACATACATAATTATCATATTTTAAAACTGTTCAATAATTTATTACCAACCAAAAATAGTTTCAAATAGCGTTTTTCTTATCTTTTATCTATTACTCTTGTTACCACCAAGCTTTAAAAGGCTGGTATTCTTCAATCTTCATAATGTGTTTTATGAGTTTATAGGTTTCTAATCTAACCAAGCGTTTATAGCTTATACTTCTATTGAGCTTACGATGTTTAATGGTTTGATTCAATCTTTCTTCCCATAATTTTAAGACTTTCTTTTTCCCACTCTCATTTAACAAACAGGCATTTAGCTTCTTGTCAAAGTCTTTTTCGTTTACTATTTTTTTGTTCAATGCACTAAAAATTAAACGATCTACTAGGATGGGTTTAAATATTTCGGATATATCTAATGCTAACGAATAGCGACGATAGCCAGGCTCATGCAAGAAACTAATTGTTGGATTCAATTGCGTGTGATATATCTGATCTAAGCATAATGTATAACACATCATGTTTAGAAAGGAAATCAAAGCATTAATCTCATTTGAGGGTGGTCGCTTGGTTCGATTTCCCATAACAAAATCGGGGATAATCTCTTCGAAAGCGTCGTAATATACTTGTTTCATATTTCCCTCCCATCCCATTAATTCACTGATTGATGTAGCACTTGTCTTATCTTGGTTATATAGCTCGATTTGTTCTATATGACGACTTAAATCTCTTCCTCTGCTTTTATAATACTTCAAGTTTCTAAGCATATTTGCAGCTGCGCCTTCAACAAATTTCTGAGCGATTTCCATCCGCATTTTTGGTCGCATATAATGCTTACTTTGTTCCACTATCACTTTGCCACTTAACAAATAGTCTTTGGGCATAAAACTTCCAGTGTAATTTTCATAGTAATCAAAGAAATGAATTGGAATCTCGTTTTTACCAAGAAAATTATACATCGCACTATTAGCATCTAAAGAACCAAAACAATACAAATTTTTAATTCCTGCAATAGGCAAATACTTTGCAGTTCCTTCTCTTCCTTCTTCATCAACAGGCAAAAATCGTAACGTATTATCTTTGCGACTTAATCGACCAGAATTAAATAAATAATAGGTTTTTTTCATGGTTATAAGATTCTTATTTTAACTAAAACCTTTACTGTTTTAACCTAGTTCTCCAGAATAACAAAACTCATAATAGCTACAGCTCTTACAAATCTTTGCATTTATCACTGGAGGACAAGTTGATTGATATACCAATTCTGCAATCTCCTCTATTGTTTGTTTCAAGTACTTTTTCTCTTTTTCCGTTAAATAAACTTCTTCCCGAATTCTCAAACGCGGATATTCTATAATACCTTTTTCTGCCTCTATAGCATTAAGTTCTAATAACCATAAATAAAATTTCACTTGCCATAAATGAGCAGTTTCCACTTTATTGCTGCGTTTGGTCTCGTGAACTACTAAATCACGGGTGTCAAAATAATCTATCTTACCTGTTAAGGTGGCTTCTTTGTATTCAGCCGATAGTTCTATCTGGGAATACCGTTCACTTCGTTGTTGATAGGATTCTTCTTCAAGGAGTTTTCCATCTTTAACCAAATCGGAAGTGTGTTCCATATTAATTCCATTGGCATGCAACCAACACTCTCTTGGACACACTCTATAAAGATTAACCAATGTGGCATTAATATTCCTCATCACTATAAAAATTGATTTTCTATGTTTTCAAATGCATACTCATCAACTCCACTTTCTTCTGAGTAAAAATCTCTCCATCTATTCATATAAAAATATCCATATTCACTTTTCTCTATATCCATGAACTCGATAAGTTTAGTCTTTGTTTTCTCAGAAGCAAATAAAGAAAAAACATATTTTGATAAAATAGATTGAAGTTGTTTTAATTGAATTCTTTTCGAGAAAAATGGTTGTGAAGATTGTATAAGGCTTAGATATAAGTCGAATACTAAATCTCCACAAATTTTATTATCGTTATCAGGGAAAATATTATTTTCTGATAGGAAACTTAGTTCACTTTTATTATAATTCTCTTCAGCTTCGTTCTCATTTTCACCATCAATTAGAACTGGAATACGCATTGGAATAAAGCAGCTAAAGTTCTCTTGATCTATCAGCTTAAACTCTTCAGATACAGATTGAAACTGTAAGTTTTCAACTTTATTTATGTAGTCATTAATTCCTACAAAATTTGGGTCTACATTTCTTTTATTTTTAAACTCAATAACTCTCTGATATAAATAATCAAAGTCTTTCGTATTTAAAATATTTTCCTTTTCATCTTGACTTAATTGTTTTGTCAATTCATATCTTAAGTCTTTACCATAAATGAAGCTTTCCTTGCTATAATTAAACAAGAACAGCCTGCAGTTATTTTTATTTACATTTCGATTTATCCTACCAGCTAACTGCTCATCACTATCCAGTAATGAACTATCTTTAAAACCCAAATCCATATCAATATCCACTCCTGCTTCCACAACTTGAGTGGTGATTAATAAAATCTTTTTTGCTCTGTTTTTCTTATTTTTCAGGTAATTGATAATATGTTTTCTTCTATGAGAAAGTATGGTTCCAGACAACACAAAAATCTCATCGAAAAAACCATCATTTATTTTTTGAATTTCTCTTTCAAATACTGTGGTAGCGTTTTTAAAAATAAATTCAATAACAGTATAAACACTATTTTTTGGCTTAGCAGCTCCTCCATCTATCTCTGAATATTCTTTCGATTTGCTTAGCACCTTGTGAGCTAAAACATCTAAAGAAATCCTTTCATCAGCTAATGAATAATCAAAAGCTACTCTTCCAGAAAAGTTGATATTATTAAAATAGTCTCTTTTGGCATTAGGCAAGAGATAAACCACATCATCATCACTTAAATCTTTAATCTTTAAATCGGTGATTTTTGGTAAAGTAGCCGACATTAAGATGAAGCGAATATTATAAAGACTGGCGTATTTTTTTATGAAGTATAAAATCTTGTCCCAGTGGTCTGGATTATAGGATTGCAATTCATCGATTACTACTATTGAGTTGGCCAGTCGATGGAGTAAGTAATTCTCCTCTTTAATATTCGTTTTTAATAAGTCGAAAAATCGAACGTGAGAGAGTAGCGTAAATGGATAGTTAACGAACAATCGATTGATGTAGTTTCTTTGTTCTGAGCCATAAACGGCATCTTCTTCATCACCAGCAGATTCTTGACCAAAAGAAGCTCGGGAATGCAAAGCAACAATTTCATTGTCTAAAAGACCTAAGCTTTCTTTTAAACTTTTAAAGGTTTGGTCTATTAATGTCGTGAAAGGAAAGACATAATAAACTTTATTTAAAGTCTTGTTTGCTTTTAACAACTCCAAAGTTAAAAGCATCGAAATATTTGTTTTTCCTCCTCCGGTAGGCGCTTCCAAATAAAATAAATTCTTGCCGGTATTTTTCCTAATATTTAAAACTGCTTCGGTGGCCATTTGCTGGCGTAATAGGTTTAGGTTTTTACCTTTTTTCTCTTTTGGCTTAAAGCTTAAATCTATACTCTCCAGCTGATCGTAGGTTGCTTTATTGAAATTCCACTTGATTTTATCCTCATCAATCCATTCTCTCTGTGTTACTTTTTCAAACAACTGATTTGTTCGTATTGAAGTTAATGTTCCTAAGTCCTTTACTTCAAATTGATTCATAAATTCATTAGTAGCTAAATAATCTGAAGAAGTTAACAGTGAAAAGTTTAAACGAATTAATTGATACAGAGCAAAAGAATTTTCAAACTTTTTAAAATTTCCTCGAGCAACGAATCGATCGATATTTTGAATTAGCTGAAGAATTTGTGGATTTATATTCTGATTTTTAAACAAATCCAGATAGTCTTTCAGTTGCTCTACTCGTTTACTTTCATTGATTAGCTTTTGCCAAAAATCATTTCTTAAATGATAGCCGTGGTGTCTATAAATAGGATATGAAAATAAAATTGTTATTGTGAAAGCACAGTTTAGCTCTTTGTTTTTAAAATGAATTGCAGCATCGTTTAGTTTATGATTTAAAAAAACAAAAGCACTTAATGTTGAGTGTTGTGATTCGATTCCATTTTCAGGATTCTCCTTTTCTTGAAAAGAAAAGTTTCCCATTTTTTCTGACTGAAATCTTTCGTTAATTTTTCCATGGTCATGATAAAGAACTGTGTGGATAAACAATTCCTTTATCCAGTTTCCCAGCTTTAAAGAATTGAGATTTTTATCATTTAAATACTCATTTATCAGGTTGTCGATAATTGTATCTAAACCATGATTTTTCGTTATTACACTGAAATACTTTTGGACTAAATCTATATGTTCTTCTAAAGTTTCAGGCCTACTATTAAATTTGTTTGCTGAATGCGCCCAATAATCCTGATGATTTTTTAGAGTTTTATTTATAGCATTTTCTTTAGAATACGATTCTAAAATATCCTGTGTTGATTTAAATAAGTTGAACATAGCGATCCAAATTTTTCAAGTAAAACAAATTCGGAAGATTTTCCAGGTTTTTTATTTTGTAATTGGTAAAAACCATTTCTTCTATCTGATATTGAATCAAGTTCAAATCGAAGTCCACTGGCAATCGTTCGAAATACATAAATGGAATTTCATCAAAATCATTAGCACCCATAATATCTAAGAAGCTTGTATTGTCCTCTTCAATACTTTCCTTAACGATCTGATTTCTTACAAAAAGAGTTTCCAATTTCCCAGATAGATGAATTTCTGAATTAACTTCAGAAAACTCGTATTCTATAAAATTATCCCACCACGCCGTAAATTCATTTTTTCCAAAGTATGGGATGAATTCAGATTTTTTATTTTTTAAACTATTGTATAATGAAGCTTCATTATCATTATCAAGAGTTAATAGCAAATAAATCCTATACTTAGGAGCTATTAAAGTAAGTTCTTCGGTCAAAAATGTAGCTCCTCTATTTGCATAGCCAACAGTGTTGGAGTATTTTATGGGTGTTTTGAGATAATTCCCCTGTTCATGATCCAGGGGAGCTATCCCAATTTTTAAATGATTTAGTCGTTTATAATACTCCGGAAACTCTCCCTTTTCTTTATACCCCTCTAATCCAATAACCGCACCTAATATCCCTAACACTGCGGGACGATGAATCATATTATACGAGACATTTAAAGTGTTATTAGATTCAGGTTTTCGGAAAAAACCAAAATCACTTTCTATATCAAACGAGATTAATGTCATAATTTGAATGTTTATAGTGTTGCGAATACAGCTTTTTCTGGAACGTTTACTACCTCCGTAACCGATTGATTGTAATATACTTCAACGGCTTCAATTTCATTGGCAACATGATCTTGGGCTAAGTAATCTTTAACTTTTGCTAAATCAATAATTCCTCCTTCGTCGATATCGACAAACTCAATAAAAGAAGGCATTACCATTTTTGAATCATCTTTTAGTTGAATCCAAAACATCAATTCATTTTCGGTTCCAGCTTTTGCAGCACTATCATAATAACTTGCTCCTTTTCGCAATCCTTCTTTAAGTTTTTCAATATCATCATTAGTTAATCCTTTAGCGCCTACTCTTTTCACATCATCTTCAATGTTTTTTGGATTGACAGAAAAATGATGAACATAATGGCCTTCCTCTAACCTTGATTGACTTCCTAAGGTGGTCATCGTACTATCTTTACTTTTATCTCCAGGATTTCTGAATGGAGACATTATTTGTTCAGAATAAATAACATCTTCTGGAAAACGATTTAAGCCATGAGTTATTTGACAAGTACCATGTACAGATATATTTGTTTTTCCTGCATAAGTACCACCAAAGAGTTTGACATCTAATCTTGTTAAGATATTTCCTAAGATTTCCTTTCGCAGTTCTGCTCCTTTGCTTTGCATTTTACCAAAATGCAATTCATAAGTTTCATCTAATGTCCTTGGGGACATATCATCTGTTAAGGATTTAAAATAAAAGACATCCTCCTCTAAAGCATTTTTCCAAAAGTTTCGTATTGAATACTTTAGAGCTTTATCTGTTGCATATACTTTTCCGTTTGGAAGCCTTCTTGGTTGTCCTGAAAAGTCGGCGTTGTAGTTAGAGTTAATTGATTTGATGACTACAAAGCCATAAACGCGGTTATTAAATTCTTGTGCCATAATTTATTATTTTTCTCTTTTATTAATATTACTGAATAGTTGATTATTTGCGAATAAGCCTGATAGCAATTGTGGTTGCATCCTCTTTAAATTTTGATCGGTTTCGTAGCTCAAAACAAAAGCCGCTACATTTTCAAAACTCCTCGAAAAATTCTCATGCTTGTATCGAGCAAAATCATCTGCGATATTTTCTTGCAGTGCTTTGCAATTTGTTTTTTGAAGATAAGGTTCCATCAATCTGAAGCTTGTATCTTCGGTTTTGCTTTTACTGAGTAAGTAGTAGATTACTTGTCCTGCAGCAAAAGCGAAGTGTTCATCAGCAGCTTGTTCGAGATCTGCTTTTTCTTCGATAAGATCAGATACAAAATCCTGATACTCTTTTAGTTTACTTGCCATATTTACATTGTTTTTATGAAAAAAATTATAAAGACTATACCAATAGTTTAGTTTATCCTTAATACCGTACTCATTAGCTTTTTTGAAATCATCCAAAATGGAATTAAAAATCAATTCATCGAACTCTCTACCTGCAATTGCGTTTCGATTGGATTTGTAGACGTAATCATAAATTGCTTTTCGATATTTGCTAAATGATAAAAAGGTCAATGGCATTCGTTCATACTCATCGGTTTTAAATTCTGAAAAGTAGTTTACCCGATGATATTTATTTTGAATTAGACGTTTAAATACTCTATCTTCCAGTTCAAAAACATCTTCCAATTCACCATAATATTTCATTCCCTTATCTTCCTTAGATCTTATTTCAAAAAAGTTTGAAATAGGAACACCTTCGCCTTTTTTCAATTCATATTCAAATTTGGGTACGAAATCGAAATCATTAAAAACAATTCCTTCTCTTGTATTTGACCAATTCAGCAAATAGTAATTCTGAAAATCATCTTTATAGCTTTGATAAAGAGAGTTGATTATATCCCTAAAGTTTCTTCTTCCCTCTGCATATAACGCAATTATTTTTTCCTTCAACTCACTTTCATAAACAAAGACAGGTAATGGATTAGGTAAGGTTCTATTTTTAAGTACATCTTCAAATTCAAATAATGCTATTGCATCTAAGTTTGATATACGATTAGGAATATCGAAAGTGGCAGATTGGTGTAATAAAAATGGCATCTTATTATTAAAAGTATTCATGAAATTACTTGTGCCATAAATCAGTCCTTCAGAATCAGGCTTAGTATTATACCTTGCAGTATTAAACAGTCTTTCGTCTAAATATTTTTTATGTGTTCTTTTGTAAAACTCAATACCCAAGTCAACATAAAAGATTATATATTCAGCATCAGATAAAGACTGGAACTCTAAAGCCTCTTGTTCCAAACTTTCTATGTTTTCTTTAATAACAGACTTATCAACTTTATCTTTTGTTTCTTTATTTTTCTCTCTAAGGTTTCTTATTTTAGATTGAATCAATTCAAATCGAGCAGCTCTTTGATTCTCAACATCTTCTAAAACAATTTGCCAGGATTCGTTAATAAAGAAAGAAGCAAAAGATTCTGAAACTCTTTTAATAATATCGTCTTCTTTTTCTTCTAAAAGTTCATCTGTTTTTTCGAAGTAGCTTTCTAAACTGCCATAAACTAAATTTTTTCCGTCTTCCTTTCTCCTTTCGTAATTTCTTCCTCCAACCAAGTTGTCTTTTTTAATGGCGATACTAAAAGGACTGCAAGAATGAATAGCTCGTGTTGTAGTATCCAAACATTTGTTTGTATCGATCATCCAAGCATTTTCTTGTAGTTGAAGACATTTTTTTAAAAACGAAGATACTTCATCCATTTTTTTATTATAATATTCAAAGCGAATTGTATCAGCAGTTGAATTAATCTCTCCATTCTCTTTTATCTGCAATAAAATATGAAGTCCTTCCTTAGGAGTTTTACCTAAGGATTTAAAGTCCTCGGAAAGCGTTTGCGAAAAATCTATAAGTTCTTTTATCATTTTTATTGTTTTTTGCTGTGCTCTTTTTCATTAACTTTATTTTCATACACTCTACGCGACACCACCTCCAAACACCCCATCCCCTGCGCAGAATACAAGCCTATTCCCGCATTTAAAACCAAATCAATAAACTGTCTTTCAGCAGTAAGCTTGAGTTTAAAATTTAAAAAACCTCTAATCTTGGTTTCTTCAGGTGTGTCTGCTTTTATAGTAACCAGTCTGGATCGCCAAGGGTTATTATATTTTTCAACTTCTGCAAGTAAAATAGCATTTGTCGCAGTTGCATCGTTATAATTCGCTGCTATTTTGCTTCGCCAACTATTAACCAGATGCTTTATAAAATGGTTATCATCTGGTGCAAGAAAAGTGTAATGACCTGTATCTTGTTTCTCACCAATTACTATTGGAGAAATTGCTTTTGCAGTAACAGAAATAACCTCATTAACGACTGTGTCTTTTAACGGATTATCTAGTGCTACTACAGATTGAACATTAAACTGGACTCTTGATCTTTTATCTGCTATTACAATTTCTTCCGACCGAAATAGTCCTTCAATAAAATTCTTACTCGCTTCTGGTATATGAAAACAAATCGTAAACGATATTTGATTACTTAAAAACATCATACGATCTCCACGGATTTTAAACTTTCCTTTTATATCTGAAAACGTAAAAAATTTAAACCCTTTGCCATATCCTTGTTCATGAAGGAATTCTGCGTACTCATCATCACCTTTCGCTATTATTTTATAAATAGCAGCACTTAATGGATACTGATAATTAATAGGTATCTCAGCCGATTGGCTTCTTGTCTCTAATTTTATTATAAATCTCATATTAATTTCAAATCTATATCAACTCACTGCCAAATTCTGTCAGTGAATATATTTTTCTTTCATTTTTATTAAAAACTCTTTAAATTCCTTAGGTTTTTTCACCTTGACATCTCCTGGTAGGCCAAGCACGAATCGACCAATACCATGGTAATTTGCTATGGGAATATCAAGATGGTACGTATTATCATCTTCCTCTTTTAAATAAGATTCCGACAGAGGATACTCTTCTTTTATTAAGTTATATGCTTTGAGACTCAGCTTAGCTTCCACATTAGCTATAGGTTTATCTGCAGCCATACGGAAGGCATCGGTAAAAGGAGTTTCGTGTAAGTGTTCATTCTCCCAATCCTTAGTTGAAATTTTCACATCTGTAATCCTAGAAATTTTGAATTGTTTGACAGTATTATCAACTAAATCCAAACACCAAATAGCTTTGTAGTCTGTCATAAACTCAAATGGCTCTACCTTTCGATTGGATACGGATTGACTATTAGAAGACTGGTATTGTTTTAAAACAACTTGTTTTTGACTGTTTATGGCTTGAGATAACAATTTAACTTTTTCGATGTTATCTTGAAACTGCACCTGCTTGAGCGCTTGAAAATCATATAGCGTATGAAGTTTCTTAATCAAGCTTCTCAATAAGGTATCTGATGCCTCTAAATTTGACAAAGACTTGTAAAGAATATAAGCCTCCTCTTGGGTAAAATGCAGAAGTTTTGTCAAGCTTCTTTTTCTATCATCTTTCACTAATTTATATCGACCATTACTGCGATCTAAAACAAAACCACTATTTTCAATTTGATTTAGATAGCGATATACAGACCGTTCACTTATGTTAAAGCGTTCCGAAATTTCCTTTCTACTATAACTCCTATTATGAGCCAATAACATTAATAATCGCAAACTTTTTTCCATATCTAATTGCAATTAATCCAAAGTAATCTCATCACATTCACAAATTGACTTATCATATATCTAGATTCTTCATTTTTAACCTAAACCTCACCACTTAAAGATTGTCTATTAAATAACAAGAACCATCTCATCATTCTAACTTATAGAGTAAATAAGGTCAAACCAATAAACATCTATCTATAAGCATTTAGCTTTATAGAAAATTAGGGATAGTAAAAAGTATCAGGTTTTTTGCTTAGCAACACAACCAAACATATTAAATTAATTAATAATTATAAAGCATAATGTTAATATTATATTGTTTTTACCATATCTGGCTCGAATAGTTATCTTAGATTTATTTTAAAATTTAGACATCAAAAACCTCAGCCTTAGAATAAAACACAACAAGCCCTGCACTTCGACGAAGCTCAGCGGTCAAGGTACTCGAATAAAAAACAAACTGTTATCTTAATGAATCCCTATCCCAATTTCGTGGATTATTAATGATATATTTTCTCACGATTTCTAATTCTTTCTGATTCCACAGGATTCTATCATAGAATCGAGATTGCCATTGGAAATTAATTCTTGGATTTTGTAAACGAATGTGTTTGGTACATACAGATTTATACGAACGTATTATCGTGGAAACCGATTCTGGTTTTGGGGAAATGACGGACATTTTGTTGTTTTTGAATGGCATGTGGGGTATTGTAGGGCCGTTGCATTGCAACGGCCCTACAATAAAACCGTCACCATCACGATACCCCGTATCGCCCAAAATCAAAATTCCATGCACGTGGTTTGGCATAATTATAAATTCATCCAATTTTACATGTGAGAAATGCATTGGGATTTCCTTCCAGAATTAGTACAATATCCGAAATGATGTATCCCATTTTTTGTGCAAATGGTGATAAAATAAATTCCAGGCGTACGGTAATCCCAATTCTTTAATCTGTAGGATTCTCTATATTTATTTCTATAATGAACCATCTATTAAATATTACAATTACTCCTTATCATTACTGGGGTTCGACAACTGTTTGACTTCGCTCACCGACCAACTTGTTTACTCAACGAAGTCGAAGTACACCCCTCAGTTATTATTATCTAGCCATCCACTGTACGGGATCGCTCCAGTCACCTACGCCTCTAGTATTTATTGCTCTAGCGGATAAAAAGTACACTTGTCCTGGCACTACAGGTGTGATAAGGTTATTTCTAGACGACGTGG
>Ga0209487_1001531_pt1 | contig 19478 bp, 15 predicted proteins | sample Poulit2012_FD_187524 | JGI IMG/M metagenome (GOLD analysis project Ga0209487, IMG submission 187524) | Agricultural soil microbial communities from Georgia to study Nitrogen management - Poultry litter 2012 (SPAdes) (version 2) | ecosystem: Environmental > Terrestrial > Soil > Agricultural land...
CAACTGTAAAGTATAATCTTAACCGTCTTAAATTATTCCATACTGATCGTGGAAATGAGTTTAAAAATCAATTTATTGATGAAACGTTAGACACCTTCGGTATTGAGAGGTCATTGAGTGAAAAAGGTTCACCATACGACAATGCGGTTGCGGAAGCAACGTTCAAAACGATTAAAACGGAATTCGTTCAAGGCAGAATTTTTATCAGTCAGGAAGAATTAGATCTTGAGTTATTTGATTACGTGAATTGGTTTAATAATATTAGAATTCATGGATCATTAAATTACCAAACACCAACTGAATACAAGTTAATACACCTTTAAAATTTTGTTCAGTTTAGTGTTGACATACCAATTCTATATACAATTACAATATGTAGTATATAAAAAAATAAAATCTATATATAGTGTTAAGCAAGCTAAAAAAACCTATCAATCTAAATTTTAGATTGATAGGTTTTTAGTTATGTATGATCTTTTCCTAATATTAAATAACTTAATTCAGATTCTGGTATATCTTTATACTTCTTCCTTTTATATAGATAGAACAGTATACCGAGTATAATCCAAACTAATAAGGCAATTCTTGATTCGATTCCTAAGAATGCGGGTGAAGCAGGTATTAATAAGAGTAATATAAATATGGTACTACAAATAGCGCCTAATAAAGAGATTGATTTTTTAAATGGCGAGACAACTTGGATGGTCGGATTTGTAATTTTGTCTTGTGACCATTTAAATAAATAAAATGATGTATAACATGTATAGAAATAAGCAATTGAGACACCTATTGAAGACATATCGACAAAACCCATACGAGTGCTTCACGTCCAAACCACGGGGCGACTGATGAAACGATAACTGTGAATATAATCGCTACATAAGGTGTTTCATGTTTAGGATGTAACTTACCGAATACTTCTGGCATGATTTTAGCACGTGACATTGAAAATAATAATCGACTACTTGCTAAAACAAAACCGTTTAAACCAGTAAAAATTCCCATAGATAAAGCGACAACTAAAATGATTAAACCACCACTACTTAATATTTTTAAACAATTTGTACGTTTCTATTAAATAAACTTCATACCCAAATCAAATACTTTTTTATTAATTTCATCGCATTTTCTGTCTACTTATTTTTAATGTAATTATAATTAATAATAAATTCAAAGCAGCTCCTGAAATCCCAAACAATGCAATTGCTATAACATCACTTGAAAATATATAATATCCTATCATTAAAGAACTTAATCTTGTAATTAATAAAATAATTGTATAAATCAAATGAAATCGTTGTGCAGATAAAACTGGTAGAGATTTTACACTAGGTTTATTTATAAAACCAAAATACGCCCATAATGCAATCCATCTAGCATAATTTCCTGCTATAATCCAATCAGATCCAAAAACAAAACTAAACAAAAATGGGCCAAATAATATAACTAAACCAAATGGTAGTATTCCTACGACTGCTAATGCTAATGTTCCTTTTTTTATTAAATTAGTAACATCCTCTTTATTATTTGCTGCTTCATTAATACGTGGATAAAAAACGTTTCCGACTGCATTTCCAATTAAAGTTGATGGTATATTTAATACAGTTCTTCCAATAGTATAAAAACCCGCAGATGTGGGTCCAAAAAAAGCTGTTAGCATTAAAACAGGCAAACCTTGAGATATTGCATTTAAAAAAGTTTCAGGTGCTCTATATTTAGGAAAGTCATTATGTTTCTTTGCTAATTCTTTTAACTCTATTTTTTTATATTTTAACTGTATATTCTCTTGATAATCTGATCGTTTAGCGAAGAAAATCATCATTGCAGCTTTTAAACCATTACCAAAAGCTGATAATACAACTAAAACAGCTGCAACTGGATAGAAAAATCCAATCCCTACTTTACTTCCATTCATTATAAGAGATTGTAGAACTGTCACTCGAGAATTAATTGTAAATTGTTTTGTTCTAATTAACCACTGTTCAGCAACTTGCATTAAGCCAGAAAATATAATGACCAAGGGAATTAAATATAAATATGAACCAATTTCTTTCAAGTTAAAAATACTTATAATTTGTTTATTAAATAGAATTAGTATAATAAGGGACATTATTGAAATACTTGTTGTAATTAGTATAGATAAACGAATAATTCCTTTCGCATCCTGATCACTTTTAGGCAACACGATTGCTATTGGATATGTAAGTGCCGCTATAGGTGCAACAATACTAACTATTGCCATAAAAGTCCCCATTAAGCCATATGCTTCAGGTCCATATAATCGAGTTATAATAGGAGATAAGGCCATTGCTATTATTTGGGCTGCTGCTGTACCACTTGCTAATATTATGACGTTTCGTACAAATGGTTTTTTACTAAATTTTATTAACCTATTTTTCATTAAAATCTCCTTTATTAACCTTTACGAATAAAATCCTACTGATAATTTACCGAAATTTCCATTAACATTAGTTTGATTGTTACTTAATATTTCTATAAAGAAGTTGAAGAAGATTTACTTTTTGTGAAATATCTAAGTCCATGCTTTTAAACAAGATATTAATATCTTGTTTAAATATGTCTTCAAATTGACTTGAGCCAACTTTGTATTCTTCAATCATTTTTTCCCATTTTTCACTTTGAATTAATTCATCCCATTCACTCCAAGGGCCTTGATTATTGTTTATTATTCCTATTTTTTTTGCAATTTTTCTAGTAATATAAACAAACGGATAAGTCAGACTTTTTAAAACCCAAGAATAATATGGAAACCAACCCTCTCCATGCATTATGAATTTACTTGGTTTTAATAAAGGCTTAGCCATTTTATGAAATAGTCTACGATTTAACTTCCATTTTTGAGGTACAGTTGCAGCAATTTTAACAATTTTATTAGCTAAGAAAGGTTCATAACTTTGAAATAACCTACGATTTACATGAAAATTAGGAATAGCAGGATTCATTGAACTTGGCCATAAATTAAACCATTCATTTGCTGAGTTACTACGAAATCTCTTAATAAGATTCAGATGTGATTCTCTTCTAATCTTTAAATCTAACAAATATTTTTTTTTAATAACCATATTTGATAAGGATTTATCGCTTAAACATTCATTTGTTTTAATTTCCGGAAGAAAAGGTAATTTTCCTGCTATTTTATTTTTTTTAATTCGAATCCCTTTTAAAAGTGCATCTGCAAACAATCCACCAAATACAGAGTGATATGAATTTAATTTACTTTTTTCATGTAAGCCATATGTATGTGCATGTTGATACTGAGAACTACTTCCTACTAAAGATGAACTTTCAGGTAGTATATTTAAATAATAGAGAGTTTCCCTTATAAAAGGTTTAAAATCACCATTGTAGATTTTACTAATTTGGGCTGCTATTTCACCTTCTCTATTCATTTCATCAAGATATATAATCGCATCTTTTGAATGATACTTCATTATACCAGCTAATACTCTCGAATCTTCTCCCCCACTAATAAATTGTGCAATTTTTGTTGTTTGACTCGTTATCTTATTTACATATTCAATTAATGATTCTCTTATATCTTTTGCTGCTTTAGTAATAGATGTATATTCTTTATTGTCTTTTGGTAACCAATATTCTTTTGTTTTTATAGAATTTTTTTCTTTTGTAATTATACTAGCTGGTAAAACTTGATAAATATGTTTGTACATCGTAAATGGATAAGTTATAATTCCATGCAGAATAAAATCAGTAACTGATACTTTGTCTATATTATCTGTTTTCTCAGTTAATTTAGCTAATGCATCAACATGCGTCGATAATACTAATTCTTTTGAGTTATTAAATGAATACACAGGAATAAAAGACATTAAATCAGTAATACAAATAAAATTAGATGTTTTTTTATTAATTATTAAGATTGTAAAAGGACCACTTAAATCTTCATCCCATTTCATTTTCCCATTTTTCCATCGTTTGTAAATAGCTTCTGTACCTTCTGAACTAGTAATATTATTGATAAAGTTATTCTCTCTAAACATTAGTATTGGTCCACCTATAACTAAAATAATAGCATCTTTATTTTCATATGTATTGAAGCCGTTATAGAAATTTTCTGTTACACCTAATGAACCCCATTCACCATGATATTTTTTTATGTTGGGTAAAGTATCTTTATAAATAGTTTTAAAACTATTTTCTATTAAATTATTTTTAATTTTTTTACTAGAAAAAATGAAATCACTCACATTTTAACTCCTTTATTATTTATTGCTTTCGTTATTTAAAATTATAAAGAAATAACGAAAGCTATCCAGTAATTATCTAAGTAATTGACTAAACTTATTATTATATTGTAGTATATATTTTTTCTATTTTTTTTATTTCTGTTTCAACAGAATAACCTTGTTCTTCTATAATTTCTTGACCTTTACTACGCTTTTTCTCATTGGATAATTCTATTGCCTTTAAAGCCCACTCTTTTGCATCTTCTTCAAGTGATTTTTGAATACAGTCGTCTGCAATCACTACATCAGAAGGAATACTCTCAGAAATAAGACAAGGTAAACCTGATGTTTGTGCCTCTAATATTGCACTTCCAAAACCTTCATATATAGAAGGAAAAATAAATAAATCCATAGCATTCAATATATCAGAGACATCTTCTCTACTTCCTAACAAAATAACTTTATTTGCTAGCCCCATTTCATTGATTCTTTCTAAGAGATTATTTTTTAAAGGACCATCACCTATTAGCAATAATTTTGCATTATGTTTTAACTTTAGTATTTCATTAAAAACTTTCAATAAAAATTCATGGTTTTTAACCTCTACTAAGCCTCCTACATGTCCTATTACTAAATCGTCTTGAAACTTAAGTTTATCTCTCCATTTTTTTCTCATATCTTTATTATACGAAAATTTTGCAATATCAATACCATTATTTATTACATGATAATCTGAGTTTTTTCCAAATAACCATATACCAGCTTTCTTTGATACAGCAATCTTTGTAATTTTATTTTTAGGAATCCTTAATGAATTTAAACTATGTAAAATTTTAGTTATAACAGATTTAGGTGCTTGCGAACTCCTACTATGAACTATGACTTTACAATTATGTTTTAATGCAATAAGTACTGGAGTTATATCACTTAATGTATTTAAATGACAATGGAATATATCTGGTTTATTTTCTTTAAATAATTTATTAAGTTCCATTTGGTATTTTAAAATGGATTCTTTACGTGGTGTAATTTTATAAAAATGACTACCCATTTTAGAAAACTCTTTAAAAAAGCATGGCTTGTTTGCTGTCATATCGATAAAATCAAAATGAAATTTTGAACGATCAATTTCAGAATAAACTTTATATAAATACGTTTCAATTCCACCTCTATTTGAACTAAGTCCATAATGTAATATTTTTATCATCTAAATCACCTTTCATAAATTATAAAAGAAGCATTTTTCTACGTTTATATACTAAATATTTTGCTAAATCAAATTCATTATTAAACATAATTTCTCAATGCTAATTTAAGGATAATAAATTTTGATGTTATCCCTATTAGAATAATCCTTAATAAAAATCCAAGTAAATTATGATTTACACAATTTGTAGGTGAATCATTTTTATATAGAAAGAATTTTCTTTAAAATTTTATTAGTATATTAAAAATTTTTTCTTTAATGAGTGTAATAATAGGTGGATTAAAGTTCATATTTGACTGCCATAATAACATATAACTATATTAATTATATCTATAAACTTTGTGATACTGATTTTAAAATTATTTTATGATATTTTTAAACATCTTAATTTCAAAAACTAAAATATATTAATTCTTTGAAGGATTTTCATACTACGTATAATATATTGAACACCTTAAAGTTTTTAAATTTGTATTGAGCTTTGGTTATATTTATAGGAATTCATTACTACATCATTCATACACTTTCTGCTCTTATAATTTCATATAGTTTATTTACTTTTCGAAGATAAATCAAAAGTAATTAATCTCCATTTTAATTAACATCAATTATTTAATACATAAGTAAATAGTAAATTCTTTAGCTATCAACGATTATTTTAAAATTATTATGTATTTCATATTCCATTTTAAATATATATAAAAGTTCATTAATTTATTTTATAATTATTAGTTAGATAAAACTGCTGAATTTGATTTGTTGTAGTATTAATATCATATCCAGAATTCACTACTTCGGAATAAACATTTCTGCGACTACTGTTTTTGTGTCTTAGAATTTTTTCTGCCCATTCATGACTTGAACAATTTAATGAAACAAATTCTAAAAGATTCTTTGTTACTTCTACTTCATCAGTTATAGTATCTGAAACAACGCAGTGAAGACCTGCAGCTTGAGCTTCTACAAGTGTTACAGGAAGTCCTTCAAATAATGAAGGGAATAAAAATACGTCCATTCCTTGTAATAATTCAGCTATATTTTTCCTTACACCTGTAAAGATAACATTATCCTCTAAACCTAAATTTTGAACCTTTTGCTCAATTAACTTTTTATTCTTTCCATCTCCAATTAGAATTAACATTGAATTTTTATCATGTTCTTGAATTGCATAAAATATATCAATTAAGAAATCATGATTTTTTGCTTGATCAAATCTCCCTATATGTCCAACTACAAAATTGTCCTCTATTTTCATTTTCTTTCTTATATCTATTCTTTGTTTATAATCGAAAATAAATTCATCAGTATCTACTGCATTATTTAAAATATACGTTTCTATAGATTTTCTTCCAAACATCCATTCGGCAGCAGATTTAGAGCAAGCAAAATAGTATTTAGGTATCATACGTAAAGGGTATCTCATTAACCTTCTAACATAAGATCTCAATGTTTTTTCGCCACCAGCTGTATGACTATGTGCTATAGTGATTCTCTTTAATTTTTTCGCAATTTTTAAATATATAAATGCTGGTGTAGTATGATGTGCGTGTATAATTTTCCATTCAGGATGATCAACTAATAGCTCTCTCCATTTTTTTTTATACGAGAGATGATTCTTAAATTGATATTTGGGCATTCTATATATTCGCCCACCCATTTTTTTTATTTCTGATTCATAAGAATACTCGTCAATTTTATTATTTACAACAAAATCAAATTGAACTTTTTTTTTATCTATATTCCTATAAATATTCATTATCATTGTTTCAGCGCCCCCTCGATCAAGGCTTGCGAAAACTTGAAGTATTCTAATAGGCTTCATTTTTTTACTCCTTATAATTTACAGTATTTACAACTATAGTTAACTTAATAATTCTTTACTGTTAATAATATTTAAATACTTTTTATAGAATTATAATTAACCTCTTTAGTCATACCACTATATTAAATCATCATTATTATTTTTTTAATAGACGTACCACTTTAATTTTTCTTTCACATTTAAAACATTATATATTTCAACATCTAATATGTTAAAAATCTGATAATTTTTATAAATTTTTTTTATACCATTCAATTGCTTCTTCAATACCTTGTTCAAAATTCCATTCAGGATCATATCCTATCATTTTTTTGGCTTTAGAAATATCTGCATTACTATGCTTAATATCACCTATTCTATCAGGTCCCAATATAGGTTGAATATTCTTTTTTAATGCTTTAGATAGATATTGATAGATATCAATTAAATATTCTCTACCACCGTAAGCAATATTATAAGCTTGTCCTGCTGCTTCAGGTGAAGCAACACATGCTTTTAAATTAGCTTCAATGACATTTTCAATATAGGTGAAATCTCTACTTTGATTTCCATCTCCATTTATTATAGGCACTTCATTGTTTAATAATTGTGTAATGAACTTTGGAATAACTGCTGCATAGGCTCCTGCAGGGTCTTGTTTTTTCCCAAACACATTAAAATATCTTAAGCCATAAGTATTAAGATTGTATATATCATAATATAATTTTGCATAATCTTCATTCACTTTTTTAGTTAGTGCATAAGGCGATAAGACATTTCCTTCTATTCCTTCTTTTTTTGGCAGTGTTGGTTCATCTCCATATACTGAAGAACTTGATGCATAAACAAACTTTTTCACATCATTTTGTCTAGCAGCTTCCATCATGTTTAATGTTCCTTTTATATTGACTTCTTCATAATGTAATGGCATTTCAACACTTCTTGGAACACTTCCCCAAGCAGCTTGATTTAAAACATAATCTATGCCTTCACAAGCTTTAATACATACTTCAATATCACGAATATCTCCTTCAATAAATTCATATTTCGAGTTGTTTAATAATTCATCTACATTTTTTCTTTTACCAGTAGAGAAATCATCCAAACCTCTCACTTCATAACCTAATTTTAATATAGCATCTACTAAATTGGATCCAATAAAACCTGCTGAACCCGTCACTAAAAATTTACTACCTTCTGGAAATTTCAGATTTTTATATCCCATTATTAGAACCTCCAATATACTAAATATAATTTTTTAAGTATTTTAATTCATCATACATAATTTAAAACATTTATATTTATCGATTTTCAATTACAATACAGTATTAAGAAAGTTACTGCATTGAATGTTATTTTATTTTTTATTACTTAAACATTTTAACTATAAGGAATCTTTTTATATTTTACACAATTTTTTTCAACCTTATATAACTAACAGCAAAAAGTATAGCGTAAATAGCTAAAAACTTTTCTCTATGTCTTAATGCAGTTCCGGTGTTTGCAACCCCCCATGAAAAAAAGAACATAGTAACTAATGCCATGATTATTAATGCTATATTTAAATTTTTATACTTGTTTTCTTTAACATTTAATGCTTTAAACCCGTAAAACATAGTTAATAAATAAAAAGAACTACTAAAGATAAATGCAAATATATCTGAAAAACCTCTCCAATCCCATGGTAATGGTGATGCTATAAAGTAAAACATTCTAATTGGTGTTAACAATATCATTATAATTGGATTACTAGTTTCTAAAGTTTCTAAATATGCCGAATCACCATCTGTATAAGATTGTACAGTTTTATTTAATTCAGTAGCTGAATTTATACTGTTAATTTTTACAAATAATAAATCACTAAATAGTGTATTTAAGATATAAAAGAAGATTATCCCGAATAGACCGTACAATAGCGTTTTTAAATTAAATTTAAATCTATGCTTTTTTCTATCATAAAAAGTCATAATTATTATATAACTCAATAATACCGCAATACTCCCTGAATGAAATATTGATGCTATAATAGGTAATAATAAAGCATACGTAAGTTTTTTAAGACTACCTCTTTTCCACCATTTTAGGAAAAAATATAAAGAAAACGTCACTAAAAATATTATGATACTTTCTCTTAATAAAATAACATTCATAACAATAAAATTTGGAAGAAATGAAATAATTATTAATACTTTTAAATATACCTCTTTATTTTTTATAATATTTTCGAGGATTTTTTTAAGTAATATAATAGTAAACATACCGAATAAGAGATTAATATATTGTCCAATTATTCTTTGTTCTCCAAATAATGAATATATACTTCCAAGAAATATTGAATAACTTCCGCCGCGCCCTTCACTTAATCCTTGAGAAAAATTAACGGCATTTCTATGGAACATTTCACTATCAAGTCCACTATTTGGCAATGAGAATATATGACTTCCATACATATCCCAATAGAGTAGTATTATTCTCATAAAATATGCAAATATTAATATTATATATTCAGCTTTATTTCTAGTATATTTACCTAATAGAAAAACAAATACTATTGTGTTTAATGATAATAAAAGTGAAGATGCTATTTGATAATCTACTAAAGTAAGATCAAATATTTGATTTATGAAGAAGAATGCAAATCCTTCGATAATTAATATAATTATTATACTTATCATTAGTTTATACCTCATCACTTTTTATTGAATTATTATCTCAATTTTTGATATGTATGTTGCTACAATTTCTTTCCTATCAAATTCTAACTCAACTTTCTTTCTTCCCAATTTTCCCATATTATTTCTTTCTTCCTGAGAAAGTTCTAAAAATTTATAAATAGCTTGGACTAAACTTTCAACATCTTTAGGTTCAAAACCATAACCTGTAACACCTTCATCAAATGTTTCTTGACATCCTGGAATTGAGGAGGCAAGAATTGGTCTTCCCATTGCTGCCGCTTCTAATAACACATTTGCCATACCTTCATGATGAGAAGGAAGTATTACAGCATGAGAGTTTTTAATAAAATCTTTTACGTCATTTGTAGATCCATGAAATGTTATAAGTTTTGATTGTTCTAATTCTTTTACTCGTTTTGCATATTCACCTTCATAAAAGCCAATCGCATCAAAATTTACTTTTACATTTTGTTCTTTTAGTACCTGGGCTGCTTCAATTAGTTCTTCGATACCTTTATCTTTCATAATTCTCCCTATAAACAATAAATTTAATTCATCATTCTCCTTTGGATATTCTGCGAGTGAAAATTCTTCTAAATTAACACCAGATCCTGGTATGAGCTTATGCTTATTAATTGCTATATTATGTTTAACAAAGAAATCCATATTACTTTCATTTTGAAGAAATAACGTATTTACATCCTTAAATGCAAATTTATATAATTGTATTAATAACTTTTGCATTAATCCTTCTTTTTCTAATGCACCACCTAGACCTGTGACGGTTCCTATGTAAGGTGTTTTCGTTAATCTACACGCCATACCGCCATATATATTCGGTTTTATTGTATAGCTGAGTACAATATCGGGATTAATATTTTTAATGATTTTTCTATATTTTAATATTAATTGAAAATCTTTAATTATATTTGTCCCATGACGTTCTATACTCGTGTCAATATATTCACACCCCATATCAATTAAGTAATCTATTTTTTGACCATATGGGGATGATATATACACTTTATAGTTATTTTTGATTAATTCTTCTACTAATTCTTTTCTAAAGTTATATATAACAACATCATGATTAACTAAAATTAGTACTTTTTTCATAACTATTTATGCTCCAACTCTGTTGCAATAATTGATTCATATAAATCTTTATTACAATAAGATTCTTTGTAACGACTTATAGCTTGATCATATACTATATTGCCAAACACCTTATTAATGATGTCTGATTTATTGATCATTATATTTAAAAGAGGATTAAAGATTTTAGTAAGATATATTCGTCTATCATGTACTTCAGCAATAGTTTTTACTAATTCACTCGTCTTTACATATTCTTTATTTTGTGGGAAGAAAATTCCTTTATCTTTATTTTTGATAATAAGTCTAATAAATTCTGACAAGTTATCTATATGTAACATACTCCGTTCATTATATATATCCGGAAAAATTGGTAATATTTGAGCAGCTTTAGCAAGTTTGGGATAATTTCCTTTTGATTCTTTCCCATAGATCATCGGTGGTCTGATAATTGCTATTTTAAAGTCATCACTTTCAAGTGGAATAATGCCTTTTTCTGCTTCTAACTTACTTTGTCCATAAAAATTATTTGGATTTGGTTTAGTATATTTATCTATAACTACCTTACCTTCCTTACTATCTCCATATATAATAATGCTACTTAGAAAAATAAACTGTTGAACGCCTGCTTGCTTAGCAACTTGAGCAAGTTCAATCGTTAAATCTCGATTTACTTCATAATACAAATCTTTCATGCTTTCATCTGTTGATACATGAGCTATACCCGCAACATGAAGCACAGTGTCATAAATAGAAAAATCTACTTCTTTCCAATCATTTCCACGAACACTGACTTTATCTACACTGTAATCATTTGGATAATCTTTTATCCATTCTTTAAATGAATTACCTACATAACTATTAACGCCTGTTACTAGTATTTTCTTCATTATCAGATGTCTCCTTTGCTTTGTTTGGCGTATTTTTATTTACTGGTCCACCTTCAGAGACACCGTCACTCTTTAAGATACTCAATATTGTTCCAAAAAAACATTTTAAGTCCATTACTACACCCATATGCTCTACATAATACCCATCTAATTTTGCTTTATCTTCAATAGGAAGTTCATCACGGCCATTGATTTGTGCCCATCCAGTGAGACCAGGTATAATATCGTTTGCCCCATATTTATCTCGTTCATCAATAAGGTCATATTGGTTCCATAAAGCAGGTCTCGGTCCTATAATGCTCATTTCGCCTATGAAAATATTCCATATTTGTGGAATTTCATCTAAGGATGTTTTTCTTAAAAACTTACCAACTTTTGTTATATATTGATCTGGATTATCTAGTAAATGAGTGGGTGTATCTTTTGGTGTATCAATACGCATAGTACGAAACTTTAATATGTTAAAGTGTTCTTTATGAAGACCTACACGTTTTTGTTTAAATAAAATTGGTCCCTTTGATTCAATTTTTATTGTAATAATTAAAATAAGATATATTGGAGACAAAACAACCATTCCTATAAACGATAGGATAAGATCAATTATTCTTTTTATTTTTAGAAACATAATACACCCTCTTTACTACCTTTTATATAATTATAATCGTCGTAGAACAATACTATTTGGTTTTTCCTTGCGTTCTAATTTTCCTTTTACATCAAATACAAGTGTTGGATTTGATTTATGTAATCCTTCAAATAAATTCCAATCTTTTTTAAGGTATTTATTATGTGGAACTGCAAATATAATTGCATCTGTTGGCTTTAAATCTTTTTGATCAATCAAATTAATATCATAAAATTGTTTCACTTCCTCAGGCTTTGCATAGGCATCTGTCACTTGAACCGTTAAACCGTAACTCTCTAATTCTTCAACCATGTCAATCACACGTGTATTTCTGATATCTGGTACATTTTCTTTAAAGGTAAAACCAAAAATAGTAATGACTGCATCTTTCATTTCCATGCCTTCACGCATCATATCTTTAACAACTTTTCTAGCAATAAACTTGCCTGTATAGTCATTAATATGACGTCCTGCTAAAATAATTTCAGGATGATGTCCTAGTTGTTCTGCTTTATGTGTTAAATAGTAAGGATCGACACCAATACAATGACCTCCGACTAGTCCAGGTGAAAAGTTAAGGAAATTCCACTTTGTCCCTGCTGCTTCAAGAACGTCAGCTGTATCAATATCCATCTTCTCAAAAATGACAGCTAATTCGTTCATTAAAGCAATATTAATATCACGTTGTGTATTTTCAATTACTTTAGCCGCTTCTGCGACTTTAATTGATTTAGCTTTAAAGACACCTGCTTCAACGACTGAACCATAAACATCCGCAATAATATCAAGGACTTCGTCTGTTTGTCCAGACACAACTTTCGTAATTGTTTTAAATGTGTTTACTTTATCACCTGGATTAATCCGCTCAGGTGAATAACCTACAAAGAAATCTTTTCCACTTGTTAAACCTGAATTTTTTTCTAAAATAGGCATACAATCCTCTTCAGTTGCACCTGGATATACCGTTGACTCAAAAACAACAATAGTGTCTTTATTTATATGCTTACCAACTGTTTCTGATGCCTTAAGTAACGGTGTTAAATCTGGTTGCTTATTTTCTGTAATAGGTGTTGGGACTGCAACTATGATAAAATCAGCTTCACTTAACTTTTCAGGGTCTGACGTAAATGTCATATTAGCTTGTTCTAGGTCTGTTTGTTCTACTTCACGTGTAAAATCAATATTATTTTGTAAATCTTTAATTCTATCTTCATTAATATCAAAACCAATAACTGGTTGTTTTTTACCAAACTCTACTGCGACTGGTAATCCTACGTAACCAAGTCCAACTACTGCAATTTTCCTCATTTTTTCACCTCGTGATATTATAATTGCTAATTTACAAAATTATTAATTGTATATTTGATCCTTGATTGTAATTTAAAATTAATTATGTGAAAACATTTTCAACTTAAAGTTTTTCTAAAATTCATTGAGTTGTATATTAAAGTAATTTTGCTACTTGCCTAACTATTTAATTGATTTAATTTATTCCATTAAATTTTTTATAAATAAAGTTTTCCCACTTTTTTCTTTAGGTATTTCATCAACTATATTAAATTTAATGTTTACCTCATTTCCAAAACGATATTTCAGAGATTGTATTATCTTTTTTTGATCATTTTCTTTAAAGTGATTTTCATCAACTATAAGATTAACAACTAGTTCATTTATCTTCTTTTGAACAAATTGACTCGCTATTACTGAATTTGGGGCTTCTTTTGCCACATTTGACATATTAGCTGAAGTTATTTGGCCATTTTTCTCTGAGATAAGATAGTCAGATTGTCTACCTAATATTTTTTTCACATATTGAGATTTATTCCCGCATTCACATAGTTGCTGTGTTGATTGGTACTCCACTATATCTCCTATCTCATATTGAACAATTGGGGTTGTATAATTAATGAAACTAGTAACAATTAGTTCATATAAATCTTCCTTTTTATTGTATTCTTTTAAGTTAAAATAACCTGTTTCTATATTAAAATGTAAACGACCAAATTGACATTCTGTAATAAATGGAGCTCCTTCAGATGAAGCATATTGATTCCTCACAGGACATTTAAATGCTTTTTCGATTTCTTTTTTATAATAGTCATGCAATGTTTCAGCTGTCGGGAATATAGCATATGGCTGGAAGTCTAATTTTATATTATTTCTATTAATGTATCTTGCAATTCTGTATATCGATGAAGGAAATCCATCCAAAGCCAATGGTTTAAATTTATTTAAAGATTTAATATAATATTTTATATTCTCTTCACTCACATGAAAACCTGAATAAAGCATTTGTTTTAAAGGTAAATTATAACGCCAGAAAATCTTTCCTTCTTGTTTTACTGGTATAATTTCTTTTCCTGTAAAGCTAGCTCTTTTAGTAAAAGGTGCAACTCCATGAATTTGTTTGAAATAATCTAGATAAGCCATTCTTTTAGCTGCATCTTCTTTACTAGAGAATACATTCAAACTTTTCCCAGTAGTGCCTCCAGTCTTTGCAACATAATTATTAGAAGAAGTTACATCTATAAATATTTCTATGTTTTCTCTCAATTCTTCTTTTGTAATAATTGGTAAATTTAGCAATACTGATTCATCTAATTGATTATCTGGAATATTTATTAAATATTTCTTATAGTAAGGTATATTATATTTTAAATGTATTAATAACTTTTTAATTTGTTCTTCTTTTTCTTTAGTTACATCATTAAGTTCATTAAAATATTTCAAATAATAATAGTATAATTTATTATATCTTCGTTTTTTTAACTGATACCCTTTTACGCTTGTAAAAACATGTTGCAAAATAATTGGTGAATAATCGTAAATTTTTTTTAACACAATAAGCATTCCTCTTCATTAATAAAATTTTCATAAAAAATGTACACAGTTTCAAAAAATTCATATATTATTAATTGTAACTTTTACTTAAATACTGACTTAAAAAATTACAATATACATTAATTTTTATTGCAATCTAATAAAATCTGTTTCTATTTCATACTTTTGCTTTTGTAATTTGTTCTTGCTCTTTATACACAATTTCCATCATTAATTCTTTTAACTGTTCACTTTCCATCGTTTTAAACTGTTCAATTAGATTTTCGATTTTTTCACAATCCACTTCAATAGTGCGTCCGACATAAATTTTGTCATACACTTCGCCTGGTAGGATTTCGTCTTCGCCGAGGAGTTCTTCATACATTTTTTCACCTGGGCGGATGCCTGTGTATTCAATTTTGATTTCGTCTTCTGTATTGTCTGAGAGTTTAATTAAGTTTTTTGCGAGATCGACGATTTTTACTGGTTCACCCATGTCGAGGACGAAGATTTCGCCGCCTTGGGCGAGTGTGCCTGCTTGAATGACGAGTCTGCTTGCTTCAGGGATGGTCATGAAGTAACGGGTCATTTCTGGATCTGTGACGGTGACGGGGCCGCCCGCTTCAATTTGCTTTTTAAAGAGCGGAATGACGCTACCTCTACTTCCGAGCACATTCCCAAATCTGACTGCGACAAATTTTGTCTCACTTTTACCATTCATACTTTGCACGACCATTTCAGCAATCCGTTTACTTGCGCCCATGACGTTCGTTGGATTAACTGCTTTATCGGTTGAAACTAAAACAAACGTTGCGACGTTATTTTCTGTGGCCGCTTCAGCGACATTTTTCGTGCCAATGATGTTATTTTTAATCGATTCATGCGGATTTGCTTCCATAAGTGGCACATGTTTATGCGCTGCGGCGTGATAAATTTTCGTTGGTAAATGTTTTTTTATAATGTCTCGCATGCGTGCTTTATCTTTCACGTCACCTATTACTGGCACAATCTCGATATTTTTTAGATCTTTTAATTCCCGGTGAATCTCATAAATACTATATTCACCGTGGCCGACTAAGACGAGTCGTTTCGGTTTGAACTTAGTTAGTTGACGAACGATTTCTGAACCAATTGATCCGCCTGCGCCCGTTACCATAATCGTTTCATTTTGAATTGTACTTTCAATTTTTTCAGTATCGAGTTGAACGGGTTCGCGACCGAGTAAGTCTTCTACTTCGACGTTTCTTAGACTTGAGACAGATACTTTACCTGTCATAATGTCTTCAATCTTAGGAATCTTTTGCACTCGTACGTCAGTCGAACTACATATATCAACGATTGCCTTAAGTTCACTTCTTTGTAATGAAGGAATCGCGATGACGATGTGTTCAATTTCTTCACGTTCTACTATTTCCGGGATATCACGAATCTTACCAACAACAGGGATATTGTAAATAAACATCTTTTGCTTATCTTGTGAGTCATCAACAAGACCGACTGGTTGTAAGTCAGATTGATTACTCGCTGAAGACAGTTGTCTGACAATCATTGCTCCGGCGTCACCTGCACCGACGATGAGTGTTCTTACTTTATTTTTATTTTTAACAATGTATTCGTCTCTTACAACACGCCAAAGGAATCTTGACCCGCCCATGAGGACAATATAAAAAAGCCATGTTACAACTAAGCCACGGCGGTAAATTGTGTAATCAGTTAAAAAGAACTGAACGACTGTTGCTGAAAGAACAGTTAATGATACGGTAAAGACGATTGACCTTAATTCACCGACACTTGCATACGCCCATACTTTATTATAAATATTAAAGATAAATGCATATAAAAAATGAAAGAATAATAGCACAATAGTTATAATAGTTAAGGCTTGCGTGTCATAAGGTGCGCTTGTTGGATACGTAATGACAACCGCTAAATAAACTGCGGTGAGTATGATCATGACATCAAGTAACATAAGTAATGGTAATCTTGTTTTATACGTCATAGCGTCACCTCCCTTTTCTAATTTTTAACTTAAAATAAACCGAAAAATTTCTTTTTCTTTGGCACAAGTTGTGGTTCATTTTGATTAATATTTTCATTATGAATTAAGTACTGGGCGTTTTCTTCTAAGCTATATTGTGTAATTGCCCCGTACTCTTGCTTAATAATATCGTACGCTTCTTTTAAAGTCTTAAAAGTGCGCGTATCGATATTGTGCGCGTCTGAGGCGACAAAGTGGATCAGATTCGCTTGGATCATTTGATGTGATACTTGCTTAATTTCTTTACCAAACGCACCCGTTAAGCTGCCTGAAGTTACTTGAGCGAGCGCGCCTTGACTGACGAGCTCGTATAACCTGTTTGGATTCGTATATAAATCACGATTACGCTCTGGGTGAGCGATCACTGGCGTCATACCAGCACGCTGAATATCGAATAGGAGTTGTTCTGTATATTGCGGTACTTCGTCACTCGGGAATTCAAGTAATAAATATTTTGAATCATTTAACGTTTGAATGTCACCTTTTTTAAAGTCATCGACAAGTTCCCCGAAAATACGGACTTCTTGCCCAGCTTGTACGTTAAGTGGAACGTTTGATGCTTCAAACAATTGATTGAGCCGCTTCACATCTTTTTGAATAAATCGCTTTTCGTTATCGTACGTGCGATTTTTATGATGGGGTGTTGCGATCACAGTATTAATCCCTGAATTGACTGCTTGCTGAGCCATTTCAATCGCGTCTTGCTCAACTTGTGCCCCATCATCGATACCCGGTAAAATATGACAATGAATATCAATCATGCGTTTTACCTCCTCACTTAACTATAGTAGTAATAATAATCGTCTTCTTTCTTATCGACGTCGTTTAATACGACACCTAGTAAGTTATCTGCGCTTTGTTTAATTTGTTCAACCGCTTCTTCAAGTTGTTCGTATTCAGACTGATCTTTACGCGCAACAAGTAATGAACCATCGACTAAATTAACAAGAATACGCGCGTCAGTTACAGCGATGAGCGGTGGCGTATCTATAATAATCATTTCATAAAGTCCTTGTGCTTCTTTTAAAAAACTTTCAAAACGCTTAGATGCAAGTAGCTCAGACGGATTCGGTGGAATGGGCCCACATGATAACACGTCGAGATTATCAACATCAGACTTCGCGACGACGTCTGTTACGCGGTGACCATCAACAAGTGCGTTACTTAAGCCCATTAAATTATCTAAGCGAAATGTATAATGAGCGGTTGGTTTACGCATGTCCGCATCTATAAGCAACGTCTTTTTACCTTGCTGTGCGTATACGATGGCTAAATTTGCTGCGGTCATTGATTTACCCGCTTCAGGCTCAATCGATGAAACGACGACTGATTTAATCGTCTGATCAATCCCAGAAAATTGAATATTTGTTCTCAGGATTCGGTACTGTTCAGAGATAGGAGATTTTGGATTAATTTTGGTAATTAAATGTCTTGTATTATTGTTCATTTGATTTTTCTTATTTTTTTTAAACATATTAGCTCCTACCCCTTGTTTGTGTATTATTTGTATCTTGTTCTGCACTAACTTGTCGTAAATCATCTAGCTCAACACGTGAAATTGATCCAATAACAGGTACGTTTAATTTATTTTCAATATCTTTTTTCGATTTAACTGTCGTATCTAAGTACTCAAGTAAGAAAGCAAGTCCGACACCAATCATTAATCCTAAGACGAGACCAATTGCGATATTTAACTTCACATTAGGACTCACTGGATTTGGATTAGCGACTTCTTCTGCTGTTGTGAGGATACTAACGTTATCAACGTTCATAATATCAGGTATCTCTTCTTGGAAAGTTGAAACAACTTCATTCACAATCATTGAAGCGACTGGTTGTTTCGGGTCTGAGACAGTAACTGTCACGACTTGTGAATTTTCCTCGCTTGAGACAGTAATTTTTTCAGCTAAAGTTGACGCGCCGTAATTTAAATTCAGTTCATCGATGACTTGATCGAGTATAGCTGGACTCGTTATAATTACATTATATGTATTAATTACTTCGACGTTTGTACGTATTGTACTTGAGTCGAATTCATCTTGCTCGTTACCTTTTGGTTCATTTACAATAAATTGCGATGTTGCTTCATACATTGGTGTAATAAAAAATAAACTTATGATAG
>Ga0209487_1001532_pt1 | contig 19469 bp, 19 predicted proteins | sample Poulit2012_FD_187524 | JGI IMG/M metagenome (GOLD analysis project Ga0209487, IMG submission 187524) | Agricultural soil microbial communities from Georgia to study Nitrogen management - Poultry litter 2012 (SPAdes) (version 2) | ecosystem: Environmental > Terrestrial > Soil > Agricultural land...
ACCTTTCACCTGATCATTGATACTAACAAATATAACCGTATGCCCTTTTTTCTCATACCGTTTGGCCTGATCATCAATAGATACTGGCAATGTTACATTGTTTTTTTCTAATAACTTGCGATTTCCAGCAAGGATCGTCTGCTCGTTAACGTGCGCTTGAATACCATGACCTTTTTCAACCATGAAATCTGATGGGTCATTGATTAAGGGAATACCCCGCGTTTCCGCCTCTTTGACAATCGTTTGTCCCAAGTGATGCTCTGATATACGTTCAGCTTCTGCAGTTATTTTCAAAAGTTGTGTCTCATCCATACCATATGTTTGAATGTTGACCACTGTTGGATTACCTTTCGTCAGTGTACCTGTTTTATCAAAGACAACGACATCTACTTTGGCTAAGTTTTCAATAACCTCTCCACCCTTGAGTAACGCCCCCTGCCGTGCACCATTACCAATTCCCGATACTAAAGAAACAGGGGCAGATATAACAAGTGCACCTGGGCAAGCAATCACTAAAAACGTAAGTGACAGCTCAATATTTTTAGTAAATATAAAGACGATGATTGCCAAAATAAGAATGCCCGGCGTATATACATTGGCAAATCGTTCTAAAAACTTTTGTGTCCGTGCTTTGCCTTCCTGAGCTTCTTCAACCAATTCAATAATCTTCGCAAAAGCTGTATCATCACCGACTTTTTCAGCTATCACTTCTACATAACCATGGTCAATAATCGTACCACTAAATACCTTATCTGATGTTTCTTTACTTACCGGAACAGATTCTCCTGTAATTGCGGACTCATTGATTGATGCATGACCTAACACAATTCGACCATCAATGGCAATTTTTTCACCTGACTGAATTAAAATGCGATCCCCTACGTTTATATCATCTATTTCTGTAACGACACTTTTACCATTTTTAAGAACCGTTGCCTGTTGTGGTGTCATATCCATAAGCGTTTGTAAAGATGACCGTGTTTTTTCAATTGTACGCGCCTCAAGGTAAGCACCGAATAAAAATAAAAATGTAACCGCACCTGCTTCAACATATTCCCCTATGATCAGGGCACCTATAACTGCGATCGTGACGAGTAATTCAATACTAAACATTTTCATAAACAGTGTTTGTACCGCTATTTTTGCTATTGAATATCCCGAAACAATGGTTGCTATAATGAGTGCACTTGTTTTCCATCCGTTCCAACCGAGTAAATGGAACATGAGTGCAGCGCATAATAAAGAACCTGAGATAATGACAATTTGTAATTTACTTAGTTTTAAACCACGCATGTTGCCCCCTCCTTTCCTTACCATGCTGGGTAAATACGTACTGACGTTTTAAGATACTTTTTCGTTTAAAACTTCATAACCCAATTTTTCAATTGTACGGGTAATCTGTCCTTGTTCTGTTTTAGATTCATCAAAATTTAATTTTACTTTACTGGCATTAAATAATACGCGCACATCTTTGATGCCATCCATTTTACCCAATGTACCTTCTATTTTTTTTACACATGTTGGGCATGTTAACTGTTCTAATTTAAATTCTGCTTTTCTCATTTGAAATCACTCCTTTGTTTGATTACCCTTATTATAAAATGGTTCGATCATATAAACATTGACCCACGTCAAGTTTGGTACAAATTACCGTATGTTCATCGGAAAATGTGATAATATAAACAATATATAAGGAGGTTGGGCATGCGACATTTTACGACGCTTGATACAATGGAACATATTAAGACATTTATCCAAGATCACCCGTTGGTTTTACTTTACTTTTCACAGCCAAATTGTAGTGTATGTCATGGTTTACGGCCACAGGTAGCCGAACTGATGGCGCAATATCCTAACATTCAAATGGGACATATTAACACACATAAGGTACCAGCAGTTGCTGGTCATTTTTCTATTTTTACAGTACCTGTTATCCTCCTGTTCGTCAGTGGTAAAGAATATCTTAGGGAAGCACGAATCGTCCAATTACAACGCTTTGATGAAAAAATACACAACATATATATAAATGTGACTGACTCTGAATGAGTCAACCACATTTTTTGTGTCTTTTTAGTGACATTATGTGCTTACCCGCCTCACAGCCCCCTATTATTCATCGTCCGTTCATATTAAAGTATTATATTAATAATGTATTGATATGACTTTCAAAGTCATGGTCAGAATTGAAATTATTGAACAAAGGAGAGAGTATCGTTGAATCCATACAGTAAAATTTTACTTCGCTTTGCAGCATTATTTGCTCTTTTAGGAGCTTTTTTAGGATCGCATTTGGCGGGGTCTGGTGACTATAACTTTTTAACTGTTCATGCACATATTCTTGTTGTCGGTTGGTTGTCATTATTTGCATTTGCTGTTTTTTATCAAGTATTTACGCCGAAAAGTGTGCTTATATCCAGCATTCATGTTTGGACAGCCATTATTGGATCCATTGGTTTAACAGCCGGAATGTGGTTAAGATATGTCAAGCCATTTGGAATCGAAGGTGCATTTCCACTCATCTTCTTTATTGTCGGTGGTACCATTCTTTTAATAAGCTTTGTTTGTTTTGTATTGTTAACCTTTATGAAAATGGAAGCAAAAAAATAATACACAAAAAAGCCGCAGACATGCTCACAAAGCATATTTGCGGCTTTTTTTACTTCATTTAATAAGATGTTTTTCAATCACATTTATTCCTGATCCAAAAACGACGCCTCTTCCAAAAAGTCCATGACATCTTTCATGAGATTATCTGCTAAAGGTAAACTCGGATCCGAATATGTCGCCATATTTTTCGTTCGATCCTTAGGCGCTTCTTTTAACACATGATTCATCTCTTCAATAATGCTCAAGTCGGCTTCAGGTTTTGCTTCGGCCAAAGTCTCGGCTTCTAATACAGGGACCTGGATGTCGTGTGTCCCATTGATAATTAAAATTGGTATGTCTAATTCGGCTATTTCCTTAGCAGGATCATGTGCCATCCAAGAAATCATATACGGTTGAACGGATGGACGAAATAAATTATATAATGCATCACTCACATCTGAAACTTCTTCGCCCTCTTTCAACTGATCAATGATGGACGCACTTTCAGATAATAAACTTTCTGACATACCTGATGCTTCCAGTTGTTCATACAATGTTACATCAATTGGTCGACCTGCCCCTGCTAAAGATATAAAGGCATCAATGTCTATATCTTGTGCAGCCATAATTCCGACTAACGAGCCTTCACTGTGACCTATAATGCCAACAGATGTAAAACGCTCATCTGAACGTAACAATTCAACCCACTGCACTGCATCTGTCACATACTGATCAAAACGAAAGTCCGCTTCATCACCAATCGCCTCACTATTTTTTCCAGCGCCACGTTTATCAAATCTAAGACTTGCAATTCCCTGATCACCCAGTTCCTCTGCTAAATATTTCAAACTGTTGTTCTTGCCAGCCGATGAGTTGCCATTTCGATCGGTATTACCTGATCCTGGAATAATGAGCATAACGGGAGCCTCGTCCATTGATTCAGGCATATGTAATTCCCCAACAAGTGTCCCCATATCTGTCTCAATTTCTAGAAACTCACCGTCTTCTTCAGATCCTGTATTATCTCTTTTTAAAGTAAACGGAAATGACTGTCCATGTTGCGTGAAAGTCCCCGCTATTTCATCTTCTGTTATATCACCTTTAAAGGTTGCCTTTTGACCTTGAATGTCCATGGAGAAAGTTGCCCCATCATCATTTACTTGAATCAATGAAAAGGGGTAATCAGAAAGTCCCTGGACAGGAATACTAATGTGTCCATCTATATCCTGCTCATTTTCAAATGTAACCTGAATAGGTAACGGTTCATTAGGTATTTCGATAGATCCAGCCCAGCTACCTACCATTTGCTTTGAAGAATGATGAGCACTTCCCTCTTCTTCATTCACGTTATCACCTGCCTCTTTATCATTATTGCTGTCATTTTCTGTCTGTTTATTTTGGCATCCCGTAAATAAAACAACTAAACCAATCATAATAAATAAAAACCACCTTAAACGCCGCAAAACTTTTCCCTCCTAATACACACTTCTCCTATTCATACGTTTCAATTCAGATATGGTTTCAATATAAACACCTATCCGCGAAATCACACCTATGAGGTAGATGCATTAAATTTTAAAAAGTCACACGACCTGTTTGAGCGTGTGACTTTTTCCGATAGACTAAAATATAAAAGACACAATCCATGGTGCGGAATACAATGTCATAAATTGAACACCATAATTAACGCCTTTCCTATGTAAAAATCCAGCAACAAGTCCAATAATTAGAACACCAACAATGTTAACCCATCCCGCATCCATATAAGCCAACATAAGGACAAGTCCAAAAAACACACCTAACATGGCCTCGTGGGGGATAAATCTAAATACGAAAGCACATATTTGTTGAGAATACTTTATCGTGACCCAAAATGTAATTACCAAAGCAACAACAGATCCAATCACTGTTGCCACAATGAACTGATTCATGGACAATATGTGATGCAAATTATGGTCTAATGTAAAAACCGGTGGTGCATTAAAGAGCGCATTAGCTGGTCCAAGTGCTGTTGGAGATAATGGTATTCCAAGTGCTATAAGTGGAATCAGTGTACCAGCAATATAGGCAGCATTTGTTAAACCATCCATACTGGAAATAGCCCGTGCAGCACGTTTTATCGGATCCTTGACTCGACTCGTTAACGTTTCACCAAGGAAGATCGTCATACCGACAGGGCTCATAAAAAATGTAATCACACCTGCAAATGATGAAACAATTGTTGTAATAATTTCTTTAATGTCTAGTATTTTAAAAGGATTTGGCAAGCCTCTTTTTTGTTTTTGTTTCCGCAATTGGACATTGTTTAGACCATGACGCGGCAAGTTGCGTCGTGTCTTTCCATGTAATAACTCAGCTAACTTCAAAATAACGGGTCCAATTGTAATACCTAAAAATAACGAAATAAAAATATCTTCACCTGCTGGAACAGCACCTATTTTCCAATAGAGTTCACGTAACCCTTGGATGATAAAACCAAATGGGACGATTGAAATAAGTGCAATCCAGCGATGTTTCGTCATTAAAGCTAAAAAAATCGCACCACCGAAAAAGATTTGACTTGAAAAATCTGTAATCGTATCACCTAATGGCGCTAAAAAATTAGCTAAAATGAGACTAGATGGAACGGCGACAATTGTTCCAATAACAGAACCAGAAGCCATTTTTCGAATACTGACATCTGGCATGCCGTGTTCTTTTAGAACCATGGCATGTTCAACCATTGGAGCTGACATAACACCGCCTGGAATACCAGCTACCGCAACTGGAATTGAATCGGTTAATTTTTTTGCAACAATAGCTGCAATAAAAAATGCTAAAATAACAATTGGCTTAAATCCTGTTAAAACTAAAACGAGTGTCACTGGCGCCAAAACTGCTGTTTCATCTGTACCTGGTGCAATTCCGATGATCGTATATAAAATGGCCCCAATAACCGAAGCTGTAATCATTTCTAATATTAATGTAACATCCAAAACACTAATCCTCCTTCTCTATGTACTCAAATGTGCGTTTAGGCCGAATAATCATACTGCATATTGTAAAACCTAAAACCGCACCAATAAGACCATAAATAAGTGGTCTTGGAGGCTCATTTGGTGCAATCAGATAACCACCCAATGTTGTTACGCCACAAATGATTAAACATATGACCAAGTCTTTTATATGAACATAGTCCTCCCATATTTCAATGTTATTTTTTTCTTCATTTTCCTCTACATCTTTCACGTGTTATTCAACCCCTTTTTCTTTCTATTCATATCATAATACAATTGTGTAATAATTCACATGAAAATGCAGTGCAAAATTTATGGTCTTAATCTTAGCGACCTACAATGCATAAATAATAATTTTTAGCTTAAAATAATTCTGTATCACAATTAAGGAGGAAATAATGATGCAAAATCCAAATCAACAGGAAAATATGCAAGGTTCTCAGAACATGCCGCCTCAGCAAAACGAAGGTGCACACTCTTTACTTGAAGTGCATGAGTCCGTTGGGTCTTTAATTGGGAGCTTGGAACAATTACTTTTATATGAAGAACATATACAAGACCAAGAACTACAAACAATTTCCCAAAAACACCGTGCATTTTTATCACAGTTATATAACACAATTGTCGACACATTAAAGACAGGACAAGACCCTAAAGTTCCAACACAGACTTATCAAATGGACCAAAATAATGATGTTGTTTATGGCATGCAGCCTTCAGCACCAAAGTCACCAAGCCAGTCCGTTAATGAAATTAATGATGAGTGTGTCTCAAGCTTTATGTTGGGCAACTTAAAGGCATTATCATCTGGTTTTACATTGACAGCCCTTGAAGCAACCAATCCTGTTTTAAGACGCATTGTTGCTGATAGTATACCAAATATTATCGAAATGGCCTATGAATTATTTCTTTACCAAAATAAAAATCAGTATTACCAAGTTCCACAGCTACCAACACAAGACATGCAAAATATAATCAATGGTTTTATGCCGATGCAAAACAACAACCTGCCACATTAATATCGTTTAACCATTAGAAAGGAGCAATGTATCATGTACATTGCTCCTATTTTAAGCTGGGAAGTGTTTATTATCAGCTAGACGCTGAATCATTGGGATCGAACTAATATCCATATTTCCACCGCTAACAATTATGCCACAGTGTCGCGATTTAATAGATTGATTATGGGTAAACAATGCCGCTAATGCTGCTGCACCAGCACCTTCAACAAGTGTTTTATTACGTTCTAACATGTATAAAATGGAAGCAGCAATATCTTCATTGGAAACAGTAACGATGTCATCTACATAATCATTTATAATTGCCGTCGTTAAGTCCCCCGGTTTTTTGACATCTATACCTTCTGCAATCGTCTTATCCTGGGATGCCGATGCTGTCGATGGCTCCCTATTGTAATAACGATTGTACATCGCATTTGACTCACGCGCCTGCACGCCAATGATACGCATACTTTTATTAACATGCTTGGCTGCAACAGCGACACCGCTGATGAGTCCACCACCACCGATTGGTACGATAAATGTATCAAGTCGATCTTCCTGTCTAAGCATTTCCATCGCAATCGTACCTTGACCTGCCATAATATCATAATCATCAAATGGATGTATATAGACGGCGCCTGTTTTTAATTGTCTCTTCATGGATGCTTCATATGATTCCTGAAATGAAGCCCCTACAAGGACGACTTGGGCACCATAATTTTTTGTCGCCTCGACTTTCGCATGTGGCGTTTTTTCTGGCATAAATATGGTTGCTTGAGCCCCTAATTTTGTCGCAGCATATGCAACACCTTGCGCATGATTGCCGGCAGAGGCTGTTATAACACCCTTTTTTAGTTGTACTTTAGACAATTGCATCAGTTTAAAGGTTGCCCCTCTAAATTTAAATGCGCCCGTTTTCTGCTGATTTTCCATTTTAAAATAGACATGTTTATTAACAATTCTGTTTGTTGTTTCCGAAGTTACAAGTTGTGTGCGATGGACGATTGGTTTTAACCTTTCCAACGCTTGATAAACTTTTTCACCTGTTAACAAATTCCCAATTGAGTCACACTCCTCAGTATTTTAGACACGATTAAAATGTTGCTTTTTCGTATTGAGCAATTTTATCATCAAATTGTAATGTTAAGGCAATTTCATCCCAACCATTGATGAGATTGATGCGATGATATTCGGGAATATCAAATGCATACTCATTTTGATCCCCATCTGTTATCGTTTTTGTTTCCAAGTCAACGGTCAATTCAAGACGTGAATCGGCCGCTTGCTTCATCCATTGATTAATTTGCTCTTCTTCTAATTGAATCGGTATAATACCATTTTTCAATGAGTTATTATAAAAAATATCTGCAAAACTCGGGGCAATTATCACTTGAAAGCCATAATCTAATAAGGACCATGGCGCATGTTCTCGGGACGATCCACACCCAAAGTTATCACCAGCCAGCAAAATGGTTGCATCATTATATTTTGGATCATTCATTGAAAAGTCTGTGCGTTTATTCCCGTCATCATCAAAGCGCCAATGATAAAAAAGAAATTGACCAAAACCTGTACGTTCAATGCGCTTCAAAAATTGCTTCGGTATAATTTGATCGGTATCCACATTTTTACGATCAAGTGGATATACAATTCCCGTATGCTTCTGTATAGCTTTCATTTTCCAACCTCCTATTGCAAGACACCAAGATAATTACGCACATCATCAAAATGTCCTTTGATTGCGGCTACCGCAGCCATTTCTGGACTCACTAAATGTGTACGAGCCCCATTTCCTTGTCGACCTTCAAAGTTTCTATTTGATGTTGAAGCGCATCTGCCTTCTGGTGGAACGACATCATCATTCATCGCTAAACACATACTGCAACCTGCTTCACGCCACTCAAATCCTGCATCTTTAAAGACTTTGTCAATTCCTGCCTTTTCAGCTTGCATTTTTACTAAAAACGAACCAGGTACAACAATCGCTCTGACACCATCTTTTACCTTCTGACCTTCCACGATGGCTGCCGCTTTTTTCAAGTCTGCTAACCGCGAATTCGTGCAAGAACCAATAAACACATGATCAATCTCAATAGACGTGATCGGCTGACTTTCAGAAAGTCCCATATATTCAAGCGCGCGTTCTAACCCTTCCTTGTCTTCTACATCAGCAATACTTGGCGTTGCTCCACTTACAGGTGCACCCATGCTTGGATTTGTACCCCAAGTCACTTGTGGTTCAATTTGACTCGCATCAATTGTGATTGTTTTATCATATTCGGCACCTTCATCAGTTGCCAAGTCGAGCCATTCTTCCGCAAGTTCATCAAATTTATCGCCCATAGGCACATGTCTTCTATTTCTTAAAAACTCAACAGTTGTTTCATCCGGGCTAATAAGTCCTGCTCTTGCACCGGCTTCAATGGACATATTACAAACTGTCATACGCTCTTCCATTGACAAATTGCGAATAGCCTCACCTGAATATTCCATAACATAACCAGTCCCAATACGAACACCGAACTTAGCAATGATGGCTAAGATTAAGTCTTTAGCTGCTGCACCAGGCGCTAATTCACCTTCAACTTGTACCTTTAAGGTTTTTGGACGCTGTTGCCACAATGTTTGGGTTGCAAGTACGTGTTCAACTTCACTCGTACCAATACCAAATGCTAAAGCACCAAATGCACCATGTGTTGATGTGTGACTATCTCCACAAACAATTGTTTTACCAGGCTGTGTTAGACCAAGTTCTGGACCAATTACGTGAACAATCCCTTGATCGGGGTGATGCATATCAGCAAGCGTAATATCATTGGCTTCACAATTTTTCTTTAGTGTTTCCATTTGAATACGAGATGTTTCGTCTTTAATTACATCTCGATTACGTGTTGGAACGTTGTGATCCATTGTAGCAAACGTCAAATCTGGACGTCTTACTTTACGATCGTTTAAACGCAATCCTTCAAAGGCCTGAGGTGAAGTGACCTCATGTATTAAATGTAGATCAATATATAATAAATCTGGCTTACCTTCCTCCTGATGCACAATGTGTTTATCCCAGATCTTCTCAATAATTGTTTTCGGCTTACTCATCAGTTGCCACCTCCATAATTAAAATATGCAACAAGCCGCATGCATTAAACTTCTTTTTCCTGTAACGTTTTTAAAATAACGTTTGTCATATCCCGTGTACCAACTTGTTGGCCATCTTCGATAAATAAATCAGCTGTATAATAACCTTGTTCTAATGCGTTACTAACTGCTGATTCAATTAAATCCGCTTCAACTTCTAATCCAAAAGAATGTCGCAGCATGAGAGCGGCGGACAAAATCATACCTAACGGATTCGCAATGCCTTTACCCGCAATATCGGGTGCTGATCCATGTACCGGTTCATATAAACCGACACCATCTGAATTTAAACTTGCTGATGGTAACATGCCTAATGAACCCGTTAAAACAGAAGCTTCGTCACTTAAAATATCACCAAATAAATTTTCTGTTACCATGACATCAAATGTGTTTGGCGCCGTGATCAATTTCATTGCTGCAGCATCAACGAGAAGATGTTCTACTTTCACGTCTGGATAATCTTTGCTTTTTTCTTCAACAACTTCACGCCATAATCGGCTTGATTCTAAAACATTTGCTTTATCTACAGATGTTAAATGTTTATTTCTAATTTGAGCACTTTGAAATCCGCGCTCAACAATTCGCTCAATCTCTTCTCGCGTATAATGGAGTGTGTCGACTACAACATTCCCATTATCACGACGTTCACTCGGTTCACCAAAATAAAGGCCCCCAGTTAATTCACGAACAATTAAAATATCACTGCCCTTAATAATTTCTTCTTTCAGTGGTGAGGCATGTAATAGGGGAGCAAAACCCTGGATCGGGCGTAAATTTGCGAATAAACCTAATGTTTTCCGAATGCCCAGCAGTCCGCGTTCGGGACGTAACTCTTTTGGTAAGTCATCCCATTTTTGGCCACCAACAGCCCCTAATAAGATCGCGTCCGCATCTTGACAAGCACGAATTGTTTCATCAGGTAATGGTGTATTGAAGCGATCTACCGCATCCCCACCGATCGCCTGCTCCTGAAATTCAAACACATGATTAAATCGCTTGGCTATGATATCTAGTACTTCTTTTGCCGACTGCATAATCTCTGTACCAATACCGTCTCCAGGCAATAAAACAATTTTCTTTTCCATCGTCTCCCCTCCTTTTCATTTATTTGATTTGTTGATTATTTTTAGATTGTATATTGACGACATATCGATTGACTGCGTTGATAAATGCATGTGCAGAGGCTTCAAGAACATCCTGAGTTGCACCTCGACCATTGACATGTTCACCATTGACAATTAATTGAACACGTGCTTCCGCAAGTGCATCCTTACCACGTCCAACAGAATTTAATTGGTAATCTACCAACTCTAATTCTTCAGCTATTAAACTATCAAGTGTTTCATAGAGCGCTTCAATGCTGCCTTGACCTGTGGATGATTTTTCAATTGTTTCTTTTTCTGGTGTTTCAAGAATGACTGTTGCCGTTGGTGTTGTATTCGAACCATACTCCACTTTAAACATATTGAGTTTATACGTATTCATTGCAGCAGTATCTGTTTGTACCTCTGTTAGAATCGTAAATAGATCATCATCTGTCACTTCTTTTTTATGGTCTGTAAGTTGCTTGAACAAATCAAAAGATTCTTTCAATTTCTCTTCAGTCAATTCATAGCCCAGTTCTTTAACTTTATCTTTAAAGGCGTGGCGTCCAGAATGCTTCCCTAGAAATAGTGTATTGGAATTAACGCCTACCATTTCTGGTGTGATAATTTCATATGTTGATGCATGTTTAAGCACACCATCTTGGTGAATACCTGATTCATGCGCAAAGGCATTGTGACCCGTAATCGCCTTATTTGCTTGCACATGCATACCAGTCAATTTAGAAACTAAATCACTCGTTCGTTTAATTTCTTTCAAAACAAGATCCGTTTCAAATGGATAGTAATCTGAACGAATATTAAGTGCCACGGCAATCTCTTCTAAGGCCGCATTGCCCGCACGTTCACCAATACCATTCACTGTACCCTCAACTTGAGTCGCACCATTTTCAACCGCTGCAATTGAGTTGGCAACAGCCATACCCAAATCATTATGGCAATGACATGATAATGCCGCACGATGGATATTTGGTACATTTTCTTTAATATATTTAAACATTGCCCCATATTCTTGTGGCGTTGTATAGCCAACAGTATCTGGCAAGTTAATAACGGATGCACCAGCATCAATGACGCGTTCGATAATTTCTGCCAAAAATTCCCGATCAGAGCGGGAGGCATCTTCAGCCGACCACTGCACTTGGGAGAATTTTTTACTGGCATATGACACCATATTGACTGCAGTTTCAATCACTTCTTCAGGTGTCTTTTTCAACTTATATTTCATGTGAATAGGTGATGTGGCTAAAAAAAGGTGCACACATGGATCCGCAGCACCTTTTAAAGCATCCCAAGCTATATCGACATCTGACTTGACCGTTCGAGCCAAGGCAGTTACAGACGTTCCTTTAATCGTCTCAGCGATTTCTTTTACTGCATTGAAATCCCCTTGGGAAGAAGCAGGAAAACCTGCTTCCATTCTATTCACTCCAAAACGTTCCAACTGTTTCGCTATTTCCATTTTTTCTAATTGATTTAAATTTACACCTGGCGATTGCTCGCCATCTCTAAGAGTCGTATCAAAAATACTCACTTTTGTCATTGACATGAATTTGCACTTCCTTTTGTTTAGTTTATCTCATTGGTTGCTTCACAAAAGGCATTAATGCACGTAGTTCTCTACCTACTTTTTCAATTGGATGTTGATTTTCGCGTGCATTAATAGCATTAAATTGCGGTCTATTTGCTTGGTTTTCTAAAATCCACTCTTTCGCAAATTTACCTGTTTGTATGTCCGTTAAAACATCTTTCATGCGTGCTTTTGTACCTTCATCAATGATACGTGGTCCAGATACAAAATCTCCCCACTGAGCTGTATCTGAAATTGAATAACGCATATTTTCAAGTCCACCTTCATACATAAGGTCAACAATTAATTTAACTTCATGTAGTGTTTCAAAATAAGCAACTTCAGGCTGATAACCAGCTTCTGTTAATGTTTCAAATCCTGCTTTAACAAGACTTGTTAAGCCACCACATAATACCGTTTGCTCCCCAAACAAGTCTGTTTCTGTTTCTTCTTGGAATGATGTTTCAAGCACACCGGCTCTTGCTGCACCAATGCCCTGTGAATAAGCAAGCGCTAGTTCACGTGCGTTGCCTGATTTATCTTGATACACACCATATAATGCAGGTACACCAGCACCTTCTTCATAAGTTCTTCTAACTAAATGTCCAGGTCCTTTTGGTGCAACTAAAAACACATCAACATTATCCGGTGCTACAATTTGACTGTAATGAACGTTAAAACCATGAGCAAATACAAGTGCATCGTTTGCTTCAAGATTTGGTTCAATTTGCTCTTTGTAAACTTTCGCTTGATTTTCATCCGGTAAAAGCACCATGATGACTTGTGCTTGCTTAACAGCGTCAGCAACTGGTAATACAGTAAAGCCATCCTCTTCAGCTTTTTCCTGTGATTTCCCTTTTCTTAAACCAATCACAACATCAAAACCACTTTCACGTAGGTTTAATGAATGGGCGTGCCCCTGTGAACCATAACCGATAATTGCGATTTTTTTGTTTTGTAGAACCTCTGTTTGAATGTCTTTTTCATAAAGTACTTTTGCCATGATTAAATACGCTCCTTCTATCCCTATTGTTTATATTTGTATGATTAAACTGATAATTTGTTTATATCAGCAATTCCCGGTTGTTGCCCTCTTAAGAATGCAGTAACCCCTGTTTTAGCCAATTCTTTAATACCATATGGACGTAATAATGTAATCAACGCCTCTACTTTTTCTGGATTTCCAGTTACTTGAATGGCTAGACTATCTTTACTGACATCAATAATGGATGCTCTGAAAGGTGCAATAACACCTTGTATTTCAGCACTCATTTGCGGATTGCTAGCTATTTTAATTAAAGCAAGTTCTCTAGCTACCATTGGCTTATCTGTTATATCAGACACTTTAATGACATCAATTTGTCTGTTTAATTGTTTTGTAATTTGTTCTAGATTCTTCTGATCACTGACTTCCACGACAAGTGTCATTTTGGAAATGCCAGCTTTTTCTGTTTTTCCAACTGATATGCTCTCAATATTAAATTGTCTTCTATGAAGCATGCCAGTAATTCTGTTTAAAATACCACTTCTATCTTGAACAGTAGCTGTTATAATACGTTTCATCTCGTCACCCCTAACATTTCATTGATCCCTTTTCCTGGGGCAATCATTGGGTTAACATTTTCTTCCTTAATAACGCGGCAGTCGATCACAACTGGACCATCATGCGCAAATGCGTCTTTTAGTGTTGATGTTAAATCTGCTTCTTTTGAAACACGCATACCGCGTACGCCGAAGCTTTCAGCTAACTTTACAAAGTCAGGGTTTGCTGAAAATATAGATTCAGAATAACGCTTTTCATAAAACTTCTCTTGCCACTGTCTAACCATACCAAGTGCTTCATTATTAACAATAATGACTTTAACTGGTATATTTCTTTCACCAGCAACAGCCAATTCTTGGAAGTTCATTTGAAAACCACCATCACCAACAATGGACACTACAAGTTCATCTGGTTGACCAATTTGTGCACCGATCGCGGCTGGGAAACCAAAGCCCATTGAACCTAGACCACCCGACGTAACCCATTTATGAGGTTTGTCGAATTTATAGTACTGTGCTGCCCACATTTGATGTTGACCAACATCCGTTGTAACAATAGCTTCACCTTTGGTTATTTCATAAACCTGTTCAATCAACCATTGTGGTGATATTAATTCTTCAGGTCGATCATACCAATACGGAAATTCCTTTTTATTGTTTTGTATCTTAGTCATCCACGCTTCATGATCTGGCTTCGTTGTTTCCCGATCAAGTAATGCAGTTAAGGCAACTTTTGCATCAGCAACAACTGGTATATGTGTTGGAACATTTTTACCTATTTCTGCTGGATCAATATCTATATGTGCCACCTTAGCATTCGGTGCAAAATGTGCCAAATTACCTGTTAGACGATCATCAAATCGTGCACCGATATTTATTAATAAATCACTTTCGTAAATTGCAGTATTCGCTGTATAAGTGCCATGCATTCCAGCCATCCCGAGTGATAATGGATTATTACCTGGGAAACTTCCCAATCCTAGTAATGTATTTGCGACTGGTAATTCATATTTTTCGGCAAACGCCTTTAATTCATCTGCTGCTTTAGCAAACAATACACCTGCACCAGCAAGAACAACTGGCTTCTTAGCTTTTTCAAGGGCATCTGTAAGCTTCATGATTTGTAATGGGTTTGGCTTTGTCGTCGGTTGATATCCTGGAAGGTGAAAATCAGTTTTAAATGACTGAGCTGTCACCTCTTCTGAAATGTCTTTTGGAATATCTACAACAACTGGACCTGGTCGACCCGTTGTAGCGACATGAAACGCCTCTTTAATGATTCTTGGCAAATCAGCTAAGTCTTTCACTTGGTAATTATACTTTGTAATTGGTGTTGTAACACCCATAACATCGGCTTCCTGAAAAGCATCTGTTCCAATCACGCTATTCGCAACTTGCCCCGTGAATATGACGAGTGGCAAGGAATCCATCATGGCATCCGTTATACCTGTCACTAAATTGGTAGCACCTGGTCCAGATGTCGCAAGAACAATGCCGGGCTTTCCTGTAACACGTGCATAACCTTCAGCTTTAAAAATTGACCCTTGTTCATGGCGCGAAAGAATATGCTTAAACTTAGCATTACTTCTATATAATGCATCATATATCGGAAGTACTGCGCCACCTGGGTAACCAAATATTGTATCTACACCCGATTCAACCAACGTTGTGACTAAAAGATCCGCTCCTGTCATCGGTTTCTCTGTTTGCTTTGACTGACGCATCTCACTTTCTATTTCAGCCTTCACTTTCCTTACCTCCTTAAGGTATAAAATGCTTTTTTAATAAAACAAATACAAAAAGACCCTTCTCGCCCTTGAAAACGATATCTGTTTTACAGATTGTCACTTTCAGGGGCGAAAAGAGCCTATCTTTCCACGGTACCACCCAGGTTTATAGCACCCTCACGGATACTATCTTACGTGGCTTAATAGCCACTTGGATAACAGATGCTCACGGCACCTGGCTAAGCCTAATAGGTCATATGCTTTTCAACTTAGCACTCAGGGACGATGTCAGAATAAGTGTATTTCTAGGCTTCCAGCAACCCTAGATCTCTGTAAATACATGAATCCTATTCCTTTTTCCCGTCATCGATTTTATAAATATATGTTCTAGCATTGTTTAAATTTTAAGACTTTTTCATCAAAGTACAATGAATACATTCGTAACATCACGTGATGTTGAATAAAATGATATTGTTAATTATCATACATCTTTTAAACGGCGCCGTCAACACTAATTGCGTGTTTATTTTGCAACTCAGACATTTCTAGAGTCATGAATGCGTTACCATCATTTATATATAAATGTTATGCCATTTTCTAAAATTCATGCATTATTTTTTACATTTGATTTTTATCGTCCAAATTCATTAATTATGACCGAAATATTATATTTATATGTTTATTTCCGAGTGTTTCTTGTGAAATTGACTAAACTGTGAAGGTTAGGAACTTTCATTGCAGTCTGCAGCTAATCTTTGTACAATTAATATAGTAAGGTATTATGAAGAAGCGAGGCGTTAATATGCAAAAGAAAAATGTGGATGATTATCTTTCAGAAGGTATCTATGGAGCTAAACGTCCACTTGAAGCGGAGCGCCGCAAATTCTTAGGCACATTAAGAGAAAGAATTGTTATCGCATTAACGATTGGCCAAGTTATGAATGATACTGGACTAAAGGAATTGGAAGAAGCCATGAAGCACAATCCAAACCAAACGCAGTTACTTATCAATGGCCAGATTTCATATCGTTTCTCAGCTAAAGAAAAGGCTTTGGCAAATAAACATAACATTCCATATACCATCATTACGCAAGAAGGAATGGATACAGATATCGGGGCAGTGCTCACATATGATCATGCAATTAATAAAGAACATATCTTCATTGAAGAGCTAACACCGGATGAAACAGATTCAGAAGAAGAAAAAGAAGATGATCACTCTTTTTTGAATCGCTTTAGAAATTGGTTTAAATAACAGAAGGGGCTGGGACACAACAAAAAGAGAGACACAAAAGACGAATATTGATTATAAAAGTGTAGAAAATATACGAAGACTCCTGCGGGATAGCAGAAAGGATCACAGACTAAGTACGCCACGTCCTGTGGCAACGTCTGTGCTAGCACATCCTGTGCGTCGAAAGACCCCACAGGAAGTGTCTTTCTTCCGAGGAGGCTGAAGCCGTGCCCGCGGAAAGCGTAGTATATTTTCGGAACGCGCATATAATTACTCTAAATTGTTCGTGTTTTGTGGGAGTCTCCATACATTTGTCCCAGCCTCTCTTAGAGCTTTTGTCCATAATATTTATCCAAGGAAAAGCCTCTTCCTAATATATCTGATGCATCTAGAAAAATAACAAAAAATGTCGGCTCTTCTTGTTCTAAAGCCTTTTTCAAAACAACTGCTTCCGTTTGCTCTGCGACACATAGGATCATTGTTTTATCTTTATTCGAATAGCCACCAACTGAGTTAAGTTTTGTGAGACCACGATCAATTTTTTCACGTATAAATGATTCTATGCGGAGCTCTTCTTCTTTATCAGCAATAATTAAAACGAGCTTTGTTGCAGATGTACCTAATTGAACAAAGTCGATTGCTTTACTCGTAATAAAAATACACATTAAAGCAAATAGTGTCAGCTCTAAATTAAACACCAATAAAGAAGACGTTACGACGATACCATCAATGATCAGCTGAGAATAGCCACTTGATAAACCCGTAAATTTCTTTAAAATTTGCGATAGAGCCGCTGTTCCACCTGTTGATCCATTGCCACGGTAAACCATGCCAAGTCCAATCCCTAAAATGACTCCACCATAAATAGTGGCTAACAATGGATTCGTGATAACATATGGTATGTCAGCGGTTAAGAAAATAACACTCGGAACCGTAAACGTGCCAACGAGTGATTTCCAGCTAAAATCTGAACCAAGCGCAAACCAACCAACAATAAAAATGGGTACATTAACTAAAAACTGAAACAAAGCGGGACTAAAACCGTTTATTTCATACAAAATGGTGCTAACACCTGAAATACCACCTGCTGCAATCTTAGCTGGTAATAAAAATATATTATAGGCTAGACCGACAAGAATCGCACCCGTAATAATAAGTAAATATTCTTTTATCGTATGTTTCATAATAATTTGTTTCATTTAGCTTGTTTTCCCTTCAATATTTGTTCACCTTGGATATCATAACATATCCAACATTAGAAATATGTTTATACGATCGTGGTTCCACGATCTTTCCACCCAATATTAAATAAGCGAGGCACAACAGTATGACAAAACAATTACCATCAAACCAACGTAACTATACACCATGGATTATCGGTACAACAATTATCGTAAATGTAATGATTGCCGTTTTATTTTTTATTCCCAAACAAGACCATAATATTCCTATTGATTTAACATTATTGCCTAGACTCAATGCGATTTTTAACGCATTTACGTTTGTCTTTTTATTATCAGCTTTATTCTTTATCCGTAGAAAAAACATTACCATGCATCGCAATTTTATTTTTGCCGCTTTTTCTTCGACGGCATTGTTCCTCGTTTCATATTTAACCTATCACGGGTTGGCACCAAGCACGTCTTTTGGTGGTGAGGGGATTTTAAAATCCATATATTACTTTGTATTAATTACCCACATTACATTGGCACCCATCGTTGTTGCACTTGCCTTATTTTCCCTTGTATGGGGGCTTACAAACCAAGTGCGTAAACATAAAAAAATAGCCCGCTGGACAATGCCCATTTGGCTATATGTCAGTTTAACAGGGGTGCTCGTTTATATCCTTATCTCACCTTACTATTAAACTTTAAACACGTCCTGATACTGTATGAACATCAGGACGTGTTTACTTTTCCCATATACATGTGATTATAAACAGATCGTCTGTTACCTCCGTCTCTATTCGCCCATTCATTTGTTCCATAAGTCGATTCACAATCGGCAAGCCTAAGCCGCGATGCCGTCTCCTTGTCGTATCAGCTGTATACAGTCGATCAAATAATCGCGTTTCATCCAGTCTCCTGTTTGTTTGTACAGTATTGCGCACTGTAAATGACACAGCACGCTCAGACGATTCCAGAGAAATCGTAACATGCTTGCTCGCATGTTGATGCGCGTTTAAAATCAAATTTTCAATAATGCGTTTACAAGCTGTTACATCTGCAACGACAAAACAAGGTGACTCAGGTAAAACAAGTTCTACAGATTGCTCATTTTCTTGGAAAGCGTCATAATACGATAATGCACAAGCCTGAACAATATCTGTCATATCTACATGTTCCAAGTCCAGTGGTTCTTCGTCATTTTGCAATGCTGAAAGTGCAAAAAAACTTTGCACGAGTGCGTGTAGCTGTGTGGCTCTAGTATGAATAATGGCCACATAATGTTTATAGTCTTCGGCATGTATGTCTGATTGCTCTAAAAGTTGTATATAACCAATGATCGCCGTTAATGGCGTTCTTAAATCGTGGGACATACTCGTAATCATATTTGTTAACTCACGCTCACTACG
>Ga0209487_1001533_pt1 | contig 19447 bp, 9 predicted proteins | sample Poulit2012_FD_187524 | JGI IMG/M metagenome (GOLD analysis project Ga0209487, IMG submission 187524) | Agricultural soil microbial communities from Georgia to study Nitrogen management - Poultry litter 2012 (SPAdes) (version 2) | ecosystem: Environmental > Terrestrial > Soil > Agricultural land...
AGCCGAATCCTACCAGCTGATAACTGAGGTGGCGCGGGAGCACGACTCCGATATCGACCTATCCGATGTCCACTCGGAAGACCTCATGACCAGCATTGCTGATGATGTCCGGGATCGCCCGCTGTCGTCGACCATTAAGGCGATTAAGAAACTTGCCGGTGACTGTGCCGAACACCTGGTCGAACCCGATGAGGTCACTGCGGCACTGGCTGAAATGTTTGCTTTCGGACAGTCCCTGCCGGTTGGCAAATCCATGACCTCAAGCACCAAATCCCTATTTGCCGGACTCAAGCTGCGCACCAAAATTGCCGATATGGTCAGCGACTATCTTGAGCTGAAACGTACCAATAACGTCATGGACTACGGCGACCTGGTACGTTACGCAGCCATGATCGCAACGCAGCTGCCCGAAGTTCGCGCGATCGAGCGCGAAAAGTACCAGATCGTGCTGCTCGATGAGTTCCAGGACACTTCGCATGCTCAATTGAAGCTGTTTTCCTACCTGTTCGGTCGCGGTGATGGCACCCAAGAAGCCCACTCCGTCACCGCCGTGGGGGATCCCAACCAATCCATTTACGGGTTCCGCGGGGCTTCCGCTGGACAGTTGTTCTCGTTCGTCGAAGAATTCGGGGCCGAACAGCTTGTGTTGACCACCGCGTGGCGCAATAGCAGCCAGATTCTGGATCTCGCGAACCATGTGGCTCAACCTTTACGTGAAAACGCCGACGCCGGCCATCTGATTCCCGAATTGCAGCCACGTCACGGTGCTGAAGCGGGCACGGTAGAACTCAACTGGTTTGCCTCTGCCGACGAGGAAGCAGCCCATCTTGCCGATCGGATTAAAGAAATTGGCGTTGGAGAAGAAGCAAATACTGCGGCGATTCTGTGCCGGACTAAAAAACAGTTCGCTCCACTCATTGAGGCCCTGGAAGCACGCGGGATTTCCTATGAGGTTGTCGGTCTGGCGGGCCTGTTAGGTATCCCAGAAGTTATCGAAATCGTCGCCATCCTCAGAGTGCTGGCCGAACCCCAGTCTTCCGAGCCGTTACTGCGTCTGTTAACCAATGCCCGCTGGCGGATTGGGCCTGAAGACCTCTGGGTGCTCAACCAATTTGCTCGCACTCTGGACTATCAGGACCGCAATGATCCGCTTGACGCCGATACTTCACCCCAAGAAGACATCGACCATCCATCACTTGTCAGTGCCCTTTTGCGACTGCCCAAGGACAACTGGACCAGCCACACTGGCCAAAGCTTCAGTCCTGTAGGTTTCCAACGGCTCCAAGAGATTGGTGCGATGCTGCGGGACCTGATGCGCCAAATCCATCTGCCCATTCCAACATTGATCCGCCACATTGAAAAACTCACCGGCCTCGGTGTCGAAGTCGGCGTTCGCCCCGGCAACCAAGCCATTGAGGCCCGCCGGTATCTGGATGAGTTCCTACGCATCGCCGAAGTATTTCAAGCCTCCGCAGACCAGACCCGCACGCTGGACTTGGTTACGTTTTTGACCTGGTTAGAAACCGCCGCTGAGGAAGAAGACGGTTTGGACATGCCACCGGAACAACCCAAGCCCGGAGCGGTGCAACTGATGACCATGCACGCCTCCAAAGGACTGGAATGGGATGCGGTATTTGTGCCCGGCCTCAATGAGAGTAACTTCCCGGGCAAAAAGATTGACCTGTGGACGTCGAAGAGCCGCGGGGATCTGCCCTGGTCCCTACGCGGTGACCGCGATACCTTGCCAACCTGGGAACACCAAGCGGCAACCAACGTACGCGAATGGGCTGGCCTCTCCGGTGTCGACGGATGGTCAGACAAAATGGCCGAAGCCATGATGGAAACCCACGGCCGGGAAGTCCAGACGCTGAAACAACAGGTCCAGACACACGAACTCGGTGAAGCCCGACGCTTAGCCTATGTTGCCTTCACCCGAGCAAAAGACTTGTTGTGGGTCTCCGGTGCACACTGGCAGGGCACCACAAAAACCCCGGAACCAATGTCGGTGTTCCTCGAAGAGATGGTGCAGTACCAAGAGCAGCACGACTTGAATTTCAAAGGCTATTGGGCCGAAGAATTCCCCGAAGAAAACCCACGACGCTCCAAGGCCCTGGTCGCCCAGTGGCCCTATGACCCCCTGGACGGACCAATCCACTACCAGGTCGAAGCTCGCGACGACGGCAGACTGCCCGAACCAGATGCTGACGCCGTCGTGGTACGACGCAGTCACCCGCGTCGTGAAGTCCTCCAACGCGCCGCTGACCGCGTTCGTGGTGCAGCTACCGAGGACACCGAACTTCACGATGACTTAGCCCAGCGCATCGATTGGGTACTCGGTCGCGCTAACGTCCCGCTCACGCACGATGTGCCAATGCCGGAGCATATCTCGACGAGTCGATTTGTGGACCTGGCACGGGACCCAGAGGCAGTCGCCCGACAGATCCGCCGCCCGATGCCCCAACGACCCACGGCCGCTGCCCGTGAAGGTACGTTGGTGCACGAATGGATTGAACACTTCTATACCAAAAACCGGCCTGGCTTGACCCCGACCCTTGATATTGAAGAGACCGAGATCCTCGTGGACGCCGAATGGGACGAGGTGACCGGGCTAGCCGAGCTTCGCGAAAAATTCGAAGCCTCCAATTGGGCAGATAGAGTGCCGGTCATGATTGAAGCTGCCGTGGAAACCTCGGTAGCGGGACTGACGTTGCGCGGCCGGATTGATGCGGTCTTCCGCAGCGGGGGAGACCCAAATATCAAGTTCGATCCGGAGGCTACCTGGGAGCTCGTGGACTGGAAAACCGGACGAGTGCCATCCGATACGGAAATGCCCCAGCGCAGTCTCCAGTTAGCGATCTATCGGCTCGCCTGGTCGCGACTTTATGACATCCCCTTAGAAAATATCACCGGGAAATTCGTGTACCTTGCTCACGGGGTGGAAAAGACACCCCAGGATTTCGCGACGGCGGAAGAACTCGAACAGATCCTGGCTCGCGCCGTCGAGGAAGTCTAATCTTTTTCGAGGTTCTCTCGAACCATTTCCCAAGAGATCGGTTGTGTGTCTTCATCCTCAGCCGCTTCTTGGCGTGCTTCGCCTTCGGGAACAAGCTCGCCGTCCTCTGATAGCGAGTGCACTATCAGTTTCGCCTGGTGCTGTTCAGCAGCTTCTTCTGAGGCTGCCACATCTGTGACTGCCACCCGGTTGGACACCGCCTCGTCTACGGCGTCCTCGTCCGAGCCCTCTGCATCGGGTTGCTCAGCTGGTTCTGTTTCCTCCGTCGGCGTCCCGGTCGCCGTCGTGGCCGAAACCGGTTGGGGCACATGCTCGTCTTCTGATGCGAATACCACGTCATCGGCGGCTTCTTGGTCTGCGGATGGTTCCCAGAACTGTTGCCCGATATCCTGACCACCGGTACGTTCAATATCTTGGGTCAGCTCTGCCAGCATGCCCTGTGCTTCCGCGATGACCTCATCGTTGGAGGCCTGTATCCCCGACATCAAGTACTTCGCCAGCGAGAACTCTGCCGCCAAGGCGGCGCGTCGCATAGTGTGGAGATCCACCTGATCCGACGCTACCGCCATGTGACGGTGATAGGCCGAAATCACCGCGTCCCGAAATTCAATGGAATCGGTGGATGCCAACCAGATAAAATCCTGGGCCGGATCACCAATGTGTAAATCTGTCCAGGCCGTGACACCCACTGCGCGGTTACGGTCGATCAACAGGGATGTTTCATCAAAATCTCCGTGCACGACGCGGGGTGTAAACGTCCACATCTGTCGTTCTTCGAACGCGTTTTCCCACCGGCGTAATAGTGCGGCAGGGACTTTACCGGTCAGGGCCATCTGATCGAGTTCAGAAAGTGAACGGGTCCGAATATCCTCGGCCCCATATGCGGGAAGATCCGCGGTCTCGACCACCGAACTGGGTAGCTTATGGATCGCGGCGATAATCCGACCGATATCATCAATCGTCTGGTCCTCAGCGTGCGTGAGCGTCTCCAAATCCACCGGCATGCCGGGCATCTGGTGATAAATAAAGGTCCGTAACGAATCGATCTGTACCGCCCCGGCCACTGAGGGCACCCGAAACGGAAGATGCGCTCGGATAGCCGGCGTAAAACCAGACAGCACCTGGATTTCCGTCTCCAACCGGAAGGCAGCCTGCGAGTTCCGCGGAGAACGCACACGCCAGTGATTATTGTCCGCATCGGTCACGATGGCAGAGTCAAAAGCACGCGGGTCATCCGGAGAAGCCGCGGCTTGGACAATATCGAGCCCGGGCATGGCTGCCGAGGCCAGTGCTGCAAGTTCCATGGCGGTACGTTTCATCACATCTACCTTACGCGGGTTGATGCCAGGTTGTTACCTACCCCGCTGGTGAGTCGAAAATCTTCAGCAGAAGACTAAGCTGGGACCTATGGATATGTTGCCCGATCTTGGACGTTTGCCCCTAGCCCGCGACGACGTGGATCGTGGCACCGAACTTCGCGACGATGAGGACTGGTTAGCAACCCTCTGGGACCAACCCGGCACCAGAGTGCTGTGGCTCCATGACCGAACCGCACCCATTTATGCCGGCCAAATTGTACTCGCCGCCCCGACCGGTGAACTACCTGACGACGCCGTATACCTAGGCCGCTCGGCACACCACCGCTCCAAACACAGCCAGTTCGTTGAACCTGCCGCCGAGCACGTCGAAATTATCCTGTTGGTCGCCGACTCCGATACTGAAGCACCTGAACTCAAAGACCCACAGGTCGGTGGGATACCGGTCGACCACCCGGATTTCATTGGGTGGCTGGGGGTCTCGGATATCGCTGCGGGCCTGAACGATCGTGACGTTGGCATCTTCGTGTCGGCTATTGCCATCGCAAACTGGCATAAAACGCATAAGTACTGTCCGCGGTGTGGCGCGAAGACAGAGTTGAAAAGCTCCGGGTGGGTTCAAGTCTGCCCCGAAGATGGTTCCGAGCATTTTCCCCGTACGGATCCCGCCGTTATCATGCTCATCACCGATCCGGATGATCGCGCGCTCCTTGGCAACAATCGTGCTTGGGGCAATAAACGCTACTCCGCGCTGGCCGGTTTCGTAGAGCCCGGTGAATCCCTCGAGGCGGCGGTCAAACGCGAAGTCTATGAGGAGTCCCGCATCATCGTAGACGGCGTGAAGTATATGGGTTCACAACCCTGGCCGTTTCCGCAGTCGCTTATGCTCGGGTACATCGGCAAGACCTCCCAGCCTCACGACGCGGTAGCCGATAAGGAAGAGCTCGCTCAGGTGCGCTGGTTCAGTCGCGCCGAACTACGTGATGAAGTAGAAAACGGGCGCATCTTTATCCCGGGCGCTTCCTCAATTGCCTACCACCTGATCCGCCACTGGTACGGTGGACCATTGCCACAACCGAGAACTTTAGAGAATTAGCCTTGCAAACTCCGGAAGATATTCTGACCGGTCTGGACGCCGAACAACGCCAGGCCGCAACCACCCTAACCGGCCCCGTCCGCATCCTTGCTGGTGCAGGAACCGGAAAAACCCGTGCCATTACCCACCGCATCGCCTACGGCGTCGCCACCGGGGTGTATAACCCGTATAACGTGCTGGCCGTGACGTTCACCGCTCGTGCGGCAGCCGAAATGCGCTCGCGGTTACGTGATCTGGGTGCCCACGGTGTCCAGGCGAGGACCTTCCACGCTGCCGCCCTGAGCCAGCTGCAGTATTTCTGGCAGCACGCTGTCGGTGGTGACATGCCTCGGCTGGTCGAACACAAAACCAACTTGATCATGGAGGCCGGCCAACGGCTACGCATGACGACGGATAAGGCCACGATCCGTGACTTGGCCGGCGAGATAGAGTGGGCCAAAGTCAATATGCTGACTCCGCAGACCTACCAACAACGTGCCGTCAATCGCACTATGCCGGCCGGCTGGGACCTGATCGCCGTCACCAGGTTGTTCCAGGCCTACGAAGACCTCAAATCAGATCGCGGCTTGATCGATTTCGAAGACGTACTGCTCATTATGGTCGGTATCCTCGAGTCCGAGCCCCGCATCGCGGCCGCCGTTCGAAAACAGTATCGTGTTTTTCTGGTCGATGAGTTTCAGGATGTTTCTCCGTTGCAGTACCGGCTGTTGAAGGGGTGGCTGGGCGACCGTGACGACCTGTGTGTGGTGGGGGATACCTCTCAGACTATTTATTCCTTCACCGGGGCAACCGCCGATTACCTCTTGGACTTCACCCAAGATTTTCCCGATGCCACCCAGATCAAACTCATCCGGGACTACCGGTCGACCCCGCAGATCGTAGATCTCGCGAACCGACTGCTTCAAGAACGTACTAAAGCCGATACACCGTCGATGCCACGTTGGCCCGAACCACTTGAGCTCATCTCGCAGCGTGACTCGGGGCCTGCACCCGTCTTCGCTGAATGCACTCATGACCAGGCCGAAGCAGAATGGGTTGCTACCCAAATTCAACAACTTCTGGCAGCGGGGCATAAAGGTGCCGATATGGCGATCCTGTTTCGAACCAACGCCCAGTCTGCGACTTTCGAACAGGTGCTCAGCGACGCTAACATTTCTTACCAAGTCCGGGGTGCTGAGCGGTTCTTTAACCGTCGGGAAGTCCGCGACGGTATTCTGCAGTTACGTGCCGCCGCAAAATCCGGTGACGGCGTTGCCGGGGCCGAAGTGGTCACCCGGATCAAGGACGTGTTGGCCTCCCTGGGGTACACACCGGTTGCACCACAACAATCCGGGGCGGTTCGAGAGCGTTGGGAATCGCTGAATGCGATTGTGAACCTGGCCGAAGACTTGGTGGCGACCCGCGGTGATCAGGTGACTCTTGACGTCGTTGTTGCAGAACTCGACGAGCGTGCCTCGCATCAACACGCCCCGGTCATGGAGGGAGTCACATTAGCTTCGATTCACTCCGCCAAAGGCCTTGAGTGGGACACCGTGTTTCTGGTCGGGCTAACCGAGGGGCTGATGCCCATTAGCTTTGCCACTGAAGAGAAAAACATAGACGAAGAACGCCGCCTGTTCTATGTCGGTATCACCCGGGCGAAAACGCAGTTATATCTGTCGTGGTCGTTATCGCGTTCTGCTGGCGGCCGGGCTAGTCGCCGGCCATCAAGGTTCTTACAAGCTCTCCGGCCCTCAACCACGCGAACGGCCTCAAGCTCAACCGAGCGCAAGGCTCGGTCTCGACGGGCTAAAGTCTCGAAGTGTCGAACCTGCGGTGCGATACTGTCCACCGGCGCTGAACGCAAGGTCGGTCGTTGTGATGACTGTCCACCGACGTATGACCAGGAGGTGTTCGATAGCCTCGTGAGTTGGCGCAAAGAAGTCTCCACGGCCGATAAGGTCCCGGCTTTCGTCGTCTTTACCGATGCCACACTTGTAGCAATCGCAGAGAAGATGCCTACAGACCTTCAACAATTGCGCCAGCTGCCCGGTATCGGTCCCAAAAAGTTGGAACGCTATGGAGCCGACGTGTTGGCGATCTTGAGCGCTGGAAGTACAACACAGCACCCCGGCCGCGGATCGACTTCAAACGTTTGAACCCAGCCATTGGCCAAATGCACTCGGGTGAAGGTATTGAGCGTCATGCCTGGAATGGTCCCGTGTTTCGTCATGGGCAGCTGGTGTCGCAGTTGTTGTGAATCCACCATTGCTAGCACATCGGTTGCGATCAACCCGGCTACCAGATGGGCACCGGCAACGGTTTCAATCCCACCAGAGTGCTCCACTAGGGCGGCCATTCGTTGATGCATCGAGGTTTCACTGACCTTGGACGGGGGCTCGAGGCACAGCGGACATGCGTGGGCCTGATGAGCTACCCAGGGACCGATATCAATCTCATCGTCACGGACCACAACCGGTAAATACGGGTGGCCTTGCTGCTTGGCTTCGGCGATAGTCTCGGTGTGTAAACCACCCAGAGTGATATGCACCGTGGCCAACCCTGCAAGGCTCGGTTGCTTTAGCCACCCTGTCGGGTGCACCATGGGACGCTTATGTCTGGGGTTCAGGGCGGCCGCGGCCGCAAGCGATCGAATCTGACCGATGGCAACGTCGCTCAACCCGGTCCCGAGATCTGCTGCGGTCACTCGTGTGGCATCCCAAACGTTGAGATGACCTACTCCTGAATTCATAAGGATCTTCGTCAGTGCGATGCCGGTCCGGCCCAATCCAAAAATCTGTATGGCAGCCCCGTAGCGTTGAGTCTGAAACTCCTGTCGATCATGTGGCGCGAGGCCATGCAATCTGCCCTGCTTGAATACCGGGGTGACACAACGCAAACGAGCCAAACTGCCGCGGTGATCTGGATCTACACTCACGACGAAGTGATCTTCAGCAGGAGTAGACACAAGCAGTGGTGCAAGTTTGGTCAGTAATAGGTGACAGTCAAATTCTGAGACCTGGCACTCTGCCGCGACCCGGTATTCATCACCATCGGCAATACCGTCCCGCAGGTGCTGAATAAATGTTCGGACCGATTGACGCACCCCGGTGAGCTCAAGTGCCCGATACCCAGAACCGATCTGTAGATGGTTGGTAGACAGTTCGGTAAACGACAGGCCCGGATTGATTTGCATGGCAACTCCTCAATAGATTCAAGGTGTTACCATGATGATCGACCGCACCGCACCGTGCCGTGGGTTTTCCACAGTGACGACGCTGAGCGTCCGTTATCCACATGAAGGGGCAGCCACGATCCGAAGCCTCTGTCGATGATGCAGCATGAAGGGCATGAACACTATTTCAACTCTGGTCCGTGAAAATATTCAGCAATTATCTGGCGGACGGATAGCTTCAACTGTCGAGATTGATGGAGAACCGATCCGTCTGATTGCATCCGCCCGCCGCCAAAAAACGATTTCGGCTTCGGTTCGCGACGGCATGATTGAACTATCCGTGCCCAGTACCATGCGCGATCACGATATTGTTACTTCAGCACGTGGACTCATCGCCAAAATTAAAGCGCGCCAGCGTGCCAACCAACGATTTCAATCGAACCCAGAACTTTATGCACGTGCGGTCTATCTAGCCAGAGTGTGGCTAAATGCCGAGGTCCAGCCGAATTCAGTGGTCTGGTCTGATCGTCAAACCACCCGCTGGGGTTCTTGCACGACCACAACGAAGGCAATCCGTATTTCGACCATGCTGCGCGGTATGCCACAGTGGGTGATTGACGGGGTCCTCATCCATGAACTGGCCCACCTAAAATACGCTGGCCATGGTCAGGAATTTCAGGAATTCACGCGCCGATATCCAAAAATGGCCGAAGCAGACGCGTTTTTAGACGGTGTCGCCTTCGCGCAGCACGGGAGGAAAGGGGAATTGTTCCCCAATGCCTACGACTAGTCCTCTTCGTAGCCGCCTTCGAGGAGTTTCTTCAGATCTTCATCCAAGCTGGCTGACTGTTCATCGGCAGTTTCGCGACGTTTGACATATCCTTCAGGATCGTCGAGATCCTCTTCGGTTGGAAGTCGCAGCTGGGATTCCCAGATCTCGTCGCGGTATTCTTTGCCTTCGGACTCCTGGATGGTGGTCCACAGTTGGGCGGCGTCATTGAGTCGGCGCGGACGTAAATCGAGGCCGACCAGCGACCCAAAGGCGTGCTCGGCTGGACCGCCGGAAGCACGACGGCGATTAATCATTTCACGCAGTGCATCGGCCGAATCCAAAGGTTTCGCCGCTTCAGTCACCACGACATCGACCCACCCTTCAACCAGGGCTAACAGCGTCTCCAGCTGTTCGATGGCCGCTTTCTGTGCACCTTCAGGTTCGGGGATGAACATCGAACCGGAGAACATTTGATTCATCGACTCGGGATCCATTGGATCTAATGTCTGCACAGCGTCTTCGATCGCTGAGACGTCGATACTGATGCCGGCTGCATACTGCTGGACCATGGCGGTCAGATCCCGCGCCAGCCATGGCGAATTCGCATAGAGGCGCATCCGGGCGGCTTCGCGCAGTGCAAGATAGATCCGTATCTGCTCTGGTTCGATGGACAGTCCGTCGCCGAATTCCTCAATATTGACGGGGATCATCGCCATGCGCTGCCCTGCAACCGGGAAACCGGTGTCCGTGCCAGACAGGACTTCCTGAGCGAGCTCTCCGATAGCGTGCCCAAGTTGGAGACCGAACATGGAACCGCCGAGGTTCTTCATCATCGGTTCCATATTGCCCAGTGCGCCCTTGAGCTCTTCGGGAAGTTGATCTGGTAGTTGTTCGGTAACCGCACGGGTCAGCGCTTCGGAAAGCGAGGTTACGACCGGTTCCGTCATCTCTTGCCAGTTCTCCATGGTCGATTCGACCCATTCAGCCCGGGACCATGCCACTACCGGCACATTTGCGGGCTCAAGTGTGGTGGCTTGGTCCAACCAGGAGTCGGCCAATTGGATGGCGTCGCGAATTTCTTTGGCGGCGAATGTCCCCACCGATGGGTCCTGACCGGCAGCGGTCTGGCGTGCTGTCTGCTTCGCTAGATCCCACTTCACGGGGCCTTCTTCAGAAGAGTGCATCATGAACTGGAATTGCTGCATCATGTTTTGGATCATCTGGGGATCCATCATTGAGGGGTCGAACGGCATGCCAGAAGCGCCAAATTGATTCATTGCGCGCTGGATTTCTTCCGGATCGGGTGCGTTACCACCAAACATCCGCCGGAACATTTCGGCCATTGGATCGTTTTCGTCGCCGTTTGTTGGACCTTGTGGACCTTGGTTGCTCATATCTCTCCACGTTACTGTAGTGCAGGGTTGAAAAAATAGTCTTTATAAGCTTTGCGCTCAGTGAATTTCTAGCGCAGCTTGCTCACGTTCGGTCTGCCGTTTCGCCACTGTTTCCGCGGTGCCTTCCGTCATTCGGTACAGTACCGGCACGATGACCAAGGTGATCAGGGTGGATGCTATCAAGCCGCCGATGACCGCGATCGACATCGGTGCCGATACGAAGCTCGACTGCCCCGCCAAGCCGAGTGCCGGTGGGATCATTGCCCCGATGGTTGCTGCTGCCGTCATAATAATCGGACGAACACGGTTTTGCGCCCCGGCAATAATGGCCTGGTCCAAAGTCGCATCGCGTCGTCGATACTGGTTGATCAGATCCATCAGGACGATCGAGTTGGTGACCACGATACCGATCAGCATCAACATACCTACCAGTGTGGTGGCCCCCAGCGGGGTGTCGGTGATCAATAGCGCCAGGATCATGCCGGTTGCTCCGAAAGGTATAGCTACCAAGAGGATTAGCGGCTGGATCAGAGACTTTAACAGCCACACTAACACTATATAAATCAGCAGAATCGCTGCGGCCATGGCCAGTGCAAGTTGTTCGAAAGTGGTGTCAATTTCCTCGGCGACACCTGCCATTTCAGTCTGCACCCCTTCGGGTAGTTCAGCCTGCTCTATGGTTTGCATCAGGGCCTCCGTCGTCGCACCGACATTATCGGTGGATTGCGGCGTGACGGAAATCGTCACCGTCCGGATGGCATCAAGGGTGGTAATCGTGGGGGAAATATTGACCCGCTTCACCTCAGCGATCTCAGTCAGCGGGATGCCGAACAGATCCAAGTTTTCAATATCCTCGACGGTTTCTACCGCGGTGGCCGGCTCCATATGAACGTTGAGTTCGCTATCGTCAATGGTCACTTCGGCCACTGGGAAGTCGGTGGTGTGCGAAGCGATCATGGCCATGGCTTCCGGCACAGTCATCCCGTACTGGGCGATTTCGTCTTCTAATGGCTCAATCTCGAGTGCGGGTTGGGCAGCTGTGTAGTCAGATTCCACGCGTGCCACTTCATCGAGTTGTTCGAAATCGGCCATCAGAGTCTCGGTAGCTTCGGCCACGTCATCCTCACTGAGGGCATCCAACTGCACGTCCACAGTGTCGGAACCCATCAGCGCCCCACCGGCTTCCATCTGAAACTCACCAGCGTCGGGATGGTTGTCGAAATAGTCTTCCAGGGTGGCTTGAATACTAGCTGCGGCCTCGGTTTGATCGGCTTGCGCATTGGTAATGAGTGTCAACGAGGCCTCATTGGGCCCCAGTCCCATCATCTCTTGGCCGCCAATGTCTGTCTGCACGGTTTCGACGTGCTCAACCTCGGCGAGTTCTTCTTCAATGTCGCGGGTAAGATCAGAAGTCCGCTGCAGAGACGAACCCTCCGGGGCAGTATAGGTAACCATGTGCATATTCATCCCGGTGTCACCCAGCAGATTCACTTTAAGCGCTGGAACCAGCGCCAGCGATCCCACAAATACGGCCAGGGCGGCCACCGCCGTCGTCCACCGGGTAGCTCGCGACTTGATAGCCCAGGTAATGATAGGGCGATAAATACGTGCCAGCCAGTTGGTTGTCACGCGGATGTCGGTATCACCCATTGGCACGGGCCGATCTCCACGGATGCGTTGATACCGCATAAACCAGTAGGCCAAAACGGGCACAATTGTCAGCGCGACCAGCGTCGAACCGATCATGGCCAACACCACCGTCAACGCGAAGGGCCGGAAGAGTTCCCCCGCCACGCCTTCAACCAATAATATGGGCACGAAGACTAAGACCGTCACCAGGGTTGACGAAATAACCGCCGAGGAAACCTCGGCCGTGGCCCGCGTGATCGTTCGGGCTTTGGATTCTCCTGCGGGAGCCTGTCGCAAGTGGCGCATAATGTTTTCGATGACCACAATTGAGTCATCAACCATTCGTCCAATGGTGATCATCAGCCCGGCCAACGACATCATGTTCACCGTGGTGCCAGTAGCCAACATGCCCACAAACGCAAACAGCACCGACAGAGGAATGGTGATGCCGGTAATGATCGTGGGCCGGATGGCTAACAGGAAGACGAAGATTACCAACACCGCGAGCACGAGACCCCAGAAGCCTTCGGTGGCCAGGCCAGCGATCGAGTCTTCAATAAATTCAGCCTGGTCAAACACGACGGTGAACTCGGTACCGGAGCCCATTTGCTGCTCGGCCTCATTCATCACCGAAGTGGCTTGTTCAGACAGCTCAATGAAATTCGCACCGTGTGACGGCAGAATCAGCACGGTAATCGCGTCGTTCCCGTTGGTCCGCGAGATCGTTTCAGCATCGGCTTCGGTACGTTCGACGTCGGCCACCTCGGAGAGTTGTACCGGAGGACCGTCTTCAACTGAGATCAGGGTTTCAGCAAGATCATCGATGTCCTCGAAGGCTTTGCCGATGGAGATGTCGAGGGTGAGGGGGCCGTCGGTGACATGACCGCCCGGCAAAACAGCTCCTGCGTCTTCGAGCGCGTCGACCACATCGGACCGGTCAAGCCCCTCAGTTTCTAATGCGTCGTCGTCGGGGTCTAACCGCACGATTTCTTCCTGAACACCGAAGAGCTGCACTCGCGCGATGCCCGGAATGTTTTCTAAGTCCGAACGGGCAGCTTGTTCAAAACGTTCGTACAGCTCACCGGATGACAATTCTGACGACATGGTGACGGCCATGGCCGGGATGCTGGCCGAACCACCGGTCAGGGTGCGGGTTGTGGTCCCGTCGGGCAGTTGCTCTTCAAGTGTGTTCAGGATCGTATCGGTCTGAGAGGCGGCCCGGAAAATATCCGAACCGTATTCCATCTCCAGTGTGATCATCGAGAAGTTCGAAGACGACGACGAGGAAGTGGAGGTGACGTTATCGACGGCGGTGAGCTGACGTTCAATGGGCTCGGCGACCTGTTGGGCCATCTGTTCCGAAGAGGCACCGGGGTTGGTCGCCGTGACCGCAACCGTGGGTAATTCGACGGGCGGGATCAGCTCACGCCGTAGCATGTTAAGGGAAATGAGCCCCAGTACCATGATGACAATCGTGACTAACGCAATGAAGGCACGATTCTTCATACTGAGTTTGACAAGCCAGTCCACTATGGTCCTTTTGCGAGGGAAGTGAAAAATTCTGGTTTCAACTTACCCTAGATAGGCTAGGAAAGCTCAATCGGCAGCCGGCAACGAAAGCGATATATGGACGTTCAAACGAAACTGCGGCCACGGGCCAGACGCGCGGGAGCGTACTTGATGGTCGTGGTCTTCATCGCGCTCTTTATTCCCACGCCTTACACCATTCAGAAACCCGGGCCAACCTTTGACACCCTAGAAGAGGTGGAGGTCGAAGGCGCCTCCTTTGACATGGTGGAAATTGAGGGCGCACCAACGTATCCGACTGATGGCCGGCTCGACCTTACGACCATTTCAGTTTCGGGTCCGCCGACGTCTTCGTCTTTCATTCTCGATGTGCTCTACCACGCGGTTCAGCCGTATCCGGCGATTACCCCAGCAGAATTGCTCTACCCGCCAGAGACCACGCGCGAAGAAGTCCGAAGTCAAAACGCCCAAGCCATGGCCGATTCTCAATCCTGGGCGGTAGCGGCCGCATTGGAACATCTAGACATCGAATACCAACAACGCTTGTTCGCCTTGGACTTCACCGAGGGTTCACCGGCGGCCGACATTTTAGAACCCGACGACGAAATTTTGAGCGTCAATGGCACGGATATTACCGGGCATGCTCAACTGGTCAATACCATCCAGGAGGCCAACGGTGAGCCTGTGGAAATGCGGATTCGGCGAGATGGCGATGAGCAAACCTTTACGATCCCGGTGACCCAGGGGGAGGAGGGTACTTATCAGATCGGTGTGTACTTGGACTCGGAATTCGAATTTCCCTTGGACGTTGAAATTCACCTTGAAGACGTCGGCGGTCCTTCGGCCGGTCTGATATTCGCGCTGGCAGTCATTGATCGGATGACCGAGGAATCTGTCACCGAGGGACGGCATATCGCTGGAACGGGAACGATCGACCCGGACGGCACCGTGGGTCCGATCGGGGGAATTCAGCAAAAGGTCATGGCAGCCGCGGACGAAGGGGCCACCATCTTTTTGGCACCTGAATTAAATTGTCAAGAAATAACGCATGTCCCAGCTAACATGACCGTTTACAGTGTGGATACACTGGACACAGCATTAGAAATTCTGGATGCGCCGACAGGTGAAGCGAATTACGCCACCTGTTCGTAAGCTGGGCGTTAGCTAGAATTTTACCCAGTTGAAAGCAAACGAGTCGGGCTATGCCCGCAGATAGGGAACTACCGTGAGTTTCGGACAAGGATTCGGTGGCATTTTTGGCCGCCCGGATGATCCCCCCGGTGGCCCTGACGATTCCGGCGGGTCATCCCGCGGCTACGGATTTTCGTCAGGCAGCGGAGGTAATGACGACAGATCAGGCGGCGAAGGAGCCGGATCCCGTCGTCCAGGAGCACTGTTACTGACACTGATTATTCTCGGTGTATTGGTGGCGCTGTTCGTGCTGTTCACCATGGTGTACACCGAGGTGCTGTGGTTCAACCAGCTGGGCTACCAACAGGTTTTCTGGATCGAAAACGTCACGAAGGCAATACTGTTTGTTGTTGCCGGGGTGCTCATGGCTGTGGTGACTTGGCTTGCTTTGCACTTGGCCTATAAGCATCGCCCCAAGAATCTGGCTGGTCAACTGCGCCGCAACGTCGAACAGTATCAAAGACAGCTTGATCCGATCCGTCGTCTGGTATTTGTCGGTGCGCCGATCCTGATTGGTTTCTTTGCAGGTACCGCCGCGATGAACGGTTGGGAGCAAGTCCTGCTGTTCTTCAACCAGGTGCCATACGGCATGGAAGACCCCGAATTCGGTCTGGACCTGACCTTCTATATGGCCACCTTGCCGATGCTGTCGACGGTGCTGTCGTTTCTGACCTCGGTCGTGCTCGTTGCCGGCATCGCCGGCATTATCGTGCACTACCTCTACGGTGGTATCCGCATTGAAGACGGCACGGGAATTACTGTCGAGCGTCCAGCACGCTTTCACATTCTGATTTTCGCCTCACTGTACATGCTGCTGCAGGGTGGACGGTACTGGCTCAAGCGGTATCAGACCCTGCAGGACCAGTCCGGTAATTGGGCCGGTGCGATGTATACGGATGTCAACGCCGTCATTCCGACGTCGACTATCCTGTCGATTGCTGCACTGCTGGTTATCGGGCTGTTTATTGCCACTATGATCAACGGCCGCTGGCGCTTGTCGATCATTGGTGTGGCAGGGTTCCTGGTGGCCGCGTTGATCGCGGGTTCAATTTACCCGTTCCTGATTCAGGAATACCGGGTATCACCGACCGAACAGACCATGGAAGCGCCATATATTGAGCGCAATATTCAGTACACCCGTGAAGGCTATGACGTGGCTGATGTGGAGTACACGCCATACGCTGGGGAAACTGAAACCGAAGCCGGGGCGCTGGAAGGCGAATCCGCTACCACGGCCAACGTCCGTCTGATGGACCCCAACCTGCTGAGTGAAACTTTCGGACAGCTCCAGCAGTTCCGCCCATACTACTCATTCCCGTCGACATTGCATGTTGATCGGTATGAAATCGAGGGTGAAGTCCGAGACACCGTCCTTGCTGCGCGTGAAATTAATCCACCCGGCGACGACTCCTGGGTTAACCAGCACGTCATTTACACCCACGGTTATGGCATCGTGGCCGCCGACGCTTCGGAAGTCGGTGGTGGGGGTCGTCCACAATTCCTGCTGTCGGGGATCCCAACGTCGGGTCCTCTGGCTTCCGAAGACGAATATGAGCCACGTATTTACTTCGGACGCAACTCGCCCGAGTATTCCGTGGTTGGTAAAGAAGAGGGCGAGCCCGATCGTGAACGTGACCGTCCACAAGAAACTGGTTCCGACCAGGACACGACGTACACGTTTACCGGTGATGGCGGCCCGTCAGTTGGTAATCTCTTCAACCGCCTGGCATACGCCATCAAGTTCGGTTCGACCGATCTGTTCCTGTCACAAGATGTGAACTCCCAATCGCAGATCCTCTTCGATCGTGATCCGGTAGAGCGCGTCGAAAAGGTTGCGCCGTATCTCGAGGTCGATACCAATACATATCCTGCAATTGTAGATGGCAGGATCCAGTGGATCGTTGACGGGTACACCACCTCGGATGCGTTCCCATACTCGGATCAGTCGCAACTTGAATCAGCCACAACCGATGCGCTCAATGTCGACCCGAATTTGGTACTTAGCGGTCAGATCAACTACATCCGCAACTCGGTCAAAGCCACCGTGGATGCCTATGACGGCAGTGTGACCCTCTACGCCTGGGAACCAGAAGATCCACTGCTTCAGGCCTGGATGAAGGTCTACGACAACACCGTGGTACCGTACTCCGAAATGTCTGCGGAACTACTCGACCACGTTCGGTACCCACAAGATATGTTCAAGGTTCAACGCGAACAGTTGGCTCGGTACCACGTCGATGATCCAGCAGACTTCTACGAAGCCAACGACGCCTGGTCCGTCCCAGATGATCCAACTGCAGGGTCTGAGGCCGGTGTGAAAATCCCACCGTATTACATGACCATGCAGATGCCTGGACAAGACGAGCCAGCCTTCCAGCTGACCACCCCGTATATTCCGCAGGAGCGTGAAGGTGCCGCACAACGTAACGTGCTGTACGGCTTCCTTGGTGCCAACGGCGATGCGGGGACGGGAGAAGACGGTGTGAAAGCCGAGAGCTACGGGCACCTGCAAATGCTGGAACTGCCCCGTCAAACGACCACCCCCGGACCCGGACAGGCCCAGAACAACTTCAACTCTGACGACACCGTGTCACGTGAGCTGAACCTGTTGCGCCAAGGGGCCTCCGACGTCATCAACGGCAATATGATTACATTGCCGGTGGCGAACGGCATCCTGTACGTTCAGCCGGTATATGTTCGCTCGACGGGTGAAACATCGTACCCGGTTCTCCGGAAGGTGCTGGTGGCCTTTGGTGACGAGGTCGGCTTTGCTGACACCTTTGCTGAAGCGCTTGATCAAGTCTTCGAAGGTGATTCTGGTGCTGAGACACCTGAAGAACAACAGACCGAAGGCACCCCTGACGAGGGAGACGCACCTGAAGGCGGCGATCAGGCTGAACCACCGATGGCGGGAAGCCCTGCTGAGCAACTGACCGAGGCACTCGAGGATGCCCGTGACGCTATGGCGCGTTCCGAGAGTGCACTGGCAGACGGCGACTGGGCTGCTTATGGTGAGGCACAGGCAGACCTGCAGGAGGCACTGGATCGTGCCATCACCCTTGAAGAAGGCGGGACTCCTGAGGGTGACGAGCCCGCCGCCCAGAACGGTGACACTGCTAACAATGACACCGGTGGGGAGGGTGACTAGGTCGTATGGGTAACTGACGAGCTATCGTCCGATTTGCATTCCATTTTCGCGGTGTGTACAGTAGAGAAAGACGCCGCGGGGTGGAGCAGTTCGGTAGCTCGTCGGGCTCATAACCCGAAGGCCGCAGGTTCAAATCCTGCCCCCGCAACTCAGTAGCACAAGGCCCCCGAGATTCTCGGGGGCCTTCGTCGTCCCCAAGCCTTTCCAGTCGTTCCTCATCCCCTTCGTTTTCGTCAAGGTCTTATCCAAGAGTCTGCTGAGTGTATTGCCTTTGGTGTGGTGTTTCTGACGCTGGGGAGGTTTAGATGTGGGCCGGTACTGTTCCCCCAGTAGTGTGGACAATCAGCACAGTGGTGCGGCACGGTGGATACGTGATTGACTATTCATAGCGTCAACGGTCAGGAAGTATTCGGAATCCATGTCGGAGACATCCAGATAGCTATACCAAAATAGAGCTGACAGGAAAGGACGGAGTATGCACGAGACTTGGCCCAATAACCCCGAACGTCGGGCGGACGAGCCCCAAGGGCAGCAACCTCCACCACCCCCGCCACCGTCTTTTCAAAACCAGACACCCCCATCGGGTCCCGGCTCGGAACCCAAAAATCAAAAGTTTGGCTGGCCCGTCCTGGTAGCTTCTGTTGCGCTTGCCGCAGTGCTTGGTGGGGGAGCCGGGGGACTGGCTGCGACCTACTTCGGTTCGGACTCGGGTACGACCAGCGAAAACGTGCAGGAATCTCCGCAGCTCAATCGCACCGACGAAGTCACCCCCACGACAGAAGCAGCCGCCGCCGCGTCGCCGTCTGTGGTGACGCTGTCTGTTGGCGGGGAACGCGCGCAAGGTTCCGGCTCTGGCGTCATTCTGGATGAAGAAGGCCATATTCTCACCAATACTCACGTCGTGACGCTGGGTGGCCAGACGGCGGCCGCCAGTGTGCTCGTGCAAACCCACGACGGTGAAGTGTATGAGGCCGAGGTCGTTGGATTGGATCCGCTGTCCGATCTGGCCGTGATCAAAATCGACGCCGAGGGGCTACAACCCATCGAAATGGGCAGTTCCGAAGAGCTCAACGTCGGTGATCAAGCGGTGGCCATCGGAGCACCACTTGGTCTAGCGGGCACAGTAACCGAGGGGATTATTTCCACGCTGGATCGTACCATTTCCGTTGCCTCATCGGCCGTACCAGAAGAACCCGAAGTCCCCGAA
>Ga0209487_1001534_pt1 | contig 19435 bp, 14 predicted proteins | sample Poulit2012_FD_187524 | JGI IMG/M metagenome (GOLD analysis project Ga0209487, IMG submission 187524) | Agricultural soil microbial communities from Georgia to study Nitrogen management - Poultry litter 2012 (SPAdes) (version 2) | ecosystem: Environmental > Terrestrial > Soil > Agricultural land...
CCCATCGTGCTGCTGACTATAACATCCATCGGCTCCATCCCGGCACGTACCAGAAGCTCCATCTCATGCTGATAATCCCAGCCGGGTTCAGCATGCATGATTCTGGCGTGTGAGCCGACAGCAATCCGCACCCCCGCTTCGTAAGCCATCCCGATAAAGCGGAGCATGTTTTCATATCCCTTGACGTGGTACTCCTCAATCCCTTCATCCCCTTCATACCGCTCATACACACCCAGCGTCGGTGTGATGATCGTATTGCTGCTGCGAGCCAGCTCGATCACATTTTGCACAGCCTCAGACTCCAGATCAACCCGGGACCAGAGCCTGAACCGCTCGGTTCGTCTGTTTCCATAGTCTTCATAGAGGGCCGCCTTGAACCGTCTCGCCTCTGCCTCGTCGGCCAGCGACGTCCCAAAAGAGCTCACATGCTCGATACCCTCTACCCCCGCTCTGATCGCATCATCCGCATTGACCAGCTCCAGGTGAGCCATTACTGGTATTCCGGCCCGATTCGCGGCTTCAGTGACCGTTTCGAAATACTCGAGGGGAAGGTTGAAATAGAGCTTGATGCCGGTTCCACCCTGAGAGACATACTCCTCCACCGTATCCCGGACATGCTGATGACTCCGCACCACTGTCGCCTGCTGAGACCAGACCGGCCGGAACCCATCCAGATGAGCCCCCGTAAGAAACACTCTCGGGACCGGTTTTTCCGCAAAAAAGAGCGACTGATAGAATCGCAATGGATGCCCTGGATCACGAAGCGTTGTCACCCCGTTTCTCAGATACATAGTGATCCGGTCGTTATCCATGAGCGAATGGAAATGTGCGTCGATCAGTCCCGGCATGACGGTTCGGCCCGAAGCATCAATCTGTTCGGCACCTTCGGGAATCTGCACCTCACTGGCCGATCCGACATCGATGATCCGGTTCCCTTTGATGACCACCACCGAGTTCTCCAGAGGGTCGCCGCCTCTCCCATCTACCAAAAGCCCGCCGGTAATAGCAGTGAGTTTCTCACTGTCGGCCGTAGCTGGCGGATTCACCTCCAGAAGCGTACGCTGTGTTGGATCTGCCTGAACCTGTCTGAACCCTTCTCCTGATGGTCTGACAGAGGGATGAACAAGAACACGGGAATGAACAAGTTCCGGTGCAGCAGCAAGTGGACCTCCCGCCCGAGATTGACTTGCAAGGTAGATACCCGTGGCAGGATCCAGAAACACCTGTCTGGCTATATTGAGATCCCGATAGGATCGTTCAGAGGCTTCAGATTCAGAGACTTCAGGTTCAGAGGCTTCAGGTTCAGAGGCCTCAGGTTCAGAGGCTTCAGGTTCAGCTGCCTCATCAGCGTTGTCAGCAAGCAAACGATCTCTCTTAAAGTGTTGATCAAGAGTAGTGCCCCCTGGAGTGGTGTCAGCTGGAGGCTGGAGTGGACCAGACTTCTCAAGAGATGGATGGTCGGCTGCTGACAGAAGTGGCTGATACTTCGGAGCAGCAGTCTGACCCGCTGCAGATTCAAAAGCCAGGGTCAGTATAGCGGTCAGGCACAGTCCCTGAATAAGGCACTTCGAGAGTCTGCAGAGTTTCATAGGAGGAATAACATGTAGTAGATCAGGCATCGGTGGTAGTTGAATCATATGAAGAGATGTTCACATTTGCTCAGTAGCCAGTATTCTGAGTCATCTCCGGATTGGCATCCATCTCCCTCTGGGGAATCGGAAGCAGGTAGTTGCGCTCGGGCAGGTGCGTACGCTCCTCCAGAATGATGTGATCGCCCGTCCAGGTCACCTCGCCCGTCTGAGTATCAACTGTCCCTCTGCGGACACCCAGTACCTGGCCATTGAAGACCTCACTGCCGAGATCCCACCGTTTGATATCGTAGAATCGGAGGTTCTCGAAGGCGAACTCCACGCGGCGCTCCCGCCGGATCAGCTCCTCGGTCAGCTCGGTCGCAGGCGGCATTCCGGCACGAGTCCGCACCCGGTTCAGATAGTCCAGAGCAGTATCGAGATTCTGGTTCAGCTCAAATGCGGCCTCGGCATAGGTAAGGTACATCTCGGGAAGACGGATCACCATCAGATCCTGACCGCTGTTCTGCATCACCGCCTCCGGCATCGGTTCGACATACTTCTTGATGATCAGTCCGGCCGGTGAACCCACAGAGTTCTCAAAATAGTCGGGGTTGTTGACCATCTCTCCCGCCTCATTGGGGATCTGCGGATCAAGCGGATTGTAGTAGCGGCCATTCCACTCCTGGCCCGGGTAGAGAATGGACATCTCCAACCGCGGATCCCTGTTGTCGAAGGGACGGTCCGGATCGTAAGTTGCGCCGTTGATCATCTCATACGCCTCCACCATATCGAAGGTGGCGGCGATATTGGCGTACCCTCCCTCCATGCCCGGAAGCATGAACTGCGGATGGCGGCTGGGATAGATATCCTGCGTAAACTTGACGGACAGAATCGCCTCCTCATTGTCAGCTTCACTCAGGAAGAGATCTCCATAGTCCGGGTAGAGCTCATAGACCCCCATATTGATGACAGCTTCGGCATCCTCCATCGCCTGCTCATAGTTGCCCGCAAACAGCTCGATCCGCGCTTTCATACCCAGGGCTGCGCCGCTGGTGATGTGGCCCTCAGACTGGATATGGTTCTCGACCGGCAGGATATGGCTGATCTCCTCCAGTTCATCCAGAACAAACTGCCTGACCTCCGCCTCCGGTGTCCGTGCCATCACAAAATCGGGCTCTACCGGTTCGGTGATCAGAGGCATGTCTCCGAACATGGTGAACTTGAAGAAGTAGTTGTAGGCTCTCAGGAACCGGGCTTCCGCCTTGTAACGCTCTTTGAGAGCTTCATCCATCTCGACATCTTCAATCTTCTGAAGGAAGTTGTTGTACTTCCGGATCCGCCGGTATTCAAACCAGGCCCCGCTGTAGGAGTCCCCCCAGTACGACTCGGAGAGGTTACTTGGCGTCGCAGTTCCATCGATCTTGTGACTCCACCCCGGATAGTAGGCGTTGTCACTCATACCGTCAAAGTAGAGGATGTTGGACCAGGTCTCCCAGTTCTCGTAGAGGCCGGCCAGTGCCAGCTCTGCATCCTCCTGGGTCTGCCAGAAGGTGGCATCGGAGAGGCTGTTTTTCGGGGTGACGTTCAGGAAACTGTCATCACAGGATGTTGCCATGAAGGCAAGCAGTATCGTAGCGATGAAAAGAGTTCGATTATCCATGATAGAGAGCATTAAAGTGGATTAAAACGTGATGTTCAGGCCGAGGGTATAGGTCTTGATCTGTGGATAGCCCACACCATCCGGCGTCTCCGGATCGTAATTGCCCGGGAAGCTGGTGAGGGTGAAGAGGTTCTCACCACTGAAGTAGACTCTCACATTGGAAATGCTCGGAATCCAGCTCATCGGCAGGGTATAGCCGATCTGAAGATTCTTCATCCGGAGATAGGAGGCGTCCAGCACGTTGAAGGAGCTGAACTGGTAGTAGGAGGTGTTGTGCGAGGAGCTCGCAACCGTGTAGACCCGTGGGTAGCGGCCATGCTGTACAATGACGTCATCCTCGACGATAGTCCGGTCCATGTGCATCCGCTGCACTTTCGCCCCGTTCTGGAACGGCCACATCGCCTCCGGATGGAGAGTCCGGTAGACCCTGTCCGCACCCTGGAAGAACATCGACACATCAAAGCCCTTGTATTCGGCCCCCAGATTGAACCCGAAAGTGATCTCGGGAATCGTATTGCCCAGAACCACCCGGTCATCAGCGTCGATCACATTGTCGCCGTTCTGATCCTTGTACTTCAGGTCACCCACATTGGGAGTCCGACCCTGGATATGGGGGCTGCTGGCAACATCATCTAACGACTGAAACTGCCCGATCGCTTCGTAGCCGAAGTAGGAGTTCCAGGGGATGCCGACATCACGGATGGTTGATCCATACTGCGGATTGTCATACCGCTCCACCTTGTTGTCGTTGAAAGCCCCGTGAACCGATACATTGTACCGGAAATCGTGGTATGCGTTGTTCAGCCCTACCATAAACTCGACCCCCTTGTTCCTCATGGCACCGGCATTGACGGTTGGTGCCGGGAGACCGTAGATATCAGAGACGGGAATCGACGTCAGGATATCATCTGTGAGGCGGTTGTAGTAGTCAAGGGTAATCGTCAGACGATTGCCAAAGAGACCGGCGTCCAGTCCGATGTCTGTCTCGGTCGTCGTCTCCCAGGTGATCATCTCATTAGCCGGGCTGGTCTGTGCAGCTCCGGGTGAGACGGTCCCCCCGAAGTTGTAGTTCCGCCCCAGTGAGATCAGCGGGATGTACTGGTAGTTCCCGATCCGGTTGTTTCCGAGACGGCCCCAGGAAGCACGAACTTTCAGCTCGCTAAGCCATTCGACGTTCATAAAGCTCTCTTCGGTGATTCTCCACCCGGCCGAGAAGGAGGGGAACCAACCCCAGCGGTGACCTTCAGCAAACTTGGAGGAGCCATCACGGCGAATATTGGCCTGGAAGAGGTACCGGCTGTCGTAGTTGTAGTTCACGCGTCCGAAGTAGGAGGCCAGCTTGTCCTCTACGGCTGAACCGTTGTTGGTCCAGCCATTTTCTGAACCTGCTGTCAACTCCGAGATGCTGTTGGAGGGGAAGTTCTGACGGTAGGCGTTCAGATGGCGGTTATCGTCCTGCCGGCGGTAGGCGCCTGCCAGAGCATTGATCCGGTGAGGCCCGAAATCATTCTCATACTCCAGAATTGACTCAAGCGTGATAGCATTATTTCGGTCAACACGGTCGGTCACTGTGTTTGGTCCCTGTACCGATCCATCTCCGTAGGCAATGGTCTTGAAGTGGTGCTTGCTGTCTGTCAGCCGGTAGTCGAGACTGGCGTTACCCCGAAGAGAGAGCCCCTCAACCAGTTCAGCACTCGCAAAAAGGGTACCGGCCACATCAGATATCGCGGAGTTGTAGGTCCCTCCATCCTTTATCCAGGCGTTCGGGTTTCCGTCATCATGACGATCCCAGCTGCCATCCGGATATGTATTGGCCACGTTGGGAGGGATTCGGTTGGCCTGGCGGAAAAACTGATAGATCGATCCGCCGCTGTCAAAAAAGTTGGTCGGGTTGGAGACATTTCTCCGGGCGAGTGCGGAGTTGATGCCGATATTGATCCTGTCAGAGAGCTGGCTGTCAAAGTTGATCCTCAGATTGTACCGGTCACTGTTGGCTCTCTCCATCAGCCCCTGCTGCTCATTATAACCCAGAGAGATACGGTAGCGGCTCATCTCGGTACCGCCCGACACGCTGAGGGTGTGGTTCTGCGTGAAACCCGATCCCTGGAGGATCAGATCCAGCCACTGGGTGTTGGGGTAGTTATAGGGATCTTCGCCTGTCTCAAAGAGCGCGATCTCATCCTCCGTATAACGTGGAGCCAGACCGGCATTACGATTTGCCTCATTCAGGAGGCGTCCATAATCGGCTGAAGAGACATACTCCGGAAGCCGTGTCGCCTGATCACGCCCGATATAGGTCTGGTAGTTAACCTGTATACTGCCTGGCGCTCCCCGTTTGGTGGTGATCAGGATGACTCCGTTGGCAGCCCGGGATCCATAAATAGCAGCTGAGGAGGCGTCTTTCAACACACTGATGCTCTCCACATCGCTCGGGTTGATGTTGTTCATCGAAGACTCCACGCCGTCCACAATCACCATCGGCTGGGCGTTGTTCATCGTCCCCACACCGCGGATCAGGATGTTGTGCCCCTCCTGTCCGGGTCGTCCGGAGCTCTGGGAGATTGTCACTCCGGGCGACACCCCCTGCAGCAGTGATGTCAGGTTGGCGGCAGGCCGCGATTCGATCGTCTCACTCCGGATACTGCTGACAGCACCTGTCAGGTCGATCGCATCCTGTGTTCCATACCCCACAACCACCACATCATCCAGCAGCTGGACATCCGCCGCAAGTGCTACATCTACCACCTCTCGGCTATCGATCTCCACCTGCTGTGTCTGATAACCGATATAGGAGAAGACGAGTGTGCCAAGCTGCTCCGGAAGCGTCAGCGAATAGCCACCATCCGCATCTGTCTGGGTACCGATGGTTGAACCGGTCAGATTGTCCGCCCCCGGTACATAGACATTCACTCCCGGCAGCGGCTCACCGCTCTCTGCATCGGTCACCGTTCCTCTCACCTGGCTCTGGAGCAGCTCCTCCTCTTCCTCTTCAGGCGCGACATGCTTCAGGACCACCTCCCCCATGCGGGTCATCACCGCTTCATAGCCGGTTCCGGCAAGAACATTCATGAGAGCCTCTGCAACGGATACACTGTTCTGAACCAGCGTCACATTCCGCTCTGGAAACAGACCCGTATCAAAAGCGATGTCCAGATCTGCCTTCCGGGAGATCTCGAAGAGGGCCTCCTCGATCGACTTGTTGATGATGTTCAGGCTCATTCTCTCCTCCAGTTGTGGGATCCGGGCACCATATTCAGCCACCGGATAGTAGGCGACAACCTGGCTCGTCGACTGACCATACGACTCTGTCTGCCCCTCTGTCTTTGCCTGTGCATGGGCCTGAACCTGCCCGGGAAGCTGCATGACCAAAAGCAGCTGCATAAGAAACAGTGCAGCCCCGGCCCTTCGAAAACCATGTGAAGCTTTTGTAACCATATCGGTAAGTGTGGGTTAGTTGTTATCAGATAAAGAGAAAATGTCGTTGAGAAGGTGACATGCACTCTTGATGTCACTCCCTTCAATAGGTGTCAGCTCAATAGGTGTCAATCGTTAATGGAAACATCCGGCTTCATCTGTCAGCTACCTCTATCGCAGGATGATGCTGTCGTCATTCTGCAGTTCAAAACCCACCCCGGATGACTCAGAAATCAGCTCCAGTACATCACGGATATGCCCCTTGTGCATGTTCAGGGTGAACCTTCTCTCCGCCATTCCGGGATCAGACAGCTCGGTGGTGATCGTCACGTCGAACCAACGCTCCAGTGTCACGATGATCTCATTCAGTGTGGCCTCTCTGAAGATCAGCCGATTATTGGTCCACCCCAGCAGATCATCGGGATGGGTGATCGTTTCTGTGGTAATCTGCTCACTGCGTCTGTCGTAGAGCCCGACATCCCCTGTCTGAAGGACCCTTCGAAGATCCTGTTCCGACGGTGTCGATGGTCCCGACTGATCCTCATGCTCTGGCCGGCCTGATGAGCTGACCCGTTTCAGAGCAACCGAACCACTCTTCACCACCACAGACAGCTCGTCATCTTCCGCATAGGAACGTATGGCGAATGACGTACCCAGCACTTCGGTCACCGTGCCATGGCTCTCTACCAGGAAGGGTCGCGAAGAATCATGCGCCACATCAAAAAAAGCCTCCCCCTCCAGAGCCACCCGCCGCTCTCCGTCCGGAGACATCGGAGAGATCAGAAGCCGGCTATCTACATTCAGCATGACCGTTGTACCATCAGCGAGTGTGACATTGGCACGCTCACCTCGGTTGGTTGAGACAACCCGAAGCAGCTCAGTCTCTTGCTGAACCACTTCCGTCTCAGGGGTATAGGCGAATTTCAGGGAGAGCCAGGCTGAAAGCGATACCAAAACAATCATCGCAGCCAGTTTCAGAAAACTCTGCAGTCGGCTTCGTTTGCGGTTGTGCAGTTCCGGAGGCCGGTAAACAGATCCGCTGTCTGTGATTCTCTCCGTAAATAGAGGTACCCTCTCCAGCTGATCACCTTCCGGTTCCCCGGCTGCAAGATTATCCTGCTCCCTGTCAGAAGGGAGATCCGGCTCCATATCAAGTTGGTCTGCTACGGACTCCCAGTCATCATCAGTATAGAGACTGAAGTACTTCTCTCCTGACCGGTCCTCATCGATGCTCCGGCAGGTTTTCAGAAACTCCAGAGTCTCCCGGTTCTCAGGGCTCTCCTCCAGCCACTGTTGCAGCAACCTTCTGTCTTCTTGACTGAGGGACTGGTCAAAATATCTGCCCAGAATGCTCCAAATATCTCTGTCAGGCGGTTCCGATGACTTCATGTGGTTCGTCAGCTGCTTGCAATTCAAGGATTCAACTCAAAGCACTACTTCTCAGATGCAGCAAAAAGACTTATCCCCCATCAAATTTTTAAGATTCTTCAGAAAAGGGGTGGAGAGTGAACATAGAGGGGGAGAATCCGGTCGAACCGGCACCTGCTGCAGATCTCGAAAGGTGTGGAAGGTGAGCGTAAGATCTGGAAGGTGAGATTAAGGTGTGGAAGGTGAGCTTAAAAGGGACAGAATCAGACGAGTTTGACCAGGATCAGACGAGTTTGACCAGGTTCAGACCAGGAGAGATCGGAATGGCCTGAGATCGGAATGGCCTGAGATCGAAATGACCTGAGATCGGAGTGAAGCTGAAAAGGGCGTGAACCTGAAAAGGGTGTGAAATCGCGGTTCAGAGAGGTGTAAATTTCTCCGCCTGCAGCCTCTGGCGCAGAAACATCAGAGATCGACCCATCTGGTTCTCCACCGTTTTACGGGTTATACCCAGTACGGCAGCGATCTCTTTATAGGAGAGACCGTGTTTCCGGTAGAGCACAAAGATCGTCCGCCGCTGCTCCGGTAACTCCTCAACCTCTCTCCAGATCAGTTTCGAGAAGTTTTTGCTCCCGAACAGGCTCTCATCATCAAGCAGATAGGAGCTCTCCGAAGCGTCCTCCTTCTCAGGGATTTCGTGCAGCGCCATCTCCTGTTTCGTACTTCTCAGGTGAGAGAGTGCCTGATTCTTGACCGCCCGATAGAGATAGGCTTTAACGGAAAACTGTATATCGATCTCTTCACGGCGGTCCCATAAACGGATGAAAACTTCCTGGACCACATCACGTGAAATATCTGTAGAGCCCACATACCGGGAGGCAAAATAGCACAGCCGGGGATACCACTCCCTGAACAGCTTCTCAAAAGCGTACCGGTCCCCTCTGCGGATATGTTCCATCAGTTCCCGATTCATGACTACCATTTACATATAATCTCTCAAAAAAGAAAGTTTTCGAAGGCTGAACCTGAAAGAGAGAAAGAAGTAACGTTATGAATCGGCTGAATAATCGAGAAGATGCATCGACCGGCACCCTGCAGTACTCAAAGGGGTGAGGTGATCCACCAGGTGTTGCCGTTGGAATCTTTAACCCCGCAGGTGCGTCCATAATCTTGGTCAGAGAGCTCCATCACGGACGAGGCACCGGCATTCAGTGCTTTTTGATAGGTGTCATCTGCAGAGTCAACATTCACATAGAGCCCTGCTGGTTGTTCACCCCACTCCTCACTGCTCCCACCAGCCATAATGGTGCTGTCACCAATGGTAATTTCGAGATGAGCCACGTTGTCGTCGTTATCAGTATGCTTCATCTTCTCCTCAGCTCCGAACACCTCCCGCGTAAACTCCAGAAAAGCGTTCAGGTCCGACAGAATCAGATAAGGCATCACGGTCTGGTAGTAGTCAGGCTTCTGAAAAGCTGTCATAGGATCTGGATTCGGTTATGGTTGGTACCACTTAACCGAAGTAAAGGACAGCCAGCTAAAAAACAAAATGTTACTCGTAACTTTTACAGCTATCTCAGAATCTCTGATAGCCCTCAATCCAGGTCGACGTCCTCAGGAATATCATCATCGCCTTCCCCGATGATCTCGTCCATTCCGGTATCGTCCTCCTCGTCGGCGTCTTCGTCATCGATCGGGTCGACGGGGGCCTTCTTCTTGACTTCGGCCCGTGCACCGGCTCGTCTTAACTGCATGGCGATATCCACATTATCGTTGTCCATGGCGATGTTGAGTGCAGTATCTCCGTTCTTGTCCTTGAGACGGACATTGGCTCCATGATCTAACAGGTACTTGACTACCTCGTTGTGCCCCTCCCGCGCAGCAAGCATGAGCGCTGTGTGTCCCCAACGCTGTGTGGCGTTGATATCGGCACCCTCTTCAATAAGCATCTTGACCGCATCCAGATGGCCCTCTCTGGCAGCCACAATCACAGCCAGACTCCCGATCTGCACACCTTCGTTGATCAGATAGCGCATGATCTCCATGTTACCGTTCTCTGCAGCGCGGTTCAGAGCAGTTCCACCCATTTTGGTCTCCGCTTTGGGGTCAGCCCCCTGACCGAGCAGATACCTGACGACCTCAAGATGGTTGTTCTCAGCCGCCAGAATAAGGGCGGTGGAACCATTCTTATGCTTCTCATTCAGGTCTGCACCCTCCGCATGAAGACGCTGGACCTCGTTCAGATTACCGGTTTTGGCTGCCTTTAAAAATGGCGTTAACTCCATGGTGACTGAAATTTTTTGATGGAACATGTTCTCACAGGCAGGATTTCTCCCTCAAGCTTTTGGCGCTACAACAAGGGCTTTGCTCTTGCCATTCGAGACGTCCCATACAAAAACCTGATGACCTGTAAATTTTCCCAAGTATATCCTGAATAAATCAAACTTAGTCAACACCTGCAAAGGCCTTTGCTGATGATCATCGGCGGTGATTGCAAAAATCGACGCCGATCACAGAGGGTGATACAACGTACCGTCCCCACCGATGGGCATCACCCGGATGACCTTCTGAAAATGCCACAGCGAGTTCAGACAGGAACTACTGCAGCCGGATATCCAGCTTATACCCGTTAGCAAAATCACGGCCACTCATCCGGCTTTTTCCCGGAAGCTGCACTTCGGTCAGCTCCACACTGCCCTCTCCGCATCCGACAAGCAGATGGCGCCCTTCAGCAAAGAATAGTTCCCCCGGCTCCAGATCGATCTCCGGTCCCATCTTCGAGCGATACAGATTCATCTTCATATTGCCATAGGTGACCCAGGCCGTCGGGAACGGACTAAGCCCCCGGATCCGGTTGTGAACAACTTCAGCAGATTCCGTCAGATCCAGCTGTGCGTCCTCTTTAAAGAGTTTGGGAGCGGGCGTGGCCTGTTCATCATCCTGTGGCACCCCTTCAACATTTCCCTGATCGATCTGGTCGACGGTCTGAACCAGCAACTCCGCCCCCAGAATCTTGAGCCGGTCGTAGAGATCCCCGGTCGTCTCATTGGAGTCGATGCGGGTCCTCAACTGCCGGAGCACCTGCCCCGTATCCACCCTCTCATCTAGCATGAAGACTGAGCAGCCCGTCTCTGCTTCTCCATTCATGATCGCCCAGTGGATCGGTGCGGCTCCTCGGTATTTCGGTAGCAGAGAGGCGTGCAGGTTGACCGATCCTATCTTCGGAATAGAGAGGATTTCAGGTGGCAGAATCCGGAAAGCCACCACAACGATCAGATCCGGCTGCTGTTCCCGAATCTCTTCAACCAGACGTGGATCGTCCATTCGTGATCCAGCTTCTATCACCGGATAACCGAGCTCCTGTGCCCGTTTTTTAACAATGGTCGGGCTCTTCTCTCCTCCGCGGCCACGCCGTTTGTCGGCGTTGGTCACTACAGCCGTGATCTGATGCCGGGAGAGGTGAAGGGCATCCAGCGAGGGGATGGCGAAATCAGGAGAGCCCATGTAGACGATCTTCAGCATGCGAACAGGAATTCAGCGGTTGGTCCGGGTTTCAGTGTAGTGAACTGAAGATCCGGGGAAGGGAAGCGGAAATCAACTGGGATGAACAGGATCCTAACGAAGGGGAGACAACTGTCAACTGGGATGAACAGGATCCTAACGAAGGGGAGACGAATGTCAACTGGGACGAACAGGATCCTGACGAAGAGGAGACAACTGTCACCTGGGTTGGGTGTCGATCTCTGCAGGGAAGGGGAAAACAACTTAGATGTGGATCCGGAGAGGGGAAGCGGATCCCCGAAGGAGAGGGATCAACAGGCTGAGCTACGTCTGCCGGGGAACGAGGGGATAGTTGCAGGGAAGATCACCCGCATCTATGGTCGAAAGTTTCTTGCGATGGAGGCGGCGGCGAAAGGCACTGAGATGGTCAAGAAACAGCTTCCCCTGAAGGTGGTCATACTCATGCTGGATTACCCGAGAGACCCAGCCGGTGAACTCCTGCTGGCGCTCTTCGAATTCTCGGTTCAGCCATTTAAGCTCTACCCGTTCAGGCCGCCTCACCTCGTCACGCACCTCAGGTATGCTCAGGCACCCCTCTTCATAACCTACCAATTCGCCGCCTGTAGAGACAATCTCCGGATTGATCATCACCATAGGTCCCAGGTCCAACTGGTCGGAATCCTCTGTCATCGGATCTGCATCCATGACAAACAGCTGCAGTTTTTGCCCAATTTGAGGTGCTGCCAGACCCACTCCAGCTGCATTATACATCGTCTCGAACATGTCATCGATCAGCTCCTGCAGTTCGTCACTGTTCTCCTTGACCGATTCGGTTCTCTCCAGAAGAATGGGGTCGTTATACGTGACAATCGGTAGTATCGCCATCAGCTGTCTTCGTGATTGCTGTTGCTTTCCAGAAAGTGTTGAAGGAGGAGAGCGGCTGCAGTCTGGTCAACTCTGCCCTTCTTGCCTCGCCTTTTTTGTGAAACACCGGCATTGATCAGCGTGTTCATCGCCTCTTGAGAGGAGTACCGTTCGTCGACACGATGAATCGAGATACCGGGGAAACGTTTCTCAAGTTTTTTAATAAAGTCCTCAACCATCTCTGTAGCCTTGCCTTTCTCACCAGAAGTAGTAAGTGGCCAGCCGACAACAAAGCCGACCACAGGGTGACTGTCCTGGAAGCCGGCGATGACATTCAACACTTCATCCGGAGGAAATGTCCCGACGGGATTGGCAACGGTACGGAGAAGATCCGTCCGTGCCACACCCACGCGCTTGGTCCCTACATCGATACCTACCAGACGTCCGTAGTGTTTCAGGGAATTCACTGTGTCTGAACGTTATGTTATACCGTCATATACAGGTCATCCTTCCGCATTCTCAAGTTCATCCAGCGGCTGTCTCAGGAACTCTTTTAGCAGTTTGCTGGGTTTGAAATGTGTCTTTCGATGAGCCGGTACATAGATCACCTCATTGGTCTTGGGATTCCGTGCTTTTGGCTTGGCTTTTGTCTTCTTCACTTCAAACACACCAAAATCTCTCAGTTCGATCCGACATACCGGATCTGCTTCCATCATGGTTGCTCTCAGAGAGCCGATAACAGAATCTACCCATGGTTCTGCCTGATTGAGTGGTACGTCCATAGATTCCGCGACACGGCGCACGATATCTCTTTTCGTATAGGTAATCATATTACTTAACTTCTTAATTTGTAATCAGTTACAGTTAATAGGCTCGTCTGGAGCGCTGTAAATATAAAGCTTCGAGACGTAAAATTGTTATAAAAAAGGAGTTACGGGAAAAGCATCTGTTTTTTTGACAGTTAAAGTGCCTGATGATGATTCTGTGCCCCCTCACCGTAAATCGGGATCCATGCTTCAATCGAACTGCCTGATCCGCCAGAAATGTCTGATATAGCGAATGACTGATGCTTCTGGATCAGAAGTGTCTATAACTGAAAAGAAGCCGTTTGCAGTATGTAGAGAAGGGTCTGATTCTATAATCACACAAGGAAAGCATCGAACACAAATTTACTCGTACCGCGTCACACTCTTCACCCCTTCCACCTTCTTCAGCTTCTTGATGATCTGCTGCAGGTGCTCCAGGTCGGTCACATAGATCGACAGGATCCCTTCGAACATTCCGCTGTCACTGCTCACATTGATGCTCTTCATATTGGTCTGCATCGAGCGGGAGAGCACATCTGTCAAGTCGTTGATCATCCCGACCCGATCCTCACCGATCACCTTGATTCCGCCCAGGAACCTTGAGTTGATATTCCGCGACCAGTCCACATCGATGATCCGCTCACTGTCTGTCTGAACCAGGTGATGCGCATTCTTGCAGCTCGACCGGTGGATCCTCACCTCACCATTCCGGCTGATGAACCCGATCACATCATCTCCGGGAATCGGATTGCAGCAGCTGGCATAGACATACTTGATATTGCCGAGATGGCCGTCGATGACCAGCTCGTTCTCGGAACCCTGAGATCGGGCGGCATGGATAAACCGCTCCTGAATCTCCTCTTCACCCGGCTTGTCCGTCCGGCCATCCAGATCACTCTCGAGACGCCCCTTGCTCTTGAACTGACGGATCGCCTCATAGAGCTCATTCACATCGTAACGGCCCGACCCGATCTCATAGAAAAGCTCCTGAGTGGTATCAAATTTCAGCTTCTGAACCACACGGCCCAGATCCTGTTCGGAGATCTTCACCTTGCCACGGCTTGCCCGCTTCTGCCAGATATCGCGGCCCTCATTCGCAACCTTCCGCTCCTCCTGTTTGATAAACTGCCGGATCCGTGACTTCGCCTTGTGCGTGACGACATCGTGGATCCAGTCTGGATTGAGGTTGATCCGGTTCCCGGTGATAATCTCCACCTGATCCCCCACCTCCAGCTTCTGACGCAGTGGAACGATCTTGCCGTTCACTTTAGCGGACATCGCCCGCTCTCCGATCTCACTGTGGATTTCGAACGCGAAGTCAATACAGGAGGCGCCCTGGGGAAGCGTCTTCAGCTCTCCATCGGGGGTGAAGACGTAGATCTCGTCCTGATAGAGGTTCAGCTGAAAATCTTTGACAAACTCGGTGGCTGCATCCGGGCGCGGATTGTCCAGAACATCCCGGACCCAGTGGACAAACTTGTCAAGAGGCGATGTGCTGTCGGCCCCCTCCTTGTACTTCCAGTGGGCCGCCACCCCCTTCTCGGCGATGATATCCATCCGCCGGGTCCTTATCTGAACTTCAACCTTTCGTCCTCTCTGGGTAATCACCGTAGTGTGCAGCGACTGATAGCCATTGGCTTTCGGCACTGAAATAAAATCCCGGAACCGCTGCGGAATGGGGGTATACCAGTCGGTAATAATTGAATAGACCCGCCAGCAGTCCTCCTTTTTGTGCGGCTCTTCCAGAATAATCCGGATGGCGAACAGGTCATAGATCTCTTCAAACGGCTTCTGCTGACGCTGCATCTTCCGGAAGATGGAGTAGATGTGCTTGGGACGCCCCTTGATCTCGAAGTGGAAGTTCTGGTTGTTGAGCTCCTTCCGGATCGGCTCCATGAACTCCTCGATAAACATCTCCCGCGACTCCTTCTTCTCGCGCAGCTTCCTGGCGATGAACCTGTAGGAGTTGGGGTCCATGATCTTGAAACAGAGATCCTCGAACTCATTCTTCACCTTGAACAGCCCGAAACGGTGCGCAAGCGGCGCATAGAGATCCATCGTCTCGGTGGCGATCTTCAGCTGCTTCTCCTTCGGCAGATGCTGAATGGTCCTCATGTTGTGAAGACGGTCAGCAAACTTGATCAGCACCACGCGGATGTCCTCGGCCATCGAGAGGAGCATCTTCATGAAGGTCTCGGCCTGCTTGGTATCGCGGTTCTCGAAGACGCCGGCAATTTTGGTCACTCCGTCGATAATGTGGGCCACCGTCTCACCAAACTGGCTGCGGATATCCTCCAGAGTGATCGCCGTATCTTCGACCGTATCGTGCAGAAGTGCAGCCGCAACCGATTCATCGTCAATGGTCAGGTCGGTCGCGACAATCTTGGCCACCTCGACCGGATGCAGGTAGAAGGGTTCACCCGATGCGCGCGTCACTCCCTTGTGGGAGAGATAGCAGAGCCGGAATGCACGGGTGATCAGATCGTCGTCCACCTGGTCGAGGTTTTCATGGCACAGCTCGAGCAGCTCACGCAGATCCTCCCTCTGCGTCGGTTTGAGTTCAAAATCTTCGAACTCCTCTATGATATGATGTTGAACATCTGCCATCTATCGATTCACCCTTTCCAAAACTGTACCGGACATGTCACAAAAGCCAACAGGTAATATATTATAACTTACAGGCCGCCAAATTAGTTTATGATGAGAATATACGAGAATTGCAGATTCTCCAGTGACGATCCGCTGCCGGAGATCCGGCTGATCGTTCCTGACCAGCGATCGCCTGCAGGCAGTACAGACTGACGAACAATCGGCGGCCCACACCCGCCCAACACCGGCGGCCAATACAGAGCGGCACCAGACGTTTGATTTACTGATCGCTCTCTGGCCAGTGGGTCTCGATGCCCTGTCTGCGGACTTCATCCTGAAATTCTGCGAGCATCTGCTCATCTTCACGCACTGCCCGGGGCGTCACTCCCCGCTTCTGAGCCCAGGCGACCAGTGTGCCGACCGATTCGCCGATGCACCACTCTACCGGGTGGAGTCGGTAACAGCCGTTGGTGATGTGTGTCGTCCCGATGTTCTTGTTAGCCGGCAGCAGGTTCTCCATCCGGACCGGAATCAACGACCCGAGCGGGATCTGAAACGGCAGGGACCCGAAGTCGATATAGTTGTCTCCGCGGCTGCTCGGGTGCAGGTCGATGTGGTAGTAGCCAACCCCGACTGTATCGTAAAAGTCAGCAGCCCGAACCTCCGAAGGGTCCTCTCCCGTCACCATCGCCCGGTTCTCCCGGCCGACATGCTCCTCCAGCACTGTAAAGAGTGCCTCAATACGACGCGACTCCCGCACATAGGGATACATGGCAACTCCATCGTCCGTCCCCATCAGGTCGGAACGGAGACGCAGCCCCGGCCACCCTTGTGAACCGTCCGGACGCGGCGCTTCAGTCTGAAGCCAGTAGAAGAGCGACAGGCTCAGCTCTTTCGAACGGGCGAAGTGGGTGTCGAACTTCTCCCGGCTGATCTCAATGCCTCTGGAGTTGCTCTCGGCAAATCCGCTGTCATCAAACAGGTTCCCCTCAAAGTAGTCGTTCTGAGGCCAGTTGACGATGGTCGTATCGCCAAGATAGAAGCCCTCCTTGAAGTTCTGGCGATTGATGATCCGCCGGTAGATCCAGAGGTTCAGCCGATCTCCGGTACTCCCCCCTTCCGGATCAAAACCCAGTTCACGTGTCACAACCGGGTTGGAGGGGGTGGGGTAGTTGAGCTCCAGTGCTCTCCCTGGCCACGGAGGTGTCATCTCCGGCACGTAGTTTCGCCAAAAATCGTAGTTGTCCGGCTTGTCGATCACCAGGTTCTCCCCCGGCACATAGTCCATGGCAAAGCAGGTGGTGAACGCCTGATGGTTGTCCGGGTTCGCTTGCTCCGGCGCATGCAGTTCGCCCGTCTCCGACTGCGCCTCCGTCCCCGTCCTGTATTCGGTTCCGGTCATCGGCAGCAGATCCCCCAGCTCGGTTGCATCCACAAACCAGGGTGCATTCAGCACCCGCTCTCTCCCGCTCTCCAGATCCTCTACTTTCAGCGCCCGCACGCGATCTCCGGTGACGTCAGCGTCAATGGCCCGGTGCCGGGTCAGTAGGATCAGCTTGCCGGAACTGATCCACGGGGCCATCATATCCTGAAGAACCGCCAGGGCCACCCGCGGCTCGTGGCAGAGGCGAGATACGCTCCCGTCACCCGGATTGAGATTCTCCCGGCTGCGGGCATCTTCCGTCATTGGATAGTGGCGACGGTAGTAGTCGCGGACATCGGTCCGGAATTTCCGGTAGAGGTCTGACGATCCGTGCGATTCGATCTGCCAGTGCTCGTCCGGCGGTACACCCTGGGAGGTGAGCTGGCCGCCGATCCACTCCGTCTCCTCGGTCATGATAACCGTCAGTCCGTTTCGTAGCGCACCCAGGGCTGCAGCGCACCCGCCCATGCCGCCACCGGCGATCACCAGATCGGCCGACAGCTCCTCGGCTCCTGAGCGGTCGAAGGTGGAGCGCGTTCTCTGCCACACGCTGTGGCTTCCCGCTGCCAGGCCGGGCAGTGCTGTGATGGCGGCTGTTTTCCAGGTGATCAGTTCGAGAAAGTCTTTCCTCTCCATAGTGAGTGTGTCGTGAAATTAGAGTGTGTTATACAGTGTGTGGTACTGGAGCTGGCCACGTGGCGTTCAGCCGTTTGCGTTCAGCCGTTTGCGTTCAGCCGTTTGTGTTCAGCCGTTTGCGTTCAGCCGTTTGCGTTCAGCCATTTAAAATGAGGCCGGTCGTGTCAGTGCGTGATCATGTTGGTGTTGAGGGTGTAAGGACTATGCTGTGTGTGGTGTTGTTGAACCATCTCATGGAAGGCACTTCAGAAATTCATGGCGACTCCGAATGAGAGCCGGTGCTGCCGGCTATGGGTGTAACTCTCGGTCCCGATCAGCTGGCTGAACCGATACTCAACAAAGGGGGCCACATGGGGATGAATCGGCAGACGTGTGCCGGCAATCAGACTGACGTGCGGGTTCAGATCCCGGAGCTGCTTGGGCCCAAAGCCATCTTCATAGGCGTTGTAGACTTCCCATCCGATGCCGGGCCCCAAGTACGGCTCCAGAATGAAAAATTCAGACATAGCCAGGGCTGAGAGCCCAAAATCGTACGCTGTCAGTTCCACCGGCACCTCCAGATGGCGGTAGGAGTCGGTGAATTCGGTCAAAGTGGCGAAATGGATGCGGAGCCGGATGTCAGCTGTTACGAGACCCAGGTCGTAGCCGGGCCACATCTCCCGCTCAAGCCGGAACCCGAAGCCACCGGTGGGTGAGCGGTCCCTTACATCGAAGGAGGCGCCGGCACTCCAGAGAAGTTTTGGCGGATCGTGGGTTAGTTCTCGGCCAGGCTGAGCGGCTGAAGCCATGGGCATCGCGGTGATGAGCATCAGCATGATGGCTACACCCACGCCTGACCGGTGTATCAGTTGGCTGATCTGAGGGCTATCCAAATCGTTTTCGGCTGTCGGTTCAGCGGGTCAGTTCAGGGAGAAACTTTCCGGCAGCCCGTTGCCGGAGTGCAAGATGATACTCAATTCAGCCGAATAATGGTAAAGAGATAGGTTCAGACAGGTTTAGATAGGTTCAGACATTAAGATGGAACTGCTGATAGAGAGATGAAACTGCTGATAGGCTACTGTCCGAATTCAACAACATCGGCCCGGATGGTGACCTGAACCTGCGAATAGAGAATCAGGTTGACGATATCTGAGTCGAACTGGATATTGGCCAGCGCCAGGCTTCGGTCTGCTGCATCGCCATACTCCTCCTCATAGTTGTTCCAGAGGTCCTCGATGGCATCCGCATAGAGCTGGGCTGTTCCGGAGATCCGCGCCAGAGCAACAGTATGGGTCACCACACCTCCGGGAAAACTGGCTCCCAGGATGTAGCCCGCCCGGGAGGTGCCCGTCACATTGGTGGCCGAAACGGTGTAGTTGCCGTCATTGAGATTGACGATGGTCTGGTTGGATGAGATGAAGGCCCCTGCGTTGGTGCATCCTGAGATGACGATCAACAGGAGTGCTGCAAGCAGAGGGACAGAGATGTGGCCTTTCATGAGTGTGGGCGATTTGCTATGGTGATTTTCAGGGGTTGGTGCGTCTCAAGTCGGTGTGTCTGGGATCTATTCGATTGGTGCGACTCGGTCGGTACGTCTCGATCGCGTCTCGGTTGGTGCGTCTCG
>Ga0209487_1001535_pt1 | contig 19425 bp, 16 predicted proteins | sample Poulit2012_FD_187524 | JGI IMG/M metagenome (GOLD analysis project Ga0209487, IMG submission 187524) | Agricultural soil microbial communities from Georgia to study Nitrogen management - Poultry litter 2012 (SPAdes) (version 2) | ecosystem: Environmental > Terrestrial > Soil > Agricultural land...
CATTTAATATGTTCATCATTTCGTATATGTTAAAGGTATTTGCAGAATTTGATTTATCATTTTTATTTATTTGGTTTACAACGGGATTAAGTGAGTTTATTACAATGGTTATTGCGATTCCAATCATTTATTACTTAAATAAACGACTGCAATTTTCAAAACTGATTTAACAGAGAAGATAAATATACGTACTGAATCGGTAAGTAAATTGACTGGTTTGTTTTCGGTAATCAACTCGAATCTTGCCAGTCAATTTTGCTTTTATTCCCATATAATAGGAGTAAATCAATTCTTCTAATACTTGTAATTCTTCGAAAAGTTCATACACCATTTCATTTATCTAAAAAAATGCTCCATTGGATAATGATCTTCGTCTTCTATTAAAGTTATACTATTTTTTTTAAAATCAAGACTACTAGATTTATCTATTTTTGCTTGGGTTTTGCCCACTCGTCTAACATTTTTTCCAAATTTCTATTCTATTAAAAAAGAAGGCCTCTTTCTGCATGTATTTGCCATGTTAAGCATTATGCAAGAAAGAGTGCCTGATTTTTTTATTAGTAAAGTAAAGTGCCCTCGTGTACCTTAGTACACATATGTGTTATAAATTTAAAAATAATACACGACGTATTTTTCCAGTTAAAGTATGCAAGTATAGAATTTTTTTAGTACAAAAGATCGGATCGCGAATGTGTTTCTTTTAAAAAGTCGGGATCTGGATCGAAGTAATCTTCATTGTATTTAAAATGAAATTCATCCTTGTCAATATAACCTGCTCCCCAAGTCGGATCCATTTCAATCCATTCCCCGTCAACCTTTGCTTCAACCCAAGCATGACGCCCACCTGCATACCCTTGAACATAACGGGATTCAATATCGATACTCCGTAACAATGCGATAGTAAGAAAAGCATAATCCTGACAAATTCCCGTACCTAACTCAAGCGTAGCGATGGCACTGTCGTCTGGATGGAAAATATCTTTTCTAAATTTTTCTACATCATATGCGACATGTTTAGCGACAAATTCATAAATTGCTTTTGCCTTTTCTCGTTCCGTCTCTAGGTCTACAGTTATTTCTTTTGCCTTTTTAATAATTTTCTCACTGTCTGACTCGATTCCGCGTGAAGGAAGAAGATCCCGTTGATCCTCAATGTTTTTTACATTATGGTTAATTTCTAACGCTCCAGTATAATGAAATTCATTGCTTATTTTTTGTTCTTCATTCGGGACATAAATCGTTACCTTATATTCACCTGAACCAAAACGAAAATGGGCTATCCCTTCAAAACGATTATTAACAACAGGAAAATAATAAGTTGCTTTATCTTTTCTATCATCTAAATGTTGCATTTCGACGATAATATGACTTGCTGTATCAGCAAGCGGTGCATCCGGATTAATCCTCCCTGTAACAGGGTATTCAATTCTATCTAATTCTGTTTCAATTGCCCAATTTGGTTGGTCAAGAATCAAACCACGGTCAATATATGGGCCATATTGTGTGATTTCGGGAAAAGACTTATGTGAATCATTATGAACATAAAGTAATGCCGAATTATAATACGTATTTTCTCTGTCATTTTCCTTATCAGTATAAAGATTAATGGTAATTTCATGTGTTCCTTCCCCAAAATAAAGGGGAATTTCTCCCTTAAAAGAGCCGTTTTCAATCGGAATGGCGATTTGATTTTTCTCCCCATCTTTTTTAACTTCAGCTAAAAGGGAAGGTTTATCATAATTATTACTAACTGTACCTTCTATTTCAAAAAATTCAGATGCTTGATTCCATCCTTTAACAGAATCACTAAATTGTAATTCTTTCTCTAAACCAAATGTAGAAAATTCGACATCCCGAGCAATTGTTTCATCTAAATTCGTTAAAGTAAATATTGCTGAATCATAATAATAATTGTCTTTATCTGTTGCTGGTAGTCGAACCGTCACACGATAATCTCCTTCACCATGTGGAAGGTTTACATCTGCATGAAATAGACCATCGTTTATTGGGATATAATATTCCATTTCACGATTATCAATTTCCTCAATACTTTCTGTTTTACGAATAATCACCCATACATAATCATCTTTAAATTGATTTGCTTGTTCTACAGTTCCATTTAGTGGGAATGTAGTGAATACTTCACTTGGCGGTGCTTCCAACTGGAAACCCATTTCTTCTCCGTAATCTGTTAGTTCTAACTCAACTGGTTCGGCATTTGCTTCAACAATATCTTCTTCAATATTTTCATTTTCAGACTCACTATCTCCCTTCGTGCTTGAATGACAAGCTGTACATATCATTAGCATCAAAGCAATAATAGCTAAAACATATTTCTTTCTCACACGGTTACCCTCACTTTTTTGAATTTTCACTAATCACTAAAGGATATTCAGTTGTATGTCTTTTAATCAAAACCGAGACAAATTCCTACCCTTCCGAAATTCGCTTGGTATGAATAGCATTCCTAGCTTAATTGACTAATAGAATATTGGTAATCTTTTAAGGAACAGCACCTTGATAGTTTACATAAATCATCATACACATACGTTATCAGGATAAGTACAATGAAAAATACATTTTTAAATTACCAATAAGAATGACAGAAAAAGACTGACAGATTTCCCTTTTTTACAACGATTAATTTCACCTCGTGTCCATTTTTTGACCATTAATTCTCATAATATATGCTATGATAGTTGTTATAAAAAATCAAAGGCCTTTAGAATCAGGCTTTTTAGCTCATGTTAGCTTTATAAAAAAATATCTTTGACACCAAAAACCGCCATAAACGTTGTTATTCCCACGTCAATGGCGGTTTTATACTTATAAAAATGCGTACTATTTTTTGTTTTAATCATTCTATTCTGAACTCAAACACATCCATTACTTTTTATTGAATAAAAATTAAGATATAGACTTTAGCACATAGTTTATCTTCATTTCTATCAATCATCTAATAGTAAGTTAAATTAAGATATAGACTTTAGCACATAGTTTATCTTCATTTCTATCAATCATCTAATAGTAAGTTTAATTACTCTATTTTTATTTAAGATAACATTCCTAATGAAGCGTCCTGAATTTGTCTCTCTAGGTCATTCACATACATTTTTGTTTGTTCATCCGTCCATCCTAAAGTTAAAGACATATAATGAATGACACTTTCTTTATGCTGTTGAACCCACGCAATATCAAAAAACAATGCACCCGTTCTTCTAATGAAAAAATCTACTGGTTTGTAAGCAGCTTCGTAATCCATTGCATAAATTAATTCTGCCAAAACAACTGGATCGATTTTTGCCTTTATGGCATTTTTTATATTATCAATAAAAATTTGATACAGTTTATCGATATTGGAACCATATCGTTGCACAAGTTGTGAGGCGACATCTTTTGCCAATCCTATTTCTTGCCCTTTAAGTTCCTTTTCTTTTTTAAAATTTACAAAACCTACCGCCCCACCTACATCACCACCTGAAATCGGAAGATGCTTCGTTTCTGATTGGGAAAATACAATTCCTTCTTCCACTTTTAACTGCTTCACAACTAAATCTACCACATCTTCTGCCATCTTGCGATACCCTGTTAATTTTCCACCTGCCATCGAAATAAGGCCAGAATCTGCTATAAAAATTTCATCTTTTCGGGATATTTCATCTGGATTTTTTCCATCTTCAGCTATAAGGGGGCGTAATCCCGCCCAGCTTGATTCAACATCTGCTTCGGACAATGCAAGTGTTGGAAACATATCGTTTGCTGCAGCTAGCAAATAATCACGGTCTTCCGCACTAACCTTTGGATTCGTAATATCTCCATCATAATCTGTATCTGTTGTACCGACATACGTTTTATTTCCACGTGGAATCGCAAAGATCATTCGTTTATCTTTCGCATCAAAATAAATTGCTTGTTGTAAAGGGAAACGCTCTTTTGAAAAAACAAGATGGACCCCCTTCGTTAAATGTAATGTTTTCCCTTGTTTTGAACCATCTTTTTCCCTTAATTTATCAACCCATGGCCCAGTTGCATTGATAATCTTCTTAGCATAGATAGGAAATGATGCCCCACTAATTTGATCCTCCACCATAACACCAATTAATTTATCGTTCTCATAAATAAAATCGTTCGCCTTCACATAATTTAATGCGATTGTTCCTAGTTCAACAGCCTTCTTTACCACTTCCATTGTTAAACGAGCATCATCCGTTTTATATTCCACATAGTAGCCGGCTCCTATTAAGTCTTTTTCAGCTAAAAGAGGTTCTTTTTCAATTGCAGTTGAGGAGCTAAACATTTTTCTACGTTCTGATTTTTTTACACCAGCTAAAAAATCATAAACTCTTAACCCAACACTTGTTGATAATGGACCGAACGTTCCCCCTTTATAAAATGGTAACATCATCCACTCTGGAGTCGTTACATGTGGACCATTTTCATAGACTATTGCCCGTTCCTTTCCGACTTCCGCCACGAGAGTAACCTCCAATTGCTTCAAATAACGAAGACCACCATGTATCAATTTTGTTGAGCGACTAGAGGTACCCGCTGCAAAATCTTGCATTTCAATAAGACCCGTCCGTAAACCCCGCTGTGTTGCATCTAAGGAAATACCTGCACCAGTAATCCCACCACCGATAATTAAAATTTCAAGTTGACCGTTCTTTAATTCGGATATTATTTTACATCGTTTTTTACTAGAAAAGGTGGCCAATATTTACACTTCCTCTTCAAAAAATAACATTTTAGTAATGTATGAATAAAAAAATTAAGTCGCAAAATAATAAATACCGTATTTCGGTACTATTTTTTGCGATTTACTCCAATTCTCCCCACAATATTCTATTAACTTTTAATTATTATAATATTACTACATTAAAATAGATGGTAGCCATAAAGAAAACCAAGGAATAAATGTAATAACTAATAAGGCAATGATAGCAGCAACAATATAGGGAATAATATTTATTATCAATTCTTGCAAAGGTATTTTCCCAATGTTAGCAGCAACAAATATATTTACACCAACAGGTGGAGTAAATTGCCCTATTGCTAGGTTAGCTGTTACGAATACACCAAAATGTACAGGGTCAACTCCCAGTTCAAGAGCAACAGGGAACATTATTGGTATTAAAATAAAGTAAGCGGAGATAGTATCTAAAAAAAATCCGGCAATTAAAAAAACTACATTCATTAAGAGCAAAATTAATATGGTATTAGAAGTAATTGATATTATTCCCGTAGCAATATCGTTTGCTAGCAGTGATGTAGTTAATAACCATGCATAAACAGTAGCAAAGGACACAATAAACATTATCACCGCTGTCGATGTTGCTGAGTCTACCAAAACTTTAACCAATTCCTTAAAAGTAATTTCTTTATATATAAATATACCTACTAACAGTCCATAAACAACTGCAATTCCTGCTGATTCAGTTGGAGTAAATATTCCGCTATAAATTCCTCCAAGAATAATCACAGGTGCCATTAGACCCCAAAAGGCATCTTTAAACGCAAGATATTTTTCTCGTATAGTATAACTCTTTGATTCAGAAATGTTTTTATTATTTCTCAATAAATAATAACTACAAATTATGAATGCAACTGCTAATATTAAACCCGGAATTACGCCTGCTAAAAATATTTCTGCAACAGACACTTGGACAAGTGATGCATAAATAATAAAAGCTATAGACGGTGGGATAATAATACCAATACTTCCAGCTGAGCTTAAAAGTGCACCTGCCATCCCACGCTTATAGCCTTGTGCAACCATGGCTGGAATTAATATCACTCCAAGAGCGGCTACTGTGGCAGGACCAGATCCTGATATTGCAGCGAAGAATACAGCAACAACTACTGTCGTTAATGCTAATCCCCCACGTACCCCTCCTAAAAGAGTTTGAGCAAAATTTATAAGTCTTTTGGAAATACCTACCTTTTCCATAATTAAACCAGCCAAAATAAAAAATGGAATCGCCAATAAAGAAAATTTACTTATAGACGAATAAACGGTTGGTGATAATATATCCCAGGAAACATCACTATACCAAAGACCTATTAATGATGAAATTCCAAGTGATACAGCTATCGGAACATTTAACAAAATTAGTAGTAAAAAAGAACCTATTAATATTACGCCGAAAATCATTCTATATCACCATCCTTCAAAGTGGATAATTGATAAACAGTTGATTGTATAATTCTAACTAAAATAAATAACGCCCCAACTGGAATAGAACATCCAGCTATCCACTCAGGAAGTAACAGAACTGATGTGGTTTGCTTAAATTCTACTTGTTGACTTACCATTTGATAACCACTGATTGCTAAGGCAATCATTAAAAGAATAGACATTAACGCGGAAAAAACTATAAGTACCTTTTTAAAACCGAGAGGAACTAAATCAAGAATAAGAGGAAAACCTAAATGCTCCGATCGCTTATAGGCTATTGCAGCAGCTAACATTATAGTCCAAACAAATAATATTATTAATATTTCACCTGTAAAAGACCAAGAGGCTTTTAATAAATATCTTGAAAGGACATTCCCGAAGTTTAATATTGTCATTGCACCCAAAAAAATCGCTACTAAGTATTCTTCTAAATTATTAATTAATCTTAATCCATTCATTCATTTTCTTCCTCTTTTCATTTCAATTTTCACGGTAATCTTTTTTAAATTGCAAAAGGAAACTAAGATGTTTGTGAACCACCTGTTTCCTATACAAATGGCTCACAGAAATAGCAATAATTACTCTAAATAATTGAACGCCTTCCTTAATTCGGGATTAAAGTCGTCTTTATACTGCTCATAAATTGGGGATGCTGCTTTTTTAAACTCGTCTAATTCCTTTTCAGATGGTTCGAAGACTTCTAATTCATCCCTTAAAAATTCTAGTGCTTCTTCATTTGCCTCCCTTGCATAATTTGTTGCAAACTCTGTTGATTCTTTTCCTGCTTCCATAAAAATTTCTTTATCTTCATCAGATAAACTATCATAAAAATCATTACTGAATGTAAAAAAGAAAAAGTCAAAGTTGTAATTATTTACAGACATATAATCTAAAACCTCATAAAATCGGTTAGTAACCATTACGTCTACTACACCCTCCATACCATCGATTGTTCCTTGTTGTAATGATGTAAATACTTCGGTAAAATCCATTGCAATTGGGTCAGCGCCTAGTTCCTTATATAAATCTAAAAACAATGGGGTACCTGGAACCCTTATTTTTAAATTTGCAAGATCGGCCGGTGATTCTATTTGGCGTTTATTGGTAAGCATTTGACGGTAACCAGTTTCACCAATAGCAACACCCCTAACACCATTATCATTTAGAATATCGAGCAACATTTCGCCACCTTTACCATGAATCACTTCTTCGGCAGATTCCAAAGTAGGTAAAATCCAGGGAAGTGCAGTAATTCCTAAATCAGAATCAAAATCAGACCATATTAGTGCTGAGGTAATATCTACGTCATAGCTACCTTGACGTAACATTTCAATAGCTTTTTGTTGATTTCCTGAAGAGATTTGTCCATTTGGAAAAATTTCAACTTCATATCTTCCATTTGTTTGATCTTTTATTAAATCTGCAAAATGTAATGCTCCCTGATGCCAGTTTGAATCTTCTGTCAGTGTATGGCCAAACTTTACTTTGATTGCTTTATTACTATCACTATTATCAGCAACATTGCCCTCATCAGATTCAGAAGATGAACATCCTACAATTAATAAAGCACTTAAAATTATGAGAAATGCCGTTAACCATCTTTTATACATTTTTATTCCCCCAATATTGATATAATGATTTAATTTATTGATTAACATTGCTTTTTGCTTTTAACAGATACAATAGCCCCATTACAATCCAATGTATTTCTTAAATTATTTACGTTGACATGTGCTAATGAAATATTTTCCTTTACTGACATTGCTGCAGCCGTTCCTGCTGCTTCACCTATAGCCATACAGGTCGCCATTGCCCTTGTTAGCCCAAATGGAAAAGGTTCTACTGAAATACATCTACCACTTGTAAGAAGTCCATCTATGTTCTTAGAAACTAAGCAACCATATGGAATACCTATAGCATGCTTAGCAGGTAAGAAATGTAATCCACTTCCGACTTGATGAATATCAATATTATATCCCGCGAGCGCTATACTATCATTCGGAACTAATAGTTTATCAATATGCTCTTTTGTGATTGTTTTTATACCTGTTATTCTTCTACTTTCTCTGGCATAAGTACCTGAAGCAGTATGTGCAAGAAAGCAATTTTTAAATCCCGGACAATATTTCTTGAAAAAGTTTACTAACATTTGTACTTGTCGATGCCCCTCAATTTCAGCCTTACTTAAACTCTGAGGATCGTTAGGATCAACATTAAGCATTCTTGTTGCATTAATCACAATTTCATCTTTGTTAGGCTGTTTCGCGAATATTACACGATCCCTTGGTATATCAAATTCTCCATTTTTTTTGGCTTCTTCTATAAACTCCCCAAAACCTGTAAAATAAAACGATTCAGAGTCTAGGAAATATTCTAATGTATAATCCATTCCTTCACCATAGGTTTCAGGAGTCTCAAAAGTTTCAGGATGTTCCTTAATATATTCTAACATTTCTTCAACATTTACATTGCCAACACTAAAAACAAGTGATACGGGTTGAATCTTTCCCTCTTCATTTCCAAGTTCATACATTGCACCTGACAAATACGCTGCAGTACCATCCCCTGTAGCATCGATTAAAACTTTACATTCTACATCGTAAATAACACTTCTTGAAAATAATACAACTTCCGACACTTGGCCGCTATCAACTATAACATCCTTTATTTCAGTTGAAAATAAAATGTCAACTCCAGCCTCTTTACACATTTCTGCTGCAATATACCTAAATGAAAAGGCATTAACAGGTGTAAAAGAATTGTGAAGAGGACAAGGAATATGACCATCAAAGCTTCCACCAATTTTTGTGAGTCTCTTCACTAATTCGTCACCAATACCGCCGACTACCTGTTCACCAGTTCTGTCATAAAACGCCAATATCGGAAGACCCGTTGCTGCAACACCTCCTAAAAAAGCATTCCTTTCAACTAATAGCGTTTTCATTCCAGATCTAGCGGCTGCAATTGCAGCTGGAATTCCTCCAGGTCCCCCACCTACTACAACAACGTCGTAACTGTCTAATCTTTTCCTACTCAATCACATTTCTCTCCCTTTACTCTAATCCAATTTAATAAAATTATTATAATTTAAACTACTTAATAAGTTAATATTCGTAACCCTTTACTATTAGCTATTTTAATAGCTATGTGAATAAATAAACCGACTTTACAACATTTACTATCCTTTCCCCCTTTTATATAAAAGATAAATTTTGAATATGATTTATAATAAAGTTATTAAATGGATCCTAAAATAAAAAGAAATCCCTAAACACATACCTCAAATATTAAAGGTATATGTGGGATCTCCTTTCCTCCACCACAGTTCGAATATTAACTTGCTTAGAATACTATCACATGCATAATTTATTGTCAATTACTATTTTTTTATCACCAAATAGTATATACATTTTCCATTTAGTAATAGTCTGTTTCGCTGACTTACTTCCTTAACTTTTTTACAGACACCACAGATTTGAACTTGAAGTGGAAATTCCAATTGCTCCAGCCTCTAAAGCACTATAGACTTCTTCTTCTGACTTTAATAATCCCCCTGCAATAATTGGTATATCAGTTTTTTTGTATATATCACCAATAACTTGAGGCATTAAACCTGGTAAAACCTCTATACAATCTGGTTTGAATCGATTGATTAACTGCATATTTTGTTCTATTGCGCCACTATCCAACAAGAACATGCGCTGAATGGCTAAAATACCTTTTCTTCTAGCTAAATTAATTATATTTCCTCTTGTTGTTAGTATTCCATCCGGTTTCATTTCATGAATTAAAAATTCCATACCATACTCATCTGCCTTCAATCCTTGAATGAGATCAATGTGTATGAGTACTTTTTTATTTGCCTTTTTTGAATATTCTACAACACTTTTAAGTTGCCCAAGCCTCGTTTCAAGAAATACAATCCATTCATTTGAGGTAGTTAGTGCTTTTTCAAAATCTTTCATTTTCCGAATCGCGGGTATAACACCTGTTGGTATGTCCATTTCTTTCCTCCAAACAATAACCATTTTAATGTAATATGAATAAAGAGAAATTATTTAAACACCCTTGTAGCTTCTACTGCTTTCCTCCATCCATTATAAAGCTTATCACGTTTTTCCGCAGTGATTTGATTTTCAAATGTTTGATCTTTCTTCCATTGACGCGCTATTTCCTCCTTATTTTCCCAATAACCAACTGCGAGGCCTGCCAAATATGCCGCCCCAAGTGCAGTCGTCTCTTGAATAACAGGACGTTCTACTGGAACACCTAACATATCACTTTGAAATTGCATTAAGAAGTTATTTTTTACTGCACCACCATCAACTCGCAACGTTTGTAAATCAATACTAGAATCTGCAATCATTGCATTTAATACATCTTTTGTCTGGTAGGCAAGTGATTCAAGCGTAGCACGAATGAAATGGGCTTTTGTTGTCCCTCGGGTTAATCCAAAAACAGCTCCTCGTGCATCTGTATCCCAATAAGGAGTTCCTAATCCTACAAATGCGGGTACCAGATAGACTCCATCTGTAGAATCAACCGTAGTTGCAAATGCTTCACTTTCTGGGGAAGATGCTATTAATTTTAATCCATCACGTAACCACTGAATAGCGGAGCCTGCAACGAACACACTACCTTCTAATGCATATTCCACCTTTCCATCAATTCCCCATGCTAACGTTGTTAATAAACCATGTTCTGATAAAACCATTTCTTCAGCTGTATTCATTAGCATAAAGCAGCCTGTACCATATGTATTTTTCGCCATTCCTTTTTCAAAACAGGCTTGGCCAAATAATGCTGCTTGTTGATCTCCTGCAATTCCTGCAATGGGCACTTCATATCCAAAAAAGTGATAACTTGCAGTATGACCATAAACTTCAGATGATTGTCGTACTTCCGGTAACATACTTTTAGGAACAGTTAATATATCCAATAATTCTTTGTCCCAGTCTAAATCTTTAATATTAAACATTAATGTTCTAGAGGCATTAGAATAATCTGTCACATGAACCTTTTCACCAGACAATTTATACACTAACCATGTGTCGATTGTTCCAAATAACAAGTCGCCCTTCTCCGCCTTTTCACGTGCACCAACCACATGATCAAGAATCCATTTTACTTTTGTTCCGGAAAAATAAGGATCTAATAATAATCCTGTTTTTTCTTTAAATATTTTTTCAAACCCTTGTTGCTTAAGATCCGCACAAATTTCATCAGTTTGACGAGACTGCCAGACGACTGCATGATAAATCGGTTTTCCAGTGTGTTTATCCCATACAACAGTTGTCTCACGCTGATTTGTAATTCCGATACCTGTAATTTGCTCTGGCCCAACATCTGCTTTCCGTAAAACATCCGCAATACACGCTAAGACAGATGTCCAAATTTCGTTTGCATCATGTTCAACCCATCCTGGTTTAGGAAAAAACTGTTCAAATTCCCTTTGGGCTGTTTCCACGATTTCCCCTTGATGATTAAAAATGATTGCCCGCGAACTTGTCGTTCCTTGGTCTATTGATAAAACATATGAAGACTGCACAATCCTCACCTTCCCTTTCTATCCACCGATATAACTCATATTTATTTTCTTACGCTTTTTGGCTGTTTCTTCTGTTCTTTCATCAGAATAACGGTCTGTACGATTCACCCATACATTTGTAATCGCCTCTAAAATTTCATCATCCGTCTTTCCAGAGCGAATCAACCTTCTTATGTCAAATCCATCAGAAGCAAATAAACATGTATACAACTTCCCATCTGAAGACAACCTCCCCCTCGTACAAGAGGAGCAAAATGATTCAGATACAGAAGTAATAAAACCTACCTCGACACCGTTATCCTTATACCTATACCTTTGCGCCACCTCGCCAAAATAGGCTGCATCAACTGCTTCCAATTCAAATTCACTATGTAATACATTTAAAATTTCCTTTTTTGTTACAACTTTTTTAAAACTCCAAGCATTGTCGTTTCCGACATCCATAAACTCTATAAACCGCAGGGTAATTCCACGTTCTTTAAAGTGCATTGCCATTGGGATTATTTCATGTTCGTTTACTCCTTTCTGTACGACCATATTCACCTTAATATTAAATCCCATTTTTTTTGCTAGTTCAATATTACGTAAAATCACCTGGGGATTTGTGCCTCGTCCATTCATTTCTCCAAAAACAAATGGATCAAGTGCATCTAAACTAACATTTAAACGCTTAAGACCAGTATTATACAACTTTTGTGCAAGAGATCCTAGCAGAACAGCATTTGTCGTTAAGCCAACATCTTTAATCCCTTCGATATGAATTAATTTTTCTATTAAATTTGGTAAGCCTTTCCTCAATAAAGGCTCTCCTCCTGTTAACCTTAACTTTTCTACCCCCAAAGATGCGAATAGTCGTGCCAATCGTTCGATTTCTTCAAAAGTTAATAATTGTTCTTTCGGTAAAAAAACATAGTCGTCTCCGAATACTTCTTTAGGCATACAATAGGTGCATCGAAAATTACAACGGTCTGTTACAGAAATACGTAGATCCCGAATAGGTCGACCAAGTTTATCTACGATAGTTTCCATTTTCTCAGCTCCTTTTTATTCTCAGGTGTATTAATATTCATAAAAACATTATCGCTATGTAAATGGTCCATTATAACTTCAGATAATATTTCTTTTGATAAAAAATCTTTCATTTTAAATTGTCCACTTTCCAATGCAGTATAAATATTATCTTTTACATCGTAATTCCACACGGAGACTAGTGGCTGTAGCTCTCCTTGAGAAACAGCAACTGAAACATTATCCTGATGTCTCTCTATTAAATATTCCAATATATTTGTAGTTACAAGTGGCATATCACAGGGCAATACAACATATGACTCTGCTTTCACATGTTCCATGGCTGAATAAATTCCAACTAATGGCCCATTTCCAACAAATAGTGGATGGTCAACAATAAGATGTAAATTGCTCGGAAAACAGTTAATAAGTTCCTGGCGTGTAACAATAATAACATGTTGACAGACCCTTTCCAAAGCCCTGTAAGCTATTTCATAAAAATGGACACCATTTAGCCTAGCAAATGCCTTAGGAGAACCATATCTGCTTGACATTCCTCCAGCTAATAAAACACCAACAACATAACGATTGTCTGTCATTAGAATAACTTCCTTTTATCACATTTTATGTTATTTCATTCATTAGAGTAAATGAAACTAACATAAGCATTTTAAAGTTCACGATAAAATAATATAGATAAAAAAGTCCCTTTTAAAGGGAATTGTTATACCATTTTAACACCCAAGCATCTAATTGATTCGTTAATTCCCTTGAATGAATTTGAGTTATTCTACCGTCTGTATCTGCCTCTCCAACATGGAGAATAATTCCTTCTAAATTTTTTAAGTGCTGCCAATCTTCTATTCCACGTGTTAAAACAACTTTATCTCCTTGTTCTTCTTTATATCCTTCTATTAAAAGTACATCAGGTTCATCAAGTAAGGCAAGACTTTTTAATTGAGCAAAATGTAACTGTTTATTCATAATATGCTGAGTATTCCCGGCTCCTGCTACAAGTGATGCAGCCGCACCACTGTTAATGTATTGCATGGAATCTTTATTTTTATTTGGCATTGCTAATTTTGCTCCATGCCCATGATGTTTAATAACGGAAATCGTTAATCCCTCTCTTTTAAGTAGTTTAATCCAACGTGTAATCAATGTTGTTTTTCCACTGTTCTTAAACCCAACTATATGAAGTGTTTTCATAGTTCCCAAGTTTCCACACCTTGCTCCTGACCGAGTAGTAATACATCGACCTCGTCTCCGGCTATATAACCTTCAGAACCACTTGGTAATACAATGATACAGTTCCCTCGTGCAATGGAGGAAACAGCATTTGATTTATTAAAGCCTGCTGGAACGACGATTGGATATTTCGGTCCCATCATCCAAATGGCGCGAACAAACCGCGTAAATGGATTTGCTTTCGAAAAGTCTTCTCCTAACATTGCTTTCATTCGTGGTAAATATGGTGATGTACAGCCCATCATTGTTAATATAGCTGGACGGGTAAATAATTCAAATCCAGTAAAACAAGCGGAAGGATTGCCAGATAAACCGAATAATAATTTTTCCCCTAGCACGGCTACCGTTGTGACACTTCCCGGCCGCATTTTCACTTTATCAAATAATACTTTTGCACCAATTCGTTCATAAATTTCCGGTAAATAATCGTAGTCGCCAACAGAAACACCACCCGTAGTAATCACGATATCGGATTGTTGCAATGCATCTACAACAACTTCTGTACATGCATCTAAATCATCTTCCAGCATACCTAACGATTGAAAAGGAATGCCCATTCGTTTTAATTGTGCCATTAACATCGAACCATTTGAGTTCCGAATTTTCCCAGGAACTAATTCATCTTCGACATCTAACAATTCCGTTCCTGTTGAAATAATACTAACAGATGGTAAAGAAGCAACTTGCACTTGTGCATAGCCAAACGTTGCAAGCAACGCTACAGTTCCCGGATGGATGATAGTCCCTTTTTCAATCAACATTTCACCGACTTGAGCATCTTCACCCTGATAAGATATATTTTCATTTGGGTTGTATTGTTTCTTAATAGTAAAACCTTTTCCTGTTTCTACCGTTTCCTCTAACATAACAATCGTATCAGCACTTTCTGGAAGGATTGCCCCAGTCATAATTCGATATGCTTCATTTTTTACAATAGGACGTTCCCCAAGATGACCCGCTCCAATTTCACCAATGACTTGAAATTGAACCGGGTTATTAGCACTTGCACCCACAGAATCTTCGGCCCTTATAGCATATCCATCATAGGCAGAACGGTCAAATGGAGGTACATCATGTTTGGCTATAATTGATTCTGCCAAGACTCTACCGTATGCACTTTCGAGCGAAATTGTTTCTGTTTGCATTGGTCGACAATGGTCCACCACTAATTCAATAGCTTTTTTTACACGTATAGGTTTCCTCAATTTATTTTCATCACCCTTTTGAAAGCTTCATTTATATGAAGTGTACTATAATTAGTAGCCTGTTAAAACTGATCATTATTGTACTAAAAATACGGAAAAGAAAATGACAGCTGTTTTCTTTCCCAATACATGCAGTTATACAAGTGTTCCGTATTGTTTGTATTGTTATTACTTATGTTACAAATAACCAAACATGCAATGATATACTTTTTCCGGGCATGCTGGACACCTATATTACAAATGTGTAATATCACTAAATGTCCCTACATAACGTAAAACATCACCTGATGGATCTTCAACTGTGTTGATTGTCAAAAGCTGTAAATATTCTTCCCCATTTTTTCTTTTATTCCAAACTTCCCCTTGCCACATTCCTTTCGTATGGATTTCCTCCCACATTGTTTTATAAAATAGTTTATTTTGTTTTCCCGAACTTAACATATTAGGGTTTTTTCCGATAACCTCATCTTCCCTATATCCCGTTAACGTAGTAAAAGCAGGATTAATCGATACAATTTTTCCCGACTTATCTGTCACAAGGATTCCTTGCCCTGTCGATTGAAAAACTTCTTTAGATAATGATATTCGATCCATATAATATAACCAAATAACGAGCACTAAACTAACGAGAGCAACTTGAGAAAATGCCATAAAACCAATAGAGTAAGAACCCGTTATTGTAAATATTACTGATAATAGTAAAGGTGGAAAAAAGCCCCCTAGACCACCCATCATTGACACAATCCCGTTTGCAATACCTGCCTGTTTATTAAAATAAAATGGAACGAGCTTAAAAATAACTCCGTTACCAATCCCCGCAGTTAGTGCGATTAATAGACTTCCAACGGTATATAAACCGATTGCAGGAGAAAATGCTAAAATAATAGCAGCAAGCGTTAAGCCAGTAAATACACCCATTAAAATAAATAGTGGTTGAAACCTATCCGCCAACCAGCCGCCAACAGGTCGAATTAATGTAGCTAACACAATAAATCCTGCTGTTCTCATTCCCGCATCTACTTTATCCAATGCAAAAAAATCGACAAGAAAACTTGGTAAAAAAACAGTGAATGCTACAAAAGACCCGAACGTTATAAAATAAAACAAAGAAAAGAACCAAAGCTTTTCATTTTTATACACACTTTTAATTTGTAACATAATTGGGTTTCTTTCCCTTTTCTCTGACCGATCACCGAAAAAGAAATTCAATACCGCAAATAATATTAATAGGATTAAATAAAATCGAATCGTTGTGGACCAACCAAACTTTACCGCAAGAACAGGTGCTGCAAATGTGGAAATAGCTGTTCCAATATTTCCCATCCCATAAATGCCATTAATAAGTCCATGTTTTTCTTTTGGGTAATATTTTGGTAAGGACGTTACTCCGACTGAAAAAACAGCGCCACTAATTCCTAAAAAAATACCACCTATAATTAAATCAGTAAATGTTTTTGCGATACTTATGTAGTAAACTGGAAAAAGCAAGAGAATAAAACTGATTAAAAAAATAATTCTTGCTCCAAATACATTTGCATAATATCCGAGAGGAATTCTTAAAATCGATCCGAGAACGACTGGAATTGCTGTTACGATGGCAACCCTTTCTGGAGCAATTACAATATCTTCACGAATAAAAGGTAATAACGAAGAGATTAATACCCAAACCATAAATCCTATAACTAAATTAGACGTTTGTAATGGTAATTGTATTTTTTTAATCATGTCCGTTAACTCACTTCCCTATCAAATTATTGGGGAGTACATATTTTCAAATAATGAATATTGTTCATTTGTTTTTAGGATATCCTCAACCATCGGAAAAATTACAGATTCCTCTTTTACAAAATGAAATGTAATGACTTCATATATTTCCCCCGCATCTTGTGCTAATTGCTTCATATGTACGAAAGGAAGTTTGCTTAAATCACCTTTAGTGTGATGTAAAAAATGATCGATATATGTATATATCTCCACATGTTCATCCTCAATTGCCTTAACAGGGCCTTGTTCATTTCCAACATATTTAGATAACATTGCAAATAAGTATGATTCTTCCTTTTGTGTATGTTTATTTAAAACAACTTGAAAATCTACTATTTTTCTTCGTAATGTTTCTAATGTCAATAATGCCTCTTCATCAAGAAATTGATTTCGTTCAAATCTTAATACTATAGAATGCCATTCATTCATTAAATACGTTAAAAAATGATGTTCATTTTCAATAATTCGTAATGCGGGCAATTTTGAGGTGAATTGAGTATGTTTTTTCATTCATATAACCCCCATTCTTTAATCTTGTTTATCTGGATTGGATTACCCTGCCTTTTTAGATGATTCATGTCTACGGAACAGAATATAACTTCTGCCAACATAATTTAAAGGTACACTCCAAACATGAACAAGCCTAGTAAATGGCCAAAAACTAAAAATGAGAAAGCCTGTTAACACATGTAATTTAAATGCAACTGGTACCCCGTTCATCAAATTTGCATTTGGTTGCAATGTGAATAGGCTACGGAACCAAATAGAAATATTGTCTCTATAATCAAATCCAACAACAATATTGTTAGTGACAAGGGAGCTGTAAACACCGATAAATACGATAAATAATAATAGACTGTTAACGATAAGATCAGACATAGATGATAGCTTCAGTACCGTTTTATTCGTAAATCTCCTCATCGTTAAAATGAACATTCCGACAAATGTAACGAGCCCAAAAAAGCCACCACCCCAAACGGCTCCCAAATGATACATATGATCACTTATACCAACTGCCCGAGTCCATTGTTTCGGTATCCCTAACCCTGAAACATGACCTAAAAATACTGGAATGATACCAATATGAAATAAAAAACTTCCAATCATTAATTGCTTTTTCTCAATAAATTCACTTGATTTTGCTGTCCAACCAAATTGATCGTAACGATATCTGAAAATATGCCCAATAACGAAAACAGCCATACAAAGGTAAGGAAAAATAATCCATAAAAATTGATTGATCATGAATGAGCCTCCTCATGAATGATGCATACTTTAAATGCTTCCCTCATGCCTTTAACTAAAAGGTAATAAGGACTTTTGTATTTTTTAAGTGCATTCATCAAATGGTAGGAGCCATCTTCTAATACTGCAAGTAAGAGTGAAAAGCTTTGTTGAGCACGTGGATCCCCTTTCCATTCCGCAGCATAAATGAATTCACACATCAGTGGCAGTAAATCAGATAGTTCACCTTTTGGCATCATTAAACCAAACATTTCATATAACAGTTTTAATCTCGCTAACATTTGCCCGCGTTCTTTAGAATCCTCATATTTTACAAAGGTCATAAATAAGGTAGCATCTTTTTGGAAATCAAACGTTTCCGTATAGTGAGATTGGATTTCATCTATACTTTTTCGACTCATAATGTCCCAATATTTTATAATATGAGTGTATCCTGGGTGAGATGGGGATAAGGGAATTCCCTTTCCATTATAAAATGTATGCTCCTCTGGGTAGGATAAATGATCCGCAAAAAATCGAAAAACATGCTTTTCTTCGTATAAGCGATCCAGATCAATCACGCCATATCCCTCCATAAAAGTTTTCCTTATATATGTCCGCACCTGTTTTTCCTTGTTGTTGTGGAGAAATTGGACCACACCCATCACATTGACCGTCACTTCCCATGACAGAATATTCATATTGAACTGGTTCGGTTCCACCCATTTCGTCATAATATCCTGTCGAACCTTGGGAACGATATACATTCATTTGACCTTCTCGATGAGAAGTAGGGATAACGAATCGATCTTCATATTTAGCAATGGCAAGTAAACGATACATTTGTTTTGTTTGATTAGCTTCAAGTCCTACCCGTGCTAATCTTGATTCATCAAAATCACGTCCAGATGATATGGCGCGCATATACGAGCGCATCATTGCCATCCGTTGCAAGGAGCCTTTTACCGTTTCTGTATCTCCAGCAGTTAACATATTCGCTAAATATTGAATCGGTATCCGCATCTCTTCGATTGCTGGAAAAATCATATCAGGGTTTTTAATCGAATCTTTTCCTTCAAAATAATTCATAATTGGACTTAACGGTGGTACATACCAAACCATTGGCAATGTACGATATTCTGGATGTAATGGAAATGCTAGTTTATGTTCAATCGCCAATTTATAGACAGGTGAGTTTTGTGCTGCTTCAATCCAGTCTTCTGATATACCGTCTTTCCGAGCTTGTTCAATAA
>Ga0209487_1001536_pt1 | contig 19420 bp, 20 predicted proteins | sample Poulit2012_FD_187524 | JGI IMG/M metagenome (GOLD analysis project Ga0209487, IMG submission 187524) | Agricultural soil microbial communities from Georgia to study Nitrogen management - Poultry litter 2012 (SPAdes) (version 2) | ecosystem: Environmental > Terrestrial > Soil > Agricultural land...
CTCAAAACCTAATACGATTCCGAGGATAACCAATAAAATTCCAACATAAAATAACATTGTTGCTATGACATTCGCGCGATTCATGATATTCTATCCCCCCAACTAGCTTATGGAGCATACTTTACCACTGCTTTCAATTCCTTTCTCGAATTTGAATAGTTTCTAATGCTTATTTTTTCGAACAAGTGAAATTATATTGTTAACCGATCGGCATGATGCTACTGAAAATCAACTATTTGCCTTCTTGTCCTGTAAGCAAAATAGGCTTTACTCGTTGCTTCTTCTGTAATATCTATGCATACGAAGATCTAATCATACTGATAACTTCTATCTACGTGTCTATAGCCTGTCTCCTTATTGAACGTTTTTCCCCCTACTAAATATTAGAAACAGCCATTCAATCGCAACATTTTTGAGTTAATCGTTCAAGGTTAATTGCATCTACCATGGCTTTTTCGAGATATAATTATAAAATTGATTTGAAAATATTAGCTACATTTACAACTTATCGGTTACTGAAAAAATTCATGAAATCGTCTAAAGTTTGATTGTGTTTTTAAATCGTTTTTGGTGTTAAATTATTATTCCTTCTCCTCAATAAAATCTTGAAAGCAAATGTGGTCAACAAAAAAGCCACCTCCCATATATACGTAGGAAATGGCTGTTGCTATACTATACAATTATTCAAACTGCCTCTCTCATTCCATTAAACTTAAATGCTTAAAACTCTTGGTACACGTGAGGTTGCTGGGTTTCATCGGGTCTGTCCCTCCACCTACTCTGAATAAAAGAGTTCGCTACATTATGGCTTAGCGAAGTAAAGAATATGTGTCAACCTTTTTTACTCTCGTATAGGCTATCACACATTTTTAACGACTCGCATAATCTATTTTGACATACAATAACGACACTAAAGGGGTCGAAATGAATGAGAAATATAAGGTTGTTTATAGTTGTCATGGTCGGTTTTCTGCTCGTTTTATCTGCCTGTCAAAAAGATAAAACAACATCTATAAAACTTGGTGAAGTGACACGTTCGGTTTTTTATGCACCACAATATGTTGCATTAGAGAAAGGCTTTTTTGCTGATGAAGGACTTGACGTTGATATGCAAACGACATGGGGTGGTGATAAAACGATGACAGCACTTCTATCTGACAGTGTTGATATCGCCCTTGTCGGATCAGAAACATCTATATACGTGTATGCACAAAATCCGCGCGACTATGCAATTAACTTTGCCCAACTCACCCAAACGGATGGTACTTTTTTAGTTTCTCAAGAAGCGTATGATGATTTCGACTGGGATAATGTTAAAGATACGACTTTCCTTGGACAGAGAAAAGGTGGGATGCCACAAATGGTAGGCGAATTCGTTCTAAAAAAATATGATATTGACCCACATTCAGATTTAAATTTATTACAAAATATTGATTTTGCTAATATACCTGGCGCCTTTGTATCTGATGATGAGACAGAGTTTGTACAATTGTTTGAACCGACGGCAAGCACAATGGAGAAAGAAGGCACAGGGCATATTGTTGCCTCTTTTGGCGAAGAATCTGGCCTTGTTCCTTATACCGTCTTTATGGCGAAACAAAGCTATTTAGATGAAAATGAAGATAATATTAAGAAGTTTACAAAAGCGATCTATAAGGCGCAACAATGGGTTGAGGAAAATGATCCCAAAGACATTGCTGAGGTCGTTCAGCCTTATTTTGATGATACAGACTTGGAGATGTTAGCAGCCTCTATTGAACGGTATAAAGATCAAGATTCCTTTGCTACAGATCCGATTTTATCAACTGACGGGTGGGAAAACTTAAAAGATATCATGGATGAAGCTGGTGAATTGCCAGGAGAAGCACCCTATGATGATCTTGTCAATACGGAAATTGCAGAAGAAATCATAAATGACTAAGGAGGCAAAACATTGTCATTTCTAACCTTAGAGAATGTTTCACATCATTATTTTTATAAAAAAGGGTATACCAAAGCACTGGATCGCATTTCATTGTCCCTTCAGGAGGGCGAATTTATTTCTATCCTTGGGCCGAGTGGTTGTGGCAAATCAACGATACTATCAATCATTTCTGGTCTGATCACACCAACGGAAGGGAAAGTTCTATTTAAGCAACAAACAGATGATCAAAACAGAACGAAAATTGGTTATATGTTGCAACAAGATTACTTATTTCCTTGGAAGACAATTATCGATAACGTTTTAATCGGCCCAACGATTAACCATACAGATACAAAATATATGAAAGAAAAAGGCATTCAATTATTAAATGAAGTTGGTTTATCTGGGGTTGTCGATGCCTATCCTTCTTCCCTTTCAGGTGGGATGAGACAACGAGCTGCCTTGGTTCGTACACTTATTACAAATCCTGATATCCTCTTACTTGATGAACCTTTTTCTGCTTTGGATTATTTAACAAAATTAAAACTTGAAGATTTAGTTGCTGAATTGTTAAAAACATATAAAAAAACATCCGTTTTAGTGACCCATGATATTGGTGAGGCCATTGCCATGAGCGATCGTGTTCTGTTAATGTCTGCACAACCGGGGAAAATCGACCATGTTTTTGACGTACCCATCGAACTGAGACAGGAACAGCCATTCTTAGTACGCCGCCATCCAAAATATCAAGTTATTTTTGATAAGGTGTGGGATAAAGTAAACAAAAATGAATCGTATTCTAAAGGCGGTGATGTTTCATCATGAAAGAAAATAAAGATCAAAAACTCTTTCATATTTATAAACGTGGATTACGGCATGAGCGAAAAGTTGTATTAACGTGGCAAATTTTAATTCTTATTTGTTTTTTTGCTATTTGGGAAATTGCGAGCCGATTACACTGGATTGATCCGTTAATATTTAGTTCACCTAAAAAAATTGGTGATCTACTTATCGAAAAGTTCTTTGATGGCTCTATGTACATTCACATGCAGGTAACACTGTTTGAAACGATTGCGGGTTTTTTAGTTGGAACTATTTTCGGGATTGTTCTCGCTTCGATTTTATGGTCTTCACTCAGGTTGTCAAAGATACTTGATCCATATCTCGTTGTCTTAAATGCCATGCCTAAGGTAGCTTTAGGTCCCATCATCATTGTTGCATTTGGTCCAAACTACTTTTCCATTATTACAATGGGGGCAATGGTTTCTGTCATCATTACAACATTAGTCGTCTACTCCGCTTTTAGAGAAGTTGATCCAAATTATGAAAAAGTTCTTAAAAGCTTTGGCGCCTCGAGGTGGCAATGTTTTAAAGAATCTGTATTCCCTGCCACACTACCTTCCATGATTTCAACTTTAAAAGTCAATGTTGGATTATCATGGGTCGGTGTCATTGTTGGTGAATTTCTTGTATCCAAACATGGACTCGGCTATTTGATCATATATGGTTTCCAAGTATTTGATTTTACCCTTGTCATGTCAAGTCTCATACTCATTGCCATCATTGCTGGAGTCATGTATAAACTGGTTGAAAAGCTTGAACGCTGGCTTATTAAGCATACAATTTAGAGATCATATAATAAGATCAATCACCATGTACGTTTAGGTGATTGATCTTATTTATCATGGCGTTCTTTAATTTTTTGTAAGCAATGTGTGAGTACATCGTCTTTCATCATAAAACTGTACGCTGATTCGGACTTAATCCGGCTGGGTAATTGTTCCATCACAACAGGTCCTTCCGTTTCATAGTATGTCTTCTGCTCAATAAGCGTTTCGATTTCTGCAAAATAAACATTTTTAATGACCTGATCACGTTTGCCAGCGACATAATACTGACCGATATAATGAATACTTTTAATCTCAGCGCCTGTTTCTTCCCGTACTTCTCGAATGGCACCTTGTTTAGCTGTTTCGCCTTGCTCCACTTTACCTCCCGGAAATTCCAATCCCCGCTCTTTATGCTTCGTCAGTAACCATTTATTTTGATACCTACAAATCACCCAGACGTGTTTCGGTGTATCTGAAAATGGATGATCTGCAAACGAAAGTGTTACTTTGTTTTTATAATAATCAATGAACTCGTACATGTTGTCAACTGCCTTTTCTTCATGAATGTGTGATCTCTGTTATTTTCCAACCATCTTGGTATGTCAGTTCTAATTCAATTGTATATGTGCCATAAAAATCTGTTTCATTTGTTTGTGCCAATTGAACTTGATCCTGATTTAATTGTACCACATCATAGGGCTGATCTGCCATAAACCATGGTGGTGTTTCTGTTGGAATAATATATAGACCATCATTCTTATCCTTATAATAATATCCTATAAAAGTTTGCGCGATTTCATGTGTTGAAATAGACGCCAATTCATCGACTAAATCATCGATATGATCAAAGTGAATAACTTTATAGTCATCATCAACCGCTTGAACAAGCGTGTCCATAAATTGATCCGTTAATGTAACTATTTCTTCATGGCTGATATCTTTATGTGTATCACTTTGTGTCTGATCCAACTGTTGCCCATCGTCATCCGTATGCCCCTGCACAGTACCTGATGTGTGCTCATGCGCCTCTTTAATCTGATCAGCTTGACTCGGTGTTGTCGTCGACATTTTCATAAAAACGACAACTGTTATCATTAATATTATGGAAAAGACTATATTTATCAAATAAAGACCCTTTTTCTTATCCATAGTGATCTTCTCCTTCACACGTACTATTAGTCTATTCCTTAAAATGTAAAAAAGTAAACCACTTTTCACAAAAAATAGAGACAACCTCACAAGTCGTCTGCAATAACTTGATGAGCCTGTCTCTAGTCTTTCACATGTGCCGATCTGTTAGAATCTCCATACTTTCGATATGTGTCTGCGTTTCCTCATCCCCTAAATTATAGAGCATTTGAAAGACATCCGTTATCTCCCTATCATAGTCTTGATTGGCTGTATCCTGATGATATGGTTTGATTGGAACATGTGCACGCCAAAAGGATCCCATATCAGCGTCATGCATGTTATCTAATTTTGCACGTAGTATGCGCACGTCATCTGCTGTTGCTTCAATTTTGAAGTCAGTATTATTACCAAATGGTATGCGAGAGATTTCATGTGATGCAACACTGACATAAAACGTTTCTTTTCTCATACAGCACCTCCTCACTATACTTTGCCACTGTTTAGGAGAAGCATGTATGATAATTTTAATCTTCAACGATTATCAATTTTTTCCGGATTTAAATCATGGTTCATTAAACGGTGCTCAGCCATCTTTTCAAATTTTGTCCCTGATTTACCATAATTACAGTACGGATCAATAGAAATCCCACCACGTGGTGTGAATTTTCCCCACACTTCAATATAGCGTGGATCCATGAGTTGAATGAGATCGTCCATAATTGTATTGATGCTGTCCTCATGAAAACCACCATGATTGCGATAGCTGAATAAATATAATTTCAACGATTTGCTTTCCACCATTTTTTTATCTGGAATATAACTAATATAAATCGTCGCAAAATCCGGTTGGTGTGTCATGGGACACATGGTTGTGAATTCTGGACAATTAAATTTCACAAAATAATCACGTTCTGTATGGTCATTGTCAAACGCCTCGAGTAGTTCTGGTTTATAGTTGAATTCATACGCAATATCCTGATTGCCGAGCAAAGACAAACTTTCCAAACGGTCTTTTTTATTATTATTCATCATTATCCCTCCAAATTATGCTTCATGTTTATTCTAACGCAAAAATAGAACTGCTACCCCTAAGGAAAGCAGTTCTATTATACCTTAGTTTTTTATAGAGGGTTAGACTACAACCTCTTTATCTCACATAAACTTATGCTTCATCATTTTCATTGTCTTGATTGACATTTGTTGTTTCGATGGTTGAGTCGAATTTCCTCAAATATTTGCTAGCAAATTCTGTACCACCAAGACCAAATGCGAGACCAAACGCAAGTGCAAGTCCACCTAATACTAGGATGAATGCTGCATTTACGATTGTTGTTGCAATGCCTAATTGTGTCAGTGCCATGAAGACGGCCAGTACGATAATCGCGTATTTAGCAAATCCAGCTAGAATTTTTGTTGCTGGACCTGTGATTAAATTGAGTAACACTTTCTCAACGATACTCGCTAAAATAAGTGCTACGACTAAAATGAGTACAGCGACTAAAACGTGTGGAATATAAGCCATGATCTCTGCCGCAATACCAACTAAGAAATCAAGTTTAATTAGATAGAGCGCTTGTACTGCTAAAATAAAGATGATTAAAGCTTGTACAACATATCCAACAACGGCTGATGGTGCCATTTTTTGATCTACCACATCAACTTTACCAACATTTATTTTAGATGTTAAACGATCAAATCCTAATTTTCCTAAATACGATTGTACGAAGCCTCCAACAACTTTTCCTAACCATATACCAATCAGGATAAGTGCAATCGCAATCAAGATGCTTGGGATCATTTCCATGACCTGATTCAGCATATTAATCGCTGGATCTGTAATACCTCTTAACTCGAGTTTTTCTAGTGAAATAATCGACGTTAAAATAATGATAACGACAAACACTAGATTACCAGCGAAATTGGCGAAAGAAGTGCCTTCAAACAAATTTTGTAATTTCAAACGTGCAATTAATTTTTCTGAACCAACCGCTTCTAATAGATTAACAAGCACTTTTTTAATAATCTTCGCTACAAACCAACCGATTACGAAAACAAGTGCTGCTGCTAACAGCTTTGGAATAAATGCTAGTACAGTACTAATAATATTTGTAAATGGCTGTGCCAAACCAAAGATACTAAGTGCATCTAATACTGCAGGTAGCGCAACAAACAGAATTAAATAAAAAGCAACTTGACCTAATGTTTCCATAAAGCTTTTTACTTCTTCTTTTGTATTCGCTAATTTGACCTTATAAAAGACGTCTTGGATTTTTGCTTTATCTGTGCCTTGAACAATGACCCATTTCACCAATGTAGCAACAACCCAAGCAACTGCTAATATGATTGCCGCTTTTAATACTGCTGGAACAAAACCAAAGATTGTCGAAACAACATCAGACAATGGATTTGCTAAGACATTTAGGTTTAACCGTTCAAAGAATAACATGAACGCAATTACTAAAATTATGTAATATAGGACTTTACCAATAATTTTACCACTGTTTAATGGTTTTTCACCTTGTTGAAACTTACTAAATATCTTTTCATCTAAATTTGCTTTCTTTAACCCATTTTCTACGAGATTGCCAACTATTTTAGCAACAATCCATCCTACTAATAAAATGATTAATGCCACTACAAAGTTTTGCAACCCAAGTGTGAACTCGGACTTAAAATACTCATCAAAAAAATCCATCGAATTTTCCTCCTTAAATTATTTAAATATGAACTATGACTAACTATACCTGATCATCATTGTTTGTAAACCTTATTTAAGGAAAAAAATGTCGATTTGTGAAATACAATCTTATGAAATAGGTCGTTATACTTAAAACGCTACCTCCATTAGATGAAATATGACCTATACATTACCATTTGAATGATTAAAATCTGAGATCAAAGACAATAATTTTTGACGTACAATTTTATTAGCAGCATTTCTTGGTAGATGATTCGCAAAATAAATTTCTTTTGGTACTTTAAATGATGCGAGTTTATCTGAGACATGTTGTAAAACCTGTTCAGCCGTTAAGTTTTTCGTTTTTGATACAATAACAGCAATAGGCACCTTCCCCCAAGTTGGGTGATCTTTACCTACAACCCCAACTTCTTTCACAAGATCCATTTCAGAAATGATGTTTTCTATCTCTGTTGGATAGACATTTTCTCCACCAGAGATAATGAGGTCTGTCCGCCGATCGACCACATATAAAAAACCATCCGCATCAACATAACCTAAGTCGCCAGTTGACAGCCAACCATTTTGAATCGCCTGTTTTGAACTTTCCGGGTCTTTAAAGTAACCCGAAGTGACCATTGGTCCTTTGACCACAATTTCACCAACACCCAATGCATCTGGCTCGGAAATTTTTAATTGTGCAGGTATAAGTGCTTTACCTGCAGAACCAATTTTATGACGTGCATCTTGTGGTTGGATTGTGGCGATTTGGGATGACGTTTCCGTTAATCCATATGATTGGTAAATGGGAATATTTTTTTCTGCTGCTTGACTCAGTAGTGAATAAGGCGCCGGTCCACCACCAAGTAACATACAACGAAATGTGTTCGGGAAAATAGCGTGATCAAGGACATTCATAACTCTTTGAACCATGACCGTAACAACTGACGCAATTGTCACACCCTCATTCATAATCGCTTGAATCATTTTTTGTTCAGAAAACTTTTTGATAAAATAAACAGGCATACCATAAATAACACTTTTCAAAAAAACAGATAACCCACCAACATGGAAGATAGGTAATGTCGTCAACCATTTATCTGTGCCGTGAATACCTATATTTAAGGCAGAACCGATGGCACTCCACCAATGATTGCCGTACGTATGCACAACCCCTTTTGGACGACCCGTTGTCCCTGATGTATACATAATTGTAAACGGGTCATCTAAACATAACTCCGTTTGTAAGACTTGGGACGATTCTTGTAGTGCATCAATATCTTGAAACGACTTTGTCATAATAGAATAGGGCTTTTCCGAGAACCGTTCTTTGACTACATTGCAAACGATTAATAAAACAATGTCAGCATGTGCCACTTGATAAGATAATTCTTTTTCTGTTAAGCGTGTATTTAATAAAACAGCTACCGCACCTAAATAGCTTAACGCATGAATCGTAACAACCATATCGATATGATTCATTGATAAAACACCAACATGGTCGCCACGTCGAACGCCTATGTGGGCTAACTTTTTAGCGTAGGACATACTCATATCTTGGAGTTCGATAAACGTTATACATGTTCCATCGTCCGTCTCTATGGCTACCTTTTCCGGTCTGAGTGTTGCCTGCTTTGTCAACCAATGTGGAATGACTTCTGGCATTGTGATCCCTCCTCGTTCTAATATAGAAAAGGCCTTTGCAGCAATGGCAAAGGCCTTTTCTCTTTCCGACATTTATCAGTGTAACTGGCAGTAAGAACCCTCACGTTAAACATTCAACAAGAAACTTTGATTGGTAAATGAGGGATCAACTGCCTGTAACGGCCCGATTGGTTCAACTAACAATCAGTGGGAAATGAAATCCCACTGATTGAAGTTTCACTTTATGGAAAACGTGGGAACTGATCAAAATCAGGATTGCGTTTTTCTTTAAAAGCATCTCGTCCTTCTTTGGCTTCATCCGTTGTGTAATACATCAGTGTGGCATCACCAGCAAACTGCTGTAACCCCGCAAGTCCATCTGTTGCAGCATTAAATGACCCTTTCAGCATGCGGATGGCTGTTGGAGATTTCTCTAAGATCTCGTTACACCACTGAACCGTTTCTGCCTCAAGTTCATCAAGTGGTACAACCTTATTAACAAGTCCCATATCATAAGCTTCTTCTGCACTATATTGACGACACAAATACCAAATTTCCCGTGCCCGTTTTTGTCCTACCATTTCAGCAAGAAGCCCTGCACCATAACCAGCATCAAAACTGCCTACTTTCGGACCTGTTTGACCGAACCTGGCATTATCCGCTGCAATCGTCAAATCAGAAACAATATGTAACACATGGCCACCACCGATCGCATAACCAGCAACCATGGCAATGACTGGTTTCGGAATCGTACGTATTAACCTTTGTAAATCAAGCACATTGAGCCTTGGTACATGGTCATCTCCAATATAACCACCATGACCGCGCACAGACTGATCACCACCCGAACAAAATGCTTTTTCACCTGCACCAGTTAATATTATAACGCCTATAGATGCGTCATCCCGTGCATCCGCAAACGCATCAATCATTTCATTGACAGTTAATGGTGTAAAGGCATTATGTTTTTCTGGTCTATTCATTGTCACTTTAGCAATACCGTTGTATTTTTCATAAATGATTTCTTTATATTCTCGAACTTGTTCCCATTGAATCGTCATCTGTATTCTCCTCCACATCATAAATATGATTTAAAAACCTCTTTACTATCTTACCAAATTTATATGGCTGTTCCACATGAATCGCATGTCCGCTATTTTCAACCTCATGAATATGTGATGTGTGCATTTGTTTGGCCATCAAATGATTAATGGCCACAAACTTAGCATCAAGCGCTCCAACTAAGAGTAATATGGGCATTTTCAAATCATTTATTTTTTTCCACCAAGATGGTTGGGCCCCTGTTCCCATAGAACGTAGAGAACAGGCCAGTTGGTGTGCAGATTGTGAGCGCCGTTCGTGTCGAACCTGTCGCTTTACCGCTTGGGGTAATGCTTGTTGCGTTGCAAATAAAGGGATCTTTTCCCAGAAGTTAACAAATGCATCAATACCTTCTGTCTCTAATCGATTTGCAAGTTGATGGTCACGCTTTTGGCGGGCTTCTTGATCCTCCACCTTCTCTAGACCTGGTGACGCACTCTCTAAAATTAAGGAAGAAACCTTTTCTGGGTAATAGATAGAAAATGACAGAGCTGTCCGACCACCTAATGAGTATCCAAGCATATGGACTTTGCTAAAGCCAAGGTATTTGATGAGGTATTGTAAGTCATCACAACACTGCTTCATCGACCGTTCTGTACGCGTCTTAGTTTTCCCATGCCCCGGTAAATCGACGGTGATCACTTGGTATGTATCCTTTAGGACTTCGACAAGCGATTGCCATGTACGTTTCGTACCGGTAAAGCCATGCAACAATACAATGGGTGGTCCCGTGCCAACAACGTCATAGGCATATGTCCCGTCTTCAATCGTAAAAAGCATCTGTTTCACCTGCTTGGGTTAATATAGACTGTTCCATCGATTGCCATAATGCACGATGCCATGCCGCATTTTCGGTTCGATCTGTTTGAATTTCAATAACAGTTAAACCAGTCGCAAAATAGCTTGCCTTGAGTTCTTTTTGAAATGATTCCAACGTTTCAACAAGGCGATATGTACCATCGTACATCGTGACTGCATGCTCGAAATTAATATGTAACGGTGTACCAAACAACGTATCAAAATGTTGTTCTTCTCGCGCTTGTGGTAAAAAGGAGAAAATACCGCCACCATTATTATTAATTAAAATTACCGTCAAATTAAGATGATAATGTTTCGCGGCTAGTAAACCATTCAGATCATGATAAAATGATAAATCACCAATTATTAGTGTTACACGGTTACCCGTTCCAGCAGCGACACCAAGACTACTTGATACGACGCCATCAATACCATTCGCACCACGGTTGGCTAGAACTTTTATCCTTTTATCTGTTGACATAAAAAAGGTATCGACATCTCTAATCGCCATACTATTGCCAACAAAAAGCGTACTTTGGTGTGGGATCTCCTTAAATAATGCTTGTGTCGCTGTTCCTTCTGTTAAAGTATCATCATTTTGATTTAACGCCGCTTTCGCCAATGTGTTCATGTCTTGCCATATTTTTAACCATGAAGGATGAGACGCTTGGTTACCGGTCCTATGAATCAGATCTTGACAAAGCAAACTTGGATCTGCATGAATATAGGATACTATTTGGTCAGTCGGATTGCGAAAGCTTGCATACGGTTCGACAATAAAATGTTCGAGTTCTTGATGACCTTCTAAATATAAACGCAGTGGTTTTGAAACGGGCATCGCTCCAAAACGAATGACATAGTCAGCTTTGGTTTGCGATTGAATCGGGTCACTGCGTAACATAGCATCATAATTTTCAATAACAACTGCTTTGGGGTGTGACCCCGATCTAACGTGTGACAAGGGGTCTGCCAAAATAGGGATATGCAGAGACTCCGCAAGTGAGACAACCGCTTCTGCTAAACTGGGATCATCTTGTGGTCCGCAAATAATGAGACCACGTTTGTATGTCATTATTGTTTCCGTGAGCGCTTGTAACTGCTCGTGTTCCAAGCATGGTTTTCCTGTATACGACAATTTCTGTTTGGATGCATGTTCTTTGCCCCACAAGTTGTCCAATGTCAAATCGGGTGTCAACGGTTCACGAAATGGAAAATTTATATGAACAGGTCCAGGATTATCCATTTGTGCTACTTGAACAGCTCGGGACGCCTGTTTTCTGGCATATATCAACATTTCAGGCGTTGCTTCTGGTAGTGCCATATCATGAAACCATTTCTGATAATTCCCATACAAATTCACTTGTTCGATCGCCTGTGGTGCACCCGTATCGCGGAGTTCATGTGGGCGATCTGCTGTTAACACAATGAGTGGCACATAACTATAGAACGCCTCAATAATCGCTGGAAAGTAATTAGCTGCCGCTGTACCGGACGTACAAATCAAAGCGACAGGTTGCTGTTTTTCCTTAGCCATGCCAAGAGCAAAAAACGCAGCAGAACGCTCATCAACCAGTACCCATGCCTTGATACCTTTATGCTCACACATTAACATAGCCATCGGTGTTGATCGTGAACCTGGTGATATAACGACATTTTGTACGCCACGCCTCACCAGTTCATCAACAAATTGGGCCGTATATCTTGTTAAATGCTCAGTATGATCCATATTGCCCCTCCATTACCGATAACATTGGTAAAAATTTGATATTCGTCTCTGCATACTCCTCTACTGGATCAGAATCTTGCATGACGCCACAACCTGCAAAAAGCGATACTTCATCCTGTTGAATCAACCCTGAGCGAATAGCTACTGCAAATTCACCATGATTGTTGCTATCAAGCCAACCAATTGGCGCACCATACCAACCTCTATCAAGTAATTCATGTTCCCGAATGAAAGCCAATGACGCCTCGCGTGGTTCGCCACCTAATGCCGGTGTTGGGTGTAATTGTTGCACAATATCCAATATCGTATAACCTGTCTTCAACAACGCGTGTACAGGTGTATATAAATGATATAAATTTTTAAACGGGTAAACATAAGGCTCTTCAGGAATATCAATATGTGTGCAAAAGCCTTGAATACTTTGTTTGATCATTTGTACGACATAGTCATGCTCATGGCGATTTTTAGGATCGGCAAAAAGATCTGCAGCAATCTGTTTATCTTCTGTTTCCGTTTTTCCGCGTGGGGCTGTTCCGGCTAAACAGGTGGATAATAATCGATCACCATCCATACGAACAAGACGTTCAGGTGTTGCACCAATGAAACAGTCACCTTTTTTCTCAAAAGCAAAGACATAACTATTCATTTGCATGCGGAGTAACTGTTTCAACATCGGGCTGATCTCTGCTTGGTCATTTAGTTTCAAACGCATTTCACGTGCGAGCACAATTTTTTTAGCTTCATTATTATTTAATGCTGTGATCGCCTTTTTAACAGTCTCCATCCATTTTTCGGGTTCTATTTCCTTTTTATGTGTCACATAGGACGCATCTGGTAATGTTGAACTGGCATTAAGAAGTCTATCTCTATGTTCATGTATCATGTGCACCAACTGAGACACATCCGTCTTGTTATCTACAATGACAGTTGTCGTAAAATAATACGCTCCTTCTACTTTTGTGAGAAGATACTCAGGAATCGTAAAATGACTTGCACTATAATTTTCCCACAAGCGAGAACGTTTCTTTATTGGATCAAATGACATGCCGCCCATTGCAATCAAGCCTGTTCCTGGTAATGCATAGGGATTATGAATGACACTCTCTCGCAACAAGTTTTGCCACTTGGTCTCAATTGAATCTATCCTTGATTGATTTGGTTCTATTGCCGTAGCTTGGCCAATACCAACAAGGTAAAAATCGTCGACAGCATTTGACCAAAAAATCCGATCCTTGTCCAGTTGTTTCGCTGCCTCAAAAAAATGGATCGGATCAACCGGGTCTATATTATGTGTTATGCTCACAAGTTGACCTTTTCGACGACTTGTCGCCTGATCAACAGCTTGTTGTAATTTCATTTCAATATTGCTTTCTTTGACGTCAATCATTCAAATAAACCTCCGTTAAACTTACGATAACAGACTACTTATCTATTTTATGCTCTTTTACGCTCTTTCTCAAGAAAAGGGGTGTATTTTTCGAAAATGGTCTCATTTATTTAAGTTGATTGACACGAACGTTACATTTCCTTACTATTAATCTGATTAGGAACATTTTGGAGGAGACAATCATGCAAGACAAGACAACACATATGCAACAAGCTTTAAATGAACGTGGGGGCTTTCAAATTTGGTGGCGTCTATTGCGCCCACACACGTTAACCGCCTCATTTATCCCTGTGTTCATCGGAACAATGCTTGCATTTATAGATCATTCATTTCACTTTTTTGTTTTTGTATCTATGTTATTAGCTTCCATTTTAATTCAAGCGGCCACAAATATGTTCAATGAATATTACGATTATGTACGTGGTTTAGATAATGAATCATCCGTCGGTATTGGAGGTACGATCGTTCGTGACAAGGTGGCACCGAAGACTGTTTTGAAACTGGCTCTGACCTTTTTTGCCGCTGCGATATTACTTGGTGTATACATATGTATCGCATCCAGTTGGTGGATTGCTGTAATTGGTCTCATTTGTATGATTTTCGGTTACCTATATACAGGCGGACCTTTTCCAATTGCCTATACACCTTTTGGTGAATTATGTTCAGGCTTTCTAATGGGGACAGTTATTATCGGAATTAGTTATTACATCCAAACGTTAACATTGACAGTCGACGTTGTGCTTATTTCCATTCCGATTGCGATTTTCATTGGTGCCATTATGCTTTCAAATAACATTCGTGATTTGGATGGGGATAAATTAAATGGACGTAAAACGGTGGCCATTTTAATCGGACGCCGAAATGCGATTATTTTGTTAGCCTCTATGTTTATCATTGCATACTGCCTGACAGCTTACTTGATGATCATCGGCATGTTACCACTTTGGTCGCTCATCACATTTTTATCTATCAAAACAGCGATAGGCGTTATTCTTAAATTCCGCGGCAAAACAAAACCGATCGACATGCTCCCTGCAATGATTGATACCGGAAAAACCAATACATTATATGGCGTACTACTCGCTCTATCCTTATTACTTAGTGTACTCTTTTAATGAACGATGGAGGTGTTCTACGGTGGATATTCAAAACACGTTATTAGAATCTCTCGGCATGAACATTATTTCTTTGGAAAAAGATTCAGTCGTTATCACAATGCCTGTGGATGAGCGGACACATCAACCAGCTGGTTATTTACACGGCGGAGCGAGTGTTGCACTTGCAGAGACAGCAGCAAGTATTGGCGCCTATTTACATGTTGACCAAAAAACAACCCAAGTATTTGGTATGGAAATTAACGCCAACCATATAAAAAGTAAAAAAAGTGGCACCGTGACAGCTAAAGCACAACCCGTTCATGTCGGGCGAACGACAATGGTCTGGGAAATTCATATAACTGATGAGGTAAACCAGTTAATTTGCACATCCCGATGCACCATTGGCGTTGTTACAAAACGACAATAAGATGCATGATCAATACGCAAATAAAACACCGTATGAGTTCTGATCTCATACGGTGTTTTATTCTCACGCTAATTCAACATGTTTTTTATCTATCCAAACTCTCAACTTAACGAATACTGGCACAAATATAAGACCGACAATAATACCTTTCAGCAAATTAAATGGCAAAATACCATAGATAACAGCCGCGCGTTTCACAGCTTCAATTTTCATCTCTTCCATACCCATGAAAAGGGCGTAAACTGGAAGGATCACAATATAGTTTAAAATACTCATACCAATGGCCATAATGATTGTGCCTGTTACAAGACCTGATACAATGCTTTTGACACTTTTCACACGATGATAAATAATTGCAACTGGCAAAACAAACATAACAGCTGCCAGAAAATTAGAAACTACGCCAACAGGACTACCACCACCGATTATTAAATACAAAATATTTTTAATCGCAATGATAATGACACCTGCGACTGGTGATAAGATTAGAGCACCAATAAGTGCAGGTACATCACCAAAATCAACTTTCAAATAAGCCGGTAGTAATGGTAATGGAAAGTTCAAGAAAAACAAAACAAATGATATCGTACCGAGTAAAGCAAAAATAATGAGTTTTAATAAATGCGATGACTTCATGTTCATCTTCCCCTTCATCTTCTATCGATTCGGATCTTGTTGATGAAGGATGAGCTGACTGCTTAACTTATCACATAAAAAATACCCTAAAAGCATTTTAGGGCTTTTAGGGTATGGTCGTATAACGTAAATGTTAAGACATAATGAGCCTATACAAATTAACTCATTACCTCAGCTCGACATCTTCTCCCATCCAGACTGTACTGTCGGTCCTGGATTTACACCAGGTCAACTACAATAAATGTAGGTCACGGACTTAGAATATATAAATTATTCCTCACCGTCGGTCGGGAATTGCACCCTGCCCCGAAGATCAAATCGATATGTTATTGTAATTTTATTATAGCTGAATTGGTTTGGAAATGCAATACTATTAGCTTTTGTGTTTTTTAGTTAATTTGTTTAAGCAGGATTGAATCAAATAACCAAAATATGATAGCGGCTAGTACACTAAAAATATAATGAGATATCATAATAAAGGGTTTTCCCCCTATCAGCATAAAACCGAACGCTGTAGCAATAAAGGCCATAGTTGTATAAATTAAAAGATCAATCACATTAATTTTTTTAGACTTAATGTTCAATACAAATTGTATAAGTACTGTGAAAATTAAGGTGAAGATAAAATAAAAAAAGCTTAAGTACAGAACACCGATAAAAGAGAAGAGAGAGGGCGTGATAGTCATAACACTTAAAATAAGTGATGTGCCTAATGAGCACAACAGGGAACGATATAAATATCGTAAGGTAATGATGTTCTTCATAAAAAAGCACTACCTCCAAATTGGATTTATCTTTAATCATAAAACAATAATATATTAATTATAGGAGGTATCGTCAAAGATAGGAAATTTTAGGAGAAAATTAATGATCTTAAATTGAAATTATAAATCACATTAAGGAATATCCAAATATAGATTATTATAGTTTATTTTGACATATTTAAAAACATATTAAAACCCACGACTGAGCATTTCCATTTACGCTCTCTTGAAATTACAGTACCATTCAATTAAATATATTTGATGGAAGGGGCGTTTTTTAATGACATTAAATACTTGGTATGACAAAGGATTAGACCCAGAGACTTTTATACAGGCATTTGATCATCATAAGGTCGGATTTGAACATATTTACAATCAATTTCAAGTGCCTAATGATTCATCCTTTTTTACGTCTATCGCTAACCAAAACTTACGCGCAATCATCATTGCCGAAGTATGGTGTGGGCATTGCATGTTAAACATTCCGATCTTTTTAAAGGTCGCCAAGCAGGCTGGTATACCAGTAAAAATCTTGCCAAGGGATGAAAACTTAGAATTAATGGATCAATATTTAACAAATGGCAACCGTACCATTCCGATTTTTATTTTCATTGATGAATCTGGAAATGAGGTTGCTCAATGGGGGCCAATGGCGCCAAATACAAGACGTTTTGTTGATCAGCATAAAAAAGACTTGCCAGCAAAAGATGCGCCTGACTATGACGAGAAATTTAAAGCATTTATTTCTGTTACCTCAAAAGCATTCGAAACGGACACGAGCATTTGGAATGGTGTATACGAGAGCATGAAACAAACATTGTTAAGCATTCCGAAAAAATAGCCCATTTCTTTTTGTTTTGCATCATTAGTCAAGTGTGATATAATCTTCTATTGTGTGAAATAAGTGAATATAGGTATAGGAGATGTTCAGCATGACAAGCAAATTTGCAGTTTCTCAAGTAATTGAAGGTAAAGTGACTGGTATTCAGCCATACGGTGCCTTTGTTGCTTTAGATGATGAAACACAAGGATTAGTGCATATTTCTGAAGTAACGCATGGTTTTGTAAAAGATATTAATGATCATTTAGCAGTTGGCGATCAGGTAAAAGTTAAAATACTTGAAATCAATGAAGAAAATAACAAAATATCTTTATCCATACGTGCAACGGTCGATGCACCACCAAAGAAAAAGCAACAACAAGCAAGAAATCAGTCGATTCCACAGCAAGATGATGGAACTGCAGGTTTCAATACGCTTAAAGGTAAATTAGAAGATTGGATTAAACAATCAGAAGACCGTGAAAAAAACTTTAAAAAATAATATGTAATGGCTATTTCTCATACTAAAAGTGAATGTTTTGTATAAATACAAAAAGGGAAGTTCACCACTCCCCCTTCTGTTCACGTAAGCATTCTTAGTTTATTGAGGTAGCCATTTTTTCATTTACAGATCTGTGCGCGTATCGTGTTCTGGCTCGTCCGCAAAAACACCTTCTGTTCGAAACAGCATAGATATACAAACAAGCCCGCTAATACCTACGATTGTATATATAATGCGCGATAAACCACCAAGTTGGTTACCACCATTAAAAATATGTGCCACTAGATCATATTCAAATAAACCAATTAATCCCCAATTAACAGCTCCAATAATTGTTAAAATCAATGCAACACGTTGTAGTCCACTCATAATTAAAACCTCCTTGTTTTATCATTTTTCCTCCCTAGTTTTAGTCATTCGATCATTTTTATACAATGAATGTCTTGATTTAATGACTTTACTCAGCTAAAGTAATAAATATGCTATTATAAATAGGAGGATTTCGTATGACACATATTTCATTTAATTACAAAAAGGCATTGGATTTCTTTAATGAGTCAGAAGTAGAAAATCTTGAGGATTATGTTGAAACAGCGCACAATGCGCTACATAATCAGACAGGCGCTGGAAGCGATTTTTTAGGATGGATTAATTTGCCTCAAGACTACGATAAAGAAGAATTTTCACGGATCAAGGCAAGCGCTGAGAAGATCAAACAAGACTCTGATGTTCTTCTTGTCATTGGTATCGGTGGTTCTTATTTAGGCGCGCGTGCTGCAATTGAAATGTTGACACACTCTTTTCAGAATATCTTAACAAAAGATAAACGCCAAGCACCACAAGTCATCTTTGTCGGTCATCATATGAGCTCAACTTATATGAAAGAACTATTTGATGTACTCGAGGATAAAGATGTTTCCATTAATGTTATTTCTAAGAGTGGTACAACGACTGAACCTGCGATTGCATTTCGAATTTTTAAGAAATTCCTTGAAGATAAATATGGACAAAAAGAAGCAACGAAACGTATATATGCGACAACCGATAAAGCAAAAGGCGCGTTAAAAACAGTTGCAGATGAAGCTGGCTACGAATCATTCGTCATTCCAGATGATGTGGGCGGCCGTTATTCCGTACTAACTGCTGTTGGCTTGTTACCAATTGCTGTAAGTGGTGTCAATATTGATGATATGATGG
>Ga0209487_1001537_pt1 | contig 19417 bp, 20 predicted proteins | sample Poulit2012_FD_187524 | JGI IMG/M metagenome (GOLD analysis project Ga0209487, IMG submission 187524) | Agricultural soil microbial communities from Georgia to study Nitrogen management - Poultry litter 2012 (SPAdes) (version 2) | ecosystem: Environmental > Terrestrial > Soil > Agricultural land...
CGAGGCAGCCTCCGCTCCAAGCTGCTGAGCACCGCCATCATCCCGGTACTGCTCGCCATCATCGGGGCGCTGGCCGCGACCTGGTACACCGCCCGGCCGGCGCTTTACCAGCAGCTGCTCGATTCAGCCCGCAACCCAGCCATCGCCACCGCCGCCAGCCTGTCCAGTGCGTTCGAGCAGACGGCCTCGACGACCGGCATCGATTACCTGCAGCTGCAGTCGACCATCCTGATCACCCGGCAGGCGTTCCCGCGCGAAGACATTTCCTTCATCATCGCGACCGACGATCAGGGGAACCCGCTGCCGGGTTTCATCGTCGGAGCTGAAAGCCTTACCGCCGATGCCGCCGACCTGCAGAACGCTATCCGAGACCGGGCGGTCGAAGCGATCGAACTGGGTGTGGACGCACGCACCGGTCGGGTCGGCGCCAGCAGCCAGCTGGCCGGCGCAGCCACCGGCATCGAGATCGTCGCCCAGCCGCTCATCGTCAATGACGAACCGGTCGGCGCGGTCGTGGTCGGGGTGAGTGACGCCGGGGTGACTGCCCAGGTCAACCGGATCATCGTCAACGTTCTTCTGTTCAGCCTGATTCCGCTGCTGCTGGCCATCTTCATCGCGGTACGCCGGGCGCGCCGGCTTACGGACAACGTCCTCGCGCTCACCGAACGTGCTGATGGCATCAGCCGTGGCGAGCTGGAGGAACAGGTGGAGTTCCACTCGAACGACGAGCTCGATGACCTGGCCGCGGCGCTCGAGCGGATGCGGGTCAGCATGCGCGGAGCCTTGGAGCGGCTCAGGCGCAGGCGCTGAACGGCCTCAGTCAGCCGTCCTGGTCCGCCGGGCCGGTCTCTGTCGGCAGGCCCCTGAGCTGCCAGTCATCGATGCCGCCGGCCATGTTGACCGCGTCGAAACCACGCGCGTTCAGCCAGCTGACCGCCTGGCCGCTGCGTCCGCCGCTCTTGCAGTAGACGACGAGGCGCTTGCCTTCAGGCAGCTCCTCCACCCTGCGGCTGAGCTCCTGCAGTGTTATCAGCTGCGCTCCGGCGATGCGGGCTTCCTCGAACTCCTCTGGCCGGCGCACGTCAAGCAGGTACGCGCCTGCCTCGAGCTCGTCACGGGCCTCGTCTACGTCAACGGTCGGTACTCCCTGAAGGTTCATCAGTTGCCTCCTGTGCCCAGATTAAGCATCCGGCCGGCTGCAGCGCCAGCGTAAGCAGCAGCCGACCGGCACCGTGGTAACATTCTTGCGCTATGGCACTCGAACGTACTTACGCAATGATCAAACCCGACGGAGTCAAGCGTGGCCTGACCGGCGAAGTGATCCGCCGCATCGAGCAGAAGGGCTTCCGCATCGTCGGGCTCAAGCAGCTCGTCATCAGCCGCGAGACTGCCGAAGAGCACTACGGTGAGCACAAGGGCAAGCCGTTCTACGAGGGACTCGTCAACTTCATCACCTCCGGACCGGTCGTGGCGATGGTGCTGGAAGGCGAGAACGCGATCCTGGAATGGCGCAAGATGATGGGTGCCACCAACCCGAAGGACGCTGCACCCGGCACGATCCGTGGCGATTTCGCCACCATCCTGGACGAGAACGTCGCTCACGGCTCCGATGCACCCGAGACCGCTGAACGCGAGATCGGCATCTTCTTCACGGAGGACGAACTCCTCTGAGTTCACCACAGCGCAAGCCAGGGAGCCCGGCGGCCGTTTTCTCGGCACTGACCGGGCTTCCGTGCATCTGCAGCAAGCAGAAGGAGTGAGTATGCCAGGAATCTCCAGGAAGATCGAGCAGCTCAAGGAATCATCGACGCTGGCGTTCACCAGCCGGGGCCGGGAACTCATCGCCGCAGGTGTTGATGTCATCGCGATGACCGCCGGCGAACCGGACTTTCAGCCGCCAGCGCACGTGCTGGCGGCAGCCCGGGAAGCCATCGACCTCGGCCTGACGAAGTACACCGCCACCGAAGGAACCAGGGAGCTGCGCCAGGCCGTCGCGGACAAGTTCCGGCGCGAGAACGGCCTGGACTACGGGCTGAGCAGCATCAGCGTCTCGACCGGCGGCAAGCAGGCGCTCTACAACGGGTTCGCGGCGGTGCTCGAACCGGGTGATGAGGTGATCATCCCGGAACCGTTCTGGGTGACTTACCCGGCCCAGGTAGAGATGCTGGGCGGCAAGAGTGTGTACCTGCCATCGAAAGCTGAGGACGGCTTCGTGCCGGATCCCGAGCAACTACTGCCGCTGATCACCGACCGCACCAAAGTGATCGTCCTCAACTCGCCCAGCAACCCGACCGGTGCGGTATACCCGCCGGAAGTCGTACGCCGTTTCGCAGAGATCGCCCGGGAACATGACGTGTGGCTGTTCAGCGACGAGCTTTACGAGCACCTCGTTTACGACGGTGAGTTCACCAGTCCGGCGGCCACCGCCCCGGACCACACTCTGATCATCCATGGCGCTTCGAAAGGCTACGCCCTGACCGGCTGGCGGATCGGCTGGGCGGCCGGACCGGAACGGCTGATCAGTCAGATGAACAAGATCCAGGGCCAGGTGACGAGCGGCGCCAACGCCATCGCACAGCATGCGGCCACCGCTGCCCTGAACCAGGTGGCGGAGACCGCAGCGTTCCAGGAACTTACCCGGGCCGCTTACCGCGAGCGTCGGGACGTGCTGGTCAACGGCCTCAACGAACTCGGCCTGCATACGCCGATGCCCCAGGGCGCCTTCTACGTGATGATGGACTCATCGAAGATCGCTGACTCGGAGTTTGATGCAGCGATGCGGCTCCTGAACGAAGCGCACGTGGCGACCGTCCCCGGAGGCGACTTCCACGCCCCGGGCCGCATCCGCCTGTCGTATGCCACCAGTCTGGAGCGGGTGAAGGAAGGACTGGAACGTATCGGCAGGCTGCTGGGCTGAGCACGGGCTCCCCAGTCGAAGCGAAAGTGGCGGCACCGAATGATCGGTGCCGCCACTTTCTGTAACGTGTTGCGGGCGTCAGAACAGGAACGGGAAAGCGCCCAGTACGATGATTCCGACGGCGGCGAGCGTCACTGCCAGGCCGCCGGCCCGGTCACGGTTCTCAGGCAGCGGCATCTCGCTGCTCGCGTCGAAGTAGACGACCCGCACGACCCGGAAGTAGTAGAACAGGGCAACGATGCTGGTGATGATGCCGATGACCGCCAGGGTCAGGTAACCCGCATCGATCGCGGCGTTGAACACCAGGAACTTGCCTGCGAAGCCGGCCAGCGGTGGGATGCCGCCCAGGCTGAGCATGAACAGCGTCAATGCCAGCGCCAGGGCGGGCCGGCGCCGGCCCAGGCCAGCAAGATGCTGCAGCGTGTCACCGCTGTCATCGGCGTCGGTGACCCGGCTGAGCACCGCGAACGCTCCAGCCGTCATCAGCGTGTAGGCCAGCAGGTAGTACTGTGCTGCGCCGCTGCCGAGGCCGCCGGCTGCCAGTACCGCGAGTCCCAGGTAACCGGCATGAGCCACGCTGGACCAGGCAAGCATGCGCTTGACCCCGTTCTGGGCGAGTGCCGAGAAGTTGCCGACGATCATCGTGATGCCGATCAGCCAGGAGAACGTCTCGAACAGCCAGGGCGAGCTGAGCGGCAGGAACTCGGCCGCTATGCGCAGCAGTGCCGCGAAGGCAGCGGTCTTGACGACCACGCTCATGAACGCTGCCACCGGCGTAGGTGCGCCGGTGTAGGCGTCTGCGGCCCACTGGTGGAACGGGAAGATCGCAGCTTTGAAGCCGAGTCCCGCCAGCAGCAACACTCCGCCGATGCCCAGCAGCAGCGGCTGGCTGAAATCCGGGCTGGCGGCAGCGGCGGCGATCTCCGCGTAATGGAAGGTGCCTGTCGCTCCGAAGGTGAGCGCGATGCCGTAGATGAACACGGCGGAACCGGTGGCGCCCAGCAGGAAGTACTTCATGCCGGCTTCCTGGCTGTGCTGTGCGGCCCGGCTGCGGCCCGGCCGCCAGGCAGTCAGGACGTACACCGCCAGTGACATGATCTCGAGACCCAGCACCATGGTGATCAGGTCAGCCGAGGCGGCCATCACCATGGCACCCAGTGCAGCCAGCATCATCAGCGGGTAGTACTCGGGCTGTTCCAGGTCGGCGCGCCGCAGGTAGTTCCAGGAGACGAGGATCGCCAGCGTCAGGCCGGCAAGGATGACCCAGTTGAAACCGGTAGCCGTAGCGTCCTGCAGGTAGCGGCCGCCGAAGGTGCTGAGTCTCGCCGGATCACTTATCTGTGACAGCGTGAAATTGAGTATCGCCGCGAAGCCGATGCCGACGAGCGCGATACCTGCGCCAGCCCGGCTGTCGCTGTCACTGAGACCGTAGAGCAGGGCGATGATGGCGGTAATCAGGATGCTGAGCGCAGGTCCGAGTACGAGCCAGTTGATGTCAGCCGCGTTCATCGTGCATCCTCCTGCAGCAGGGCAACCGGCGTACTCACCGGCGCCTGTTGTGCCAGTTCAAGCTGGCTGACTGTCCGACCGGTCTGCAGCGCTATCGAGTCAGCTGCGCCTTTGGGTGCCAGACCGAACCAGAGTATCGCCAGTACCAGCGGCACGACCGTCAGCACCTCGCTGAATCGCAGGTCGGTTGCCGGCTGCGACTGCTCCCCCTGGAACAGCCGCTGGTACAGGTTCACTCCGTACACGCCGGCAGCGATGACGGCAAGGGTAGCGAGCACGCCCCACAGCGGTGTGGTCATGAAGGCACCCATCAGGCTCAGGAACTCGCCGGGGAAGTTGGCCAGTCCCGGCACCCCGATCGAAGCGAAGATCGCGAACAGCATGAAGCCGGCCAGGGCAGGAGCACTGCGGGCGATCCCGCCGTAGGCATCGAGGTCGAAAGTTCCGCGCCGTGCTCCGAGCATGCCGGCCAGCAGGAACAGCGCACTGGTCGACACCATCTGGGCGGCCAGCAGCAGCATCGCGCCGTTGAGCCCTTCCGCCTGGAGGCTGAACAGACCCGCACCGATGATGCCCATGTGCGACAGCGAGGCGTAAGCGAGCAGCCGCTTGAGCTCACGCTGGGCGATCGCCGCGAGTCCCGCGTACAGGGCCGTGAACGCTGCCAGACCGAGCAGTACCGGCCCGGCACTCGCCGCGGCCGCCGGGAACAGCGGTATCGCCCAGGCGAAGAAGCCGAAGCCGCCAGCCTTGTACAGCGTGCCGGCTACGTCAGCCACGCCCGAAGGGTGGTTCTGCTCGTGGAAGTCCGGCAGCCAGGCGTGCAGCGGGAACAGCGGCAGCTTGACGGCGAACGCGGCCGCGAAGCCGAGGAACAGCAGCAGCTGCGTGCCGCTGGACAGAGCGGCGGTAGCGGGCAGCAGGTCACTGATGAGGAAGCTGTCCGCTCCTGACAGCACGCGGGTAGCGATGATCGCCACCAGCATGAGGAACGAGCCCGCCACGGCGTACATCAGGTACTTCATCGCCGCCTGACGTTTGCGGGAACCGCCCCAGACGCCGAGCAGGATGACGCTGGGGATGAGCGCCGCTTCCCAGCTGATGTAGAACACCAGCAGGTCCTGTGACAGGAACATGCCGTTCAGGAACGCCTGCATGATGAGGACGAGTCCGAGGAACACGCCGGTGCGATGGTCGACCCGCAGGCCGGCGTACCACAGTGCGGGAATGAGTACGAAGGCGGCGGTGGTGACCAGTACGAGACCGGCTCCGTCCCAGGCCATGCTGATGTTCGCACCGACTTGCGGCAGCCACGGCAGCTCGAGCGTAAGGCCGGCTTCGGCGTTGAGGGCGACGAGGAAGGTCGCGATTGACGCGGCCAGCGCCAGCAGCCTGGCGGTCAGCCGGTGGCTGATCAGGGCGACGGCTGCACCGGCCAGCAGGGGGAGCAGCAGAAGGGTGAGTATCACGCGTAGACCCCCAGCAAGAGGATGAGAGCGGCCAGCACCGCGACTCCCGCCAGCATCAGCATGGCGTAGAGCCGTACGTAGCCGTTCTGCAGGAGTACGAGGGCGCGGCCGAGGAAACCGGTGCGGCCCACAGTGCTGACGACACCGCGGTCGATGACGTCGCTGTCGAGCAGCGCAGCACCCTGGGCGATCCCGCCCGCGGGCCTGACGATGACCGTGTCATACAGAGCGTCGATGCCGAGCGCTTCCCGCGAGGCGACTCCGGCGGGGCTGCTGCCGAGCCTGCGGGCGATACTGCCGTCGGAGCGGGCGTAGAGGAACCAGCCGGCACCGAGGCCGATGGCTGTTGCCAGCACCGATCCGAGTATGAGCAGCCACTCACTGCTGACGCTGAAATGGGTGAAGGTCGCTGATGATGCCAGCGGCAGCTCCAACCATTGTGCGAACACGCTCGTGCCGAGGAACTCGGGGATGCCGAGCCAGCCGGCCACGATGCTGAGGCCAGCCAGGATCAGCAGCGGCCAGGTCATGTTGGCCGGGGATTCGCGTACCGCTGCGTAGTCGTTCTTCGTCAACCTGGTCTCGCCGGCGAACACGCGGTAGTACCAGCGGAACATGTAGAACGCGGTCAGTACCGAGGTGATTACCAGGATGGCGTACAGGGCCACCGGGCCGTAGTCGAGCAGCAGTTCGCCTGAGAGCGTGTGCAGCAGGATGGCGTCCTTCGAGAAGAAGCCGGCGAGCAGCGGCACCCCGCTGATGGCCAGCGTGCCGATCAGGGCGGTGGTGCCGGTGATCTTCATGCGCCGGCCCAGACCACCCATCCGGCTGATGTCCTGCTCGCCTTTCAGGGCGTGGATCACGGATCCGGAGGCGAGGAACAGCAGCGCCTTGAAGAATGCATGGGTGAAGACGTGGAAGATGCCGACCCAGTAAGCGCCGCTGCCGACCGCGACGAACATGAAGCCGAGCTGGCTGATCGTCGAGTAGGCGAGGATGCGTTTGATGTCGGTCTGGGCGAGCGCCGCGAACGCCGCGATGAGCGCGGTCAGCGCTCCGACCCAGGCGACGACGGCGGAGGCTTCCGGCACGTGTGCGAACAGCGGGGCCGCCCGGGCGATCAGGTAAACTCCCGCCGTCACCATGGTGGCGGCGTGGATGAGGGCCGACACCGGCGTGGGGCCGGCCATGGCGTCAGGAAGCCAGACGTGCAGCGGCAACTGTGCGGACTTGCCGGCGGCAGCCAGCATGTACAGCACACCGATGACCGTCAGCGTGGCGGAACCGTAAGCGAGCGCCGGTGCTGCCTGCATGACCGCGCTGATCTCGAGCGTACCGAACGTCCGGTAAGTCATGAACATCGCCAGCAGGAAACCGACGTCACCAACGCGGTTGACGATGAAGGCCTTGCGGGCGGCGCTGGCGTTGAGGCGGTCACGGTACCAGAAGCCGATCAGCAGGTACGAGCAGACACCGACGCCTTCCCAGCCGAGGAACATGAGCACGAACGAGTCCGCCAGGACCAGCACGAGCATCGCGGCGATGAACAGGTTCAGTCCCGCGAAGTAGCGCGGCAGTCCGGGGTCGCCTTTCATGTAGCCGATCGAGTACAGGTTGATCAGGAAGCCGACGCCGGTTATCACCAGGGCGAAAGTCAGGCTCAGCTGATCGACGGTGAAGCCGAAACTGATGCCGGGCAGCCAGTCCCACAGCGGCAGACGGACCGCTTCAGCGGCAGAACCGCCGAAGCCGATGAAGGTGAGCAGCACCAGCACGAACGCAAGGCCGGACGCTCCGGTACCCAGGATGCCGCCGGCATCGCCGCTGTACTGCCGGCCGAACAGGCTGTTGAGAAGTGCAGCGAGCAGCACCACCGCGGGTGCCAGGGCGATCGCGTACATCGGATCCATCAGTGACGCACCTCCCGGAGCAGGTCAACGTCCGTGCTGGTCCGGTTGCGGAAGATCGCGACCAGGATGCCGAGCCCCACTGCTACTTCGGCAGCGGCGATGGCCAGGATGACGAACACGGCTCCCTGGCCCTGCAGCGCCGTGGTGCCGCCTGCGCTGCTCCACTGGCGCGAGTAGGCGACCAGCGCCAGGTTGGCGGCGTTGAGCATCAGTTCGATCGAGATGAAGATGAGGATGGCGCTGCGCCTGAGCACGACCCCGGCAGCGCCGATGATGAACAGTACGGCACTCAGGATGACGTAGTACTCGGTCGGTACCATCAGGCTTCACCACCGTCAACGGTCGTCGCCCGACGCTGGACCAGGCCGACGGCACCGACGAGGCCGGTCAGCAGCAGCACACCGACGAGCTGGAATGCCAGCACATACTCTGTGAACATGATCTCACCGATCTCCGCAGGTGCACCGCCGCCCAGTGCGCTGCCGATCACTTCGAGCGAAGGCAGCTGGCCGGGCTCCAGCACGGCGGTAACCACGATCACGCCGAGCATCAGCAGCGAGGTGAGGAACACCGTCAGCGGCAGCCAGCGGAAACGGCGGACCGGGGCACCCTGCCGCACGTTAAGCAGCATGATCACGAACAGGAACAGCACCATGATCGCGCCGGTATAGACGATCACCTGGATGGCGGCGAGGAAGTGCGCGTCCAGCGTCACGTAGGTGACCGCCAGGGCCAGCAGGGTGGCGACCATCGACAGGGCTACATGGACAGGTTCTTTGAACAGCAGCACTCCGAGCGCACCGGCGACCAGCAGGACAGCGAGAATGGAGAAAGCGACCATCAGTAGTCGACGCCCTCCAGTTCCGGACGGTGTTCAGCTTCGAAGCCGAGCCGGACCTCCCTGTCTTTGGCTGCAGCTTCGCGGCGCTGCCACTTGCTGCCCTTGACGCCGACCATCAGGTCGTCCTTGCCGTAGGTGAAGTCGTCGTAGCGGAAGTCCGCCAGTTCGAACTCATGACCGAGTACGATCGCGCCGGTCGGGCACGCTTCTTCGCACATGCCGCAGAAGATGCAGCGCAGCATGTTGATCTCGTAGATCGAAGCGTAGCGCTCACCGGCTGACACCGGGTTGTCCTGGTCGTTCTCGGCAGCTTCAACGTAGATCGCGTAGCTGGGGCAGGCGGCGGCGCACAGGCTGCAGCCGATGCATTTCTCCAGGCCGGTGTCAGGATGCCGCAGCAGGTGATGGCGGCCGCGGAAACGCGCTTTGATCTGGGCGGGCTCCTCCGGGTAACTGACCGTGGCCGGCTTGCTGAACAGGTGCTTCAGCGTCACGCCCATGCCTTTTGCTATGTCAACGATACTCATCAGGCTTCTCCCGTTCGCAGGCCTGCAACAGGCCACTTGCTTGCACTGTGTTCAGAGGACAAATGCGATCACCGCCCCGGTGACGAGCGCTGCGCCCAGCGCGATCTCGAACAGCCAGATCCAGCCGAAACGCATCAGCTGGTCGTAGCGGAAGCGCGGCAGGGTGGCACGCACCCAGATGAACAGGAACATGAAGATGGCCATCTTGGCGATCAGCCAGATGAACGGCCATTCGGCCATGCCGGGGATGATGTTGTTCAGGAACGCCGGACCGCGCCAGCCGCCCAGGAACAGGGTGCTGATGAACGCGGACATCGTCATCATGTTCACGTACTCGGACATCTGGTAGAGCGCCCAGTTCAGGCTGGAGAACTCCGTCATGTAGCCGGCGACGAGTTCCTGCTCCGCTTCGGGCAGGTCGAACGGCGTCCGATTCACTTCCGCGAACCCCGAGATCACGAACGCGCCGAACGCCACGATGAGCGGCAGCCACAGCCAGGGTGACAGCGACCAGACGTTGAAGTCGACGATCTCGCGCAGGTTGACGGTGCCGGCGATGATGATCACGGTCAGCGTACTGAGGCCGAGGCCGAGTTCGTAACTGAGCAGCTGCGCCGAGGAACGCAGGCTGCCGAGCAGCGCGTACTTGCTGTTGCTGGCCCAGCCACCCAGGAAGATCCCGTACACACCCATCGCGGTGACCGCGAAGATGTAGAGCAGGCCGATGTCCAGATCGACGATCCATGGGTTCCAGCCGAACAGGCTGCCGGCCGGTCCGGCGGGGATGATCGCGAAGGCCGACAGGGCGAAGGTGATGCTGATGAACGGAGCCAGGAAGTAGATGAACTTATCTGCGTTGCTCGGGATGATCGTCTCTTTGAAGATCGATTTGATCGCGTCAGCGATCGGCTGCAGCAGACCGAGCGGGCCTGTGCGGTTCGGGCCGATGCGGTGCTGCATGCGGGCCAGGATCCGCCGTTCGATGAGTGTCATGTAGGCGAAGGCACCGAGCAGGATGAGTACAAGAGCGATCGCCTTGATCAGGGTCACCCACAGTGGATCCAACTCAGATCACCTCCAGCGCCTGCCGCTCATGGCGCAGCGTCGCCGCTGCGGCCCGGCGGAGTCCGCTGGTCTGCTCAGGGATGGCCGGCAGCAGCAGCACGCCTTCAGGTGTGCTGTCGCTGATGCGTACCTCGGCACGCCGCTTAAGGCCAGCTACGTTAAGGCTCACCTGGTCTCCGGCTTTCAGGTCAAGCCGGGCAGCGTCTGCCGCGTTGACCGTAAGCGGCGTGAAGCCGCGGTCAGCGAGCAGGTGATGATTCCGCTCCAGGTACTCATGCCGCAGCATGCTGGGGGTGATGAGCACCTCGAACTCGACGCCGTTGCCTGCGTCAGCCTGCGCCGGTTTGGCCGCGGCCCGGGCCCGCCGCTCCATGAACTTGCGGGCACTCAGGTCAAGCAGCATGCCTTCGTCGGGCAGCTCGCTGAAGTCGAGGCCGAACTCGCGGTGCAGCTGGCGGCGGCCACTGCGGATGCTGCGGCCTTCGAGCCGTTCGCCAAGCGCCTCACCGAGCCAGCGGACCACGCCGGTGAAATCGAGCGCGTCGCCAGCGTCAGTCGGTGCCGGCCGGACAGGCAGTGCCCGTCCTTCGAGGTTGATGAAGGTGCCTTCTTTCTCCAGGCCACTGAGGGCCGGCAGCACCACGTCAGCCACCTCGGTACCGTCACCATGGAACATCGTGTGCAGCACGACCAGTTCGGTGCGGCTCAGCACGTCCTTCACGTCAGGGCTGAGGGCCGGATCGAGCTGCGAGATGATCAGGCCGCGCATCCGCCCGTCCAGCATGCCGTGGAAGTCGCTGCCCTTGTCGCCCGGCAGTACTCCGCTGAGCTCGAGACCGAAGCTGTTGGCAGCGGGTCCCATGATCATCGGTTTCGCACCGGTGGCCCGCAGGATGCCGGTCATCATGGTGACGGCTTCGGGGTCATCCAGCACGAGGCCACCGTAGACGATGACCGGCCGCTCGGCTTTGCGCAGCTCGGCGGCAGCTTGCCTGAGTTCATCGCTCGCCTCGGTCTCACGCCCGGAGGCGAGTGCGGCCAAGGTGGAGAGCAGCTCGCGCTCCCCTCCCGCCCGGTAAGTGATGCCCGTCCCGGCGATGCGCATCAGGTTGGTGCGATAGGGCGCAGCAACGGTGAGGCGCTCATGCTGCAGCGGCATCTGTTCCTTGAGCCGCAGGTCAGCGATCGGCACCCCGTGCGGCAGCAGCTCAGCGGGTGGAACACCCTTGAGCGCGTCACGGATGCGCAGGTCGATCAGGGGCACTTCCTCGGTCGGGTCGCCGATGACGAAGATCGCGTCCGCGGTCGCCAGGTCGGTGAACGTCGCCGGAGCGGTGCGGAACTCAGGCAGCACCGAGCTGCGCGGCCGCGGCTGATGGTCCAGGTTGGGCGTGGCAAGCTTCTCAGCGAGCTGGCGCGCACCGACCCCCTCCTCGAGCGTCGAGTCGGCCCGCAGCACGATGCCGGTCTGGCCGGCAGCGAAGCTGTTAAGCCGCTCAGCGATGAAGGCGGCTGCTTCAGCCCAGGTGGCTTCGGTCAGCTCACCGTCCCGGCGGATCAGCGGGGTACGGATCCGGTCGGGCGCGTCGGTGTGTTCGTGGCCGAAGCGCACGCCGTCGTCGATCCAGGTCTTATTGACCTCGGTGTTCAGGCCGGCCCGGATGCGTTCGATACGTCCGGTGCGGGCGTCGATGATGATGCCGGAACCGGATGCGTCGTTCGGTGAGGTGCTGCGGACGTGGTCGTACTCCCAGTTGCGGCCGCGGAAGCGGCTGGTGGTGTCGAGCAGCGCACCGACCGGGCAGATGTCAGTGATGTTGCCGGTGAAGTTGCCGGGCAGGTGTTCCTCGGCGGTGCCGATGTAGGTATGGCCGCCACGTTCGATGAAGTCGAGCACCTCGTCGCCCGGCACTTCCTCGAAGTAGCGGACGCAGCGTTTGCAGTGGATGCAGCGCTCTCGGTCGAGGGTGATCAGCTGGCTCAGCGGGTGATGCTTCTCCGACTGCCGTTTGGCGAACTGGAAGCGTGACAGGCCGTTGCCGTACTCGTAACTGCGGTCCTGCAGCTCGCAGGCGCCGCCCTTGTCACAGGTGGGGCAATCAAGCGGGTGGTTGATCAGCGTCAGCTCCACCATGTGGTCCTGGGCCGAGCGCACCGAGTCCGACAGGGTGTCGATGACCATGCCTTCCATGATGGTGGTGGTGCAGGTGGCCATCGGGTTGGGGAACCAGAAGATCTGTCTCTCGCCGGTCTCCTCGTCCATGATCCAGTTGCCGTCGCGGTCCTTGCGGGGCGCGCCGACCCGGGCGAGGCACATGCGGCAGGCGCCGATCGGTGACATGTACTCCTGCGAGCAGAAGTAGGGCACGTCATGGCCCGCGGCGAACACCGCGTCGATGGCGCTCGTGCCGGGCTCCAGCTCCAGTTCGATGTCGTTGACCCTTACTTTCATCACTGCCACCAGTCCTTGGCCGGGTACATGCTCTTGCCGTGATGGGCCAGGTAGTCGTACTCCTCGCGGAAGTACTTCAGGCTCGCCAGCACCGGTACCACGCAGGCGTCGGCGAGCGGGCAGAAGGCGGTGCCCTTGATCCGGCCGGCGATGTCGGCGATAAGTTCGACGTCGTCGGGCGTGCCCTGGCCGCTCAGCAGCTTGCGGTACACCTGCGGCAGCCAGGTGGCTACGCCTTCACGGCATGGGGTGCATTTGCCGCACGATTCATGGGCGTAGAAGCGGACGATGTTGTACATGGCATCGACGATGCACTTGTCCTCGGGGATGAGGATGATGCCGCCGGTGCCGAGCATCGAGCCTTTCTTCGCCACCGCCGCGTACTCCATCGGGGTGTCCAGGAACTCGTCAGTGAACGGGAACAGCGGGCAGCTCGTGCCGCCGGGGATGAACGCCTTGGCCGGCACGGCCGGGCCCTGACCCAGGTCGTAGATGACCTCGCGGTAGGTGATGCCCATGGGGATCTCGAACACGCCACGCCGGTTGAAGGGGCCGGACAGCTGTACATGATGGATGCCCCTGGAGTCCTCGGTGCCGATGTTGGAAAACCACTCTGCGCCGCGGTTGATGATGTGCACGGCGCTGGCGAGGGTGGTGACGTTGTTGATCGTGGTCGGCAGGCCGTAGACACCGGCACCGGCCGGGAACGGCGGTTTGAGCCGCGGGTTGGCACGGAACCCTTCGAACGAGTTCATCAGTGCCGTTTCCTCGCCGCAGATGTAGGCACCTGCGCCACGGTGCAGGATGATGTCGAAGTCGAAGCCGGAGCCGAACACGTCCTGGCCCAGGTAGCCTGCGGCGCGGGCCTCTTCGATCGCGTCTTTCAGCCGCTGGTAGGCAAGGTAGTACTCGCCGCGGATGTAGAGGACGCCGAGGGTCGCATGGATCGCGTAGCCTGCGATCATCATTCCCTCGATGAGCTGGTGCGGGTCGTCTTCCAGCAGGTAGCGGTCCTTGCACGATCCGGGTTCGCTCTCGTCGGCGTTGCAGAGGATGAAGTGCTGGCGGCCTGACGGCTTGGGCATGAACGACCATTTGACTCCGGCCGGGAAACCGGCCCCGCCACGCCCGCGCAGGCCGGAAGCCTTCACCTCATCGACAACTGCTTCAGGCGTCATGCCGGTGAGTGCCTTGCGGGCGGCTTCGTAGCCGCCGTGCTTCAGGTAGTAATCAAGCGTCCAGGCGCCATCTTCCCCGACGTGCTTGTACAGCACGACCTCGAAGCGCGGGTCACGGCGCGAGGTGATACGGTCGTTGACCGCTTCAGTGGCGTTCACCGTTCAGCTCCTTCCGGGGCGTTGTCACCGACGCGGGCATAGGCCGGTTCCGGCATCCTGTCGGCCCGGAGTGCAGCCAGCAGTTCCGCCAGCCGCGCCCGGGTCATCAGCTCAAAGTAGGTGTCGTTCACCTGCAGCACCGGCCCGGTGGTGCAGGAACCGACACACTCGACCTTCTGCAGGCTGAAGTAGCCCTCAGCGTCGGTCTCGCCATCAACCAGGTTGAGCTCCTCGACGAGGGCGTCGTACATGCTGTCCGAGCCGGCGAGCGAGCAGGAGATCGTTGAGCAAACCTGCAGGTGGTACTTCCCGACCGGCTGGTCATGATAGGTGCTGTAGAAGCTCATGACGCCGCGCACCTCGGTCGCCCGGACGCCGACGATCTCGGCGATCTCGGCGATGCGGGCCTGGCTGATGTGCCGTTCCTCCCGCTGCACTTCCCAGAGCAGAGGCATGATGGCGCTGCGCCGGCCGTACTCCGGATAACGGCTCAGGATCTCGTTGAGCACGTCCTGCCGGCTGGCGAAGAACGGCTCTACCGTTGAGAGTTCGATCATTTGTCCACGTCTCCCAGTACCGGGTCGAGTGAGGCGATGTTGATGACCATGTCGGCGAACAGTCCGCCGACGCAGGCTGGTTCGAGCGCCTGCAGGTTGATGAGGCTGGGCACGCGTACCTTCACGCGGTAAGGCATCGAGCCTCCGTCGCTGACCAGCCAGTAGCCCAGTTCGCCCCGGGCGCTTTCCGTCGGTACGTATGTCTCCGCCAGCGGCGGGTGGAATCCTTCGGTGACCAGCTTGAAGTGGAAGATCACGGCTTCCATCGACGTCTCGAGTTCGTGCCGTGGTGGCAGCGAGATGCGCCGGTCCGGGTCTTTCACCGGTCCGGGTTCAAGCATGCCGAGCGCCTGTTCGATGATCTTCAGGCTTTCTGCCATCTCGAGATAGCGGACGGCGAAACGACTCCAGGTGTCCCCTTCCGGGAAGCTGATCACGTCGAAGTCGTAGTCTTCGTAACCGGCGTAAGGCCGGGCCTTGCGCCAGTCGAGGCCAACTCCGCTGGCACGCAGGTTCGGTCCGGTGAGACCCGTGTCCAGGGCAGTTTCCCGGTCGATGACGCCGACGCCACGGGTACGGGTCTCGAAGATCGGGTTGCCCATGAAGAAGTCGTGGTACTCCTGGATCTTCGCCGGGAACAGCTTCACGAACTCTTCGACCGCCTGTTCGAAGCCGGCGGGAACGTCGTAGCTCAGTCCGCCGACGCGGAAGTAACCGTAGTTCATGCGGACACCCGAGACCAGCTCGAAGATGTCCATGATGTACTCGCGTTCGCGGTACGTGTAGAAGAACGGGGTGAGCGCGCCCATGTCGAGCAGGCCGGTGCCGAGGAACACCAGGTGGCTGGCGATGCGGTTCAGCTCGTTGAGGATCACGCGCACCCGCTGCGCGCGGACCGGGACGTTGGCGCCGATGAGCTTCTCGGCACTCAGCACGTAGGCGAGGTCATGGGAGAAACCGTTGACGTAATCCATCCGGTTGGAGTAGGTCACGCCCTGCTGATAGGTGCGGTTCTCCATGGTCTTCTCGAAACCGGTGTGCAGGTAACCGATCTGCGGTTTGATCGCGACGATGCGTTCGCCATCCAGGTCGACGACAAGCCTGAGCACCCCGTGGGTTGAAGGGTGCTGCGGTCCGACGTTGATGCGCATGTACTGGGTGCGGAACTCACCATGTGCCTGCTGCAGTTCGTCTGTGCGTTCCAGCTCGCGGTTCATCGTTCGGCCTCGTCTTCAGGGAGCAGGAAGCGGTCGCTGCTGACCACGCCCTTGCGGGCGCCGCCTTTCCAGCCGGTCAGGCCGCGGTTGAGGCCGGCGAGGCCTGCCCGGAAGGTCGGTGGATCGAGGAAGCGGCCGTCGTTGAACAGGGTCGGGGTCTCGCCCAGCGGGAAGTCCTTGCGATGCGGGTGACCGATCAGGTCTTCCGGGGTCAGCAGTTTGCGCAGGTCCGGGTGACCGTTGAACACGATGCCGAACATGTCGTACACCTCGCGCTCCATGAACCCGGCGGCGCTCCACAGGTGGGTGATCGTCGGCAGGCTGTCGCCGTCGTCAAGGTGGACCCGCAGGTAATGTTTGCGGCTGCCGTCCGGGCGGGTGAACGCGTAGGTGACGCTGAAGCGTTTGCCCTGGTGGCGCGGGTATTCAAGCCAGTCGATGCCGAAGATGTCGGTCAGCATCGCGAAACCGTCCGCCTTCAGTCGGGCTGCCATGTCCACGATCGCAGAAGCATCAACCTCCTCAAGCCTGTCGGAAGCGGAGAGGAGCAGTTCAGCCGTCATCCTGCCCAGCCTTCGATCATCGGCAGCTGTACGCCCTCGTCGTCGAATACTTCGCCACGAACCTTCTTCTGCAGCTGGGCCACGGCGAAGACGAGCGCTTCAGGCCGCGGGGGGCAACCGGGGACGAACACATCGACAGGTACGACCGAGTTGACGTTCTGAACGATCGCATAGTTGTTGAACATGCCCCCTGACGAAGCACAGGCACCCATCGAGATGACCCATTTGGGGTCCGGCATCTGCTCGTAGACGCGCCGCAGCACCGGAGCCATCTTGCGCGACAGCCGGCCGGCGACGATCATCACATCCGCCTGGCGGGGGCTGGCCCGGAACACTTCCGAGCCGAAGCGCGCGAGGTCGTGGCGGGTGTTGGTAGCCGCCATCATCTCGATGGCACAGCAGGCCAGTCCGAAGGTGACAGGCCAGAGGCTGTTGCTTCGGCCCCAGGCGACGAGCTTGCTCAGGCTGGTGAACAGGATGCCTTCCGATTCGAGCTCCTGCCAGTCCTTCTCGAACAGGTCTTTCATGCTCATGATGCGGAACCTACTTCCATCTGAGAACCCCCTTGCGGAGGACGTAGACGTAGCCGACAGCGAGGATCGCCACGAAGATCAGCGCGTTGGCGAACAGGAACTGCGGCGCTTCCCGGAACTTGACTGCCAGCGGGTAGAAGAAGGCAGCTTCCAGGTCGAAGATGATGAAGATCATCGCGACAAGGTAGAAGTGGATCGGGAAACGCTCACGCGCAGTGCCGCTGGCGGGAATCCCCGACTCGTAAGCGTCAAGCTTCGCGGGGTTCGGTCGTTTCGGTCCGAGCAGCAGGCCGACACCGAGAGCGGCTACACCTATCCCGCCTGCCACCAGGAACATGATCAGTACGTGCTCGTACAAAGCAGCATCTCCTTATGAGCTCCGGGTCTGATGTAGGTATGGTCTGGAGCGATGACGCGGGGTCCCCGGAGTCTTGTGCGTCATTTCACAACCTGGTGCCGACATTGTAGCACCGGGCACCAGGCCCAACAAGGCACAAAACCCGACTGCAACGCTATGAATTGGGCTTTACGTCACCCTTCTGACTCCCGTTTATGCTGCTGCCGTGAGCCGTTCGGAGTTCAGCTTGCGACCTTACGTTCCCGGAGACAGGAAGATGCTGTACGAGATCTGTCTGCGCACTGCCGCCTCGGGCGAAGACGGCAGTGAACTGTTTCGCTCCGCACCTGAGTCAGTGGGCGACCTTTACGCGGTTCCCTATGCGGAATTCGCCCCGGAGTTGATCACCATCCTCGATGACGGTTCGGGCGCCTGTGGTTACGTCCTGGGCGTGAGTGATACGGCCGCTTACGAGGACTGGCTCGAGGCCCACTGGTTCCCGCTGCTGCGGCAGCGCTACCAGCTGCCGCAGGATGGTGGAGTGGAGCTCGATGCTGCCAGCCGGCTCATCAGGCGTTTTCACGGGCCGGTGCAGCGTGAAGCGGCGAGCCTGCTGGCGGAGTATCCCGCTCACCTGCACATCGATCTGCTGCCGCGCGCCCAGGGTCAGGGCCTGGGTCGGCAGCTGATGGAAACGTTCCTGGCGGCACTGCGCGTCCGGGGAGTAGCGGGCGTGCATCTGGGCCTGGGGGCTGCGAACCTGCGCGCGCTCGGCTTCTACCGCCGACTGGGCTTCAGCGAAATCGAGCGGCGTGGAGAACCGACGCATTCCCTGGTCATGGGCCTGAAGCTGGCCTGACCCACTAAAGCGCAATCCCCGGACCCAGCTGGGCCCGGGGGTTGCGCTGTTGCCTTCCCGGTCTGTCCGCTGCGCCTGCTGGCGCGCCTGCGGATTACCTGCGGATTACGCGTCGCTGATCTCGACCCTGCGGGCCTTCGCCTCAGCCGTACGCGGGATGCTGATCGTCAGCAGACCTGCGGTCACGTTGGCAGCGATGGCATCGGTATCGAGGCCGCGCGGCAGGCGGATGTTTCTGGTGAACGTTCCGCGGGGCAGCGAGCGGAGCCAGTAGCGGCGCTCGTCCGCGTCCTCGGAATCATCGCCCTTGAGATCACCACTGACGGTAAGGTGACGACCTTCGACGTCGACCTTGATGTCGGCAGCGGTGAGGCCAGGAACGGCCATCTTCAGGACCAGACCTTCGTCGGTCTCGTACAGATCCATGCCGGCATCATTGCCGCTGAACATCGCGTCAGTCAGCCTGCTGAACGGCTCCAGCCTGCGACCCGGAACAACCGGGAAGTCATCGAAAAATGAACTGCGAATCGGAAACATGCTCAACCTCCAATGCATTGAACTCAGACTCACTACGGCTCACTTAAGCCGCATCTGATATAAATATATAACTTGAGTCACATCTTGTCAAGTTTGCTTTCATGGAGAGCTCCGCAGACAGCAGCGCGACCGGTCACAGTCGGCGACAGCTGACAGTTGCTGCAGGCGCCTGCAGGTAGCATCAGTCAGGAAGTCCCGAAAGGAGCAAAAGAATGGCATCACTGATGGTTCTGAAGTTCGACGGTGCGGACAAGGCAGAAGAGGCACTCGCCAGCCTGGAGGACCTGCGCCGCCAGCATGTGATCAGCATCCAGGATGCGGCGGTTGTCAGCTGGCCGGAAGGCCGCAGGGCCCCCCGCACGCGCCAGGCGATCAACACCACCGGGGTAGGCGCACTCGGCGGCACGTTCTGGGGGATGCTGGTCGGCTTCCTGTTCATGGTGCCGCTGCTCGGCGCAGTCGTCGGTGCGGCTGCCGGCGCGATCTCGGGCGCACTGACGGACATCGGCATCGACGACAACTTCATCAAGGAAGTGCGTGACAGTGTCCAGCCCGGCACCTCCGCCCTGTTCCTGCTCTCCTCCACCGAGGCGCCCGACCGGGTGGCTGAGCAGCTGCAGCAGTTCAACCCGGTGCTTGCCAGCACCAACCTGTCGCGCGACCAGGAAGCGGAGCTGCGCGAACTGTTCGCCGAGTGAACACTCTGCTTAACCGCTGATCGAAGTGAACCAGCACTCCCTGGCTGACCGTCGAACTGCCCGGACAGCCAGGGAGCATTCCTGCCGCT